>Ga0137371_10004409_pt1 | contig 11040 bp, 9 predicted proteins | sample SagtaG_7_FD_104919 | JGI IMG/M metagenome (GOLD analysis project Ga0137371, IMG submission 104919) | Vadose zone soil microbial communities from Sagehorn Ranch, Mendocino, California, USA - Sage1_R_40_16 metaG | ecosystem: Environmental > Terrestrial > Soil > Vadose zone | place: USA: California... | reverse complement strand
GTGAGCAATCACCTCGCGGATATCAATATCCTGCACCGCGTTTTCGCCGTCTTCGTCGGTCTTGTCATGCTCTGGACAGTGATCTCAGGCGTGCGCCGCTGGCGAGTCGCGCGCGGACAGGCGATTGTTGGGCTGGTAGGTGGCATTCTCTTCGTGTGCCAGGCAATTGTCGGCGGCTTGATTGTGCTGCTCAAAGAACCGGCGTTTGTAGCGGGGTTACATCTCGCTCTCGCGACCGCCGTATGGGGTACCCTGGTACTACTGGCGGCGCTTGCAACCAATCAACTGCGCGCCGCGCCGCAGCAGCAAGAGATTGAGAAGATGGAGCAGGCCGAGGCCGAGACGAAAAAAGAGATCAGCGTGGTGCGGCAGACTATCGCCAATTACGTCGATCTGATGAAGCCGCACGTGACGGTGCTGCTGCTCGGTGTGACAGCAGCAGCAATGGCAATTGCCAAACAGGGTTTGCCCCCGCTTGTCCTTGTCATCCCAACGCTGCTTGGGGGCGCGATGGCGGCAGGCAGCGCGAACTGCATCAATTGCTATATCGACCGCGACATCGACCAGGTCATGGGGCGCACGCAGCGTCGCTCGCTGCCCTCCGGCCGCGTGGAACCCCGGCAGGCACTGGTTTTTGGTATCATCCTGGGTGTAGCTTCATTCATTATTTTCATCGCCTTCGTCAACCTGCTCAGTGCGGTACTGGCCTGTTCCGCCATTCTTTTCTACGTCTTCGTTTACACGATGTGGCTGAAGCGCTCTACAGTGCAGAATATCGTGATCGGTGGCGCCGCTGGAGCTGTGCCGGTGCTCGTTGGCTGGGCAGCCATCACGAACAACCTGAGCCTGCCGGCTATCTGGCTCTTTGCCATCATCTTCTTCTGGACGCCTCCGCACTTCTGGGCGCTCTCACTACTGATCCAGAAAGACTACGAGAAGGCGGGCATACCTATGCTGCCGGTGGTCAAGGGCGAGGTGGAGACACGGCGGCAAATCCTGCTCTACTCGGTGCTCTTACTGGCTCTCACTCTCGTGCTCTTCGTGATGGGCACCATGGGCTACCTCTACCTGGCCGGAGCTGTGATCCTGGGAGGCGGGCTGGTCTACCTTGCGATTCGCCTGTGGCGCGATCAATCCAAGAAGTGGGCTCGTACGCTTTTCTGGTACTCGAATATGTACCTGGCAGCGATCTTTGCCATCATGGTGCTGGATCGAGTAATTCATTAGGGACAACGATATGAGCTGGTAGTCAGTCCGCTTAGGTTTGTGAGAGAAAACAGCGTAAACCCAGCGTTGAATACACGTATCAACCTCGACCCGTTGCAGAAAACGGCAAGAACAACGTAGCCATGCTTCTTCAGTATGCCCAATACCTTCACCCTCGACAATGAGAAGCAGAGCTTGCTCATCGTAGACAAAGAAGAGAATCGCGAAAGACGCTGGTCGAGAGAAGCATGACCGCTTTGGGGTCGGTCACGCTTCTTGGCAAGGGGGCACTATCTTTTGCTGCTCTTGTAGGGCTCGCCCCGGATATTCACGCGCACAAACGGGTCCTCGACGCGCTGCTCGACGAGCAAGCCGTAGCGATGCGGTTTCCTGAAGGCATTGCCCCACAACTCGCGCGCCCGGTACGGGCGGATGGCATCCAGATCAAAGGAGGCCAGGTAGACTCCTTCGTGTTCACCGGCCTCAATGACCAGGCTATCACGCGAGCCTTGCTCGGTAAAAGCCATGGGATCAAAGGCGATGGAATGCCCATTCGCGTCGGGCGGGGCATAATTGGCCAAGGCGACAGCGACCATGTTCTCGATGGCTCTCGTTCGCAACTGGGAAATGCGATTGAGTTCCATTTCGCACACGTTGGGAACCAGGATCACCTCTGCTCCTTCCAGCATGAGGATGCGTGCGCTCTCGGGAAACTCCCGGTCGTAACAAATCATGGCACCAATCTTGACTGGCCCCTGAGCGGTATCCAGCGTGCAGACCGGGAAGTCGTCTCCTGGGGTGCACGTGGCTTCGACTGGATCGAAGTCGCAGGTATGGACCTTGGCATAGGTCAGCACCATCTCCCCATGCCGGTCGATCAGCGACACGGTATTGCGTGGTCCGCCTGCCCAGCGTTCCAGGTAGGTGAGGGCGATGGCCATGTGCAACTCCTGTGCCAGGCGCTGAAAATGCCTGATATAGGGATCAGCTCTGCCGATCGCCCGCGCATGCCAGCGGTGGATCTGCTCCTCAAACTCCTGATCGGGATGCTGTTCTGCCTTGCTCCAGTGGGTCTTTCCTCTCCAGATATACCCGCCACTGCGGTGCCAGTCGACGAAATGATGGTCACTTAGGTACCACATTTCGGGAAAGAGCGCGATATCGGCTCCCAGCGCTGCTGCTTGGCGGCAGTACGCCTCACCTTTGGCCTGGAGATCCTGCTTCTGGGGCCCACAGTCGGCCATCTGCAATAATCCCACACGGATGTGCATCTTTCTCTCTCCTTTCAGTGAACATTCATCCTCACACGTTGCAGAGAAGAGTCTTGAAGCAACATCAGGTGGAGCTCGGATGGAGGGAAGGTGAGTGTGGCAAGGAAGAATCAGGGCAACACAACATGCCTCATCTCTGAGCTTGTCAATGAGATGAAGACACCACATGGACCTCGTGGGTGTGCAACTGCGTCAATAGCGATGCCGCATTTCGTCGCCTGTTCCTCTTAAGAATGTTCTCCTTCTTCAAAGAATAGGCCCAATCAACATCCCTTGTCAAGGGGGCTGAGCAGGGGAGCAGCACAATCGCTCTTCGACGGCTGCTTGTATTGAGCAGGTAGTGCAGGTTTCTTTCACGGGATAAAGCCGCTCAAGCTTGTGGCGGGCATCGCGTGACGTGAACTGCCAAGAAATGCCTCCTCGTTGCTCATTGCGCTCGGTTTCCACCGCCGACACCTGACGGCGCAGCGCTGCCTCGTCTTGCAGGCGTCGTGACAGGGCATTGCGTTCCAGGATGGCGATCTCGATCTCGGCCATATTCAACCAACTCCCGTGCTTGGGGGTGTAATGGAACTCCACGCGCTGGAGAATACGGCGCGCTTCCGCCGGCGGAAAGGTTTCGTAGAGCGCCGCAGGCGTGTGCGTGTTCAAGTTATCCTGGACGAGTCGGATATATTCGGCGTGCGGGTTGACCTCATCGACCAGCCAGCGCACAATCTTGGCGTAGTCCTGCATGGTGCGTTGCTCGGTCACCTCCACATGCCGCCAGCCAGCGAGTGGCTCAACCATCACAAACATATTGCGTGTGCCTTTGCGTTCGTACTCGTAATCCACCCGCTCCGGCTGTCCTGGCTCCACAGGCACAGGAGGGTGGACATCGGCATGTAGCACCACCGGTTTCTCATCCAGGCAGACCGTCGGGTACTGCGGGTCATACGGTTCCTCGTAGGTGTCTAGCACGTCTTCCATGGCGGCGACAAACTCCCCTCCGACTGACGGGAGGCACCAGTGTTCATGCTGCCAGGGTTTGAGTTCATTTTTTTCAGCAGTTCGTGGATGGTATTCGGTGAAATACTTGTCACAAACCCCAACTCGACGGCTTTCTGCGCGAGTAAGCGCACCGTCCAGTGGTCATGCCCATCGGGGGCCGGGCTGCAAGCCACCGCAATCAGGTGGGCGGTCTGTAAGCCAGAGAGAGCACTGCGACGATGCTGCTGGACTTTATCGTGCAAGACGGCCTCCAGTCCCCCTTGCGCGAAGCGCCGTCGCACATTCGTGACCGTCGCCTCACACACGTCGAAGGCCACGGCCAGGGCGGATGAACTCCACCCGTCCGCTGATTTGAGGAGAATGCGAGCGCGGGTTATGGTGCGGGCGTTGGCTTTGCCTCGATGCACAAAGGTCTCCAGGGTCGTTCGTTCGTCACCAGTTAAGGTGACGGCTGGCTGTTGTGGCATGGCATTCCTCCGTTTTGGCTCAGTATACCACCCCTCACTAAAAGCAAAACGGACTGACCACTAGGCTGGTCGTGGCTCTTCCCACCATACCGCTGGCATTTCAGTGCGCGGGTCGTTGAACCGGTGCGGGCAATCGCTTTCGATGGTGTCTGTTTGCGTGCCAAAGGCGAAGAGGATCACGATCTCGGTTTCGAGCTTATGAGGCGGGTTGCTCAAATCATGATGGAACGGTTACAAGCAACACGCATACAACTGCTCGACGTTTATGGCGTTGGTGCTCGAGGTGGATTATGATAGCCATCTTACCTGATCCAATGCTGCCACAACTCTACCGGGTGCAGCGTATGCGGCATGAGATACCTGATACCTTCACACTCGAGCTCGAGCCAGAAGAGGGTGTTGAAATCCCCCCGTTTGCCTCCGGGCAGTTTAATATGCTTTACGTATTCGGCGTGGGCGAGATTCCAATTTCCATTAGCGGCGACCCGGCCAGGCGTAGACCTCTTGTACATACAACGCGGGCTGTGGGCACAGTGTCAAAGGCTATGCGCGAGCTTAGGCCTGAAGACGTGATAGGTGTGCGCGGCCCATTCGGCAGTCACTGGCCTATCGAGCATGCAATAGGCAAGGATGTCGTGATTGTTGCCGGAGGAATCGGCCTTGCACCCCTTCGCTCGGCCATGTACCAGGTCACCTCCCAAAGGGAAAAGTACGGCAAGGTCGTGCTCCTCTATGGCGCCCGTACACCGCAAGACATACTCTACCGGAGAGAACTTGAACATTGGCGTTCGCACTTTGACCTTGAGCTATATGTCTCTGTAGATCACGCTACAGGTAAGTGGCGTGGTAGTGTCGGTGTCGTCACACGGCTTATCCCCAGGTCGCCATTTGATCCTCAGAACACACTGGCTATGATCTGTGGCCCTGAGGTCATGATGCGCTTTACCGCTGCAGAGCTGCAGAAGCGCGGAGTAGCCGAGGAGAACATCTTTATCTCGATGGAACGCAACATGAAATGCGCCGTCGGCCTATGTGGGCACTGCCAGTATGGCCCATATTTCGTATGCAAGGATGGTCCCGTGTTCCAGTACAGCTGCGTTCAAAACTTATTCATGCAATGGGAGATCTGACATGAGACGTAAGCAGAAGCCAAAACTGGCTGTCTGGAAATTTGCCTCCTGTGACGGCTGTCAACTGAGCCTGTTGGACTGCGAAGACGAGCTACTGGCCGTGGCTGGCGAGGTCGAGATTGCCAATTTCCCCGAAGCGTCGCGCGCTGCAGTGAAAGGTCCTTATGATCTATCGCTTGTCGAAGGGTCTATCACCACACCTCATGACGCCGAACGCATCCACCAGGTACGCCGCGTCTCAAAGTTCCTGGTAACGATCGGCGCCTGCGCTACAGCCGGCGGCATTCAAGCGTTACGCAACTTTAAGGATGTCAAGCAGTTCATCTCTATCGTCTACGCTACGCCGAAATACATCGAAACGCTTAACAAGTCAACGCCCATCTCCGATCATGTCTTCGTCGACTTCGAATTGCGTGGCTGTCCTATCAGCAAACACCAACTCGTGGAAGTCATCAGTGCTTTTCTGCATGAGCGCAAGCCGAACACTCCGCCGCACAGCGTCTGCATGGAGTGCAAGCTGCGCGGTACAGTTTGTGTAATGGTTGCACACGGCACGCCATGCCTTGGACCGGTAACCCACGCCGGGTGCGGTGCCATCTGCCCTGCCTATGCACGGGGCTGTTATGGCTGCTTCGGTCCGAAAGAAACGCCCAATACAATCTCGTTGAGCGCCCACTGGAGCCAGCTTGGCGCAAGTGAGCATGACATCATGCGCACGTTCCGTGGTTTCAATGCTTATGCGGAGGCGTTCCGCAAGGAGAGTGAGTCACATGAGTCATAAGACCATCAAGGTTGACTATCTTGCCCGCGTCGAAGGGGAAGGGTCGCTGTACGTGAAGATTAGTGGTGACAAAGTTACCGATGTGAAACTGAAGATCTTCGAGCCACCACGCTTCTTTGAGGCGTTGCTACGAGGTCGCATGTACAGCGAGGCTCCCGATATTACTGCTCGTATCTGCGGTATTTGTCCCGTTGCTTACCAGATGAGTGCAGTACATGCAATGGAGAATGCCTTCGGGGTTGTAGTAGATGGACAGCTTCGCTCGCTGCGGCGGCTCCTCTACTGTGGTGAATGGATCGAGAGCCACACACTGCATATCTATATGCTCCATGCGCCCGACTTCCTTGGCTATCCCGATGCCATGCACATGGCACAAGACTACCCTGATATTGTGAAGCGTGGCCTTCAAATGAAGAAGGCGGGCAATGCCATCATCGCGTTCTTAGGTGGTAGAGAGGTCCATCCTATCAATGTGCGTGTCGGCGGGTTTTATAAAGTTCCCTCGAAGCAGGAACTTGCCAGGCTTGCAGAGCAACTGAAATGGGGGCGTGACGCGGCTCTGGAAACAGTACGCTGGACAGCGCAATTCCCTTTTCCAGATTTCGAACAAAACTACGAGTTTGTTGCGCTGCGCCATCCTGCCGAATATCCATTTAATGAAGGCCGAATTGTTTCCAGTAAAGGACTGGACATCGCTGCTCAGGAGTACGATGATTACTTTGTCGAAGAGCACGTGCCATATTCAAATGCGCTGCACTCTGTCCTGAAGGATGGGGGAGCCTACTTTGTCGGGCCCCTGGCACGCTATAACCTCAACTTCGATCAGCTTTCTCCGCTGGCACAGGAAGCAGCGCGCACCGCCGGTCTTGGGCCGACATGTCGAAACCCTTTCAAAAGCATTATCGTGCGCAGTGTGGAAGTGCTCTACGCGTTCGACGAAGCGCTTCGCATCATCGAAGCATACGAAATGCCGGGCCAACCCGCAATTGAGCTTCATCCACGCGCATTAGCAGGTTATGCAATCACCGAGGCGCCTCGTGGTATACTCTACCACCGCTACCGACTGAACAACAAGGGATTGATTCTTGATGCAAAGATCGTTCCACCAACATCGCAGAATCAGAAAACCATCGAAAACGATCTACGATACTATGTTGCGCAAGCAATAAACCTCCCAGAGGAACAGCTCACATGGCAGTGCGAACAGGGGATCCGCAACTATGATCCGCGTATCTCATGTGTCACGCACTTTCTAAAGCTGCACATCGAACGTGAGTGAGGAAGGCAGGCGTATGTCCATCCTTTTGATCGGTATCGGCAACGAGTACCGTTGTGATGATGGTGCTGGTCTGGCTGCGATCCGGGCGCTCAAGGCCAGGGAACTCCCTGATACTCTGGTCATCGAATCTCCCAGCGATGGTGCGCAATTGATGGAGCTATGGAAATCTGCTGCAAAAGTGATCCTGATCGATGCGGTTTCTTCTGGCGGCGTACCAGGAGCTGTATACCGGTTCGATGCCCATTCACAGCCGATTCCCGCATTCCTTTCCTTTATCTCTACCCATGCCTTTGGTCTGGCTGAGGCTATTGAACTGGCACGCGCGTTACACTTGCTCCCACAGTACCTGGTTGTGTATGCTATCGAAGGGCAGAACTTTGCCATTGGTACAGGCCTTTCACGGGAAGTTGAAAAAGCGGTGCAGGAGGTCGTGGAACAGATAACATGTGAAGTTCACCGCTTACTCTCCTATAGGAGAGCATAATTGCAACTGGCAGAATATATCATTGGATTGGAATAAAAAAGAGGTGAGCTATGGCTGTATTCCAGGTATCGTCGAGAAGTGTGCAGTTGGCTGCCCCACCCAAGAAGCGCACTCGATTCTTACCCTATCAGCGGTTTATCATCGCACGGGTCGTCGGTGCTATACTCTACGCTGGCCTCCTCTTCGCTCTGTTTGCGCTCCTCAGCCACGATATTGTCTTCTTCCTTATTCCTGTGTTGCTGAGTCTCACCACTGCGCAACCCCAGCGCTACAACATCAACAAGCTTCTCAATGGAACGCCGATCTACCTCTTGCTTACGGTCTGCCTGACGTTCATCTACTTTGGCATTGTCATCGAAGGGGAACTGCTCACACATCAAGGCCCAGGTGAGTCTCATGTTGTTCTTGTCACAACCGCACTCGCCTGGGCGATCTTGTGGGATCCTTTACGCACATATGTCCAGTCACTCATTGAGCGACACTTCAATGTACGTGATCGGGAGGCTGTCAAAGCGATCGAGGCATTCACTGCGACGCTGCGCGAGGAGATTGATCTCGATCAACTGCGCGAGCGCTTCCTCACCGTCATCCAGCAAATCATGCAGCCATACTCTATTTCCTTATGGACACGCGCCTCCAACGAACAGCAGGTACAATCTGGCTCGAAGGAAGAAATCATGGTTGCCGATGATGATCCGCTCATCCTCTACGTGCTAAGTCATCCCGGCACGCTAGAGATTGACCGTCTGCAACTGGATTCGCCAGTCTTGCAGGACATGAAGCTTCGTGCGGCAGATATGCTCGTACCCCTAGCCAGTCAGGGAGAACTGCTTGGCCTGCTTATTCTGGGGCCGCACCTGAAAGGAGAAGCATATACCCGCGAGGAGCGCACCCTGCTCGATACGCTCGCTCCCCAGGTCGCACCGGCGCTGCGTGTTACACAAATGGTGCAAGAGCAAAAGGCGCAGGTGCGTGAGCGCGAACGCATCGAGCAGGAATTACGGACCGCCCAGGATATTCAGCAGACCTTTTTGCCCAAAGACGTGCCTTCTCTCCCTGGATGGCAGCTTGTTCCCTACTACCATGCTGCACGTGAGGTCGGGGGCGACTTCTACGATTTCCTCTCGTTTGAAGATGGTCGAGTGGGTCTCGTCATCGGTGATGTTGCCGGTAAAGGGGTTCCTGCCGCCCTGGTGATGACGGCTACCGGCACGATGCTCCGCACCGCAGCCCAGGAGAAGACTTCTCCCGGGGAGGTATTCGCACGGGTCAACAATCTGCTCTATGCAGAAACTCCCCCTGGGATGTTTGCCACCTGCTTCTATGCTGTTCTTGATCCTAAAAGTGGGCGGCTCCACTATGCCAACGCGGGGCATGAACCGCCCTATCGTCGACACGCTGGGAGCGCCACAGAACTCTGGGCGACCGGTATGCCGCTTGGGATGATGCCTGGCACGCGCTACGAGGAACATGAAGTTATGCTGGCACATGGAGAGAGCCTCCTCTTCTACAGTGATGGCCTGGTAGAGGCCCATAATTCCAGTGGTGAGATGTTCGACACTCCTCGTCTGAAGGCATTGCTCGAAGCGCATCAAGATGGGGCATCACTTATCGACGTCTTGCTTGGCGAGCTGAAAAGCTTTACCGGGGAAAGGTGGGAGCAAGAGGATGACGTGACCCTGCTGACGCTGCAACGAACGCCAGAGCCCTCTCCTGTCTAGGAAAGATGAGCATTACCTGCGCATCTCAAAGATAGCCCACTTGCTCCGCTCGAGGGACTGTTCTTTGGAGGAGAGCACTTGCCTCCCCCTGTTATCCAGCACCCCATGCTTGTAAAACCTCACATCCATTTTTTATACATCATAATTTGTCTGACGACAACAGCCGATTTGCTCATTGTCTCTGACTAGGCCGTCCCTGAGCAGTAATCGGGCAGTGCACCAGAGAACTTCTCAGGATGAAGAAGCTGTGCCAGGCGGCGTAGACCCTCAACCAGTCGCTGACTTGGATGCTGCATGATATTGACGTTTACGCGGTAAACATGGTGCAATTTGAGCGCATCGATGCTGCTCCAGTTAGGACGCCTATACACCAGGGCAGGATTTCCACCATAGGCTGGATCTTCCGTCAGAATGACAAACTGTGGATTGGCGGCGATGATCGCCTCGTCTGTGACCTGTGGATAGCCACCATTGCTGCTATTGTCGTGGAAGATATTGATCCCTTTGGCGTCCTGCAGGAGTTCATCGCCAAAGGAACCGCCACCAAAGATATAGGGCTTCCCCGGTGTACTATCATCTGCTTCAAGCAATACCCTGGGCGCAGTCGTCCCTGCGACTGCAGCCTTGATCTGGTTGATTTGCTGCTGCAGTTGGTTCACAAGTGATACAGCAGTATTCTCCGTGAATGTCAGACGCCCCACCAGCAAGATTTGCTGGAGTGTCTGCGAGAGGTTGCTGAGCTGAAGATCGACGACATTCAAGCCCAGGTTTTTGAGGTGTTGATCGTAGTCTTTCGTCTCGCCGCCATAGCTCAGCACCAGGTCAGGCTTCAGGGCCACGATCTGCTCAACATTGTACTTGCCATTGACATCTGAAACCTTTGGCAGCGATGCCAGGTCAGGCGGATAGGTCGTGTAGTAGTCAACAGCGATAACTCGTCCCTCTAGATGCAATGCTCCAAGAATCTCACTGGTGCTCGGGAGTAGCGATACGATACGTCGGGGAGCAGTAGTTGGAAAGACAATCGGCGTTCCATAGACATCGCGTGCTACGGTGGGAGTCGGAGCCGGCTTTGACCCGGTCGTTGGTGATGCACTTTGCCCGCATGCTGCGAGCAGTACAAAGAAAGACAGAAGCAAGACGAGAGAGAGTCGAAAAGATGTGACACGGGAGAGCATCGGGTTGTAACCTCCAAATCATTACAACGCTCGTTGTCTCCTCGCGTGCAATGGAGGTCAACCAGGGACAAGTACTGACGCAATTCGTGAAACAACTTCTTGCTTCACCCTGGGCGTAATTGTCTCGGTAGCTCGCTCCTCTTACGCGAAGGATCGTGAGCATGCCTCATCGGGCAGGTCTCCTGGCTTCTGGCTCCCAACGCTTCTCAGTTCGCCTTCCCATTCTATTCAGAACAGTGGCTGGCTCTCTTCATCATGAGAGGATGAGTTGCTCACCAGTTACAGTAGCGCGTGAGACTGCACCGGATTTACACCGGCTTCCCTATTCTGCCTATATCTCAGGCCACCCGATGAGAACAATGATGATGAACAAATTTCCTGATTGTAGTATATACCGGGATTGTGCGCGTGTCAAACGAGTCGATACAAGGCCAGCCTATAACGAAGCCTCTACATGCAAACGTTTGATGTCTACAGCCATTCCTGCCACCATCAAGTACACGCGATCTGCTGCCTGTGCAAGTTGCTGGTTG
>Ga0137371_10004407_pt1 | contig 11042 bp, 7 predicted proteins | sample SagtaG_7_FD_104919 | JGI IMG/M metagenome (GOLD analysis project Ga0137371, IMG submission 104919) | Vadose zone soil microbial communities from Sagehorn Ranch, Mendocino, California, USA - Sage1_R_40_16 metaG | ecosystem: Environmental > Terrestrial > Soil > Vadose zone | place: USA: California... | reverse complement strand
TGGGGCTGGCCACCGAGTGGGGCGCCGGCTGCGCGACCGGCCTCGCCGTCGTCGTCGACGCGCAGGCCACCGGCCGGCTCGGGGTCTGCCGGGCCGATGGGTGCGACCGCGTCTACGTCGACGTCTCCCGCAACGCCTCCCGCCGGTTCTGCTCCGAGGCGTGCGCCAACCGGACGAACGTCGCCGCGTTCCGCGCCCGCGCCCGCAACGCCGCCGTCACCTGACCGCGGTCACCCGACCGGCCGGCACCCGACCGGCCGGCACCCGACCGCCCGGCACCCGACCGGCCGGCACCCGACCGGCCGGCACCCGACCGGCCGGCACCCGACCGGCGCCCGACCGGCCGGCGCCCGATCCGTCGGCTGACCGCAGGGCCGACCCGGCGGTTACCCTGCCGGTCATGGCCGGGGTGCTGATGCCGATCGGGGGCGCGGAGGACAAGGCCGGGCCGGCTCCGGTGCTGTCCCGCTACATCGCCGGCAACGACTACCGGGTGCTGGTGGTGGACGGGCACATGGTGGCGCTGGCCGAGCGGGTGCCGGCGCACGTCACCGGCGACGGCGAGCACACGGTCGCCGAGCTGGTCGAGATCACCAACGCCGACCCGCGCCGCGGCGTCGGGCACGAGAAGGTGCTCACCCGGATCAGGCTGGACGACCGAGCGGTAGAGCTGGCGCGCCGGCACGGGTACCAGGTCGACGACATCCCGCCGAAGGACGAGATGGTCCGGCTCACCCTGACCGGCAACATGTCCACCGGCGGAATCTCCATCGACCGCACCCTGGAGGCGCACCCGGACAACGTGGAGATCGCCGAGGAGGCGGCCCGGGTGGTCGGCCTGGACGTGGCCGGGATCGACTTCATCTGCCCGGACATCTCCGAGCCGGTGCGGGAGACCGGCGGCGCGATCTGCGAGGTGAACGCCGCGCCCGGGTTCCGGATGCACACCCACCCGACCGTCGGCGAGCCGCAGTACGTGGCCAAGCCGGTGGTCGACCTGCTGTTCCCGCCGGGCACCCCGTCCCGCATCCCGATCATCGCAGTGACCGGGACGAACGGGAAGACCACCACCGCCCGGATGATCGCGCACATCTTCAAGTCGATGGGCCGCAAGGTCGGGATGACCTCGACCGACGGCGTCGTCATCGACGACCGGCTGGTGATCCGCTCCGACGCGTCCGGGCCGCGTTCGGCCCGGATGGTGCTGCAGAACCCGCGGGTCGACTTCGCCGTCTTCGAGGTGGCCAGGGGCGGGATCCTGCGCGAGGGCCTTGGCTACCAGCGCAACGACGTCGGCGTGGTGCTCAACGTCAGCGCCGACCACCTCGGGCTGCGCGGCATCGAGACGGTCGAGCAGCTGGCCAGGGTCAAGCAGGTGGTGGTGGAGGCGGTGCCGCGCAACGGGCACGCGGTGCTGAACGCCGACGACCCGCTGGTGGTCGAGATGCGCCGGGCCAGCTCCGGCCACGTCGTCTACTTCACCATGGCCGACGCGAACCCGCTGGTCGCCGACCATTGCCGGCGCGGGGGCACCGCGGTCGTGCTGGACCGCTCCGACCTCGGTGACATGATCACGATCGTGCAGGGCCGGCGCCGCATGCCGCTCGCGCACACCCACCTGCTGCCGGCCACGTTCGGCGGCCGGGCCACCATGAACGTGCAGAACGCGATGGCCGCGGTCGGCGCCGCCTACGCCGCGGGCGCGCACCTGCACGACATCCGGCAGGGGCTGCGCACGTTCGCCCCGTCCTACTACCAGTCGCCGGGCCGGCTGAACCTGATCGAGCTGGACGGCATCCGGGTGCTCGTCGACTACTGCCACAACGCGCCGGGCATGCGGATGCTGGGCGAGTTCGTCGAGCGGCTGGCCGAGGACGTCGGGCCGGGCGCCGACTTCGTGCAGATCCGGCGGATCGGCGTGATCGCCACCGCCGGCGACCGGCGGGACGAGGACATGCGTGACCTCGGCCTGGCGGCGGCGCCGCACTTCGACCGCATCGTGGTCCGCGAGGACGCCAACCGGCGCGGCCGCCCGCCGGGGGAGACCGCCGAGCTGGTCATGTCCGGGGTACGCGAGGGGATGGCGGCCGGCGCCCGGTGCCGCGAGGTGACCTGCGTGCTGGACGAGATCGACGCGGTCCGCGAGGCGCTGGCCCGCGCCCATCCGGGTGACCTCGTGGTGGTCTGCGTCGACGCGGCCCGCGCCGTCTGGGACGAGCTGCAGACCAGGACCAGCCGAGCCCAGGCCGGCGCCCGCGGCGGCGACCCGGACGCGGTCTGAGCCGGTCGCCGCCCGCGCGGTCTCGGGGGTTGCATTATGGTCAACGGTCATTGACCATTGACCGCGTGACGGAGCCATGGGGTCCGGACTACGAGCTGGCGGACAGCCTGGACGTGACCACGGCCGAGCAGCACCGGGCGCTGGGCAACCTGACCCGGTCGCAGATCCTGGGTCTGCTGAACGACCGGGCGGCCACGATCAGCCAGCTTGCCACCGCGCTGGGCGTGCTGAAGGGCAGCACCAGCTACCACCTGCGGCTGCTGGAGCAGGCCGGGCTGGTCCGGGTGGTGCGTACCCGCAAGGTGCGCGGGGTGGTCGAGCGGTACTACGGGCGGACCGCCCGGCGGTTCGAGCTGGACGCCCCGGGCGCGGTCCCGCACCCACCGGGCATGCTGCTGCGGGTCGCCGCCTCCGCGGTCGACCGCGCGCCGCCGGCCAAGGACACCGACCCGGACCTGGTGACGTCCAGCCACGCCGGGCTGGACCCGGATCGGGCCCACGAGTTCCGCCGCCGCCTGCAGGAGCTGATCGAGGAGTTCCGCGCGGCCGGGCGGCCCGGCCGGCCGCAGTGGGGCCTGGTCGTCGGCCTGTACCGGACCGGGGCGGGTTCGACCGCCGGCGAGGACGCGCCGTGACCGCCCCGCCCATCGGCCGGGGGTTGGGTCCCGCGTTCGCCCGGCTGTGGTCGGCGGCGGCCGTCTCCTCGATCGGCGACGGGCTGACGTTCGCCGCCATGCCGCTGCTGGCCGCCACCCTCAGCCGCGACCCGCTGTCGATCGCGATGGTGAGCGCGAGCACCCTGCTGCCCTGGCTGCTGGTCGGACTGCTGTCCGGCGCGCTGGTGGACCGGTGGGACCGGCGCCGGACGATGTGGACTGTCGACCTGGGACGCGCGGCGGTGGTCGGCGGGTTGGCCGCGGCGGTGCTGGCCGGGGTGGCCAGCATCCCGTTGCTGATCGCTGCCGGGTTCCTGATGGGCACCGGGCAGACCATGTTCGACGGCGCGGCGCAGGCCGCGATCCCGGCCGTGGCGTCCCGCGACCCGGTCCGGCTGCACCGGGCGAACGGCCGGATGCTCGGCACCCAGACGATCGGGCAGAGCTTCGTCGGCCCACCGCTCGGGGGTCTGCTGTTCACGGCGGCCCGATGGCTGCCGTTCGGCGCCGACGCACTCTCCTTCCTGGCCAGCTCGGCCCTGGTCGGCACCCTGAAGGGCCGGTTCGAGGCGGACGACGGCCGCGCCCGGCCGGCCCGGCGCAGCATCCGCGCCGAGATCGCCGAGGGGCTGCGCTGGCTGGCCCGGCACCGGGTGCTGCGCACGCTCGCCGTGGTCGCCTGCGCGGCGAACATGGCGGGCGCGGCGACCTACGGGCTGCTCGTGCTGCTCGCCCAGGACCGGCTCGGGCTCGGCAGCCTCGGCTTCGGCCTGCTGCTCACCTGCGAGGCGATCGGCGTCGTGGCCGGCAGCCTGGCCGCCGCCCGGATCAGCCGGCTGATCGGCACCACCCGGGCGTTCACCGTGGCGAACCTGGTGAACGCGGTCGCGCTGGTGGCGCTCGGGCTGTCCGGCACGGTCGTGGTCGCCGCGGCCGCGATGATCACCGTGTCGCTGTCCATCGGGGTGTGGAACGTGCTGGGCCAGTCGGTGCGCCAGGAGCTCACCCCGAGCCGGCTGATGGGCCGGGTGGTGACCGCCTTCCGGATGGTCGGCATCGGCGGGGCCCCGATCGGCGGGCTGGTCGGCGGGCTGCTCGCCCGCCGGTACGGGCTGACCGCGCCGTTCCTCGGCGGCGGCGGGCTGATGACGGTGTCCGCGCTGGCGGCGATGCCGGTGCTCACCGAGCGGTCGCTGGCCGAGGCACGAAATCGAGCGGCGACCGAGGACGGTGTGGCCGTACCGTGACCGGATGAGCCAGCGCGTGCCGGAGAAGCCGACCTTGGCAGGCATCGAGGACCGGTGGGCGGCGCGCTGGGAGGTATCCGGGACCTACCGGTTCGACCGGTCGCGGCCGCGCGCCGAGGTCTATGCGATCGACACCCCGCCGCCGACGGTCAGTGGCTCGCTGCACATGGGCCAGGTGTTCTCCTACACGCACACCGACGCGGTCGCCCGCTACCAGCGGATGCGCGGGCGCGCGGTGTTCTACCCGATGGGCTGGGATGACAACGGCCTGCCCACCGAGCGCCGGGTGCAGAACCACTTCGGTGTCCGATGCGACCCGACGCTGCCGTACGACCCGGACTTCGCCCCACCCGCGACGCCGGACCGCCGGTCGCCGGTGTCGGTCAGCCGACCCAACTTCGTGGCGCTTTGCCAGCGGCTGACCGCCGAGGACGAGCAGGCGTTCGAGGCGGTGTGGCGGCGGCTCGGGCTGTCCGTCGACTGGTCGCTGACCTACTCCACCATCGACGCCGGATCGCGGCGGACCGCGCAGCTGGCCTTCCTGCGCAACCTGGCTCGCGGCGAGGCGTACCAGATGGACGCGCCCACCCTCTGGGACGTCGACTTCGGCACCGCGGTGGCGCAGGCCGAGCTGGAGGACCGGGAGGTCCCCGGCGCGTGGCACACGCTGGCGTTCCGGCGCGAGGACGGCGGCGGTCCGGTGCCGGTGGACAGCACCCGGCCGGAGCTGCTGCCGGCCTGCGTCGCGCTGGTGGTGCACCCGGAGGACCAGCGGTACGCCGGCCTGGTCGGCGCGCGGGTGCTGACCCCGCTGTTCGGCGTGCCGGTGCCGGTGCACGCGCACCGGCTCGCCGACCCGGAGAAGGGCACCGGCGTAGCGATGATCTGCACGTTCGGCGACACCGCCGACGTGACCTGGTGGCGGGAGCTGGCCCTGCCGGTGCGGGCGGTGGTCGGCCGCGACGGCCGGCTGCTGCCCGAGCCGCCGCACGGCGTGCCGGCGCAGCCGTACGCCGAGCTGGCCGGCCGGACCGTGGCCGCCGCCCGGCGGCGGGTGGTCGAGCTGCTCCGCTCGACCGGCGAGCTGCTCGGCGACCCGCGGCCGATGACCCACCCGGTCAAGTTCTACGAGAAGGGCGACCGTCCGCTGGAGATCGTGATCGGGCGGCAGTGGTACCTGCGCAACGGCGGGCGTGACCCGCAGCTGCGCGGCGAGATGCTGGCCCGCGGGGCCGAGCTGCGCTGGCACCCGCGGCACATGCGGGCCCGGTACGAGGACTGGGTCGGCGGCCTGACCGGCGACTGGCTGGTCAGCCGGCAGCGGTACTTCGGGGTGCCGTTCCCGGTGTGGTACCCGCTGGACGCCGACGGTCTGCCCCGCCACGACAGCCCGCTGCTGCCGGCCGAGGGGGCGCTGCCGGTGGACCCGACCACGGACGTCCCGCCCGGGTACGCCGAGCAGCAGCGCGGCCGACCCGGCGGGTTCGCGGCCGACCCGGACGTGATGGACACCTGGGCCACCTCGTCGCTCACCCCGCAGATCGCCGGCGGCTGGGCCGCGGAGTCGGCGGAGGCCAGGTCGCTGCTGCCCAGGGTGTTCCCGATGGACCTGCGGCCGCAGGGCCCGGAGATCATCCGCACCTGGCTGTTCGGCACGATCGTGCGGGCTCACTTGGAGCACGGCACGCTGCCCTGGCGGGACGCCGCGATCTCCGGCTGGATCCTCGACCCGGACCGGAAGAAGATGTCGAAGTCGACCGGGAACGTGGTGACCCCGATGGGGTTGCTCGAGCGCTACGGCTCGGACGCGGTGCGGTACTGGGCGACCAGCGCGCGGCTCGGGGTCGACACCGCAGTCGACGAGGGCCAGCTGCGGGTGGGCCGGCGGCTGGCCACCAAGCTGCTGAACGCCTCCCGGTTCGTGCTCGGCCTGCCCGGCGCCGAACTGGACGGCGAGCCGGTGACCGAGCAGGTGGACCGGGCCATGCTGGCCCGGCTGGCCGACGTGGTCGAGCAGGCCACGGTCGCGTTCGACCGGTACGAGCACGCCGAGGCGCTGGACAGGATCGAGTCGTTCTTCTGGTGGTTCTGCGACGACCACCTGGAGCTGGTGAAGGCCCGGGCGTACGGGGCGGCTCCGGCCGGGCCGTCCGCCGTCGCCGCGCTGCGTCAGGCGCTGGACGTGCTGCACCGGCTGTTCGCGCCGTTCCTGCCGTTCGCCGCCGAGGAATGCTGGTCCTGGTGGCGGGACGGCTCGGTGCATCGGACGCCGTGGCCGACCGCGCCGCCGCTGCGCCGGCTCGCCGGCCCGGACGAGCCGCGGCTGACCGAGCTGGCGTCCTGGGTGCTGGTCGGCGTGCGCAGGGCCAAGAGCGAGGCGAAGGTGTCCATGCGGGCACCGGTGCAACGGCTGGTGGTCCGCGTGGACGAAGCCGACGCCGCGGTCCTGCGGCACGCCGCGGTCGACCTGACCCTCGCCTCGGCGGCCACCCACCTGGCCATCGAGCGACAGGTCGACGACCCCGGCGTCGAGGTGACCCTGGCGCCTGCCTCGCAGGCCTCGGGCTGAGCCGGTCCCGACGACCGCTTCCCGGTCGGCGCCTGGGCCTGACCCAGGCCGGCCTCACATCTGGAATGCCGCGGTGGCCAGCCCGGCGACGACCAGGACGAGCACCGCCAGGATCAACAGGCTCCGTCCCGGCAGCACGCGATGCAGTGGCAGCGGGCGGTGCGAGCGGGTCATCTCGTTGTCCGTGTCCTTCGTATCCCTCAGCGGCCGTTGCCGGACGCGGGTGAAAGCGGCGGTCACATACCGAGCAACGCATACCCCGATGTCCGAGTGGACACCCACCGGGGTGAACTGGGCGGGATGTGTGTCCTTACTGTCAGCCACGGGGTCGGGTCATGCCCCCCGCTTGCCCCGATCTTGAGGTGGGTCGCATTTCCCTGCCGGCCGGCGTGGCTAACCTCAAGATTCGGTCAATCGCGGCGGACGAGCGCTCGGACGTCGTCCGGGGCGAGGGGCCGGGCGCCGCGCTCGGTCAGCCATCGGGCCACAGCGGGGCGTTCGGCCAGGCTCATCATCGCGACGACGTCGCCGGGGGCTGCCCGGGGGACCAGGTCGGCCACCGCGTCGAGCTCGGAGTCGAAGGCCGGGAGGTCGGTCGCACCGGCCTCCACGGCGCCGCCGCGGAAGACCGCGGTCATCTCGCCGGCCGGCCGGCCCCGCCGGTACCGCTCGGTCTCCACCGCCGCGACGTGCGCCGAGCGCTGCGCGGCCAGTGCGCCCATCGCGTGCAGCGCGGTGTTCGGCCGGTCCCCGGCGCCGCCCAGCACGGTCCACAGGGCGTGGTCGGGCGCCAGCAGGCCGGTGGCGACGTCCAGCAGGGCGAGCAGGCTGTCCTCGTTGTGCGCGGCGTCGACGATCACCACCAGCCCGTCGAGGTCGTAGAGGTTCATCCGCCCCGGGTTGAGCCTCGGGTCCGGTGCGAAGCTGCGCAACCCTTCCACCACGCGCTCCCGGGTCAGCCCGACCGCCAGCGCGGCGGCCGTGCCGGCCAGCGCGTTCGCCACGTGCACCCGGGACAGTCCGGCCAGGGTGAGCGGGACGTCGACGACCCGGACGAGCGGGTCCGGCTCCAGGCCCTTTTCCAGCACCGCGATGTGCCCGTCCAGCACGGTGATCCCGCGGCCGCCGGCGTCGACGACCTCGGCCAGGTACGGCGAATCGGGGTCCAGCGAGAACAGCCACGGCCGGGCCCTGGTCAGCAGCCGCATCCGGCGCACCCGCGGGTCGTCGGCGTTCAGCACCACCCACCCGGACGGTCTGGTCACTCGTACCACGGTGGCCTTGACGTCGGCGAGCTGGTCCAGCGTGTGCACCCCGTACAGGCCGAGATGGTCGGCGGTCACGTTGGTCACCACCGCGACGTCGTTGTGCATGGTACCCAGCCCGCGCAGCAGGATCCCGCCGCGGGCGGTCTCCAGCACGGCGAGCTCGACCCGCGGATCGGCCAGCACCTGCCCGGCGCCGCCGGGTCCGGACCAGTCGCCCTCCGCGACGGTCACCCCGTCGATCACCACGCCGTCGGTGCTGGACCAGCCGACCACCCGGCCCGCGCACCGGCCGATGTGCGCGACCAGCCGGGTGGTGGTGGTCTTGCCGTTCGTGCCGGTGACCGCGACCACCGGGATGCGCGGGCTGGGCGTCGACGGCGGCGGGCCGGCCTCGGCCTCCCGGGCCACCCGAGCCGCGTCGGTGACGATCCGGCCCAGGTCCTCGCCCGGGAGCCGGGCCATCCCGGCGGCCACCGCGCGGCCGAGCGCCTCCGCCCGCCCGCGGTGCCGCCACGGGTAGGCCACCACGACCTGCCCCGGCTCCGGTCCGGGCAGCGCCACCACCTGCACCCGGGCCGCCCCGGAGCCGGCCGCGACCGCCCGGGTCAGGCTGGCCGCCAGCCGGGCCACGTACTTCCACCGCGCGTCCGAGCCGGGCGCCCCCGGCCTTGCCAGCGTCGCCGAGACACGCCGCCCCAGCGCGCTCAGCGCGACCGCGTCGGCGACCAGCAGCTCGCCGACGTCCAGCACGAGCTTCACCGCCGGCCGGGTGAAGTACACGTTCGGCCCGCCAAGAACCCGCAGCTCGACCGGGTCGCCGGTGCTGCCGCCTTCGGACATGCGCCGGACTATAGGGGTCACCGCGTCTGACCAGGGCCGCCAGATTCGGCCGAACGTGCCAGTGCTGCCCGCCCACCCGGCACCGCGAGCTGCGGGTTGGCCCGCCGCGGCCGGGTTAGTGACGGAGGTGGGACCTGGCGTAGTCGGGGACGGTCTCCATCGGGGGGCGTTCGATTGGGGCTATCTCGGAGCGGTGGACCCGGTAGCCGTCCTCGGTGCGCTCGTACTGGATCAGGTCGGTGCAGGTCTCGGTGTCCAGCTTGATCCGGCCCTCACGTTCCAGTCGGAGCAGGGCGACCTGGAAGATCTCGGAGGCCATCCGGCCGAGCTTGCCGATCTCCTGGTTGCGGTGCTTGCGCCGGTCGAGGTCGACCTGGGCGAGTGCGTCCAGCCCCACCAGCCGCAGGGCGTCGACCAGGATGCCGACCTCGACGCCGTAGCCGGTCGGGAACGGCAGCTGCACGAGCAACTCCCGGCGCGCGGCGTACTCGCCGGACAGCGGCTGGATGAAGCCGGCCAGCTCCGGCCAGTACAGGTTGAGCAGCGGCCGGGCGACCAGCTCGGTGACCCGGCCGCCACCGGCCGGCAGCATCGCCTCGCCGTGCGCCAGCGGCCGGTCGTAGGTCGCCTTCACCAGCTGCACGGCCGGGTCGGACAGCAGCGGCCCGAGCAGCCCGGTGACGAAGTTGGCGGTGAAGTCGCGCAGGTCGCTGTCCACGAACACGAGCAGGTCGCCGGACGTCGCGGCCAGCGACCGCCAGAGCACCTCGCCCTTGCCGGGCAGCGGCTCGAACCGGGGCAGCACCTCCTCCCGGCGCACCACCCGGGCGCCCGCCTCCGCGGCCACCTCGATGGTCCGGTCGGTGGAGCCGGAGTCCATCACCACCAGCTCGTCGACCAGCCCGTGCCGCTCCACCAGCCGGCGGCGGATGGTGGCGACGACGGCGCCGACGGTAGCCTCCTCGTCCAGCGCGGGCAGCACGACGCTGACCGTCGTGGAGCCCTTCGCGTCGACCAGCCGCGCGGCGCTCCAGTCCGCCGCCCGCGACGTGCGCCGGGCAAACCAGCCGCTCACCTCGTCCGACACGACCGGCCCCTCCCCGCCTGTGATTGAATACGACTACAACTGAAGACAGGCAACTCATCCAGAGGGGCAGAGGGAACGGCCCGATGAAGCCCCGGCAACCACCACGTGAACATCCGTGGCAGGTGCCAAGTCCGGCCCGCCGTCCGAACGCGGGAAAGATGAGGAGACGCTTTCATGACTGCTGTCGCCGACGCGACCACGCACCGTTCCCCGGCCCACTCCCTGGTCTGTCGTAACTGCGGCGCCACCACGCCGCTCGGCCCGGTGCACGCCTGTGTCGAGTGCTTCGGCCCGCTGGAGATCGACTACGACGCCGCGGCGCTGGCCGAGGTCACCCGCGGCCAGATCGCGGCCGGGCCGCCGAACCTGTGGCGGTACGCCGGGCTGCTGCCGGTCGGTCAGGACCCGGCCACCCGGGTCACGCTGAACCCCGGCTTCACCCCGCTGGTCCGGGCCGACCGGCTGGCCGCCGAGCTGGGCATGCGGGCGCTGTGGGTGAAGGACGACAGCGCGAACCCGACCCACTCGTTCAAGGACCGGGTGGTCTCGGTCGCGCTCACCGCCGCGGTCGGCCTCGGCTTCGACCGGGTCGCCTGCGCCTCGACCGGCAACCTGGCCAACTCCGTCGCCGCGCACGCCGCCCGCGCCGGGCTGCGGTCGATCGTGTTCGTCCCGGCAGACCTGGAGCCGGCCAAGGTGGTGCAGACCGGGATCTACGGCGGCACCCTGGTCGCCGTCGAGGGCTCCTACGACGAGGTGAACCGGCTGTGCTCGGAGCTGGCCGAGACCGACGAGTTCGCCACGACCGCGTTCGTCAACCAGAACGTCCGGCCGTACTACGCGGAGGGCTCCAAGACGCTCGGCTACGAGGTGGCCGAGCAGCTCGGCTGGCGGCTGCCGGAGCAGATCGTGGTGCCGGTCGCGTCCGGCTCGCAGCTCACGAAGATCGACAAGGCGTTCCGCGAGCTCGGCGAGCTCGGGCTGGTCGACCCGACGCCCTACCGCGTGTTCGGCGCCCAGTCCAGCGGCTGCGCGCCGATCTCCACCGCGTTCGCGCAGGGCTGGGACGTGGTGCGGCCGGTCCGGCCGACCGG
>Ga0137371_10004402_pt1 | contig 11049 bp, 13 predicted proteins | sample SagtaG_7_FD_104919 | JGI IMG/M metagenome (GOLD analysis project Ga0137371, IMG submission 104919) | Vadose zone soil microbial communities from Sagehorn Ranch, Mendocino, California, USA - Sage1_R_40_16 metaG | ecosystem: Environmental > Terrestrial > Soil > Vadose zone | place: USA... | reverse complement strand
TCGGCGAGCACAGGCACGCAAGCGTCGCCGCCACCACCGGAGCATCGCGCTTGCGGTCCTGCTGATCGCCGCCGCGGCCGTTGCCCTGGGTGCGACCGTGATCGGCACGCGGCAGCACGGCTCCGGAAAGAGTGCGAAGAAGACGACGACGCCCGCAGGCCCGCGGCCGATGCCCGGCGAGGTGCGCGGCGTGCACGTGACGATGGCGCTGGCCTCGCTAACCGGGAAGGTCGACGAATACCTCAGCATTCCTGGGCTGAATACGCTCGAGCTCGACGTCAAGGACGAGAACGGCGCCGTCGGCTTCCTGCTCCCGGCCGGTTCGCTTGCCCGGCGGATCGGCGCCTCGAAGCCCTACTACCGCGCAGAGCGCGTTGCCGCCGAGGCCCACAACGCGGGGGTCTACCTGATCGGCCGGATCGTCACCTTCGAAGACCCCGTTCTTGCGGCGCACAGGCCGGACCTGGCGATTCGGAGGCGGGACGGCTCGGTCTGGGTCAACTACGCGGGCCTCGGCTGGACGAACCCGTACGACCAGCGGGTTTGGGACTACAACCTCTCGATCGCGAAGGCCGCAGTTCGCGCCGGCTTCGACGAGATCCAGTTCGACTACGTGCGCTTTCCGAGCGACGGGCCGATCGAGAACGCCGTCTTCGCCGGCAAGACGGCCGAGCCGCAGGGCTGGACGATCGTGCGCTACGTCCACTACGCAGCAGGCCGGCTGAAGCCGCTCGGGGCGCGCGTCTCGATCGACGTCTTCGGCCTCTCTGCGACGCACGACCTCGGCATCGGCCAGGTCCCGCGACGGCTCTCGAAGTACGTGGACGCCGTCTACCCGATGGTCTATCCGTCGCACTACCGCTCGGGCGAGTTCAACCTGCCCGATCCGAGCTCGCGCCCCGGGACGACCGTCGCCTACTCGCTTCGCGACTTCCGCGTCGCGCTCAAGGGCCGCGGCACGATGTTGATCCCGTGGCTCGAAGACTTCTCGCTGACGAGCGCGAGGCGCCCTCCGGAGGAGGTGCGCGCCCAGATCCAGGCGGCGCACCGATATCAGACGAGGGGGTTCCTCCTCTGGAATCCGAGGGGGGTCTACACGACGGAAGTCCTCAAGTAGGCTCCCGGCAGAATCGACACCGGAGGAAAACCGTGAAGGAGACGTACGAAGAGCTCAAGACGCGCCTGGCAGGAATCCACGACCTGCGGATGGCGCGCGCGATTCTCGGCTGGGATCAGCACACGAAGATGCCGCCGAAAGGCGGCGAAGTCCGCGCCGAGCAACTGGGGACGCTTGACCGGTTTTCGCATGAGCTCTTCATCTCCGACGAAGTCGGCCGGGTGCTCGAAGATCTGCGCGAGTACGAAGAGGGGCTGGACGCCGACTCCGACGAGGCGAGCCTCATTCGCATCACGCGCCGCGACTACGAGAAGGCGAAGCGGGTGCCGCCGGAGCTCCGCGCGGAGATGACGCGGGCCGGCGCGATGGCGCTGCCCGCCTGGATCGAAGCGCGCGAGAAGTCCGACTTCTCGATCTTCCTGCCGTATCTGAAGCGCAACGTCGAGCTCCAGCACGAGTACATCGCGTGCTTCGAGGGCATGGGCTTCGAAACGGGCTACGACGCTCTGCTCGACGACTTCGACGAGGGCATGACAGCCGCTGCCGTCCGAGCGGTCTTCGACGAGCTGAAGCGTGAGCTGATCCCCTTCATCGCCGAGATCGGCGAGCGCGCCGACCAGGTGGACAACTCGTGCCTGCACGGGCACTTCCCGGTCGATACGCAGCGAGCCTTCGCGCTCGAGGTGCTCGAGCGGCTCGGTTTCGACCACGAGAGCTGGCGCCTCGACCCGACCGTCCACCCGTTTGCGATGAGCGCAGGGACGCAGGACATCCGCCTGACGACTCGCTACGACGAGAGCGACCTCAGCGTGAGTCTCTTCGCCTGCATCCACGAGTTCGGACACGGCTTCTACGAGGCAAATGTCGACCCGGCGCTGGAGCGGACACCGCTCGCGTCGGTGACGTCGATGAGCCTCCACGAATCGCAGAGCCGCATGTGGGAAAACCTCGTCGGCCGCGGCCTCCCGGCCTGGCGCTTCTTCTACCCGCAGCTCCAGGCCGCTTTCCCGGATCAGTTCGCCGGCGTCGAGCTGGACGATTACTACCGCGCGATCAACAAGGTGCAGCCCTCGCTCATCCGCGTCGAGGCGGACGAGGCGACATACAACCTGCACATCATCCTGCGCTTCGAGCTCGAGCAGGAGATCCTCTCCGGCGAGCTCGCGCTCGAGGATCTTCCGGAAGCGTGGAATGCCCGCACGGCCGAGTACCTCGGCATCGACGTGCCCGATGACGCACAGGGCGTCCTCCAGGACGTGCACTGGTCGGGCGGCGCGATCGGCTACTTCCCGACCTATGCGCTCGGCAACGTCGTCTCGGTGCAGCTGTGGGAGCAGGTGCGCGCGGCGATCCCCGACCTCGACACGCAGTTCGAGCGCGGCGAGTTCGGTGAGCTTGCCGGCTGGTTGCGCGAGAACCTGCACCGGCACGGCCGCAAGTACACGTCCAAGGAGATGCTCGAGCGGATCACCGGCGGGGCGCTGGATCCGGGCCCGTATCTGTGCTACCTGCGGGAGAAGCTCGGGGAGATCTACGGCCTTCCTGTCGAGGCCGGGGCCACCCTCTAAATCGGCTCAGCCGCCCGGGCGGGGAGGTCGGGGATCCTCACGAGCCCCCAGAGGTTTCGCTGCCAGAGGACGAAGGCGAGCGCCAGCAGCGCCGCGAAGGCCGCGTAAGGGGTGAGCGAATACGAGCTCTCGTCACGTCCAGTGACGACACGGGGGCCGTTGCCGACCTCGGCTCGAACGGCTGTGGCCGCGTCGCCGAGGTCATGCTCGGAGAAGACCCGCCCGCCGGCCGCGCGCGCGAGCCGGTCGAGGTCGCCGCTGCTCGCCGGATCCGGCCGGTAGCTCTCGGCCTTGCCGTTCTTGCCGAAGACGCGCTCGTCGTCGTTCCAGACGTGGATGAAGACCGGCCGGATGTGGGCTCCGCGGAAGTCGTTCGCCAGCTCGCTCTGGTCGAAGGGCGAGCTCTCCCCGTCGGTGAACACGATCACCACGCGGCGCTTAGCCGAGTCTGCGAAGTAGTTCTGGGTCGAGAGCGCCGTCAGTCCGAAGAGCGTCGTCGCCCGTTGTGCAACTCGTTCCGGCGGAGGGCGCTCGACGCCGATTGCCCGCTCGAGGGTGCTCCTGAACGCCGAGGTGCTTTCCGTCGGGAAGAGATGAGGGAGGAGCCGATCGGTCAGCGAGGCGATTCCGGCCGGGAGATCCGCCAGGTCGGAGCGCAGCGCCAGCGCATCGCTCCTGGCTCGCTCGAAGCGCGTCGTCGCGCCCGCAGAGGGTGCGGCGAGCATCGAGCGCGAGGTGTCGATGACGAAGAAGGCCGCCGCATCCGTGCGTACGTGGTGGATCGTGCTTCGCCGGAGCGTCGGCTGGGCAGCTGCGAGGCCGAGCAGCACAGGCACGGCGCATACGGCCAGGGCGGCAGGCACGACGGCGCGTAGCGGCGGTCGCCCCAGCCGCAGCGCCGATCGAACCCGCCACACGCGAAGCTCCGCGATTACCAGAAAGCAGAGGGGCGCGACCACGGCAGCCGCCGCGAGGCCGCCCCAGGGCGAAGAGAAGGTGAGATGCATCAGTAGCCGTGCCCGGTCGGGCTCACGACCGCGCCGACGGTCGCCGCCTGGTTTCCGCGCCCGTTTCCCTGGTTGCCGATCCCGCCCTGGCCGGAGAGGGAGAGCGCGAGCTCGAGGTTGAACTTCGCTGCGCTGTAATCCGGGTTCGCTTTGAGGGCCGCCCTGAGCTCGTCGAGGCTGCGGCTTTGGAGGGTCGTCGCCGCCTGTGGATTGGAACGGGACGACTCGAACGCGATGATGCCGAGCAGGTTGGCCGCCGCCGCCTTCCGCTTTGAGTCCGGATCTTTGCCCGCGAACGGCTCCAGGGCCTTTTCGGCGGCCCTGCTCGCACGCACGCCGGCGAGTCCGCCCGGCGGGTTCAATGTGCTTGGGCGGCTGTCCTCGAAGCTCTCTGTGGCGCGCCGGAACGCGAGATCGTCGCCGAGCCCCAGCAGTCGCCTGCCGAGCCCCAGCGGATGCGCTCCCACGTCTTCCCACCCCTTCGGGCTCGAGCGCTCGAACCTGGCGTCGGCGTGACCCATCTCCGCGGCGGAGCGCCGGACTTCGATCGCTACGGTGACGAGGGCGGCCGCCAGGACCAGCGCGACGCCCGCGAGGACGAGCGAGAGTCGCCGGCTCACGCGGCTGCCTCCAGCCTGTGCCGCCATGAGAGGCGGCGGCAGAAGTATTCGTTCCCGGCGAGCAGGAGCGTCAGCGCGACCGCGATCGTCACGAGCCAGTACGGCGAGGGCCGCGAGCTCGAGATCCGTGTCGACGGCGCAACGGTGAGGCTGGTCGGCCGCCCGGTGAGCCGGCTGTAGTAGTTCAGGCCGCCGCGGCTCCCGGAGAGATCGACGATCTCCAGCTTGATGCCCAGCTGGCCATAACGCAGCAGTGTCTGGGTCAGCTTGTCCTGGTCGAGGGCCGACTCATTCAGGTCACTGACCAGGATCACTCGCCCGTGCTTGATCCCGTCGCGGTCGAGAATGCGCTGGGCCAGATCGAGCCCGGTCGAGACCTGCGTACCGCCGTGATAGGACGACGACCAGGGGTTGTCGTAGAAGCGGGGGTTCTCGATCAGCCGCTCCGGGAAGGGAGTGGGGGTGCTCGGGACCGCGTGCGGCTTGAAGAAACGCGCGATCAGACCGAGCTCGACCGGCGGCGTTCCGGGCGGGACGACCTCGTACGCGCTGTCGGAGAAGATGACGACGCCGAGCCGTTCCTTGTGGGCGGTCAGCGTCCCGAGGGTGCGCTGAATTTGGCCGTACCGCGAAGGGCCGACGCTCCACGAGAGGTCGAGGACGAGGACGCCGCTCGACCGCTCCGCCGAGGTTGCTGTCTGGAAGCGCCCGAGATCGCGAGCGAGCAGGAACGCCGCGACGCCGAGTGCGCCGATCAGTACGGCCAGAGCGACCCGGAAACGGGTCGTGCGGCGAGTTTCTCGCTCGAAGGCGCCCGCGTCGGCGAGAGGGATCGTGGGCGCGCGGCGGGAGATCAGCATCAGCTCGTCACCCCCACGGCGCGGAGGACCTCGTCGGCGAGCGCGTTGGTCGCCTTCGCACGCGGCTTCGGCTCAGACCAGGCCAGCCTCCGTGCGGCGCGCGCCAGACGTGGAAGCCTCGCTCGCCGCAGCTCTGTCGACAGCCGCTCGAGTGCCTTTCGCTGCATCACCGGATCGCCGGCTGCTGCTGCCTGCCGAACGAGCGCGAGCGCGGCTTCGAGCGGGGAGAGCGCCCCGTTCGTCTCCGGGACTGCGGCCGGGGTCGGGCGGAACTGCGGGCGGGGGCGGGTGCGGACGACGAGCCCTGCCGCCGCGAGCACGAGCAGGACGGCGGCTCCGCCCAACCCGAGCTCGAGCCGCCTCGGTGAAATCCGGTACGAGACGCGCGGCAGCGGCCGTAGGCCGTCGCGCATGTGCGGGCTCTTGACGTCGGTCGCCTCGATGCGCGGAACGACCACGAACTGCGGCCAGTCTGCCGAGACCTCCTTGGCTTGGGGGCCCCGGTACCTGATGATGGCCTGCGGGAATTGGAACGGCTTCGCCTGCGGCAGGCACTCGCGTACGAGGCAGTCGAGCACGTAGCGGTAGCGGAGAAGGGTCGAATGGCCGGAAGCGCCTTCGCTCCGCTTCGGCGAGCCGATCGACCTGTACGGAGAGAACGAAGCCTGGACCTGGACCGACCCCGGGTCGACGAGGCGGCGGTCGACGACGACGCGGAGCTCGGCGGTGACGCGGTCGGCGAAGGCCGGCAGCTGCGGCGAGATCGCGGTCGTCGCGACCACGGCTCGGCCTGACGACGGGCCACCGCTGCCGCCGCCGCGAGCGAGCAGCCACCCGGCAACGAGGGCCGCCAGGACCAGAGCCGACCCGCCGCCGATCGCGAGCCGCCGCCTACTCACCGTCTGAATCTCCTACCGGCCAGCCGGTGGTCTGCCCACGAAAGAAACGCTTCCAGAATCTCGGCCGGATCACTCGAGGAGATCAGGATCGGCTCGAGGTCGCGCGCACGGAAGTCGTAGAGGAGCCGTTCGAGCCGTTCTTCGTTCGCGGCCTTTCGCTCGCGCGCTTCTCTCGCCCGGAGGCGGACAGGCCGGATCCGGCCTGTCTGGGGGTCGGCGAGTGGGACGACGATCGAGCCGACCGGCGGGAAGCTCTGCTCCCAGACCGGATCCTGGATCACGACCGGGACGATGTCCCATCGGTGCTCGACGGCCGTCAGCCACGACTCCGCGCTCGGCGCGACGAGAAAATCGGAGAGCACGAATACAAAGCTCCCCGCCGGCATCGACTGCCGCACGAGCGTGAGATGCTCGAGCGCTTGTGTCAGGTTGTCGGCCGGCGCGTGCCAGTGGGGCCAGAGAAGGTGACTCTCCTTCACGCGCCAGTGCTCACGGTTGCTGTTCGGAGCTCGCCAGAAGATGGGCGCGCGCTCGCTCTCGTCCGGGTGGTCGACGTTCGCCAGGTCGAGATAGCCGACGAAGCCCCGCGCGTCGGCCGTGCTGTCGGCGATCAGCCCACCGGCTGCCTGCACAGCGGCCGGCTTGTGCAGCCAGGGAAGCTCGGACGGAAACAGCCGCATCTCGGGGCGGCGGTCGGAGACGATTGTCACGCGAGGCGCTTCCTCTGCGAACCACTCCCGGACGATGAACTCGTCCTGATCGTGTGCGGATGACAGGCGCGCGGAAGCGAACCAGTCGATCGTCTTCATGTCGTCGCCCGAGCTGTACGGGCGCGAGCCCGCCACGTCCGAGCCGGTCCCGCGGCGAGCGCTGTGCATTGCGCCGAACGCGAGCCCCGTCAGCCGCCTGCGCGGAACGAGCGGGAACGTGAGCTCGCGAACGGTCATCCCGTTGGCCCTACTGGTGGTCGAGCGGCACGACTTTGCTCTCCCAGTCCGGCCCGGGCCTGGGGGCGACCGCGAACGTCAGGCGCCGGAACTCTTCCATCGCCTCCTGCCAGCCGGTCTTCCGGGCTTCGGCGATGAAGATCGGCGTAAACACGATTCGATGGCCGATCACCGGCAGGAAGAGGCGCTCGACGTCGTCCGGGGTGGCGAACTCGCGCTCGTCGAGAAGCGCCCAGGCACGGGCGGCGCGCTCCAGGGCAAGGCTGCCGCGAACCGAGGCGCCGATCGCGACTTCGTCGAGCGTCCGCGTGGCCCGGACGAGATCCACGATCCAGCGCTGGATCAGCTCGTCGATGTACACGTCGTTGACAGCGCGTTGGAGCTCGTTGATTTCCTCGGCGGTGACGACCGGCTGAAGATGCTTGATCGGATGACCGTCACGCTGAAGCCGGATGATCTCCAGCTCCTCGTCGGGGGCGGGATACCCGAGAGCCGCTTTCAGGAAGAAGCGGTCGAGCTGCGCCTCCGGAAGCGGGAATGTGCCCTCGTGCTCGATCGGGTTCTCGGTCGCGAGCAGTAGGAAGGGCTCAGGCAGCGGGCGGGTGACGCCGTCGATCGTCACCTGGCGCTCCGCCATCGCCTCGAGGAGCGCAGACTGGGTCTTCGGCATCGCCCGGTTGATCTCGTCGACGAGCAGGACGCTGGTGAAGATCGGGCCCGGTCGGAACTCGAAGTCGCGGTCCTTCTGGTTGTAGACGGAGAGCCCGGTGGCATCGGTGGGCTGCAGATCGGGCGTGCATTGGATGCGCGAATGACTCGCTCCTGTGACGCTTTGGGCGATCGCGCGCGCAAGGATGGTCTTCGCGGTGCCGGGGACGTCCTCGAACAGCACGTGGCCTTCGCAGGCCAGCGCGGTCAGCACGAGCTTGACCTCGTCACGTTTGCCGAGGATGACGTTCTCGATGTTGTGGAGAAGCCGCTCGGCTACGTCGACGGCTGCAGGGATTCGGTCAGACGATCTCTCCGCTTGGCTCGGCCGCTCCATCCTTCAGTGAAGACTAGCCGTGGCGCTCAAAGTTTCTTCGCGTAGCGGCGCCCTGTGTGCTCGTAGCCGAGCGCCTCATAGAACGCGTGCGCGTCGGCGCGGCGGTGTGCGGAGCTGACGACGATGTACATCGCTCCGCGCTTCCTGGCCTCCTCTTCGAGCGCGCGAGTCAAGAGCTCGCCGATGCCCCGGCGGCGGAAGCGCTCCCCGACGACGAGCCCTGCCACCTCGCACCCGGGCTCGTCGCGCTCGACGAGGTTCTGCTCATGGAGGGCCGCCAGGGCTGCCACCTCGCCGTCGAGCTCGGCGACGAGGACCAGCGTCGATGGATCTGCTGCGATCCGCTCGAGCCGCTCGGCCGCTTGCTCGCTCGTCGACGGGTAGCCCAGCTCGCCGAGGAGCGCCGCGACCGCGGCCGCGTCCTCCGGTCCGGATGCGCGGAGCGTTACGGAGGTGGCGGAGGACCGCCCGGAGGCGGCGTGTCGTCCTCGACGTAGGTCGTCCTTCTGCGTCCCCACGATCCGCCGTAATACCACGGCCGGGCGGGACCGCCCTCGACGTACGTCGACCGGCTGAAGTAACCAGGGCCCCACCAGGACTGCCAGAGCACCAGGCTGAGAACGAATCCGACCAGCCCGACGACCATCAGGACGACGCCGATCGCGTCGAGGTTGAGACCCGAGGGCTCGCTCGTGATCCCCCAGGTCAGGATGGCTCCTGCGGCGATCACGATCAGGCTGACTCCCAGTCCCATCGCGGTCCTCCTGCCCGGTTTGAGCTGAGCCCTAACCCTGGCGGTGGCGTCGCCACCAGAAGCGCTTCTCGGGCTGCTCCGCGGCCTCGAGCTCGTCGATCGAGATGCCGCCGTAGTTCCGGAGCGTGAAGTGGGCCTGCGCCACGAAGCCGACGGCTGTCAGCGAGAACGTGAGCGGGTGGGTGGTGATCTCCCAGCCCTCCAGCGGGCCGGGGTCGGCCAGCTTCGCTTCTTCGCCCTCGGTTCGCACCTCGAAGACGGCGAAACCGCCGTGCCTGCCGATGAAGTGGTCATGGGAGACGATGAGGCCGCGCTCGCGGTCGCCGATGTACTCGTTCAGCTGTTCGTTTGCCTGTCTCGCGCTCACGCCCTCGGGCGCGAGTGCATAGACGAGAAAGCAGCGCGCCCGATTCTCGTTCACTCGGGCTTCCTCGCCAGCAGGGCGAACTCCCAGGGCACGCGGCGGTCGCGCTGAAGCCAGTTGTAGAGCGTCTGGAACTCGACGAGCCGAGTGACGCCCAGTCCCGCGCCGGTGATCGCGTCGACGATCTGTCCGAGCTGCCAGTGCCGCTCGTGCTTCTGCTCCGTCGCAGCCGGCCCGGTGAGCTCGAAGTGCTCCCAGCCGCTCGTCACCTGCAGCGTGTCGTCGAAATAGTCCTCGCGCCAGTGGCCGAGCGGATCGACGCACTCGCTGAGCGGATGCTTGTCGTAGAGGAGCACGAGGCCGCCCGGCTTGAGGGCGGCGGCGATCCCTACGGCCCAGCTGTCGAGGTCGTGGAGCCAGGGCAACACACCGCCGCCGGTGTAGACGAGGTCGAAGCGCGCGCGGCGCAGCTCGAGCGGCAGGTCGTGCGCGTCGGCGTGGACATACGCGACGTCGGGTGCTCGCTCGCGGGCGACCTCGAGCGCTTCTGTGGAGATGTCGACGGCGCTGACGAGGGCGCCGAGCGCGACGAGCTCGGCGGTCGACTCGCCGGTCGCGCACTGAAGGTGGAGAACGTGCTTGCCCGCGACCTCGGGCAGAAGCTCGCGGATACCGTCCGGGATGCCGAGCTGGCCGGCCATCGCCTCGGCGCGGCGCCGGTGGATCTCATCCCAGGCGCGACGGTTGTGCTCAGTCGGTTCGACGGTTCGCCTCCAGCGCCTGTCGCGTGAGCTCGAGGACGAATTCGTGCTCGTCCTTGTCGACCATGACCCAGTCCGAGGCCCGCGCACGGCGCAGCGCGCGCTCGTCGTCGAGGCGGTTGATGAGCTTGCCGGTCAGGCGGATCTCGACCCAGTCTCCGTGCGTGTGCGCGATCTCGCGCCCGTCGATCCAGATCGCGGGCTCGCCGGTCCACTGCGAAGGCTCGACCTCGACATCGGGCAGGCGGCGCAGCTCGGCGAGAAGCTTCTCGTTCATGCCGGGAGCGAGAAGCCGCCGTCGACGACGAGCACGTGGCCGCAGACCATCGCCGCTTGCGGCGAGCAGAGGAAGCTGACCGCGTCGGCAAGGTCGCCGGGCTCGACCAGGCGGCCGACCGGCGAGCGCTCTCGGCCGATCGCGAGCATCCGTTCCTTGTTCGGGAAGTGGTCGAGCGCCTCGGTGTCGACGACTCCGGCCGACACGGCGTTCACGCGGATCCCGCGCGGCGCAAGCTCGACGGCGAGGTAGCGGACGAGCGACTCGAGCGCGGCCTTCGAGGTGCCGACGAGCACGTAGTCCTCGAGGACGCGCGTCGAGCCGAGGCTCGAGATCGCGACGATCGACGAGCCGTTCGGCATCTGCGGCGCAGCTGAGCGCGTGAGCGAGAGCAGCGCCCGCGCGTTTGCCGAGTGGGTCCAGTCCCAGTGCTTGTCTTCGGTCTCGAGCGCGGGGCGGATGACGCCGGTGGCCGCGGCGTGGACGAGCGCTCGGAGCGGTCCCAGCTCGGCGACCTCGCGTGCGACGCGTTCGGAGGAAACGTTGCCGCGGACCAGGAGCGGCTCCGCGCCCCGGCCGCGCAGCTCCTCCGCCGCCTCTTCCGCCGCGCTGTCGTTGCGGAGGTAGCCGATCGCGACGCGTGCTGCGCCGAGGTCGGCGAAGCGGAGCGCGATCGCTCTCCCGATCCCCCGCGAGCCGCCCGTGACGAGCGCGGTGGCGCCTTTCATCGTGCCTTGTAGCGGGGGCGGTTGATCCGGATGTGTCGACTGGTCATTTCAGACGGACTCACGGGCAGAGCCCGTGCGTCCTAAGGGCGGCGCCGCAAGCGG
>Ga0137371_10004399_pt1 | contig 11052 bp, 9 predicted proteins | sample SagtaG_7_FD_104919 | JGI IMG/M metagenome (GOLD analysis project Ga0137371, IMG submission 104919) | Vadose zone soil microbial communities from Sagehorn Ranch, Mendocino, California, USA - Sage1_R_40_16 metaG | ecosystem: Environmental > Terrestrial > Soil > Vadose zone | place: USA: California... | reverse complement strand
TCACCAGAGTCAGGCGTGTTGCCAGTTACACCAAGGGGCACCGTTGCTGACGCTCGAGCACGGCCATACCGGCCGGCCCGAACTCTCATTTTAACGCTTGGCCCGGTGACGCGGCAACTGGGGATGACGCGAGCCGCGATGCGCCAGGCGTGCGATCGGCAGGGGCGGCCCACCGAACCTCAGACCTGTGGTGATCTCGCTGCAGCAAGACCAGGCAGCGCGCATCACGTTCCGACCGCTCTGCCGCGATCTTTGTCACTCCACTTGATCAAGTTGTTCGCCATCAACTCGGCCTGCTGAGCCTTAGCAAAGAACACGTTCTCTGGGGTTAGGTCGATGTAGAAGGTGGAACCCAATCTGAGGATGCCGAGCCAGCCGGGCCAGGCAGGGTCGTGCCGAAGGCCGAAGTGTGGCCGTTCCCACCCCCCGGCTTCGGCTGATTGGGTGAGAACCATCTCTCGACTACCGCGGCCAAGGAGGATGTAACGGCGAAGTGGATCAAATCCAGGGTCCAGGACCAGCTCCGCGCCCTTCTGGAAGCAAAGGAGCTCAAACGCGATCTTGTGAAGAGCTCTCATGAAGCGCTTGTTCATACGAACAGGTTGCTGAATCGTTAGCGTAGCAATCCGACCGTTGACCTTGAAATCCTTCACCCGGACCGCGAGCTCCTGGTTGCGGGCTGGCTCGACGCGAACGCCATCCGGCGTCACTATGGCGTGATTCTCCATGTTCAGCGCGATGTGCGGACCATCGGATCGGCTCTCGGCGTACATGCCGGGGCGGTGAGCCGTGGCGACCTTGCCGGCCTTTGTCCCGATTGGATTCCAGTAAGCGCGAAGGAATCCGAGCTGCTCTTGTAGATACTGGTCGAGCGCGCCCAGCCTGTGGTTGCAACGGCGACACACCTCGTCGCGGTCTAGAACGAGAATCCGCTTAGGGTCGGCAATGATCGAGCCGAACTTGATCTCAAACGGCTGATGACCGACCAGCCCTTGGGGCACAATGTGCTCACGTGGCTCCCGATGAGTCTTGGTTCCGCAGAAGATGCAGTTCATGCTGAAGTTGTGGGGCCGTCTAACGGATCGCTCTAGAGCCGCGTCGCGCCGATAGGAGTGTCATTCCCAAATCTACGCGCGCCGCCACCTGCACGTGCTAGTTTGCACCAGGCCCCCTACGTCTCACCCGAGGAGAGGACGCAAGGATTCCCAAAGCTGCCTGATTGCATCTCGGTACTTCTGTAGGTCGGCTTCAGTCACGAACAGGTCCGTGCCGCCAAGCGGATTCTCTGTCGCGCGACGCAGAGCGTGCTCCTCCAGAGGAGAACGCTTGGTGACAGGGGGCACGAAGAGATCGGGCCGGATCCTTCGCAGTTCCCTGGCAGATGGCCCCTCGGCGTGCTTCACCGTGTTCGCCAGGTGGCGTAGCTCCTCAACCTTGGCCCAACCACCGAGCTTCTCCAGGGGAGGCATGGCCCGACCGCTGTCCGTCAAGATGAGCTTCAGTTTTTCTCGATGCTGCTCGTAGAGGTGGTACAGACCAGCCGCGAGGAGGTTGACGATGCCTTGTCGGAGATTGGAGAGCAACACGTAGTACTGGACCCCCTGGTCGCGCGCCTCGTCAGCAAAGTCCCCGGGATCGCGCTCTCCGACCGCCTGGACATAGGACTCGAACATGCGGTTGCCGTAGGCGTCGGCCTCCTCGGCGATCGTGGCGAAACCAGCCAAGGCACGCGAGGTGCCATCAATAGCCAGGGCGTCGAGCTGCTCGAGTGCGACGTACTGGATGAACTCAAAGGGAGCCATATTCGCGCTCCTCTTGCGGCTAGCCGCGTCTAGAGACTCCTGCCAGGGCATCACCCGCTTGCCCGCGTACCGCCGACGGATCACGTCGTGCGCGGCGTCGCAGAACGGGAAGGTCGTAAGACACGAGGATTGTCGACGTCGCCCATGTTGGCGAACCGCATTGGCTCGATCCGTCTCATCCAATGCGGCTGCTTCGGTACTATGAACGCGGGTAGGGCGTGGCTGATGTACCACGCCAGGTTCTAAAGGTCCGACAAGAGTTCAAGGAAGGCGCAGCTCCGTTGGAAGGTCCGCTCTACTCAGTCGAGCGCCCGGCACTCGCCGGCGGGGCACGACGGAGTACATGCCTTAGGCGTGACTAGTTCTTCGAGTTGAAGGCAAACCGAGGCGCGTGAGGCGCCTTTCCAGTCCTTCGTGGTCCCCGAGGTGCGCCCTCATCAGGCTCTTCCACAGCTTCCCGTGATTCGGCACCGCGAAATGCAGAAGTTCGTGGACGATCACGTACTCGCGCAGGGCGCGGTCGACGCCAAGCAGCTCGTCATTGAAAGTCAGCGTGCCTGTGGTAGAACACGACGCCCACTTGTTCTTCATCGGCCGCACGTAAAGGGTTCCCACCCTGACATCGAGCTTGTGTGCCCAGGCAAGCACCAGGGCCTTAAAATCGTGCTTACTGCGCCAGTTGTTCATAGGTGGACGCCCTTTTGGACGAGTGCGAACAGCTCCTCAACCGCTGCCGTAACCCTCTCGACGTCCCCTTCCTCAGCAAGCAGGGCGAACGTCACCTTCTTGCGCAGCTCCCGCAGCTCGGTCTCACTCCTTCTCCAGTTCGGGTACTCGCCAAATGCCTCGCGCACTCGTTTGCTGACGGGTTCGGGGTTAGGGATGCCGTCGTCTGTGAGCTTGCGCAGGACGAAGTAGGTCAGGTCGTCCAGCCCCTTGGCCGCCTGATCCTTCCTACGCTGCTGATCGTTCTCCACAGCCTTGAGAAGTTCGGAAAGCGCATCTGCGGTTGTTGTCTGCCGATCCTCAAAGCTCTCCTGAACTGCCTTAGCCCGTTCGGCAAGCGCCACCAGGAACGGATCGTCGCTGTCCTTCTCAGCAGCCCTCTCGATGCTTTTGACCAGGTTGATCACCTTGGTGCCGTCGCCGCCCTGTTGCCGTTTGATCACTTCGATGGTTGTGGCGTCGATCTCGACGAACTCGGTCACCTTCGCCAGCCGATCGACTCCGATGTGCTTCTGCACTAACTCGTTGGTCTTCTTCTGAAACGCTCGATCGGCATAAACGGTCTTGGCGTAGGCGTTGCGGACTACAGCGTAGATGGAAGAGAGGGTCGCATAGCCATCGATGAACGGCCGTAGGAAAGCGTCCGGGGAGATGATCTCGTAAAGCATCTCGATTTCTTTGTACTCCTTGAAGAACTCTTTGCGCCGGTCCCTGTCGCGGAAGTGTTCTATCAGGCTGTCCACGTCCTTGTCGTCGAAGTTGCGCCTCAGGAGTCTGAGGTACTGGGCCGCCTTTGTCTCCATCTTCGCTCTGAAGAGATCCTTCAGCAGCGCGAGGTCCTTGACAATCGCATTGACTTCCTCGCTGTCGAAGGCGAGCGCCTTCTCGAGTTTGTCGAAGATGCCGACGAAGTCGAGCACAAACCCGTGTGGCTTGAGCATCTCGGCGGTCTCGTTCTCATAGGGCCGGTTCACCCGCGCGATCGCTTGCAGCAGGGTGTGGTCACGCATGGGTTTATCGAGATACATCGCGTAGAGGATCGGCGCGTCGAAGCCGGTCAGGAGTTTCTCGGTGACGATGAGGATTTTTGGCAACTCGCCGACCTTGGTGAACTCCTTGCGGATTTGCCGTTCTCGCTTCTCGTCGAGGTGCCACTCCTTGAGGTGAGGCGGATCATTATTGTTCCCGGTGTACACGATCGCGGAGTACTCCGCCGGAAGAATCCCGTCGAGGGCGGTCTTGTAGAACGCGCAAGCCTCGCGGTCCACGGCGACCAGAAATGCCTTGTATCCGAGCGGCTCGACGTTGTGTTGGTAGTGGTCGGCAACGTAGTGGGCGACTTTCTTCACGCGGTCGCGGCCCTTGAGGAAGTTCTTCAGATTGACCGCACGGTCGAGAATCTTGTTCAACTCCTCGATGTCAGCGATACCTTCCGTCTCGGCCAAGGAGAGAAACTCCTTCTCCATGATCTCGTGCGGGACGAGCATCTCGTTCGGGGCAATGTTGTAATACAACGGCAGCGTCGTGCCGTCCTCGATGCTCTCGGCGATCGAGTACTTGTGGAGGTAGCCCTTGTCGTCCTCGAAGCCGAATGTCTTGAAGGTGCCCCTCCCGTACGCGGTCTTGTCCACAGGTGTGCCCGTGAAGCCGATGAACGTCGCGTTCGGTAGGCCAGCCATCAGATAGTTTCCGAGGTCACCTTCCGTTGTGCGGTGCGCCTCGTCGATAAGAACGAAGATGTTCTTCCGTGCATTAAGGTTCGCCGGCATGTCACGAAACTTGTGAATCATGGTCACGACGATGCCGCGATAGTCTTGACCTTTCTGATCGAGGAGTTTGTTCAACGAGGTGATCCGATCGGCGTGCGCCACGTTGCCGAGACCGAGCGAGGCGAGGTTCCTGAGCATCTGGTCCTCGAGCTCGTTCCGGTCGATCATCAGGAGCACGGTCGGCTTCTCGGCGCTCGGCGCCTTGAACAGCAACTCGGCTGCCTTGATCATCGTGTAGGTCTTGCCGCTCCCCTGAGCGTGCCACACCAAGCCCCGAAATCGCTTCTGATCGAGCGCGCGCCCGACCACTTTGCCCACGGCGGCTGTCTGGTGCTGCTGAAGGATGAACTTCTGAAGCTCTTCTTCCTTCTCGGCAAACAGGATGAAGTCCTTCAAGAGGTGAAGCAGATGAGGCACCGAGCAGAAGCTCTTGACCTTCGCTTCCAAGTTCCCGGCCTCCGCGGCCTTCCAACGGAAGATGTTTCGGCGAACCGTGTTCCAGGTGACCCCGTATGCGAAGCCGATCGCCTCGGTGGCGGTGAACACCATCTCTGGCACCATCACTTGAGGGGTTTCGACGTGGTAGCGGCGGATCTGGTCGACCCCCAACGCGATTGCCTCTTCCTTGTTTGCATTCTTGCACTCGATCACCAATACAGGGACACCGTTGATGAGGAAGACGAGGTCCTCCCGCGTACCGTAGCGGCCGTTGTGGAAGTAGAACTCCTCCGTCACCTCGTAGACGTTGCGCCATTGGTCGCGCGGACGAGCGAGGTCGCCATAGTCGACGAGGGTAAGATCCAGCTCACGGTTCTCCTCGGCGCAGAAGAACTTCCCCTGATTGCGGAGGTACGTCAGGAAATCGCGATTGCCAACGATGTCTGCATAGAGACGCTGGAACTCGCCCACTAGCGCGCCCTCGGCCTCTTTGTACCTCGGGTTGAAAGCTCGTACCTGAGCATGGAGCAGATCGCCAAAGTAGAGCGAGGCACTCCGCGCCCGGTCCTCCCCCGTGGCGCCTTCGAGATCGAAGCCGCGCCGCAACTCGGCGTCGGCCCGCGGCACGTACGTCCAGCCGACCTCCTGCGCGTACGCGAGGATGCGTCCCTGGACGGTCTTCCGCTCTCCCGGAGTTGGCACTCAGCCGCCCCTCTCAGTCATTGCAGAGCGAGCCTTCGGCTGATGTTATGGCTTGCTGAACCACTTCGTCCACGGAAGCGGCCATCCTGTCTACGGTCTCAACGATGAGATTGGAACTCGCTTGGTCGGGGAGATTCACCTCTATGTTCTTGAAATCTGCGACGCTCACGATGCGGCGGCGATTGACACCACCGGACGCGAGTCGCACGTACTCATTTAGCAGCATCGGAGTTTTCAAGACGTAGTCTAGGTAGCGGACATCTATACCGTGCGGCACCCAGACCTCGTACGCTGGGCTAATGATGCCGACATCGTAGTCGTACAGCGCGTGAATGGCCCCCTCCCACATCACCATCGGGTTGTAGACGACCCATCCCTTACGGACGACCTTGTAGTTTGACAGATCATCGACGACGGCCATCTCGGAGAATCGCTGGTCCTGAACAATCAGACCGTCATCCTTGGTCAAAGACAGGAGTGGGACTTGCTTGTCTTGCAGACTCGCCAGTCGGAGGTCGGACAAATTCAGGACGTCTCCTAGCTTCTTCCGCTCCAACTTTATACGCCCAGGCTGACGAAGTCCTCGGTCTTCCGTCAGCCTCTTCTCCAGCGTCGCAAGCACGTTGAACAGCATGCTGCGTTTTAGAACGGCGAGATTGAGGGAGACGTGACGTCCGGTTTGAACATCCCAATCCAACGCGACTTTGCGTTCAACGTAACGATTGGGCAGTAGGTTGAAGTCGTTCGCAGCAATCGTCGCCGTCGTGACCACCGCGGAGAGACCGACTTGCGAGTCCCAGTCGGCGTAGCTCGTCACAGCAGAGTTGATCGCCTCATCGGTGAGGAGGTTCTTGGGCCGTTCGCGTGTGTAGAGGGAACTGAGGTCTACCATCAGGACTTCACCTGGGTGTCTCTTTTGCTTGCTCAAGACGACGATCACACCTGCGTTAGGCGTGTTGTAGAACAAGTCCTGGGGGAGTAGAAGGACGACCTCTACACAGTCATGCTCGACAAACCATTTGCGAACGTCTCTCTCCTTGTCGCGTCGTGACGTCCCCGATCCACGAGACATGGCACCCGTATCGAGAACGACTGCGGCGCGGCCGCCAGGCTTCAGACTCGCCAATATGTGCTGCATCCAACCCCAATCTGCGCTGCCGCCCGGATACCCTGCGCCCTTCGGAAACCGGTTAAACTCGTCGGCGTCGTAGTCCGCCTCCTTCCACCAGTCCTGGTTCCACATCGGATTGGCAACCACGCGGTCGAATGTTTGAAGGCGGTTGCCTTTGCGAAACTTGGGGTTCCTGAACGTGTCGCCCAGCTCGATCGTCCCCTCCATGTCGTGGATGATCATGTTCATGTTGGCCATAGCCCAAGTCTCGGGGACGTATTCCTGGCCGTGGAGGCGGAGCGGAGCGAACTTCTCCTTGGCGCGACGCCCCATCTTCTCGTTCAGCACGAGCTCGCATTTGATGAGCAGCCCCGCCGACCCGCAGCATGGGTCGTAGATCTCCATGCCCGGCTCAGGGTCCATGATTCGCGCCATAACGAGGCCGACTTCCTTAGGCGTGTAGAACTCGCCGGCGCTCGAGACGCTGCCCTCGGCGAACTTTCGGATGAGGTACTCGTAGCTGCGACCCACGATGTCTGGCTCCACGTCCGCGAGGCCGAGCCGCTTGGCACTCACGGCTTCGATGAGATTGGAGAGGCGGCTGTCATCGAGATCGCGAACGCCGTGGGTCGTTGCGTTGAAGTCCACGCGGTCGATGATGCCCTTGAGGAGTGGGTTGGCGTCCGCGATCGCGCGCAGACGCGTGGTGACCTGCTCGCCGATCTTGTCCGAGAGCGTCCGGATGATCGACCAGACCGAGTCCTCAGGGTTCTTGGGCTCGAGGGGAAGGTAGAAGCGGACAAGTTTCTTGTCGTGCTTGACCAACTTGAACGCCTTCGCGCGCGAGCCCACTTCCTTAGCGATACGATTCACCTCGTCGTCGAAGACGTCGCACAGGCGCTTGGCGAAGACGAGCGGGAGGATGTAGTCCTTGTACTTCGGCGCGTCCTTGGCTCCGCGGATGGAGCAGGCGGCGTCCCAAATCCAGGATTCGAGCGACTTGTCTCCGTTACTCATCGCGCTCCTCGAGCATGATCGCATCAGGGTGGCACGTGGCCTCGCTGCCCAATATGCGGAACGTTTCGCGAGACGGAACATCCTGGAGGGAACTTGTTGATGTCAGCCTGTAGCCCGCGCAGAGGATTTCTCATTCCCTAGCCCCCAGAAACAACAGCAGGAGTCGACGTTCTCTTTCGAGTGTCCCCCGGCTGTCCCCCGCGAGAGGCGCCTAACTGAGCTCCACCTGTTTCCACCACGCCTTCAAATCATCTCCCCGACGGCCGTCCGGGCCGTCGCCCCTCAGCATTTTTTCCAGACTACGGCGGAGAATCACAGGAGCGGTGCTCATGGCGACCTCCAACTTGCTCCATTGGGACAACTTGGCTCCATGGGCGATTTTCGAGCGCAGGTCGTAGAGCGACCGAACTGCGTCGAAGATAGGTAAACGCGCCGCGCCGGGAGGCTCTAGGAAGCGGGCTGCCCTCAGGGCGAGGCGAAAGCGTAGTTCTTTATCCTCACCGTCGTTCAGGAAGATCGCCTCAAGTGCGATCGCAATATCGAGGAGGCGTTCTGGGCTCGTGGGCCAATGTCGTTCCCAAGCATCCCGGAACCGCTGCACCGCTATTGTGAAGCCTTGTACGTCGCGGTTGACCAAATGACGCGAAAAGAGCGCTGCGACTGATGCAAGCTCCTTCTCATCCAGCGCCGGCAGGTTGGGGGCACCGAACGCGGCCCTCCTGGGCAGATACGGGCCGAGCGAAGGACTGAACCGCTCGTGATAGGTTTCGCGGATCGTAGGCGCTGAGAGCTCGTGGGTGTCGATGCGGAGAAGAGAGACACCAATGTCTCCCCCGGAAACGATACGAAGCACGTCTACGGCACGAGCGACAAGGTCCGCGGCCCGAGGATAGAGGAGCTCGAAGTTGACCGCAGGTGCCAGAACGGCAACGCGGAGTGAGAACCCGAGGATCGTATTGCAGCTCTCCAGACCAGGCGGCAGGTGTGCTGCCTAACCAACGCCCTCGAGCGCGTTAGTAAGGTCCTCGTCCCTCGCTTGGCGGATCGCTACGGACCCTGTCGAGGCGTCTACAGCCGGCGCAACAACGGATGGACCGGAGAAGTCGCACAAGGGACCGTTGAGGTATGCCGTTGCGACGTACGAGTGCCAGTCTCGAGCCTGTAGTTCTGAGAGCTGACCGAGAACCTCGGCCTCTAGCGCGCTCCATCTGTCGAAGTCTTCCGGCTTGCTCGCAATCGACCCGATGCCATCCAATGATCGGCGGACGAGCTCAACGAGAAAGACGAACTCAGCGAAGGGCGTGTCCTTCGCACTCCACCCCTTCTTAACCTGCGCCTGCAGTTCTGGTAGATCGTGCGTCTTGTACCCGACCCCGTCCAAGATTCGGAGCGCGAGGTTGGTATCGGAGTAAATCGCATCCCAAAGTGCCGCAAAGCCACGATGGAGTTCCGTTCGCTCAGAGAAGCAGGGCGTTCCTGACTTGGGTGACGAGGTGGAGTAAGTCACAACCGTAGAAAGCACAGCTCCAATGGTCGCGGGCGCCTGACGCCCTGTTGCCTCGTCATATCGCACGGTTACCCGAGCGCCCTCCAGCCCCCGAATCGGGATACGGGTCTTCGAGAGCATGGTGGCCTGATCGGTTGCGTCCGTGCGCGCGCGTGGGGGTCCAGTCCCCGAGTAGGCGTCGGGCCGTGCTTCAGGACACCGCAGGTAGGAGCGGATCGCGTTGAAGTAGACCCGAACGGCCTCAGTCACAGACGGTGGGATCGGCATTGGTTGCTCTCGGGTCGCTGGGAGTCGGTGTCCCGCTACTTGCCGGCGCTGTCTCCGTTCCCGCTCCCGCCGTCCTTGACCTGCCGACCCGACACCAGCACCTCGATGCTCCGCTGTTCCACCAGCAGCCGCGCGAGTTCCTCTCGAGCGTCCACGGGCAACATCCTCACCAACTGCGGGAGCATCCCAATGACTTGCGCCATCCTCTGGTCGTGCGTGAGCCGCGGCGGCTCGTCTTCAATCTCAGGCACCTGCCCCGGTTTCCCGTAGCCCCGATCCCACAGGAGCTCGAAGGCGTGTAGGCGGTCGCGCACTTTCGGCCGCCTCTGCACAACTTCCGTGCGCGCGTATTTGCCGCTGCCAACCTTCACCACGACGTCCTCGGTCTCGGACCCGCGCATCACCCGCCCCACAAACTCGATGCCCTCACACCTCTCGATCTCATCACGACACCGCCGACGCAAGATTTCCTTCGGCCGACCGCCGGCGCCCGTGCCGCCAGGGAGCAGGGCGCCCCCGTGCGGTTGGGTGACAAGGGACTTCAAGGCCACCGAGGTTTGCACCGAGGTTTCCGCCTTAGCCACGGTAGTCGCTCGAGCTTCCGCTTGGGCATGGTCCCAATCTAAGGGAGGCGGTGGACACGACCTAGCCTCGCCTGGGGACGCGCGGGCGGAGGACCCGCGGCACTTACCGCTCCCGTTCTGCTTCGGCGAGCAGCTGCGCCGGCGTTAGACGCAGCGCCCGAGCGATCCGTTCGATGTTGTCCAGCGAGATGTTCGTCTCACCTCGCTCCACCGAGCCCATGTAAGTGCGGTGTACGCCGCAGCGGTCGGCGAACGACTCCTGAGAGTACCCAGCGTCTTTTCGCAACCGCCGGATGGCGTGCCGAGCCGAAGCCGCAGGGTTGGCAAAGGCCGAAAGACTGCAACGTCCTTCGCCTTTGCCTCTACAGCTTTTACATAGCCACTGTTTACATATCACCAACTCCAGGTTAGGGTCTTGCACGGCGCGTCTGTTCACCAGAGAAAGAACGCGGTCTCCAGTGGATGAGGGAAACGGGGGCCGTCCCGGAAAAGGATGGCTGGATGCCGATAACAGGGCCGCGATGGGCGTTCTGGGCGCTGCGCTTCATCTGGGGCTGGTTCGCCCTAGGGCTGCCCTTCTGGTGTTACAGCTACCCCACCACCTCGCAGCTCTCCTCCGGGGCGACCCCGAAGCTGCTGGATCCATCGCCGGCTACGTCCTGATAGTGGCTGCGCTGCGTTGGACCTACCGTCCCCTCTGGCCAGCGGCCCGTTCTACCGATGGACCGGAAGGAACTGGGCCCGCGGCTGGCGCGGCGGCTGATCGAGGTGCTCGTGCAGGGGAGGCGGGTGGCGACGAGACGAGCCCGCCCGCGTGCTGAGTGCACTCCTCGTCGGCGTCCGGCTGCGGGCAACCGCCTTCTGGCCGGTCCTCGGTCCCTTGGTTGGCCCCTCCGTCGGCTGGGTGACCGCGGTCGCACTCTTGTGGATCACGGAACGCCGTCCGCACCCCGACGTCTGGACGCGCGGGCACATGCGCCAACTCGGGATCCTCCTGTTGGTGCTCACCACGGTCGGGGTGTTCCTGCCGCTTGCGCTGCCCACACGCAGCGCCTTCGCCCACCCCACGCCCGGCCTGGCGGGGTTCCGGGCAGGTTGGAGCTTCTTGCTCACACCCGCGGGTGTAGCT
>Ga0137371_10004396_pt1 | contig 11055 bp, 7 predicted proteins | sample SagtaG_7_FD_104919 | JGI IMG/M metagenome (GOLD analysis project Ga0137371, IMG submission 104919) | Vadose zone soil microbial communities from Sagehorn Ranch, Mendocino, California, USA - Sage1_R_40_16 metaG | ecosystem: Environmental > Terrestrial > Soil > Vadose zone | place: USA: California... | reverse complement strand
GGGGTGGCGATCGCGGAAGAACGCGTCGCTGTCGGTCACGCGCTCGTCGGCCCCGCCTGCCACGCGCAGAACGGCTTCGCCGCGCCACACGTGGGTGAGCGAGAAGCTGAGACCGTCGATCGTGATGCCGTCGCACGCCTCGATGAGTCGCTCTGCTTCCTCCGCGTCGCGGTCCGGATCAGGTCGACCGGTGAGCCACCAGCCGTCTGCGCGGCGCTCGGCCGGCCGCAGTGCCGCGTACGCGAAGACGTGATCGGGGCTCACCTTCTGCCCGCGGCCGAGTGCCTCGAAGACGGCGCGGCCCGGAAACTCGTCCGGCCGGTAACCGAACATCGACCAGTGCGCGACCTCGCTGGAAGGTGCGCGTCCCGGGCCGATCGCGTAGAGCACGCCACAGGAACCTGCGGAGCAGAGGCGGTCGAGATTCGGAGTGGTCGCGGACTCGAGCCCGCTGCGCCCGCCGAGCGACTCGTGAGCACGGTCGGCAAGCCCGTCCAGCAGGAAGACGACGATCGGATGCATTCAGACCGGGACGCGCTCCAGCGACCGGATCACGCGGGCGACGCCAGGCGGAACGAGCGCCTCCCAGTCCGCGCCCGCGCGCAACGCCTCCCGCACGTCGACCCCGGAGATCTGCTTGTCGGCACCCTCGTCGAGCACGACGACCCGATAACCGGCGTCACGCATCCGCTCGAGCTTCGTGCCGCCCCACTCCGAGAACAGCCGCAGGTATTGCGTCACACCCGCCGGGACGTACGCGGACCACAGCCCCGGCTCGTTCACCGGAAACGGAATCACGTGCGCACGAATGCGCTCGTCCTCGGCGACAGCCTCGATCATCAGCAGCCGCTCGACGTAGGTGAACGGATTCGATTCCGGCAGGTGCCGGAGTGGATCGCTCGGCTCCTCTTTGATGCGCTGCGGATCCGGATTCGTGATCCCGATGAACAGCTCGTCGGACTGGGCGGCCGCTCCGCGCAGGTATTCGAGGTGTCCGTTGTGAAAGGGCTGGAACCGCCCGTGGATCATTCCGGCGCTCACTCGACGAAAACGCCGGCGCCCTCCTCCACGCGGCCGATCCTGCGGACGAAGAGCTTGCGCGCCCCGAACTCGGCCTCGAGCGCGGCGCCCTGCTCCGCGGGAAGGGAGACGAGCAGTCCGCCCGCGGTCTGCGGGTCGTAGCCGAGCGCGGACAGCGTGTCGGAGAGACCGTTCGTCGTCACGTGCGCCGCGGCGAAGTCGCGATTGCGAGGATCGCCGCTCGTTCGCACACCCTGGCGTGCGACGTCGAGCGCTCCGTCGATGGCCGGAAACCGCTCCGACTCGAGCCTGATGCACACCCCGCTGCGATCCGCGACCTCGTGGGCGTGTCCGAACAGACCGAAGCCCGTGACATCGGTGACGGCGTTCGGCTCGAGGGGACGTAGGACCTCGGCGGCGTCCTTGTTCAACGTCCGCATCCAACGGATCGCCCGCTCGAGCTGCATGTCGCCGGCCTGTCCCTTCTTGTAGCCGGTCATGATCAAGCCGGTCCCGAGCGGCTTCGTCAGAAAGAGTGCGTCGCCGGGTTTCGCGCCGTTCTTCGGCCAGATCCCGTCGGGACGAGCCGTGCCGACGACGGCGAGCCCGTACTTCGGCTCAGCATCGCGAATCGTGTGACCGCCTGCCAGCAGTCCGCCGGCCGCACGAACTTGCGCGTCCGCTGCAGCGAAGATCTCCGCGAGCATCTCGATGGGCAGCTCCTCGGGGAACGCAGCGATGGAGAGCGCGAGCAACGGAGTGCCGCCCATCGCGAAGACGTCGTTGAGCGCATTCGTCGCTGCGATCGCACCGTAGTCGCCGGGCTCGTCCACGACAGGCGGGAAGAAGTCGAGGGTGAAGATGAGCGCCCGCTCGTCGTCGAGCCGGTACACGGCAGCGTCGTCTGCGGGCGCCAGCCCAACGAGCAGGTCCTTCGCCTCTGCAGGGACGAAGCCCGCGAGCAACTGCTCCAGACGAGCCGCCGAATACTTCGCGGCACAACCTCCGCACGAAGCGAGGTCTGTCAACTTGACGCGCCCGGTTTCGATGTCCAAAGCAACCCTCCCGAGGTTGAACCGGAAAATGTAGGGGTCTGTGAGCCTTTCGTCCACAGACTGCCGTCGGTTCACCGTTGTTACGACGGGGTGACCGGTTCTATTCCCCGCCTGCTGGAGAAAAGGCCACGGAGGAACAATGTGGTTCCCCCGTGGCTTTCAGGGGAGAGGAGGAGCCTTTCGGTTCCCCCGCGCCCAGTTCTGCAGCTCCCCCGTCGCACCTTCCCACTTGAAAGGATGGCTCGATGGATAGGGCAGCGCTCGTCACCGGAGGTTCGTCAGGTATCGGCTTCGCGATCGCGAGCATGCTGCATGAGAACGGCTTTGCGCTGACCCTCGCCTCGAGGACCCGGACGAAGGTCGAGGTCGCGGCAGAGACGCTCGGAGCGCACGCCGTCACGGCCGACGTCGCGAACGCCGAGGACTGCCGCCGCCTGGTCGAAGAGCATCGCGCGCAACACGGGCGGCTCGACGTGCTCGTGAACTCCGCCGGCGTCGGAATCGCAGGGCGGATCGACGAGCTCGAGACGAAGCACATCGACTTGCAGTTGAACGTCAACCTCCGCGGCACGCTCCTGGTGACTGCCGCAGCGCTACCGATGTTGCGCGAGAGCCACGGGCTGATCGTCAACCTCGCCTCGATCGCCGGAACGATCCCGACGCCACAGCTGCCGGTCTACGGTGCGTCAAAGGCTGCGGTGATCCAGTTCACGCAGACACTGAACCGAAGCGAGGAGGAGCACGGAATCCGCGCGACGGCTCTCAGCCCCGGATTCGTCGACACGCCGATGGCCGCGTGGGCGCCTGTGCCGACCGACCAGATGATCCGCCCTGAGGACTGCGCGGAGATCGTGAGCACCCTGCTGACCATCAGCCCGCATGCACGCATCCCACATCTCGTCATCGAGCGTGTCAGCTCGGACGGCTTCGGAGCCTAGTTCCCGCTCTCGCTGGCGCTCGCCCGGGGCCGTCTAGGCATGGAAGCGCGTCGGTTTCACCCGTTGCCGCGCGAGGTAACGGTCGACCGCTTCTCGATGAACTCGGAGCACACGGCCGACCCGCACCGCATCCAGTCTCCCGCCGTGAATCAACCGCCGGATCGTTTCCGGATGCACGCCGAGCTGATCCGCAACCTCGCGAACGCTGACGAGCCCAGGGTCTACGTCTCCCGAAGACATGGTCGTCTGCGAAGACTCGCACGTTCTTCCCTCAAAGGGAACCTGGTCGCTTCGAGCGACCCGGCGCCGGGCGCGCCTCGCTCCGAACGGCTCGTCATAGGGGCCACGGCCTGCCGCGGCGGAGTCAGGGTGAAGGCAACGAGCAAAGCGCGCACACCTTCGCTCTAGATCTCTGCACCGTCGTGAGGCCCGTCAGGCCAGAAACTGAGCGCCGGGAGGAGGGCGGTCACGATGAGGATCGCGAAGATTGCAAAATAGATCAGGCGAGCTTTGGACACGGTGGTCACCTCCTTTCGAGGAGCTGCTTAGAAACGGACGTCTTGCAGGGCGTCGGCGGCCTGGCGGTAGAGCCTGGCGGCGGCCCGATCGTCACCACGCCGGGCGGCGAGATCGCCCTGTGCGACCCAAGCCGATGCGCGATGACTTCCGGAAGAAAGCTGGTCGTAAGCACGCTCGCCGGCCTTGAGCGCCTCATCCGCCTGGTCTAGGCGGCCCTGCTCGAGCAACGCCCGGCCGAGGACGAGCTGGGCGTTGCCGATCTCGGCGATCTCGTCGACACGGTCGCCGAGCAGCTCGAGCGCGTAGCGCGCCTGCTCCTCGGCCCGCTCGACGTCGCCGGTGCGGAGATGGACCTGGGCGATGCCGTTGACTGCATGTGCGGCTTCGGGGTCGTTCCCCACTTCGAGGGCGATGCGAACCGCGTCCTTGAGGAAGTCGACGGCCTCCTCGGGATGGCCGAGGAGGAAGTTGATCCCGCCGAGGTTGTTCAACAGCCGGCCGAGATTCCCGCGATCCGAGAGCTCTTCGTAGACGGCTTTGGCGCGCTCGGCATAGGAACGCGCGAGGACCCAATGGCCCTCCCGGTCGGCGATGATCGACGCTTGGAAGTAGACGTCCGCGGCCGTGCGCTTGTCGCTCAGTCCTTCGGCCAGCTCGAGTGCGCGCTCGACGTCCTCGCGCGCAGCCTCGAGGTCGCGCCGCCGCCGATAACAGCGCGAGCGCCAGGCAAGGATGTTGGAGCGCAGCTGATCCGACGGGATCTCCGAGCGCTCGGCCACCTTGAGCGCCTCGTCGAACAGCCCGATCGACGTCTGGATGCTGTTGAGCTTGTAGCGGGCGACGCCGAGCCGGAAGAGCACGTCGGCACGCTGGACGTCCGAGAATGATGTTCCCTCGCTGAGTACGCGCGCTCGCTCGAGCAACGCGATCGCCTCGCGCACCTCGCCGGCACGCATCCGTACCGTCGCCTCACCGGACAGCGCGCGCGCCTCGAGCTCGGGCATGCCCTTGGCCAGCACGGCGGAGCGCACGCTCTCGAACTCCACTAGGGCTTCTTCATTGCGACGCGCCTCGAGCAGCGCCTCCGCCCGCGCAAGACCTGCGTCGACACGTCCCCGCTCGTCAGCGGAGACACCGTCGGCCAGGAAGCCTGCGTCCACGCCGAGCCGCTGCGCGAGCCACTCGATCGTCTCGGGCGTCGGGCGGGTCTTGCCGCGCTCGATCTGGCTCACGTACTCCTTGGAGAACCGATCGCCGGCCAGATCCGTCTGGGTCATCCCGGCTGCGACACGAAGGTGGCGCAGGCGCTCGCCGAGCCTCAGCCCGGCCTGGGCGGCGGAGGCCCGCTGTTGCCGACGGATGGCGGTCGAGTCAGACACGTCCAACTGGTAGTAGACGACATGCTTCACCCAACGTCAACCTATCCGTTTCGACATCCCCCGAAAAGGTCATGTTTGGGCGGTAAACCGGTCAAGTAAGCCTAATCCAAATCACTTGACCGAGGTACTTGACATGCCCTGAGAAGCGTCCTAGAGTGAGTTCAGCTTGCAACCGAGCCAGACGCCAGGGTCGGCTGCAGGAGGCACTTCACCAGGTGGGATCCGAAAAGGGCGTGGCTGGGCCGCAGAGCCAAGTCCAGGGGAGACCGCCAGACAAGGCGGAGTCGCCTAACAGGAATCGACCCCCGGAGCCGCAGCCGGGGGTCTTCCTCTTTTCAGGGCTCGTTGGCCAGTGCGCCGGCGACCGACTCCGCGGCGCCCTCACGGCGCGGCAGCTGGCGAACCGTCAACACGGAGATGATCGCGCCCACAAGGACGAGTGCGGCCCCCAGGTGAACTGCCCGGTGATAGCCGCCGACGAACTCGCCTGGCCACAGTGGACTCGTCCGCGGGACGCTGACGCGCGTGGCCACGAGCGCGCCCATGACCGCGATACCGAGTGAGCCGCCGACCTGACGCATGCTGTTGATCACCGCCGAGCCCACCCCGGCCTTCGCCACGGGAACCGAGCCCATCGCGGCGGCTGTCGTCGGTGCCATCGTGACCGCCATGCCGACGCCGCCCACGAGCAGACCGGGAAGGATGTTCCAGAAGGACGAGTTCTGGTCGAGCGTCCCGAAGAGAAGCAGCGAGACTGCGAGCAGGGTCATGCCGGCCCCCATCAGCCAGCGCGCGCCGATCCGGTCGGAGAATCTGCCTGCGACCGGAGCCACGAAGATGATCAGGACGGTCATCGGCAGGAAGGTCGCGCCGGTCTGGATCGCGCTGAAGCGAAGGACGCCCTGCAGGAAGAGCGAGTTGTAGAAGAAGATCCCGAACATCGCGAGCCCGACGAGCAACATCGCGGCATTGGCCCCGGCGAACGTCGGATTGCGGAACAGCGAGAGATCGAGCATCGGGAGACGCTGGTGCTGTTCGAGCAGCACGAAGACGACCAGCGCCAACACGGCGATCCCGAACAGCGTCAGCACTCGCGTCGAAGTCCACGAATGACCGTTCGTCTCGATCAGCCCATACGTGAGCGCGAAAAGGCCGATTGCCGACGTGACAAGCCCGGGTAAGTCGAGGCTCTGTTCCCGCGATGTGTCCTTCGTCTCGTCGATGAAGACCCGCGCAGCGAGTACGCCGAGCACGCCAACCGGGATATTGATGAAGAAGATCCAGCTCCAGCTCACCTTCTCCGTCAGCAGCCCGCCGACGATGGGGCCGATCGCCAGTGCAAGCGCGGAGACGCCGGCCCAGATGCCAATCGCGGTGCCTCGTTGGCGCGGCGGGAAGGTCGCGGTAATGATCGAGAGCGTCGCCGGATTCATCAACGCGGCGCCGACACCTTGCACCGTGCGCGCGGCGATGAGCGACCCTGCGCCGCCGGCGAGGCCGCACCACAATGACGCTCCGGTGAAGATCACGAGGCCTGCGATGAAGATCGCCCGACGGCCGAGCATGTCCGCGAGCTTTCCTCCGGTCAGAAGGAGAACGCCGAACGTGAGGGCGTAGGCGTTCACGACCCATTCGAGCTCGGAGATGCCGATGCCGAGGTCCCGCTGGATCGACGGCAGCGCGACGTTCACGACCGTGTTGTCGAGCATGATCATGAACAGGCCGATCGCGACCGCAACGAGCGTCCACCACTTGCGGTTCTCCGGCGTAAACAGTCGGGCACGCATCCAGAAAAGAGGTTAGAGCACCACACCCGCCCTACGACGTACGGCTACCCGTACGCTTCGCGCGTGTCGGAGTTCATCTGGAGCCCGAGCGCCGAGGACGTCGAGAACGCGAACATGACCAGGCTCGCACGCCGTCTCGGCGTCGAGCGCTACGCGGATCTGCACCGCATCTCGGTCGAGGAACCGGAGCGCTTCTGGCCCACGGTGATCGAGGATCTCGAGCTCGAGTTCTCCGAGCCCTGGCAACAGGTCGTGGACACGTCTCGCGGCAACGAATGGGCGACGTGGTTCACCGGCGCCAAGCTCAATCTGGCCTGGAACTGCGTCCACAAGTGGGCGGCGGGGGAGCTCGCCGAGCAGGAGGCCGCGGTCTGGGAGGGTGAGGACGGAACTCGGCTGGCGCTGAACTGGCGCGAGCTCTCAGAGGAGGTGTTTCGCCTCGCCGAAGGCCTTGCTTCGATCGGCATCGGCGCGGGTGACGCGGTCGGGATCTTCCTGCCGATGTCGCCGCAGGTGGCGATTGCGTCACATGCCTGCGCACATCTGGGCGCGGTTCAGGTCCCGATCTTCTCCGGCTTCGCACCACCGGCGATCGCCGCGCGGCTCGCGGACGCGAAGGCCAAGGCGCTGATCACGGCCGACGGCTCGCTTCGCCGCGGGCAGATGGTGCCGATGAAGGAGATCGCAGACGAGGCGCTTCGATCGGCGCCGACGGTCACGCACACGGTCGTCTGGCGGCGCATCGGGGTCGACGACGTGCCCATGACTCTCGGTCGCGACCGCTCCTGGGACGAGCTCGTAGAGAACACGTCCGGGGATCTGGCCCCGAGACAGGTCGACTCGGAGCATCCCTACCTGCTCGCATACACCTCTGGAACGACTGGGAAGCCGAAAGGAGCGTTGCACGTCCAGGCCGGCTTCCTCGTCTCGATCGCGCGCGAGGTCGCCTATCAGACCAACGTCAAGCCCAGCGACCGCATCCACTTCGCCACCGACATGGGTTGGATCATGGGCCCATGGACGGTCGTCGGCGGCGGCGCGTCGGGCGCCACGATCGTGTACGCGGAGGGCGCGCCCGACTTTCCGCCCGACCGGATCTGGAAAATGATCGAGTCGGAGCGCGTGACGATGCTCGGCGTCTCTCCGACCCTGGTCCGTGCGCTGATCCCCAAAGGCGAACCGCAGGCGGACATGTCTAGCCTGAAGGCGATCTGCACGACGGGCGAACCGTGGAACCGCGATCCGTATCACTGGCTGTTCGAGAAGGTCGGCGGCGGCAAGACGCCGATCGTGAACTGTTCAGGCGGCACCGAGGTCGGGGCGTGCTTCCTCACGACCTGCATCACCGAGCCGGTGAAGCCGGTCGCACTCGGCTTCCCGGCGCTCGGACAGGACATGGATGTGTTCGGTCCGGACGGTACGCCGTTGCGCGGAGAGGTCGGCGAGCTCGTGTGCAAACGACCCTGGCCCGGGATGACGCGCGGGGTGTGGGGAGACGAAGAGCGCTACCTCGAGGCGTACTGGCAACGCTTCCCCGGAGTCTGGACGCACGGTGACTGGGCGTCGATCGACGACGATGGTTACTGGTTCCTGCACGGCCGCTCGGACGACACGCTCAACATCGCGGGCAAACGCATCGGTCCAGCGGAGCTCGAGTCTGCGGCAGTCGCACACAGTGCGGTCGCCGAAGCCGCAGCGATCGGTGTTCCGCACGAGGTGAAGGGCGAGGTGGCGTGGATCTTCTGCGTGCTCAAGCCGGGCAACGAGGCCTCGCCCAAGCTCGCACTCGAGATCTCGGCTGCGGTCACCGACGAGCTCGGAAAGGCCTTCAAGCCGGAGCGTGTCGTCTTCGTCTCGGCGCTTCCGAAGACTCGCAGCGCAAAGATCGTCCGGAGGGCCGTCCGCGCTCGTGTCCTCGGCAAGGAGCCCGGCGACCTGTCATCCCTGGAGAACCCGGAAGCGCTGGACGAGATCGCTGAGGCAGCAGCCCCCAGCTGAATTTCTGTTTCTCGACGCATACGTGTACGAAAAACGAACCTGAATGTAAATTTCGCTGCAGGAAGGCGCAGGATTCGGCTCGAAGGGGTATCTGACTAATGACCGCGCATGGTGATTGCCGTCACCCTCACCGCGATCGGACTGGGCCTGGCAGCGCCGTCGGGAGCAGTGCCACACGCCTCCGACTCGGCAGCCCTGGCGGCCGTGGCGTCGTCGTGCGCCGGCGCAACGACCGCCGCAGGTGACGAGCACTCGCGCCTCGAAGCGATGTACTGCGGCATCAACGTCGTGCGCCGCGCCTACGGGCTCGGGTACGTCAGGGGCAGCGTTCCGCTGAACCGCTCCTCGGTGATGAAGGCCGACGCTGTCCGAAAGTGCGGCTTTTCGCACACTCCGTGCGGCATGGAGTTCTCTCGCACCTTCAAGCGGGCCGGTTACCTTCCGGCCCGTGCTTTCGGCGAGAACCTCGCCTGGGGACAGGGAGAGCTCGGGTCCCCCGTGCACACCCTTCAGCTCTGGCTCAACTCACCGCCCCATCGCACGAACCTGATGGCACCGCGCTGGCGAGATCTGGGAATCGCGTTCGAACGCGGGCGAATGTTCGGCCGCGACGGCGTCGCTCTCTGGGTGATGCAGTTCGGTCAGCGTCGCTAAGGCGCAGTTTTCGACTGAGAGGCGCAAACAGCTAGACTGAGCCCGTGCGGCTCGCATTGGCCCAGATCAATCCGGTTGTCGGCGACCTCGAGGGAAACCGCGCGCTGATCCTCGGCCGGCTCGCCGAGGCGAAGGAGAACGCGGCCGACCTCGTGGTCTTCCCGGAGCTGGCCGTGACGGGCTATCCGCCGGAGGATCTGCTCCTCCGGCCCGGTTTCATCAGGGCGGCGGAGGAGTCGGTGGAGAAGATCGCCCGCGAGGCGCGAGGCGCGACGGTTCTCGTCGGTGGGCCTTACTTCGATCGCGATCTCTACAACGCGTGCTACGTCTGCTCGGCGGGCGAGATCAAGGCGGTGTATCGCAAGCGGTTCCTGCCGAACTACGGCGTCTTCGACGAAGACCGCTACTTCGCACCGGGCCGCGACCTGGTGCTGCTCGAGCATGGCAAGACACTCGTCGGGCCGACGATCTGTGAGGACATGTGGCAGCCTGGCCCACCCGCGACCGACCTTGCGCTGGCTGGTGCGGAGCTGCTCGTCAACATCTCTGCGTCGCCCTTCTATGTCGGCCGCCCCGACGAACGCGAGGAGATGTTCGTCACGCGCGCCCGGGACAACACCTGTTTCGTTGCGTTCTGCAACACGGTGGGCGGCCAGGACGAGCTGATCTTCGACGGCCACTCGTGCGTGCTCGACGACGAGGGCACCGTCCTGGCACGAGCGCCCGGATTCGAGGAAACCCTTCTCGTCGTCGACATCGAGCCGCAGGAAGTGATCGGCCGCCGCCTCAGTGACGTGCGACGGCGCGCACTCGCGCGCGAGCGCGAAGAGCTTCCGCCCGTCGAGATCATCCACGTCGGCTCGCCGGGGCCTTCGGCCAACGGGAGCAAGGCCGTCGGCGAGGTCGTCCCGTTCGCCCTCGAGATCGAGCAGATGCGTCGCGCACTCGAGCTCGGCCTGCGCGACTACGTCGGGAAGAACGGGTTCGAGGAAGTGGTCGTCGGCGTCTCGGGAGGAATCGACTCCGCGGTGACCGCGGCGCTTGCCGCGGAGGCCCTCGGGCCCGACCACGTGCACTGCGTATCTATGCCCTCGCGCTACTCGTCGGAGGGGACACGCGGCGACGCGGGCCGACTCGCGGAGAGCCTCGGCTGTCCGTTCACGGAGATCCCGATCGGCGAGATCGTCGACGCGTTCGACGAGGCGCTCGAGGAGGCGTTCGCCGGCGCAGAGCCGGATCTCACGGAGGAGAACATCCAGGCGCGCGCGCGTGGCGTCTTGTTGATGGCACTGTCGAACAAGTTCGGCTGGATGCTCGTCGCGACCGGCAACAAGTCGGAGCTCTCGGTCGGCTACGCAACCCTCTACGGAGACATGGCGGGTGGATTCGCGCTGCTGAAGGACGTCTACAAGACGGACGTGTTCCGTCTCGCGATCTACCTCAACGAGAGAGGTGGTCGAGAGTTGATTCCTCAGAGCATCATCGACCGAGCGCCGAGCGCCGAGCTGCGCGCCGACCAGCTCGACGAGCACTCGCTCCCGCCGTACTCGCAGCTGGACGAAGTGCTCGAGCAGTACGTCGAGCATGATCGCACCCTCGAAGAGCTGTCTAGGGACGGTTTCGACCGCGACGTCGTCGAGCGGGCGGTCGCAATGGTCGACCGCGCGGAATACAAGCGCAGGCAGGCGCCGCCAGGCGTGAAGCT
>Ga0137371_10004395_pt1 | contig 11057 bp, 11 predicted proteins | sample SagtaG_7_FD_104919 | JGI IMG/M metagenome (GOLD analysis project Ga0137371, IMG submission 104919) | Vadose zone soil microbial communities from Sagehorn Ranch, Mendocino, California, USA - Sage1_R_40_16 metaG | ecosystem: Environmental > Terrestrial > Soil > Vadose zone | place: USA... | reverse complement strand
CTTGACCTGGGCTCGGGTACCGGGCGGTTCACACCCGCCCTGGCCCGGACGTTCGGCGGCCCGGTTTACGGGGTCGAGCATGCCTGATCTGTGGTGGCATCAGTTCTTTCCCCGGGCCGCCGAAATCGAAAAGGAAATGGTTCCCGCCGTCGGCCAGGTAGAGCAGGCATTCTCCGCTGCCGGGCTCGAGATCCTCGCCCTGGAGCCTGTATCCGAGCGTTTCGCCGACAGCATGGCAGAAGGCGCAGCCCGGCTGCGCCTGCGCGCGATCTCTACCTTCGAATACCTGACCGAGCAGGAAACCGCGCAGGGCTTCGCTGCGCTCGATGCCGCGGTGGCTGCGGAAACCTCGCCGCGGCCCGTCGAAGGCGTCAGCGATCTGCTCGTTCTGGGCTAGCGACTCCAGCCGCAGATCGTGACCTTGCCGTCGCCGACGGCAACAGCCAGGGTCATGAGCTCGGCGAACGAGATCCGCCGCATGTTCGCCGCCCTCTGCGGGCCGCCCCGCGACGAGCAGCACGCCCGGCGATGGTCACGATGGCGGCACCGCCGCCAGGAACGCACCCGCCGCTGCCACTACCAGCGGCAACGAAGGCAAGATCACTAAGTACAGCCAGAGTGCCACCGCCAGGACAGACTGTCCCGGCGGAAACTCAGATGGCACCGGCACGCCAGCTGGATAGGCTCGGGCCGTGCCCGAGCTGCAGCGGCTGCATGTCGGCCATGCCCCGGCGGTCCTGGCCTTCGAGCTGGCGAACCGCTCCTACTTCGCCGCCTTTATCTCCGACCGCGGCGATGAGTTCTTCGACCAGTTCACCGAGCAGCACAGCGCCCTGCTGGCTGAGCAGGAGGCCGGCGCCGGCGCCTACTACGTGCTCGTCGCCGAGGACGGCTCAGTCCTGGGCCGGTTCAACCTGGTCCTCGCCGGGGACGGCACTGCGGAACTCGGCTACCGGGTCGCGCAGCACGTCGCCGGCCGCGGCCTGGCGACCGCGACCGTGCGGGAACTGTGCCGGCTGGCGGCGGCCCGGCACGGGCTGCACACGCTCAGGGCGGCCACCTCCCGCGAGAACACCGCGTCCCAGAAGGTGCTGGCCAAGGCCGGATTCGTCCCGGCCGGCCCGGCCGATCCGGCCCACCTCGGCGGTAAGCAAGGCACCTGGTACGAGCACGACCTGACCGCCGGCGACGCGCCGCAGCAGCGTGCTGCGGCAAGGAACCAGGATGGCACCTGACTCGCCGCAACCGACCGGCCACCACCAGCGGCAGGCAGCCCGAAACACGGCACGTAACGATCTACGGCTGGAGTACTAGGAAGGCGGGCCGCCGGACTGGCTGGGCGGGAACTGGCTCGTGGTCGGCGGGAAGGACTCCGACTGCGGGCTGTACCTTTCCCGCTCGGCCGGGGTGAATATGTTCCGCTCGGCTGCCGGGAACTGGCCGGTGGTGGTCGGCGATTCGTCCTGCGCACCGGAGTAGGGACCGGTGGCCGACTGGTAGCTCTCTGCCTGGTGCGGGAACGAATCGCCCGGGCCGGACGACGCCGCGGCTGACGACCCCGCGAACGGGGCCGTGGAACCCGGCACGGTGGCAGTCTCGTAGCTGTCGTCGGGCGGCAGTTCGCTGGCCCGCTCGGCCAGGGCGGCGTCCTTGACCCCGACGACCGCGCACCGGCCGAGGGCAAGAGCCGCGAAGAAGACAATCACCACTCCCAGGCCAATGAAGAAGCCGAGTTCCTCAAGCACCAGCCTGGAGACCGACGAGCCAACCGGCACCCCCGCCCCTGGGATGCTGCTATTCCACAGCGACCTCACCAGATTGCCGACGACGAACCAGGCGCCGCCAAGCGCGGCCACGAAGGCGCCGAACATCGCCAGCGGCCTCCTCGCGCTCGCCAGCACCAGGAGCCCGCCCAGCGCCGTGGCGGCACCTGGCACGATCTCCAGCCACAGCCTGCCGGTCGAGTACACCCATGCCCTGTCCGGCGTATAGGCATAGTGAAAGTACGGGCCGATGAACGGGATGAGGGCGCCCCACGCACCCAGCAGGATCAGCAGCAGCCCGCTCGCGGCGCCGCGGCTCCGCGGAATCCGTGTTATCCCAGCCACATGAAGCCACATCCTTCGTTAGCGGATGATTAAGACTGGCATAGGACGGGTACCCGCCGGGCGCCGCACTATGCAAAAGCGCGCCAAATGGACCATACCGCGCACGGACCGCGCCGCGACGCGCCGTCACCGGCCGGGTATGGTCACCCTCGTGGATGCCCGCCGGCTCGTGCCGCGCACCGACGCGCTGCTCGCTGACCCGCGGCTGGCCGCCGCGCAGCATCGCCTTGGCCGGGCGCTCGTGCTCGCCGCCATCCGGCAGGCGCAGGAACAGGCCCGCTCGGGCAGCATCGCGGCCACGGCGGTGGCTGACGCGGCGCTGACCGCGCTGCCGGCCCGGGCGGCCACGCTGACGCCGGTGATCAACGCCACCGGCGTGCTGCTGCACACGAACCTTGGCCGGGCACCGCTGTCGGCGGCAGCCAGCGACGCGCTGCAGGCCGCCGCCGGCTGCACCGACCTCGAGTTCGACCTGGCCGAGGGCACCAGGGGGCGTCGCGGCCGCGGTGCGCTCGCCGCGCTGGCCAGCGCCGTTCCAGCGGCCGGGGCCGTGCACGTGGTCAACAACAATGCGGCCGCACTGGTGCTCGCCGCGACCGCCCTGGCCGCCGGGCGGGAGATCGTGATCGGTCGTGGTGAGCTGATAGAGATCGGCGACGGCTTCCGGCTCCCCGACCTGCTTGCGTCGACCGGGGCCAGGCTCCGTGAGGTGGGCACGACCAACCGGACGACTGCCGCGGACTACGCGGCCGCGATCGGGCCGGACACCGGGTTCGTGCTCAAGGTGCATCCGTCGAACTACCGGATCGAGGGTTTCACCGCCCAGGCAAGGGTCGAAGAGCTAGCCGGGCTCGGCGCGCCCGTCGTTGGCGATATCGGCTCCGGGCTGCTCGCGCCGCATCCGCTGCTGCCCGACGAACCCGACGCCGACTCGTGGCTCCGGGCCGGCGCCGACCTGGTCACGGCGAGCGGCGACAAGCTGCTCGGCGGCCCGCAGGCCGGCCTGCTGCTCGGCCGCGCCGAGATCGTCCGCCGGCTGGCCCGGCATCCCCTGGCCAGGGCGCTGCGGGTGGACAAGCTGACCATCGCGGCGCTAGAAGCGACCCTGGCCGGGCCGCCGGTCCCGGTCGCCGAAGCGCTCGCCGCTGACCAGGAATCTCTGACAATCCGGGCAGGACGAATATCCGCCGCGCTGGTCTCGGCCGGCATCGACTCTCGCGCGGTACCGGCCCAGGCAGCCGTCGGCGGCGGCGGCGGGCCTGGAGTGTCGCTGCCGAGCGCGGCGGTGAGCCTGCCCGCCGGGCTCGCGCAGCCATTGCGGGCCGGCCGGGCGGTGCGCGCCGGCGCTGCACCCGCCGTCGTCGGCAGGATCGAGGGCGGCAGGTTGCTGCTCGACCTGCGGGCGGTGTCCGCGGCCGAGGACGAGGCGCTGACCAGCGCTGTCATCGCCGTGGCCAGGTAGCGAACCGTGCAGGTCATTGCCACCGCCGGGCACGTCGATCACGGCAAGTCGGCGCTGGTCAGGGCGCTGACCGGGATGGAACCCGACCGCTGGGCGGAAGAACGGCGGCGGGGCATGACGATCGACCTCGGCTATGCCTGGCTGACCCTGCCGTCCGGGGAGCGGCTGGCGTTCGTCGATGTGCCCGGGCACGAGCGCTTCGTGCCGAACATGCTGGCCGGCGTCGGTCCCGTGCCGGGCGTGCTCTTCGTGGTGGCCGCGGACGAGGGCTGGATGCCGCAGTCGGCCGAGCATCTCGCGGTGCTCGACGCGCTGCGCATCCGGCACGGCCTGCTGGCGGTCACCCGCAGTGATCTGGCCGATCCCGGCCCGGCGCGGGAAGCGGCGGCCGAGCAGATCGCTGCGACCAGCCTGGGCAAGGTGGAGTCCGTGGCCGTCAGCGCGGTCACCGGCGAAGGGCTGGCGGACCTGCTCGCCGGGCTGGCCAGGATGGCCAGCGCACTGCCGGATCCCGAACCAGGCGCGGCCGTGCGGCTATGGATCGACCGCGCTTTCAGCATCACGGGCAGCGGGACGGTAGTGACGGGCACGCTGCCGGCCGGCACCGTACGGGCCGGTGACGAGCTGCGGCTGGCGCCTTCGATGTGGCCCGTCCGGGTGCGCGGGCTGCAGTCGCTCGGCACGCCAGTGGCGCAGGCGCACGGGGTGGCCAGGCTGGCGGTCAACCTGCGCGGGATCGCCCTGGGCAGTGCCAGCCGGGCCAGTACCAGCCGGAGCAGCGGCGGGCGGGGTGGCCAGGGCCAGCAGAGCCCGGGCCGGGGCATGGCGCTCGTCGAGGCCGGCCGCTGGACGCTGACTGACCTGATCGACGTCCGGCTATCGCGGCCGGCCCGGCAGCCGGCCACGACCGCCGGGCCGGGTGGCCGCAGGGAAGGGCCACGGCTGCCGCGGGAGCTGACGCTGCACGCGGGCTCGGCCAGGACGGTGGCCTGGGTCCGCCTGCTCGGCGGCGAGATCGCCCGGCTCACGCTGCGTGAGCCGCTGCCGCTGCACGTGGGTGACCGCGTGCTGCTCCGCGATCCTGGCGCTGCCCGGACGGACGGGCATCCGGCGATCGCCGGCGCCGCCGTACTTGACGTGGCACCACCGCCGCTGGCCGGCCATGGTGCCGCCGCCGCGGCCGCCGCCGAGCTCGGTACCTGGCCGGACCAGCCGACGGCCGCACACCTGCTCAGGCGTCATGGGCTGCTGCGGGCTGGCGCGCTGCGAGCGATGGGAGTGACCGAGCAGCCCGCTGCCGTCACCGGGGAGTGGCTGGCAGACCCGCCGCGCTGGCGCGAGCTTGCGGAGCGCCTGGCCGATGCGGTCGGCGCGCATGCTGCCAGCCACCCGCTCGCGCCCGGCCTGCCTGCCGAGGCTGCCCGCGCCGCCGTTGACCTGCCGGACCGCCGCCTGGTGGAGGCACTCGTGCGGCCGCCCCTGATGCTGGCCGATGGCGTGATCACGATCCCGGATCGGCCGGGCGGAGGGCCGGGCTCCGGTCTGCCTGCGCCGGTTGCCGCCGCGATACGGGTGCTGCGGGCGGACCTGACCGCCGCGCCGTTCCTCGCGCCGGACGCGGCCAGGCTCCGCGAGCTCGGCCTCGGCGCCAAGGCGATCGCCGCGGCCGAGCGCGCCGGGCTACTGGTCCGGGTCAGCGACCAGATCGTGCTTGCCCCTGACGCGGCGGCGCTCGCCGCCGGCGTGCTGGCCCGGCTGCCGCAGCCATTCACGACGGCGCAGGCCCGCGAGGCGCTGGGCACGACACGGCGCGTGGCGATCCCGCTGCTTGAGTACCTGGACGCGGCCGGAGCCACCGAGCGGCTGCCGGACGACCGCCGCAGGCTACGTGCCGCCCCCGGCAAATGACGCCCGCGTCCGGCCGGGCAGCGTGCCGGGCCGCTGGCGAGCAGCCAGCCTGCGCTAGCCGCCGGTGCGGCTGGCGAACCGGGCCGCGGCCCAGGTAGCGGGCTCGGCGGGCGGGCCGCCGCCGCCGATCCAGCGGGCAAGCACCGCTGCGGTCATCGGGGCGTTCAGGATCCCGGTCCGGAAGTGCCCCGAGGTGAGCCAGGCATTCGCCAGCCCGGGAACCCGGTCGATGACCGGCCGCCGGTCGGGGTGCCGCGGCCGGAAACAGCACCACTGGTAAGCGATCCCCAGGCCGCGCAGGACCGGCATGGTGGCGGCTAGGCCCGTCATGATCGAGTCGATCACCTCAGGCTGCACGGCCGGGCTCTCGTCGCCGACATCGAAGGTGCCTCCGGCGAGCAGCCGCCCGTCCTCGATCTGGGTGGCGATGGGAGCGACGATGCCGGGAAGCTGCACCGGCGCGGGCTCGGTGACCAGCAGATGCCCCTTGACCCGGTCGGACGGCAGGCGGAGCGGCAGGCCGTCAAGCACGGGCGGCAGCCCGGTGGCGAACACCACGGCCCCCGGCTGGATATCCCCGGCCGACGTGGCAACCGAGGTGATCCGGTCGCCCCGGATCGTCACCGCGGTGGCCGCCACCCCCGTCGCCACCGCCGGCAGGCCGGCGGCCAGCCGGGCAACCGCGCGCAGCGGATTCAGCCTGGCCTGGCGGCGGATGAGCGCTCCCTCCATCGACCGGGCCAGGCCCGGCACGAGCAGCTCGACCTGGCCAGGGCTCAGCCACTCAATCGCCGGCGGCTGATGTGCCGCGAAGCCGCCCGCGCTGGGGGCCAGCCCGATCCAGTCGAGTTCCACCAGCCCGACGCCGCCTGGTACTGCCTGCTCGAGATCCCTCCATCGCTCCAGGCTGGCCCGCTCAAGGTCCACGAAGGGCTCCGGGTCGCTCCATTGGTGCGGCTCGGGAATCAGCAAGCCGGTGGCGCCGCCGGTGGCGCCCGCACCGAGGCGGCCCGTCTCGATCAGCAGCACTGAGCCGAGGCCGGCCTCATCGCAGGCCGCCGCGGTCGCCACGCCGAGGATGCCACCGCCCACTACCAGCACGTCCGGCCGAGGGTCGGCGATGACCCCGTCTCCCCGGCCCAGAGTGGCCCGCTCCTCGTCGGTGAGCTGATCCCGCCAGATGGCGCTGCTTACGGTCATGACCCCATCCTTGGTGATTCGGCTCGCCTGCGTCCTTCGTTGCAGCGGCCAAGCTGACTCGCCCGCGGCCAGCGGAACGGCGCTATCGGTGACCCGATGCTAGGCGACACCGCCGCGGATCGCGATCCGCGGGTAACGATCAGCCGGGCGCTATCCGGCCGCCCAGCTAGGCCGGACCAGCCCGAAACACGGAGGTAACGGCGAATCGCGGTCCGCGCCATCGCGGCAGGCCAGACTGACCTTCATGATCATCAAGAGTACCGACACGCCAGAAACCCGCTGCTGGATTGCCCTGATCGCGCATGACAGCAAGAAGCAGGACCTGCGCGAGCGGGCCCGGTGCAACCGGAGTCTGCTGGCCGCCCATCATCTCTTCGCCACCGGGACCACCGGCGGCGCGGGAAAGGCCGCCTGACCAGCCAGCCGACGGCTGGCGGCCGGCTCAGGCGCTGGCGCGGCCCGGCTATCCGCCGGGCTCTGCGCTGCCCAGCCTGCGCCAGGGCGCTGATGCCAGGGAAGATCCCGAGTGTGGTCCGCATTAGGCTAAGTGACGTTACGGCGGCTATGGCCGCGTCGATAAGGGGGTGCTGCCGTGCTTGCCGACTCCTTCGGCCGGGTCGCGACAGACCTCAGGGTGTCCCTGACCGACCGGTGCAACCTGCGCTGCGGATACTGCATGCCCCCTGAAGGGCTGGACTGGCTGCCCGGCCCATTGCTGCTGACCGACGACGAGGTGGTCCGGCTGGTACGGATCGGCGTCGAGCGACTCGGCATCACCGAGGTCCGGTTCACTGGCGGTGAGCCGCTGCTCCGCCGCGGGCTGGCCGACATCGTGCGGCGCACCGCCGATCTCCGGCCGCGACCGCAAATCTCGCTGACCACGAACGGGATCGGGCTCGCACGGCTGGCAACGGCGCTGCACACGGCCGGCCTTGACCGGATCAACGTATCCCTTGACACGCTGCGCCCGGATACCTTCAAGGTTCTCGCGAAGCGGGACCGGCTGGCCGACGTGCTGGCCGGCCTCGCCGCCGCGACAGCCGCCGGGATCGCGCCCGTCAAGGTCAACTCGGTGCTGATGCGTGACATCAACGATGCCGAGGCGGCATCGCTGCTCCGGTACTGCCTGACGCACGGATACCAGCTTCGCTTCATCGAGCAGATGCCGCTTGACGCGCAGCACGGCTGGCGGCGGGAAAACATGGTCACCGCGGACGAGATCCTGGCCATGCTCGCACCGGAATTCGAGCTGACGCCAGATGACCCGGACCAGCGGGGCTCCGCTCCTGCCGAGATCTTCCTCGTTGACGGCGGCCCGGCCCGGGTCGGCGTGATCGGCTCCGTGACGAGGCCGTTCTGCGGTGCCTGTGACCGGGTCCGACTGACCGCCGACGGGCAGATCCGCAACTGCCTGTTCGCCAGGGAAGAAAGTGATCTGCGCGAGCCGATGCGGGCCGGCGCGACCGACGAGGAACTGGCCGCCTGCTGGCTGCGCGCGGTAGCGGCCAAGCTGCCCGGGCACGGCATCGATGACCCGGGCTTCCTGCAGCCTGCCAGGCCAATGTCGGCCATCGGCGGCTGACGGCGGGCGACGTGCCGGGGGCGGGCAAGGCGCCGGATACAGACCTTGCACAACGCCCAAGCGCGGAGCCGGGGCCAGCCGCGCAGCCATGGCCAGCGAGGGATCCGGTACCAGCCGCGGGCGCGGGCATGCGGGTAGTCCCGCCCGAGCCCGATCCGGCGCCGCCGCTCGCTGCGATCGTGCTGGCTGGCGGCCGGGCCTCGCGACTCGGCGGGGCGGACAAGCCCGGGCTGGTTGTTGGCGGGCGCACGCTGCTCGCCACGGCCGTCGGGGCTGCCACCGGGGCGGGCGCTGGTCACGTCGTGGTCGTCGGCCCGGCCAGGACCGGACTGGCCGCAGGCGCCCGGGCCACCGGATCCTCGTGCCGGGTCGTTTTCGTCCGCGAGCACCCGCCCGGCACCGGGCCGGTTGCTGCCCTCCGGCGTGGTCTGGCCGGCATCGGCGCCCCGGTGGTAGCCGTGCTGGCCGCCGACATGCCCTTCCTGCGGAGCCGGCACCTGGTCGCCCTGCTGCAGGCGATGAAGCCGGCCCAGCGCGGTGCGATCCTGCTTGACGACACCGGCGCCGCCCAGTGGCTGGCGGGCTGCTGGCAGGCCAGCGCGCTGCGTGGCCAGCTTGCTGGCTATGCCGGCGACTCGCTGCGCGGGCTGCTTGACCCACTGCGGCCGACCAGGCTCAGCTATCCGCTGGCCGCCGGCGAGCCGCCGCCCTGGCTGGACTGCGACACGGCGAGCGACCTCAGTCGGGCCCGCGAGTGGGTATCCCGCCAATGATCGCCGCGGGACGCTGACCCGGACCGGCGGGCAATGCGACCGGGTCCGGCGCAGAAAACGCAAGCCCGCCGGCCGGGCCTGCCGCAGAAGCGCAAGCCCGCCGCCCCCCGGGTCGGCTACGCCGAGGGCCAGCGCGCCTACATCGGCGGCAGCAAGCTAGCCAACGACCGGGCCGCACCCTGACCAGCGCCGCCAGATAGCCTGCGGCTCGTCATGAGCCCGTGGATTTCTCAGTCATGGTGACTGAGAAATCCACTCCGATCATGAATCGGAGTGGCGCCGCGCCTGGGCCGCGGCCAGCCTAAATTAGGCAGGCTCTACGCTGGCCTCGGCTGGTCGCACGGGCAGCCGGGGCGGACCAAGGCAACCAGGACCGGGCGGAGGCGCGCCAGTGAGCACATTGCAGCGATGGCTCGAGGCAGCATGCGCTGAACTCGGCATCGAGCCCGCCACGGCCGATGCGCGGACAGTACTTGACCTGGCACGCGACGTTGCGCATCAGGTTGACCGGCCCGCCGCCCCGGTGACGGCCTATCTGCTGGGCGTCGCCGTGGGGCGCGGCCAGCCGCTCGGGGCGACCGCCGAGCGGCTGACCGAACTCGCGAACGGCTGGGCTGGGTCGGGCGACGACACGGAGCACCCGCCAGTCCCGCAGCGCAGGCCGCCTGCATAGCCAGGAACCAGCGCCCGCGCGCGGGCTGATTCCGGGGCCGGTGCAGCGCCGCGACTGCCGCCCACCCGGTCAGCGCCGCCGCCCCCGGCGCCGTCCGGCGGTGCCCGATTCGTCCGGTCCGGTCGCGCGGGGGCGCCTGGCAACCCGGTGGATATGGCTTAGCGCGGGTTGGGTGCCGCTGAATCCATATCCACCGGGTTGAGACCGGGGCGCATCGGCCGGTCGGGCTTCCGGCCCGCTCCCGGCCCTGCCACCCGTCGGCCCTGCCACCCCGTCGGCCCTGCCTCCCGGCGGGCAACCCGGTGGATATGGCTTAGGGCGGGTTGGGTGCCGCTAATTCCGGGTTCAACGGGTTCGCAGGCGCGCACGGGGCGGGGCACGGCCACCCGCCGGCCAGCCGGCCGACGCATTCCCAACGCTGCGCATCCCGGCTAAGTCGGCGGATCTTGACCGGCCCCCGCAGGGTGGTGCAGCTCGGCCCGCGGCAGCTCCGCCCCGGGCATCGCGGCGGGCATCGCGGCCGACGGGCATCGGCGCGCGGGCATCGCGGCCCGTCTCCCATGGCTCGGATGCGACTAGTTGCCGAACTTTCCGGCTTCGGCTCTTGCCATACGACCTATAACGATATATCTTTGAGCTATTCAAGTCATCTCAAGAACATCTTAGTAGTGTCGGGGCACCAGGTCCCGGCGCGGATGTGAGCAGATAGGGAGCATGGCAATGCGAGAAGAAGACAGCTGGCCGCACCGGGGCGACGAAGAGGCCCGGCGGCGCAGAGGAGGCGGCAGGCGAGGTCATGGCCGCGGCCCGGGGTTCCCCGGCCGGGGTGGGTTCGGCGGGCCGCCGGGATTCCCCGGACTGGGACCGTGGCTCGGGGATCCGAGGATGATGCGAGGCCCGCGGGCCAAGCGTGGCGATGTGCGGGCCGCGGCGCTCGCGCTGCTGTCCGAGAGCCCAATGAACGGCTACCAGATCATCCAGGAGATCAGCGAGCGAAGCGGCGGCGTGTGGCGGCCGAGTCCGGGCTCTGTCTACCCCGCGCTACAGCAACTCGAGGACGAAGGGCTGATCCTGGCCGAGGCGGGGGAGAGCGGCAGGCGCGCATACGTCCTTACCGCGAACGGCAGGCACTACGCCGACGCCCATCCGGACGAGCTTGACGCGCCGTGGGATGCGGTGACCGGGCACGCCGGCGGAGCCGCGATCGAGATGAAGAAGCTCATCGGTCAGGTGGCCATGGCCGCGTTCCAGGTGCTCAGCGCGGGCAGCGAGGCTCAGATCGGCCAGGCCAGGCAGGTGCTTACCGACACCCGGCGGGCACTGTACCGGCTGCTTGCCGCCGACGACGAGG
>Ga0137371_10004389_pt1 | contig 11059 bp, 13 predicted proteins | sample SagtaG_7_FD_104919 | JGI IMG/M metagenome (GOLD analysis project Ga0137371, IMG submission 104919) | Vadose zone soil microbial communities from Sagehorn Ranch, Mendocino, California, USA - Sage1_R_40_16 metaG | ecosystem: Environmental > Terrestrial > Soil > Vadose zone | place: USA... | reverse complement strand
TCGTGGTCCTGCTAGAACTCGCCGTCATCTTGGCCTGCACGGCGAGCGTGGGGCGGCACTTCGGCCGCCCCGACTGGCGCGACCGGCGCCACGATCACCTGGAAGATCCAGTCCGGATGGGCCGGCAACGACATCTTCCAGACGATGTTCCTCAACTGGAAGGCCAGCGTCGAGGAGATGTCCGGTGGTCGCATCAAGATCGACGCGCTGCCGGTCAACACCATCACGAACAACAACGGAATGCTCGATGCGGTCCACGCTGGGACGCTTGATGGTGCGCACGAGGTCCCGGCCTACGGGCCCTTCCAGAAGGACCATGCCGCGAGCCTGTTCGGCACCGGGCCGATGATGGGTATGAGTGGCCAGATGTGGCTGTCGTGGTACTGGTACGGCGGCGGCCAGCAGCTCTATCAGGACCTCATCCAGCGGAAGCTCAAGCTCAACGTCGTGTCGTTCCTGCATATGCCCATGCAGAACCAGCCCCTCGGGTGGTTCAAGGACGAGATCAAGTCAGCCGACGACTTCAAGGGTATGAAGTTCCGAACGGTGGGTCTGGCGACGGGCATCTACCAGTTCGCCGGTGCGAGCGTCATCTCGATCGCCGGCGCGGACGTGGCCTCATCGCTCGATCGTGGCGTCATCGACGCGGCCGAGTTCAACAACACCACCTCGGACACCGCGTACGGTCTGCCGGACGTGCGCAAGATCTGCATGACCCAGTCGTACCACCAGCCGAGCGAGATCCTCGCCATCGATCTCAACAAGACGAAGTTCGAGTCGATGCCAAAGGACCTCCAATCGATCATGAAGTGGTCGATCATCGCCGCCTCAGCGGACGGCGAGTGGATCCAGATGGCGAAGAACGCCGACGACTACGCGAAGCTCCTCGCCCGCGGCGTCAAGTTCATCGTCACGCCGCAGTCGGTACGCGATAACCAGCTCAAGGCCTGGGATACGGTCAACGCGGCCGAGTCGAAGGACAATCCGGAGTACGTTGCGATCCTCAAGTCGCAGAAGGCCTGGGCCGAGAAGGTCTTCCCCTGGGCCGACACGATCAACATCCGCACGCCCGACCCGGCGTCGTACGCCGCGCGGCCGAAGGTGTAGCGCGACCGACCGGTCATTGGACCTATCCTCACGGGGCCCTGGGCGACCAGGGCCCCGTGTGGTGTCGTGAGAGGGGCCCGAGTTTGCAACGAGCGCTGCTCGCTATCGATCGGTTCAGCTCCTGGTCGGGGAAGGCCGTCTCGTGGCTCGTGCTCATCAGCACGCTCCTCATCAGCTTCGACGTCGCCATGCGCTACCTCTCGAAGCCGTTCGCCGGGACGCCCATCGGTGAGTTCATCCGCACGATCTGGTTCACGTACACCTTCTCGTACGACATGTCGTACTACCTGTACGCGACTCTTTTCATGCTCGGCGGGGCCTACGCCCTGTCGCGGGCGCAGCACGTCCGGGGCGACATCTTCTACAAGAACTGGTCGGTGAAGACGCAGGCCAAGGTCGACCTGTTCCTGTACATCTTCGCGTTCTTCCCCGGGATCCTGGCGATGGTGTCGATCGGCGCCCAGTGGGCCGCCGCCTCGTGGGAGATCCATGAGCGCTCAGGTTCGTCGGCAGCCGGGCCGCCGCTGTATCCGCTCAAGACGGTCATCCCACTGGCCGCGGCGCTCATGGCGATCCAAGGCATTGCTGAGGTGATCCGGGCGTACCAGGCCGCGCGCACCGGCGTGTGGCCCCAGCGCCTCGCGGACGTCGAGGAGACCGAGACGATCCTCGCGAGGCAGAGCGAGGTCTAGAGGATGAGCCCCGAAGCCCTCGGCCTTCTGATGCTCTCGCTCATGGTCGTGGCGATCATGATCGGCTTCCCGACGGCCTTCACCCTCATGTCGCTCGGCATCACCTTTGGCTTCCTCGGTATGGGCTTCCTGGTGTTCGACCTCGCGGTGCAGCGCGTGTTCTTCATCATGCAGAACGACGTGCTCGTGGCCATCCCGCTCTTCCTCTTCATGGGCTACATCATCGAGCGCGCCGGCATCCTCGACGAGCTGTTCCATGCGGTCAACGTGATGTTCGGCTGGCTCCCAGGATCGCTCGCGATCGCGACGCTCGCGACCGGGACGATCTTCGCGACCGCGACGGGCATCGTCGGCGCGGCCGTGACGTTGCTCGGCCTGCTGGCATTCCCGGCCATGCTGCGCGCGGGCTACAACAAGCGCTTCGCCGCCGGCGCGGTGACCGCGTCCGGCACGCTCGGCATCCTCATCCCGCCCAGCGTGCTGCTCATCCTGTACGGCTTCGTCGCTGGCGTGTCGGTGCCGCGGCTGTACGCGGGCGCGTTCCTCCCCGGCTTCATGCTGTCGTTCCTCTACTTCGCGTACATCATCGTGTGGGCGCGCATTCGGCCGAGCGACGCGCCCAGGCTGCCAAAGGAGCAGCGCGAGCAGCTCACCGGCGCCGATACCCTCCGGCTCATCCTTCGCGGCTTCGTCCCGATCGTGTCGCTCATCCTCTTCGTCCTCGGCGCGATCTTCCTCGGCCTGGCGACCCCATCCGAGGGCGCGGCGCTGGGCGCGCTGGGCGGCATCATCCTCGCCGCGGCGCACAAGCGCCTTTCGTTCGGGATGATCCGCGAGTCCGTCTTCCTCACCGTGCGCACGGCGGCGATGGTGGGCTGGCTGCTCGTCGGCTCGAGCATCTTCGCGGCGGTGTTCGCGCGCCTCGGGGGCGCGCAGATCATCGGCGACACGATCCTCGGCCTGCACCTCTCGCCGGAGGTCTTCTTCTGGGTCGTGCAGATCATCATCTTTGTCCTCGGCTGGCCGCTCGAGTGGACGGAGATCACGATCATCTTCATGCCGCTCTTCCTCCCGCTCCTGGCGACGTATCACCAGCAGTACCCCGACAACATCGCGACCGACGCCTTCTTCTTCGGGATCATGGCCGCGCTGAACCAGCAGACCTCGTTCCTCTCGCCACCGGTTGCGATGTCCGCGTACTACCTGAAGGGCGTGGCCGGAAAGGCCATCACGCTCAACGAGATCTTCACCGGCATGTACCCGTTCCTCGCCATTCAGGTCGTCGCGATGGGCGTGCTGTGGCTCGTGCCGTGGCTCGCGTTCGGCCCGGCGACGGCGATCTTCGGGCCGAGCCTCCGCTAAAGCCGTGGCACCTCGCGGAATGTCCGCTCCAGGAATCGGCGGAGGTTCGCGCGCTGCTGGGCCGCACCCGCCGCGAAGATGGCGGCAAGCAACGCCCCGCCGGCCAGCGCGATGGCGACCTCGTCCCCGCTGATCTCCATTCTCGGAGGCTGCGTCGCGATCCCCGCCGCGACGAGGACATAGAGAGCGAAGAAGAGGCCGACGAGGACTTTCGTCCACCGCGGGAACATGAGCCGAAGCTCGACGCGCGAGCCGCCCCGGCGAGCGCGGACCACGCCCCCTCCATGGATCGCGCGACCCTGTCGCTCCCAGATCTCGAAGGTGTCTTCGTGAATGAAGCCGACGTACTCGTTTTCCGTCTTGAGGACGCCGAAGGCTCGCTTCTTGGGACGATTGATCGCGGCCGCGATGCGCTGACGCGCGCCGTCAGGTGCGATGGCGAGATCGAGGGACCAATCATGGGGCATCTTGCGCACACTACCGGCCGGGGCTCCGAAGGTTCGCGCATGACTGTCGGGGTGGCCGGATTCGAACCGGCGGCCTTTTGGTCCCGAACCAAACGCGCTACCAAGCTGCGCTACACCCCGCTGGGAATGTGCCGATTGTATTCGAGCGGGCGTTAGGCGAGCGGCTCCGCCTCCGTGTCGTGGTCCTCGAGCGGTGGCGCCTTCGTGTCGTGGTACTCGAGGATCTGCGCACGGATGCGCTCGCGTAGATCGGTCCACCACTTGAGGTCGGCGGTCTCAGGCCACGCCTCTCGCTGGTCAGGCTGGTGGACGACACACACGACGAGCGTCCAATCATCCGACTCGTTCAGCTCGAGACGCAGGCGCGCAAGCTGCTTCGTCTTGTCCAGAGGCTTCAGCCATTTCGGCGAGGTCATCACGACGGTCGATGCGGTGCCGCGGCCGCCGCGCGAGTCGCCCCAGCCGTCCACGGACGCGTCGGGGTAGAAGCCGCGGTGTCGTAGCGCGGGCAGCAGCTGCTCGAGCATCGCGCGCGCATCGCGCTGAAAACCATTGAGGATGCGGGTCGCCTCTTCAGCGGCCATTCGCGTCACGGCCATAGCGGGGGCTTTCGCTCGCGCTCGGTGCGGACCGGCGTTTCGGTCTCGCCGATCGCAGCGGCAACGAGCTCGCCGCACGGCGCGCAGGCGCCGGCCGGTGCCAGCCCAACGGCGGCCTGGATCCTGATCCTGAGGTCGCGGCGGTCGTAGGTGTGCCCGCAGAGCGTCACCTGTCCGTCAGCGATGATCGGTGGGCGCGTGGCGTGAACGCTCCCATCACGGGCGGTGATCCAGACAAAGGATGGATTGATGGCGTACCTCGTTTGCGGCTTGGGCAGCACCCTCGCTCCCGCGCGTTTGCGGAGGCACATTGGCGAATTCCGTAAAGGGTCGCTCTCAGTGTGTCATGCCATCATCCGGAAGTGGCGTTCTCGACGAGTGGTCGTGCGGCGGCATTGACAGAGCGCCGCCGTATGGTCGTCTGGCTACGAGAGCCTCGACGTTGTTCGCGGCTCTGTCCGAGGTCAAATGTCGAGACTGCGTCCGAGCCCGACACCTCGCTGTTTGAGCCCCAGGCGCGACCATTCCGCGCCGATCGCCAACGCTCTTCGAGGATCTGTCTCACTACCGCATGCGGCGTGAACTGCGTGATGACCGGATCACTCTCCCGTCGAAGAATGTTGGTGGCCGCTACCGCGTCGGCCGAGCCGGTGTAACCACAGCTGGCACACTGGAACTTGTCGCCATTGCGATTGTTCGCGGACGCGAACCAGCAACCGGGACAAGTCTGACTCGTGTACGCCGCGCTAACGACCTTAAGCTCAACACCGTTGAGCTCGGCCTTGTACATGAGGCGCTCATGAAGGTATCCCTTCAGCCAGCGCGCCAAACGTCGATTGAGTGAACGGGCGGAGGACGTGCCTCGAAACCGGAGGTCCTCGACAATGAGTGACGAGACTTGCGCATGCTCCCTGAAGACGCGATTGAGCACTGTGTCGACCTGCTGTCTCAACGTGGCCCGGTCACGCGCCGCAGCCCTGCTGGCACGACGTGCTCGAAGGTTGTGCCGGCGGAGACGTCGAGCTTTCGAGGGGGCGGTGTTCCGCATTGAACGCTCGTAAGACGCGAGCCGCCTGCGACCACGCAGCCGCTTCTCGGCAGACTGCGTTACAGCATCGATCAACTCGCTGGCGGCGACACCGTAGCCGACTGCATCTTCTGGTCGGCCGGTCGTTACCGTGACGAGCGTTTTGTATCCCTTGTCCAAGCCGGCAGCGAGGTTCCCCGACGGTTGGCGAGCGGAGACGTGTGTCAGGACCTGGAACACGACGCGATCCTTAAGCTCGACGCGCACGTTTGGTCGACTCGCCGCGTGATGCGTGCGCGACGCGAATTCGTCGATACCGTTCCCGGCGAGCGGGATCTTGATGCGGCGTCCAGGCGTAAGACCCGTTACCGCGATCCAGGCGCCTCTGAAATACCTGTCATCCCCGCGGACGAACGGTCGGTACAGGTTGCAGTCCAAGTCGAACCAGGCTCTCTGCCTAGCTCGCGGCATCGATCCCCGCGCCTCAAGGACTGCGCGTCGAACGCGCTTTGACAGCCTGTCGCCGGGCCCTATCTCGCGGCGTATCCCGAGGAGGCATGCTCCCAACGCATTTGGCGACTTAAGGAGCCCGAGAGCGACGCCCTTCTCTTGAGCCGTCAGGCGTTCGTCCGACATAAGCTCGCGCCTTGCGGTTGAGATCGCGTTACCCCAATGAGCGCGAAGCATCCCGAGGGCCGACTCCATACAGACCTTGTTCTGATGCGGGCTCAAGTCAGCCGCCGCCCAGCCACGTGAACGTCGCTCCTCGACGAGAACGTTTGGCGGCCCGACGATTCGCGTGAAGAATTTTGGCGACCAGTAGTCGCGCATATAGAGGTCTCGGGCGCGCGCCGCGCGTCTGGCGAGTTCCAAGAGTTCAAGACGCTTCCGTTTGGTAAGCATTGGACTGGAGTAGCGTCGAATGACTCTGGGGATCGGCCGCTTCATGCCAACGGTGGCCCTCACGCATACATCTAGACAGAATCGCCGTGTCGTGACAAGGGCTCGGGATACTCGGCGTCGGTCCGACGCGAGATAATCGCAATCACATTCGGGGCTGTAGCTCAGCGGACAGAGCAGGGCCGTCCTAAGGCCTTGGCCGTGGGTTCGATTCCCACCAGCCCCTCGGCTGAAAATCACACCTTCGCAACGGATTCAAGGGTCGTGCTGGCGAGGAAGCTCCGCTAGGGGGCCGCGCTAGATGCGTTCGAGCACGACCACAGGAATCTTGCGGGTCGTCTTCTTCTCGTAGTCCCAGAACGCAGGCATCCGCTCGGCGTGTTTGTCGTAGAGGCGGCGCCGCTCCGAATCGTCCGCCACTCTCGCGCGGGCACGGAACTTCTCCTTGCCGACCTCGAGGGTCACCTCGGGATGCGCACGGAGGTTGTGGTACCAAGCGGGGTGCGTCGGCGCGCCGCCCTTCGAGGCGACGACCACGAAGCGCTCACCGTCGCGCGAGTACACGAGTGGCGACGTCCGCTCCGCGCCGGTCTTCGCGCCCTTCGTCGTCAGCAAGAGAAGGGTGCGACCGGTGAAGGGTCCGCTCGTCATCTGGCCCCCGTTGGCGCGGAACTGAGCGATGATCGAGCCGTTCCAGCCACCGGGGCGCGCGTTTGCCATCGCTGGCACAACGCGCTTGGGAGGGGGAGGAATTCCCGGTCAGTTGAGGTTCGCGCGGCGCGGCTGCGAGGCAAAGACCTGGGCCGCGTCAGCGGCATCGGCGACGCGGTAGAGCTTGCCTTGTTTGTCCGCCACGATCCGCGTGCGGCGCCCGGAGTCTTCCAGGCGGGTCGGCTTCCATTCGTACTGGACCAGGGCCTCGATGAGATAGTTCGGCTCACGGCGGGCGTCGAGGTCGGTCACGAGGTCGATGGGAGGCTCCTCGACGGTGAACCCGTAGCCACCGTCTGCGAGCAGGACCGCGACGCCGCTCACCGCGGTCACCTGGCCATCACGGTCGACGACCCGTACGCGCGATGGACGATGCAGCGTGACTCCGGTCTCGAGCTCGAGCGTCGCCTTGGTTCCATCGATGTGCAGCGCCCACCGGAACGGCACATGGCTCCCGTCCGGCCCGTCGAAATGATTCAGCGCCTCCGGCGCGACAGCCGGCTGCGGATAGTGAGCGACCTGCTCGCGGAGCTCGAAGACTTGACTCTCAAGCTTCTTCACGTAGCGCTCGCGCTCGCGTGAGCGCTCCATGAGCGCGTCGGCCGCGCCCTGCGCTCGCTCGGCGTCGCGCTTGACCTTCACGACGTCGTTGACCGCCCACTCGAACTGGGTGATGACGCTCTTCACGCGGATGTCGGATTCCTCGGCCGCCAAGGTCAGCTCCCGGGCGTGAGCGGCGCCGCGGTTGCGGCGAGCGGCCTGGAAGCTGACCCATGCGCACGCGATACCAGCGAGGAGTCCACTCACCGCGCCGACGCCGAACCAGCGCTCGACACCCGCTCCCATCGCGGTGATGACCACCGCGGCGGTTACGACGACCGCCCAGGGAAGCAGATCGGTGCGCTGTTTGACGGGGCTCGCGGGCTCGCCGCTCTTGGGGTGCGGCGCGTTGCACAGGGAGCATTCGTCCGAATTCGCGGACGGACGCTCGGTGCGAAAAGCGATCACGTTCATCCCAACACCCCGCATGAATCCTGCGGCGCGGGCCCTGGGTGGCCATCACCCTCGCGGGGGACCGCGGTTCGGGTGGGCGCTCGCTGATAGGTGTGTGACACTTTTCAAGTGACGACAACGGCCTCCGCCGAACGCACCCGCCTCACGCACTCCCTCGTGCTGCTCCTTCCCGCCGTGCTCTTCGGCCTGCTCGTCAGCGTGCAGTGGCGGACGCAGTCCGACCGCAACGAGCTGACGGTCCGGTACAACACGCCGCTGCTCGATGCGGCGAAGACGCTGCAGAACGAGCAGAACACGCTGAAAGCGCAGCTCGCCGACCTGCGCGCGGAGCTCGACCAGATCCAAACGAGCGCCTCGACGCAGAGCGGCTCGGCCAAGGACCTTCAGGCGCGGATCGACGAGCTGAAGCTCGTCGCTGGAATGCACGAGCGCACCGGCGACGGTGTCGTCATCACCCTGGATGACGCCCGCGGCGCGGCCGCGGCGAAGGATATCGAGAAGTCGATCTGCCACAACACCGACCTCACCGACATCGTCAATCAGGCTTGGCGTGGCGGTGCCGAAGCCATCGCCGTGAACGACGAGCGAATCGTCGGCTCTTCCAGCATCTACTGCGTCGGCTCGACGATCATGGTGAACGGCACGCTCATGTCGCCGCCGTTCTCCGTGGTCGTCATCGGACCGCAGAACGATCTGCTCGCCACGTACGACGACCCGACGCAGCTCCGCGACATCAAGCAGCGACGCGACGTGTACGGCCTCGGCTTCCGTGTCAGCCGCGCGAGCGGTCTCCGCGTACCCTCGTACGGCGGCGCGCTCAACGTCAAATACGCGACGCCGCGATGAGATCGAACGCCGGCGTCATCGCCGTCACCGTGGTCGCGCTCTTCCTCGGCGTTCTCGCGGTAACGCAGATCCAGGCGCAGGACGTGTATTCCCGCAGTCTTCAGCTCGAGACGCCGGCGTCGCTGACGACCCTCATCGCGAACCTGTCCGAGCGCAACAACGCCATCAAAGAGGAGATCCTCGACCTACGTCATCGCACCGACACCGCGCGCGAGGCGATCGCGAGCGGCAAGGGCTCGCTGACCGAGGCCGAACGTCAGCTCAGCCCGCTTCGTGTCTTCGCGGGCATGAGCGCGGTGAGCGGCCCGGGCATCATCGTGCGGGTGGAGGGGACGTTCGACGAGCGCGCATTGTCCGATCTCGTGAATGAGCTGCGCAACGCGGGTGCGGAAGCGATCGCGGTCAACACCGCTCGGGTCGGACCACGCAGCTGGTTCGGCGCGACACCGGACCATGCGCTCACGGTCGACAGCGCCGCGGTGAGCGGTCCATGGCTGGTTCGCGCGGTCGGCTCGACCGAAGTGATGTATGTGGCGATGACGCGGACCGGCGGGATCATCGGGCAGTTCCAGCTCATCTACAAGGGCACCCGGTTCGACGTGACCAGGGAGTCCGCGCTCGACCTGCCGGCGCTCGCGACACCGCTTCGATAGACCTCGCGGCTAAACTCGCGCGAATGACCGAAACGCGCATCGCGCCGGCGAAGTCAAAGGGACCCATACCGCTCTATCTCGACGACGTCGTGATCCTGCGCAAGCCGCATCCGTGCGGCGGGAGCACCTGGCGGATCGTTCGGCTGGGCGCGGACATCGGCCTGCGCTGCACCACCTGCGAGCACCGCGTGCTCGTGCCGCGTTCGTCCATCGAGCGCGACATCAAGCGGTTCGTCTCGCGCGGGCCACAGGCTCCGACGGACTAAGCCCGAGGATTGGCCGAGGTCCAGGAGGCCGCACACGTCGGCCTCTTCCGCAATCGCGCGTTCCTCGCCGTGTGGGCGGCGCAGATCCTGTCGCAGACCGCCGCGAACGCGGTCACGTCGGCGCTCATCATCCTCGTTGCCGAGCTCACGCACTCCAACACGTCGTCGTCATTCCTGATCCTGCTCGCGATCATCCCGGCGGTCCTCTTCGGCATCGGCGCCGGCGTGCTCGTCGATCGCACCGACCGGCGCTTCGTCCTCGTCGTGACGAATGCGCTGCGCGGCGTCGCAGTGCTGCCGCTTCTCGTCGCCGGGACGAGCCTGACGACCGCCTACCTGGTGAACTTCCTCGTCGCGTCGGTGACGATCTTCTTCGTGCCCGCGGAGTCGGCGACGATCCCGGGGATCGTCCGCAAACGCGATCTTCTGGTCGCGAACTCGCTCTTCACGTTCACGTTCAACGGGTCGTTCCTTCTCGGGTTCATCATCCTCGCGCCGATCGCGGTGAGCCTCTACGGATTCGAGTTCCTGTGGAGCGTCATCGCTGCGATGTTCGGCATCTCGTCGGTGCTCTGTGCGACGCTGCCGCCCTCTCCACCCCCGCAGAAGGCCGCGCATCTGATCAGCGCCGAGCTGGCGGAACGCGCCTTCACCGAGACTCGCCAGGGGATCTCGGAGGCGTTCCACTACCTGCGCGCGACGCCACTGGTCACGTGGGCGATGGTCTACATCGCCCTCACCTACACACTGATCGCGGTGGCGGGCGCTCTCGCACCCGGCTTCGTCCGCGAGGTGCTGAGGCTCGGAGAGCGGAACGTCGTGGTCCTCGTCGCGCCGGCCGGCATCGGCGTCGTGCTCGGCCTGAGCTTGCTGAACGTGCTCGGCAGCCGCATCAGCCGCGCGAACGCGATCGGCACCGGCCTCCTCGTCGTCGGCCTCGCGCTCCTCGCCCTCGCGGCGGCTCGACCGTTCGCTGAGGTCTTCACGTCCCGACTGGGTGGCGTCCTCGGCGAGGCGCTGCCGTTCTTCCTCGGCATGGTGAGCGTGACGGCGCTCTTCTTCGGCGTCGCGTACGCGTTCATCACCGTCCCCGCGATGACCCTCCTTCAGGAGCAATTGCGCGACGACATCCGCGGCCGTGTCTTTGGGGTGCTCAACGTGCTCGTGTCGATCTTCAGCTTCCTGCCGCTCATCTTCGTCGGACCCCTTGCCGATGTGTGGGGGGTCGCTCCGGTGTTCGTCCTCGCGGCCGTCGTCGTCTTCGGTGTGTGGCTCGGAGGTCGTCGGGTTCGGCTAAAATCGAGCCTCCAGTGACCTCGCCGCGGGCCACCTTCCTGCACTATCTCGGTCAGCACAAGCTCCGCCTCGCCCTGGGCGTCGCCGTCGTCGGTCTCTCCGCATTCGTGGCGGTGCTC
>Ga0137371_10004388_pt1 | contig 11060 bp, 10 predicted proteins | sample SagtaG_7_FD_104919 | JGI IMG/M metagenome (GOLD analysis project Ga0137371, IMG submission 104919) | Vadose zone soil microbial communities from Sagehorn Ranch, Mendocino, California, USA - Sage1_R_40_16 metaG | ecosystem: Environmental > Terrestrial > Soil > Vadose zone | place: USA... | reverse complement strand
CCGCGATGGCCCCGGCGATCGCGGCTCCGCAGTTGGAGCTAGTGCCGGCCTGGCCCGTGGCGGAGCTGGAGGAAGCTAAGTGACGGTACGGCGATTGGAAGGGTCACCGCCGCTTGATCGCCCCGTCCACCGGTCCGAGGCCGACCCGGGGCGGTGGCTGGGCACCCGCGCCTCCTGGCTCGTGCTTCTCGCCCTGCTAGTCCCCGCCCACCGCCTGTGGGCGGTGCAGCTCCTGCTGGTTCCGCTTCTTCTCGTCCTGCCCGGTGAGATCCTCCTCCGGGCTTTGCGTGTTCCGGGCCGGGCCATCGCGTCGTTTCCGGCCTACGTGCCGTGCGCATCGCTGGCCGTGCTGATCGGCTCGGGGCTGGCCGTCGACCTGGTGGGCCCGCTCACGGGTGTCACCGCGCCCCTGCGCACCGTGCCGCTGCTGGCCGGTCTCGAGGCGGCCTGCGCGGTGCTGCTGGCCGCCTCGGTCAAGGCTCCGCCCGCCACCGCCATACCGTGGCAGTCCCTGCGCGTGCCCCTGGTCAGCCTGCTGCCGCTGCTGCTGCTACCGCTGGTGGCGGCGGCCGGAGCGCTCCGCCTCAACGCCGGCCACAGCGCCGCCTTCGCCCTGATCGCGGTCTGCGCCTGCCTGCTGGTGTTCGTCGCCGTCCTGGCCTACGGCCCGTGGCTCGACCCGACGCTCCTGGCCACGGTGATCTACGCCATCGCGCTCGCCATGCTGTGGTCGTTCTCCCTCCGCAGCGACCTCGTGTACGGGTACGACATCTCCGACGAGTACTACGTGTTCCACCAGACCGTCACCGCGGGCGTCTGGCACCTGGGGCATCCCGGCGACGCGTACGGCGCGATGCTCAGCACCACCGTGCTGCCGACGGAATTGCACGCCGTAGCGGGGGTACCTGAACAGGCGGTCTTCACGGTCGTCTACCCGGCCATCACCGCGCTGTTCCCGGTCGCAGTCTTCTGGCTGGCCCGGCGGATGCTCTCCCTGCGCTGGGCGTTCACGGCGGCGGCGCTCATCCTCACGCAGGCCACCTTCGGTCAGGAGCTGCCCGCCATCGCGCGGCAGGAGATCGCCCTGATGCTGTTCGTGGCGCTCGTCGCGGCCATCCTGGACCGCCGGCTCCGGCTGTACCCGCAGTGGGCCCTGGCCGCCATGTTCGGCGCGGCCCTTACCCTGTCCCACTACAGCACGACCTACCTCGCCGTGTCCCTGATCGGCATCACCCTCGTCCTGCAGTGGGGCCTGTCATGGCTGGGCCGGGTGCCGCGAGTATCCGGCGCTTTCGCGGTCGCCCTGGTCGTGACCCTGGCCGGCGCGGCCACCTGGTACGGGCCGGTGACTCATTCCGCCTCGAACCTCAGCCAGTTCGTCCAGTCCGCCGAGGGGCAGGGGTTCAACCTGCTGCCCAACCGGGTGGCGGGCCAGGGCATCATCGCCGCCTACCTGCAGGGCAATACGTCGGCCCCGATGAGCGCCGCCCAGTACGCCCAGGCTGTACACCAGGAGTACGTCAAGGGCAAGCCGTACGTGACACCGCTGCGGGACGCCGGCCGGCCCCGGTACGCGCTGCGGAACTCGGCGGCGCCTGCCCCGCCGGTCAGGTCGAGCGCTGGCTCCAGCGCCATCGCCACGGGCCAGGTGATCGTCCAGCAGCTGGAATACGTGCTCGCGGCTATCGGCGCGCTGATGCTGGTGCTGCGGCGCCGGGCTCCCGTCCTCGCCCGTCAGGTGGGGTTGTTCTCCCTCGCCACCTTGCTGCTGCTCGTGGCGACCAGGCTGAGCGGCACGATCGCGGCCGCCTACAACGGCGAGCGGGCCGTGCTCCAGTCGATGGTGGTGCTCGTCATCGCGACCTGCTGGCCGCTGAGCGTCCTGATGGAGCGGGAATGGCGATGGCTGTCGGCCGCCAGCGCCGCTATCGGCGCCGCGCTGGCCGTGATGTTCATCAGCGGCAGCGGGCTGGCCGGTGCCGCGCTCGGCGGCGGGACCGCGACCAACCTCGCCAACAGCGGCGAAGACTATGAGCGCTTCTACATGACCACGCCAGAACTGGCCGCGGCCCAGTGGGTGGGCGCGGTCGTTCGCCCCGGCCAGCTCGTCTACGCCGACCGGTACGCGCAGCTGCCGCTGATCGCCATGACCGGGATCGGCCGGGGGTTGATGCTGGACGTGACGCCGATGACGCTCGACCAGCACGCGTGGGTGTATGCCAGTACCACCAACGTTGTCGACGGGCGCGGGCGCGCCCAGTTCAACGGCGATGACGTGGTGTACGTGTTCCCGTCCCGGTTCTTGCGCGATAACTACAACCTCGTCTACACGGACGGCTCATCGGAGGTGTTCCACCGGTGATCTCTTTCGTCATCATCAGCAAGGACGAGCCGAGCCTCGATGGCACGCTGACGGCGGTCGCCGCTCAGGCCCGCGCTTCCGGCGAGCCCTTCGAGATCGTGGTCGTGGACGCGTCCGCGAAGCGGCTCGACTGGATACGGCAGCGCCACGAGGCGACGGTGCGCTGGATCGATTTCCAGCGGCCACCGGGCGTCTCCGTCTCCATCCCGCATCAGCGGAACGCCGGGGTGCGCGCCGGCCGCGGTGCGACCATCGTCTTCACCGACGCGGGCTGCCAGCCGGAAGCGGGATGGCTGGACCAGCTCCTCCGCCCGCTCGAGGAAGGCGAGAGTATCGCCGCGGGTATCGCCCTCGGCACATCCGATGCCGGCCCCTACGAGCTCGCGGTGCGCCGGGCGAGCACCGTCCGGTACCTCGACGAATGCTCCACCATCAACCTGGCCTTCCGGCGCGAGGCGTTCGACGCGGTCGGCGGCTTCGATGAGGCCTTCGCCTACGGCTCCGACGTCGACTTCAGCTGGCGCCTCATCGGTGCCGGGTTCCGGATACGCAGCATTCCCGGCTCGGTCGTCCGGCACGACTGGGGCACGCGGCGCCGCCAGCTGCGCCGTTCCTATCTCTACGGCAAGGCGCGGGCCCGGCTCTACCGCAAGCACCGGCCCGGGCTGATGCACGTGCTCCGCAACGACCCCATGGTGGTGGTGTACCCGGTGTTCCTCCTGGGGTTGCCGTTGACCCCGGTGTTTCCCCTCTACCCGGCCCTGCTCCTTATCCCGGCCTGGCGAAACCGCTCGCACGGGGCGGTCAGCGTGCTCATCGACCATCTGAGCTTCGGAGCCGGTGTGCTGAAAGAAACCATCTTCCGGTGAGAGTCCTGGTCTTCCCGCGCGATGATGTGAACCCCTATCAGCGGTTGCTATACGGGGAAATGGGGCGGCTCGGGGTGAGGGTGACGTATCTCGGGCGGCTCACGCCGTCCCATACGCTCAATCTCCTCCTGCTCCCGGCCGAGCTCGCCGTCCGGCGTGCTGTGGGCGCTCGCCTGGTGCACCTGCACTGGGTGTTCGACTTCTCCCCACCGGGCAGCTCCCGGTGGTCGGTGCTGAGGCGGCTGGCCCAGCTATGGTTCGTCCTGTGGCTGCGCACGCTCCGGCTGCTCGGCATGCGCCTGGTATGGACCGCGCACAACGTACTGCCGCACGGCCGGGTCTTCGCCGACGACGTCTCGGCCCGCCGATCCTTGGTCAGCGCGAGCGATCTGGTGTTCGCTCACTCGCCCGCGGTGCTCGCGGAGCTGGCCGCGCTGGGCGCTACCGCGCGCCGCAGCGTCGTCATCCCGCACGGCCCCTTCGGCCCCGCGGCGCTGGGGGTGCCCCTGCGGGTTCCCGGCCACGGTGATCAGGTTCGCCAGCTGCTGTTCTTCGGCAAGGTGGAAGAATACAAAGGGGTCGAGGACCTGCTGGCGGCGGCGGCGATGATGCCAGCCGACCTGCCGGCCCGGCTGACGATCGTCGGCCAGTGTGACGACCAGTCGTTGCGCTCGCGGCTGCGCGCGTTCGCTCGCGCGGCGGGTGGCCGGGTCGTCCTGCGGCTCGAGCGCGTACCCGAGGATGAGGTAACCGGCCTGCTCGCCGCGTCCGATGTCGTCGTGCTGCCCTTCCGCAGGATCACGACGAGCGGGTCGGCGATGCTCGCGCTGGCGCACGGCAGGCCGCTGATCGTGCCGGATCTGGCCGCGTTCGCCGACCTTCCGCCCGGGGCCGTCATCCGTTATGACGGATCGATACCGTCCCTGGCCGCCGCGCTGGCCGAGGCCGCCCGGGCCGACGGGCCTGTTCTGGCCGCGATGTCCGCGGCGGCCACCGGGTACGCGTCCGGTACCTCCTGGCCGGAGATCTCGGCCAGGACCCTGACCGAGATGGCCGCGCTGCTTGACGCAGCGGCCGCCGCGCCTAGGGAAGTCCTTACATCATGAGGAAGCCACTCAGGGTCGCCAGGCGGGAAAAACCCGGCAAGACCGCATCGCACGCCGGGTCGCCGACCGGATTCGCCCGCCCGGTGCGCATCGCGGTCATCATCCCGGCCGGCCCGCGCGACGACATCTTGGACACCTTGGCCAGCGTGGTCGAGTACACCGATCCATCCAGGATCATCGTGGTCATCGATGACACCGGTACCCTCGCCGCGAGATCCGCGCACATCCGTGATCTGTCCGAGGACATCGTCGTCATCCCCCCGCCGGCGACGGTGCCAGGTATCCTCGGCGGCCTCTGGGTCAAGGTGGCGGTCGGCTATACCTGGCTCCTGGAAAGGTTCCGGCCGGGCATCATCCTTCGCATGGATGCCGACGCGCTGATGCTCGGCCGAGGTATCGAAGCCGCGGCTGAGAAGGCCTTCGCCAGCCAGCCAGGCGTCGGGATGCTCGGCTCCTGCCACGTGGGTCCGGACGGGAATCCCCGGGACTTTTCGCCGGTAGCCCGGATTCTCCGAGCCGAGGAGAACCTTCGCGGACTGGTCCACCCGCGATGCCGATCACGCGTCCGATATTACGCGCGGCTGGCTCGGCAGCGCGGGTACGTCGTCGGCGAGCACGCTCTCGGCGCAGCCTACATTCACAGCTACCAGGCCGCGGGTTTCCTCCACCGGATGGGCTGGTTCAACGAGCCGCGGCTCGGCCCTTCCAGGCTTGCCGACGACCATCTGATGTCGATGCTCACCGTGGCCGCAGGTTTCCGGATAGGTGACCTAGGCGGCCCCGAGGATCCGCTGGCGCTGAATTGGCGCGGGCTGCCCGCCCACCCGTCCGAGCTTCTCGCGGACGGGAAGCTGATCACGCACTCAGTCCGGTCATGGGGTGACCTGACCGAGCGGCAGATCCGGTCCATCTTCGCCGAGGCGCGGGCAACGTCGGGTAACCTCCGGGAGGCCAAGCCGTGACCCGCGTCTATAACGTCCTGTCACCGCACCTGGATGACGCGGCCCTGAGCTGCTCGCTCCTCCTGGCCGCCAACCCCGGTTCCTACGTGACCACCGTTTTCGCCGCGGGCCCCAGCTCGGTCCGGCCGCTGACGCCGTGGGACAGGGGGGCGAAGTACTTCGCGGAGGGGGCAGACGTCACCGGGGTCCGGCGGGGCGAGGATATTAACGCGACCGCGCTGGTCCGCGCCACGGCGATCCACCTCACCTACTGGGACCGGCAGTACCGGAACGAGCGCTACGGGTACCAGGGGCTCCCGGACGAAGACCTGCCGGGCGCGATCGCGGCGACCCTGGTGTCGGTCGGGCCCCCGGTGCTGGCCGCGGCCTGGGTGATACCGCTGGGACTGGGCCATCCTGATCATCGCCTCGCGGCTGAGGCGGGCTTGATCCTGGCGGAACGAGAAGCTGCCGACGTCTTCGTGTACGAGGAGCTTCCGTACGCGATGGAAGATGAGTTCAAGGTCGCGGCCAGGAAGCGTTACTTCGCCGAGCGCGGTTTCGAGCTTAAGGATGATATCAGCGTCGACATCGCCGCCGACCGGACGGTCAAGGTGGCCGTGCTCCGGTGTCACGCCTCGCAGCGGCGTGCCCTGCGCCGGCGGCTCCGGGTCGCCGCGCGTGCGCAGGAACGCGTGTGGAAGATGGCCCCCCGCCATGCGCACAGCGGTGGCGGCGTGGGGCGCTGATCGGTGGGAGGCGAAACTGACGTACGTATACCCGCCCCGGGCCGGCGGAGTGCCACGGGTTCTGCACGTTGTCGTGGGATACCGACTTGCCAGGTACTTCCTGAACGCCGTCCGGTCCGTACGTGCGACCGCGCCCGGCGACCCGCTACTCATCGTCGACAACGCGAGCCCGGACCCGGAACTGCGGGGCGAACTCAAGCGGATGACCGACGAGGACCCGCTTATCGACATCATTTTCCGCACCGAGAACGACGTAGGGCAGAACAAGAAAGTCGGCAGCTTGTACGCCGCCTACCAAGCCGCGTTCGACCACGCGATGGCCCGGCAGTTCGATTACCTCCACTTGATGCAGGGCGATTTTCAGCTGCTATGGTGGGACCGCGATCTTGTCGCAAGGTCCGCGGAAATCTTCGCCGCTCATTCACGATGCGTGAATATCTCGATGCGGGCCAATTCGCGCGACATGACACTGAGTGACGACCTGATTGATCCGCCGGGTCCGGACGGGCTGCGCGCGCTGCTGTGGTACGGGCTGACCGATACTGGCCTGTACCATCTCGGGCGGTGGCGGGCCTGGGGCATGCGGTTCGGGCCGAGCGAACGCGAGCACGCCCGGCGTTACCTGGACGAAGGGCTCGAGGTGGTGTGCCATCCGTGGCCCACGGACGTGCCGATACCCTGGCCAGCCGTGGTGCGTAACGGCGCCGAGCGGGGCCGGCAGGTCGTCACCGGGAAGCCGTTCCTGATCAAGCCGCTGTCGGCCGCGGAGGTCGGCCGCCTGAAGCATACGCGGGACGGCGTATGGCTGGAGGACGTGTGCGTCCCCTGGGGCTGGGCGTGCGCCACCCCTATGTGGGCGACCGACCTGAACTCGATCGATTACTGGGTCATGCGGTACCGGGACGCCAGGAAAAACGGAATCCGGCACCTGTTCCCGCGCTGGGAGCTACGCGGGATCGACAGCACAGGCCGCCGGAAGCTGACACTCAGATACCAGTATCGTCCATCCCTGTTCCAGTTGTTCGTCGCGTGCCCGGCACGGTTTGCCGCCCGGCAGCTATTGTATTCCCGGCGAACGTGATCGTCCGCTGACGTACACATATGGAGGCATGCGTGCGCGAGGAAGATTACGTAAGCTTCGTTGTGATCGCTTATAACGAAGCGGCGAATATCGCGGCGACGATCGGCGCCGTCACGGCTCTTGACGGGCTGGGGAAACACGAGGTGATCGTGGTGGACGACGGCTCGCGCGACGGGACGGCCGAGATCGTGGCCGCCGTCGCCGAGCGCGATCCCCATGTCCGGCTGATCAGGCTGCCGGCCAACCGTGGCCGGGGTTACGCGCGGCACACCGGCATCGCGGACGCGCACGGGGACCTGATCGCGACCGTCGATGCCGACATTATTCTTCCTCGTGACTGGCTGGTCCGGGCCCGGTCCGCGCTGCGCGGTCACGACGCGGTGGGCGGGACCGCGGTACCCGACGGCGACGTGGCCTACTTGTACCGGCGCTTCGGCCTCACGCCGCGGGTCAGGGCGCACACCACGACCGTGGCCGGGGGCAACGGGCTCTATCGCCGCGAGGTCTTCACCTCCGTCCGCTTCGATCCGGCGCTGCGGGAGGGCGAGGATGTCGCGCTGAACCACGCCATCGAACAGCACGGCCTGTCCCGCGCGACCGTGCCCGGGCTGATCGTCGAGCACAGGGAAGACAAGGCGTGGGGCGAATCGCTCCGGTGGATGTTCGACAGTGGCCGGGGCGCCACCCGGCAACTGCTCGCTTACCGGCAAGTACGGCAGCCCGACGTGGCGGCGGCGGCGTTCGGTGCTGCCGTCGCGATCGGCGCGCTCGCGGCGGCACGCAAGCACCGTGCCGTCGGCGCGCTGATCCCGATCACGATGGTCCTAGCGGCGAGCGGCCAGCATGTCCGGAGCCGGTTCCAGACCCCGCGATCGGACTGGAGGCGGGTCGCCCCGGCGATCGCAGCGGACAGCGGGCTGCTGGCGGCCTACTTCGCGGGGCGGTTCGCCGGCCTGGCGACGGCTCGACGCCAGCCCGGTGCACGGTGATGCGGACGGCTCGGAGAAGCGCCTTGACCAGGCCGACGACATCGGCAGGCGGCCGGCACGCCGGGCCGGGTACGGGCGGGGGGAACGCTCAGCGCGCCTGGCGCCTGGTTGGCTGGCGGCCGGTCCGCTGGGGTATCGCGGTAGCCGCCGTGCTGGCCAGCCTCGGCTGGGCCGTCGTTTCCGTCTGGCCCCCGGGCCCACTCAACCCAAGGACGACATGCGTCTATACGGCTGGCAGCCGGAGCGCCCTGAGCAGCTTCGACCAGCTCACCGGACAGCAAGTGAACTGCGTGCTGCTGTACAACGACGCGAACACGACGTGGTCTGAATGGGCCAAGCCCTGGTTCACCGATTCCCCGGGCGGCGACACTGACTGGCGGCAATGGCTCAGCGCCGATCCCGGCGCCCGCAGGGTGGTCCTGTCCCAGGAGGTGGTGCCCGACGGCGTCCCGTCGAACTGGCGGGAAATCGGCGCCGCCGGCGGCTACGACGGGTATGCCCGCCAACTCGCCGCGAACCTGGTGGCCGCCGGAATGGGTAATGCGGTGATCCGGCTCGGTCACGAGATGAACGGCACCTGGTATCACGACGCGCTGGGAAACGATCCCGCCCAGTACGGTGCCTGGGCCGCGTACTGGGCCCGGATCGTGACGGCGATGCGTGCGGTGCCAGGTGCCAAATTCCTGTTCGACTGGAACGTCAACGCCGGCTACCGGAACATCCCCCTGGATAATTACTACCCGGGCGACAGCGTCGTGGACGTAATAGGGGTCGACGTCTACGACTCCGGCATGCCCGGCCATCCCCGCGATCCCTCTGTGCGCTGGACACGCCTGGATCACGAGCCAGGGGGGCTAGCGCAGGTCGTGGCGTTCGCCCGGCGGCACGGCAAACCGCTCAGCGTCCCCGAGTGGGGCGTGGTGAACGCCTCCGGCGGAGGGCTGGGGGACGATCCAGCCTACGTCACCGGCATCGCCGACACGATCAAGGGCAACAACGTCGTGTACCAGGCCTACTTCGACCGCCCGGTGGGAGGTGTCATGGCCCTCAAGGATGCCCCGCAGTCCTTGCGGCTCTGGGTGAAGTATTTCGGCCCGCACGGCACGCTCTCGGGGCGGTCGTGGTTATGGTCCGCCGGCCACGCGGCCGACCGCTGGATCGCCTCAGCTCAGCAGCGCTCCGGCGACGCGCTCGGTGATCGTGTCCCAGCTGTACTCGGCCAGCCAGCTGTCGTTACGTCGCGCGCGGCCGGAATCAGGCCCGATGAGATCGGAGGCGAGCCATGCCTTGACCGCCTCGGCTATCGCGGCGGCAGAAGGCTCGCAGACTGACCCCTGCCAGGCCTGCGTCACCAGGTGCCGGGCCAGGTTGGCCGGGGCCGAGGTCGTGACGACCGGTACGCCGCAGGCGAGGGCCTCGAGCACGGCGATGCCGAACCCCTCCCTGGCGGACGGGAACACCGCGACTCTGGCCGCCTTGAGCAGCGCGTACACCTCTTTCTGCTCGCCGACGTCGTGGCGGAAGTCGACCGCGTGCGCCACGTCCAGCGAATGCGCGAGCGACCGGAGACTGTCCCGCTCCGGGCCGTCGCCCACGATGCGGCAGGTGACCGGCATGCCCTCGGCGCGCAGCCGGGCCACCGCCTCCAGGAGCAGGTCGATGCGCTTGTGCGACATGAGCCGTCCAACCACCACGATGTCGGTGGTCTCGGCGTCGGGATAGGCCGTCAGGACGGCGTCCAGGTCGATGCCGTTCGGTGCCGCCAGGATCGCGGCGCGAGGGCCTAGGGCGGTGCGGAGCGCCTCGGCTGTCTGGGGGGACGCGGCGATTATCTGATCCGGCAGGGCCATGGCGAGCCGTTCGATATACCAGGCGAAGACGCCCAACGGCCCGAGATACTCGCGCCAGTACGACCGGCTCCACACTTCATGCCAGGTGACGACCAGCCGCTTCCGCTTTACCGCGGTGACGAGACGCAGGGCGAAGATCTGGAAATACGGCATGTGGTCCGCCTCTACCACGTCGAAGCGGCGGAACAGGAGCCGCATGCAGGCCAGGCTGAAGAACACGGCCTCGCTCACCGACCGGCGACCCTTGGTGTACAGCGGGAACAGCGGTGATATGCCGTGGTAGGCAACATCGTCCTGCACCCTGACCCGCGGGCCCTCCCACCAGTTCATCGTGTACACGTGGACATCCGCGTACCGCGTCAGCCGCCGGGCAAGCTCGAAGTACCGAAGCTCCTTGCCGCCACGGTGGTAGGGATAGATCGCGTCCGTCACGAGCGCTATGACTGGCTTGCGGTGATCTCTCATGAGGCTCACTTCGGGGAGGTCGGGCAGCGGCTGAGGAAGTCGATGAATTCGGCCGGGCTCGCGAGGCGGATCGTGATGCGGATCTGGCCGCCGTGGCAGACTAGCGGCAGGGCAGGATCCATGGGGACGGTCGCGCCCGGCGCCAGGGTGCTCGTGCCGCTGACCGAGCGGGCGGTCAGGCCGCCCGCTTTCCCGATGCGGGAAGCCGTCAGCGACCACTGGTAACTTCGCGTGCCGGAAGAGTCGTTGTGGATGGTGAAAGGCACGCGCAGGCTGGTACGCGGGGCGGGCAGCCGCGCGGGCAGGGATTGCGGCTGGGCGAATGACAGAGCCGTGTAGGACGGCGGCGTCGTGTCCAGCCCAGCCTGACGCAGGACCGTATGCCCAGCCGGCGTCTGCGCCAGCGAGGCGGCCGTCACCAGCATCAGCAATGCGATGATGAGCGGGATGCGGCTCTTGCGTCCGGTAATGGCGTCAGCTCGCCTTGCCGGTAGCGATCTCGCCGGGGCTTTCGCTGAGCTTCACCGGCCGGAGGGTGGCGGGCCGGGCCGGGCCGTCCGGGTCGGGAGCCGGCGCCTCGGGAAGGGCGGCGGTCCGGTCCCGCAGGCGGCGCAGCTTCGCATGGATGTCGTTGCCCACGATCATCAT
>Ga0137371_10004379_pt1 | contig 11066 bp, 8 predicted proteins | sample SagtaG_7_FD_104919 | JGI IMG/M metagenome (GOLD analysis project Ga0137371, IMG submission 104919) | Vadose zone soil microbial communities from Sagehorn Ranch, Mendocino, California, USA - Sage1_R_40_16 metaG | ecosystem: Environmental > Terrestrial > Soil > Vadose zone | place: USA: California... | reverse complement strand
CGGCGGGCCCGGGCCTGGTGAGCCGAGATCTGGGCGAATCCATTCCGACCCTGGTGAGCCAGTTGCTGCGGTCCTCCCGGCGCCAGGCCGGCGAGCGTCACGTGCAGCACCCCACGCGGAGGCTGGCCGGGTCGGAGCTGGAGGTCGGTTCCTATCTCGCACAGCCGGTCAAAGGAAAGATCTACGAAGGCGTCGCCCTGGCCGTGGCCTACATCAAAGAGAACTTCTCCGACCAGAACCTGTCCTTGGACACCGTGGCCAACGTCGTGTTCATGAGCCGCTACCACTTCTCCAGGAAGTTCAGGGAGGAGACCGGTCGGCGCTTCATCGACTACCTCATCATGCTCCGAATGACCGAGGCCCGGAAACTGCTCATCGATACCAACTGGACGGTAACAACAATCGCCGCCAAGGTCGGGTACCGGGACCTGAGCAACTTCGAGCGAAGCTTCAAAAAGCTGTTCGGAACGCAGCCGTCCCGGTATCGCCTGCGGTACGCGGGGCCAGCCCCCGATCGGCTCCACGAAGGTGTGACCTCGCAAACCATGGTCAGGAAAGGGGCGTAGCAATTTCCGGGTACACACGTTATAGCTTCGGCGTAGCGAAATTCGTGGTCCGCCTCGCCCGCGACCGGGTCGCCGCGTCCCTTCCAGGCCGACGAGAACGTTTCGACGGCTGGCGGCACGTGCCGGACCTGCTGGAGGGTCTCGGCCCGGGGTTTATCAAGATGGGCCAGCTGGCCAGCACCAGGCGGGACCTGCTCAGCGACGAGGCCCGGACCGCACTGGCCCGGCTGCGGGACAACTGTCAGCCGCTGCCGGAACCCTATGTCCGGGCCATCATGACCGGAGTGGGCGACGGGAGGGTTGCCGAGCCGCTGCGCCCACTCGGCTTCGGCAGTATCGCTGGCGTCTACCTGGCTCGGTCCGATGCCCGCCCGCCCCTGGCAGTGAAGGTGCGCCGCCCTGGCGTGTCCGAGCGACTGCTATGCGACACGGGTAACGCGCGCAAGCTCGCACGTGCCGTCGGGCGGATACCGCGACTGCGCGCGTTGCCGTTGCGGGAGATGGTCGACTTCCTCGCTACGGCGGCGGAGATGCAAGCCGACCTCGCGGCCGAGCAACGCCACCTCTGCGAGCTGCGCCGGACGCTTGCTCACTTGCGGGTACGGATCCCGCAGCCACTGCCCGAGGCTGGCACCAGCGACCGCCTGATCATGGAGTACCTGCCAGCCTTCGCCACACCGACGGCGCGTGTGGGGGACCGCACTGCGAGTGCGGGGGACGGCACTGCTAGGAGCATGGCGAGCGCCGCCCCCGGCATGGCGAGCGCGGCCGCCAGCGCTACAAGCGCGGCCCTTGGCACTGCGAACGTGGCCGCCGGCACTGCGAACGCGGCCACCGGGACGGTGTACGCCGTCAAGCTCCTGGAAGCCGTCTTCACGATGATCTTCCGCTCGGGCTTCGTCCACCTCGATCTCCACGATGGGAACTTTGCCTGGGATCCGGACGGGACACTGAACATTGTGGACGCCGGATTCGCGGTTCAGCTGCGCCATCGGACACGCCGCCAGTTCAGCGAGTTCTTCATCGGGCTCAGCTTCGGCAACGGCCGCCGCAGCGCCGAGGCGATACTCCGCAGTGCCATCCGGCTGCCGGAGACATTGGACCGGGAGGCGTTCATCGCCGAGATTTCCGAGCTGATCCTGTCACACCGGCGCCTGCCAGCCCGCGACTTCCGGGTGGCGGCGTTCACCTCGGAGTTGTTCGCCATCCAGCGACGGCACGGAGTGTTCATCTCGTCGGATTTCGCCGCACCCGTGTTAGCGCTGCTGACGATCGAGGAACAGGTGCGGGAATGGGCGCCCGACCTCGATTTTCAGGTCGTCGCGCAGGCGATCATCATTGGGTCCATCGCGCTGATCCCGTGCGGTCCGGAATGAGCGCATTATTCTTCAGGCCGAGGATGGCGAGGAGAATAGGCCGATAAGCGCTGCCAGCATACTTTCGTACTTATCGATCGGACGGCGGTACCGGCCACCTTCGGCGCTGATCATCCGCCAGCACCTGCATCGGACCCCGGATATCAGAAACGGGGAACCGTTGCAACGGCCAGGATTTCATCCATTCTCAGGAAACGTCTATATTTGCGTGTAGAAATATGCACAGAATTTTCGTATGCAGACCATCGGAAACTGCATCAACCGCCTGCTAAAGTCCTCCCGCCGCCGCGCGCCACATGATTGGCCAGATAGCGGCCGACCTGCGAAGACGACGTCGCCGGTCACCCGGTCATGGCGGTCGGATGCGGCAGGTCTTGCCGCAAGAAAAGCGCGCCTGCGGAAACCCTTGTCGCAAGAAAGGTCGAGAATCCCGCGTCCTGGAAGGCCGATTCTTATGTCGTCAGTTTAAACCCCCAACCGGAGGTGAAGATGTCCACAGCAGTGACCCCCAAGGTCACCACCTACAACACCGTCATGGAGCTCGATTACGCGGAGTCGGAGATCGGCTTGTTCCTCGCTGACGGCCGTTCCGAGCGGATCCGGCTGCGGACGGCGTGCCCCACCGAGTTCATCGTCCACGAGCCGGACGTCTCCGCAGACGGCAGCGTCGACCTGTCCCTCGAGATCATCCGGTTCGACCTGGTGGGGACCAGCCGGGAACTGTGGCCGGGCCAAGAGGTCCACGTGCTCGGTGGCGCGCTCAGCTCGCCCGACGGCCGGCCGATCCTCGGCAAGGCGCACATCGCGGCCGGCCGTGCCCTCGAGCAGGGTGTGCCGAGCGAGCAGACGCTGTACCTGACCGTCGAGACGCCGATCGGCACCCTGCACAACGACAAGCCGGTCCGGATGACCGGCGACCTCTACCGCCTGCCTCCGAAGGGCTCCCGGTTCGAGTCGCAGGAAGAGACCCCGCTGCTCACCCCAGAGGGCATCGAGGTCGGCAAGCTCTACATGTGCGCCAACGAGGCGTAATGACGCCCACCGCGCGTCCGCAAGGGTGGATGGGTCCCGGTATGGCCGGGACCCATCCACCCTCGTCGCGCGGTATCGCAGACCGGGTACGGCGCCTCGCGGTGGCGAGGATGACGGTCCAGAATCCCGACTATCTGCGCCGGTTCACTGCCGGCTTCCACTTCGCCGACCCGGCGGCCGCACAGCGGACAACCGATATCGCGAATACCTTCCTGGCGGGATACAACATCCTCGCCGAAGGCGGAACCCCGTGGCAGGTCAGGTCACAGGCGGACAGCGTGCCGCGGTACTTCCAGCCATTCTTCTACGAAGGCGCCGCCATGGGTTTCGGGCCTTTCTCCTGGCATACAGGGTGCGGTACCGGCGCGTTCGAGTCCTTCGCCAATAGCCTGTCGCCAGCCACCGTGTACCAGAACTACGTCGGTTTCGGCTGGTGGCTCGGTACGATCTACCACCGGTGGCCACGGCGTATCGCGCGGATCGTCTCCGGCCTCGACTCCCGGTACCGGCTGCTGTGCTACGAGGGCATCGGCTTCAGATCTGGGTTCATGTCCGCGGGTCGGCGGGCGACCGCGACGGACGTCCGGCCGGGCGACGTCGCCGCGACCCACGTGTGGTACCAGGGATACGGCCGCGGCCTCTGGTTTGTCTACATGGGCGACATAGCCGCAGCGGCCTGCGCAGCGACCATGGTCGGGCCGCAGTACGTGAGCGACTGCGTCAGCGGTCTCGGCGTAGGGGTGGCGTTCAGCTACCTGGACCGGATCACCGGCCTGGAGCACATCTGCCGCGAGATCCCTTCCGGCCTGCTGGCCGAGTTCGAGCAGGGGTTGTCTTTCGGGTGGGAGGCCAGGCAACTGGCCGACGGTGACCTGTTCGGCCAGTACATGGCGGTGCTGACACGGGAGCTCCGCGCACAGGTAGAGCGGCGCGTGGCCGACGTACACCGGGTACGCGACGGCCTGCTGCGCCAGGGCGACGAGACCGACTTCTACTACCGCTGGCGGCGGGGACTGGTCGAGATCAGGCGCGCTACCCCGCCGCTGTTCCCACCCTGCCCCACCAAGCCCCCCCTCTAGGGATTGGAGCCTCCGCGTGGTTAATGGCAGCGCTTCCCCATCCAGCGACGCGCGAGCAGGAGACGGCTGCGACCCGTCGTTCGGCCGCAACATACGCCGCATCTATGCCTACCAGGCGCTCACCAACTTCAGCCTGTTCATGCCCATCTGGATCATCTTCCTGCACACCGACCGCCACCTCACGCTGGCGCAGATCTACCTGATCGCGGGCGTCGGCTGGATCGTGCAAGCGGTCGCCGACGTTCCGCTGGGCGCGTTCGCGGACGCGTTCGGTCGCAAGGTCACCGTGCTGAGTGGCACCTGCCTGCTCACGGTCGGCCTGGCGTTGCTGGCCGTCCTGCCGGGCTTCTTCGGCGTGGCGGCAGGGTATTTGTTCTGGGCGATCGGCACGGCGATGATGTCAGGCACCGACAACGCCCTGCTGTATGAGAGCGCGCGCCTGGCTGGCCGCGAGGAGGAGTTCCCAAAGATCGCCAGCCACTCGTTCCAGCTCATCCAGGCGTCCCAAGCCGTGGGCAGCATCGGCGGCAGCCTGCTCGCCTCGCTGGGCCTCGGACTGCCGATGCTGGCCACTGCGGGGCTGAGCGGCCTGGCGGTGGTCGCGATAGCCGGCACCCGGGAACCGCCAGCCGACCGCCAGAACCGCCCCAGCTACGCCGAGGTGCTGCGCTCGGCGAGCCGTTACCTGGGCGCCCACCCGTCGGTGCTCAGCCTCGTGGGGTACGCAGCGCTGATCTCCGGCACGGCGTTCTTCGTGCCGTTCGTTCTCTTCCAGCCGGAGATGCAGTCACACGCCGTTCCGGTCGCATGGTTCGGCCTGCTGTTCACCGGCTTGCGCCTGGCAGGTCTGTTCGGCTCGCGGTACGGGTACCGGCTGATCTCGCCGAAAAGCCTGGGTACGTGGCTGGCTGCCGTCCCCGTTACGGTGGCGGTGCTGTTTGTCTGTGTAGCTATCAGCCGCACCTGGTGGATGGCGTATACGGCCATGCTGCTGATCGCTCTGGCCAGCGCCTGTGCCCGCCCGCACCTGTCGCACGCGCTGAACCGGCTGGTGAGCTCAAAGGTGCGTGCGACGCTGTTGTCGTTCCAGAACCTGGTCATGACGCTGTTCATCGCCCTCATGCATCCCGCAGTGGGCGGCGTGACCGACGCATGGGGCCTGCGGTACGCGTTCATGCTGCTCGCGTTCCTGAGCCTGGTACCGCTGCTCGCGCGGGTGTACATGGATCTCCGTCAGTCGGCCAAGGCCGAGCCAGAGGGAGTCAGCTTGCAGGAGACCTCCAGTTTGCAGGAGTCGTCGTGACCACCGCTGCGCCCGCGCCGTCTCCCGGCGCCAATCCCCTCCTCGCGCCCAGCCCGTTCGACTTCGGGCTGCCGCCGTTCACGGGCATCCGGGCCGAGCACTACCGGCCCGCCTTCGATTATGCGCTCGCCGTGACGGCGGCTGAGATCGAGTCGATCGCGGGCGACGCCGGCCAGCCAACCTTCGACAACACCATCGTGCCGCTGGAACGGGCCGGCGACCTGCTGGGATGGGTCATGGTGACGCTGCAGACGGTCGTCGGATCCAACCCGACCGACGAGCTTCTCGCGCTGGAGGCCGAGTTCTCGCCGAGGTGGTCCGCCTACCGCGACTCGATACTCCGCGACACGCGGCTGTTCGCGCGGATCCAGGCCGTCCACCGCGATGACGCCGGGCTGAGCCCGGAGCAGGCCTACCTTGTCGACCGGTACCACGCCCGGATGGCCCGGGCTGGCGCCGGGCACGCAGGCGGGTCGATCGATAGACTGACGCAAATCAGCCAGCGACTTGCCGTGCTGTCGACCGAGTTCAACAAGCGCCTGATCGCCGACACGGCGGACTTGGCCGTCGCTGTCGACACCGCGGCGGAACTCGACGGCCTCAGCCCCGCCGACGTGGACACCGCCAGGCACGCCGCCGAGGTTCGGGGCATGGCAGGCCGGTACCTCATCCCGCTGGCCTACCCGACGGGTCATCCCTACCTGAAACAGCTCACTAACCGGGCGCTCCGTCAACGGATCATGACAGCGTCGCTCTTCCGGTGCCGCCGCGGCAACGGCAACGACACCCGCGACATCGTCCTGGAGATCGTCCGGCTGCGGGCCGAGCTGGCACGGCTGCTCGGGCACTCCAGCTACGCGAGCTGGGCGACCAGGGATGAAACCGCGGGTACGCCTCAGGCCGTCACCGACCTGCTCGAACCGCTGGCCGCGGCCGCCGCGGAGAAGGCGCGCGCCGAGCACGACGCGCTGCGGCAACTCGCGGGTGGGCCCATCGAGGCCTGGGATTGGCCGTATTACGCGGAACGGCTGCGCGCCATGCGCCACGACGTGGACACCTACGCGCTGCGCCCGTACTTCGATGCTGAGAGGGTGCTGACCGGGGGTATCTTCTACGCCGCGAACGTGGTGTACGGTCTGAGCTTTGCCGAGCGCACGGACCTGCGCGGCTGGAACGGCGACTGCCGGGTCTTCGAGGTTCGCGACCACGACGGGTCACCGTTGGGCCTGTACCTGCTCGACCTGTACGCTCGCGACGGAAAGCGCGGCGGCGCCCGGACGCATTCGCTCGTACAGCAGAACCGGTTGCTCGGCCGGCGTGCGGTGGTCTGCAACAACTTCGCCGTGCCCAGACCGGCACCCAGGGAGCCGACACTGCTGACACTGGACGCGGTGGTCGCTCTGTTCCACGAGTTCGGGCACGCGCTGCATGCGCTCCTGTCCGACGTCGTGTACCCCTCCACGTCCGGCATGAACGTATTCCGAGACTTCGTCGAGTTCCCGGCGCAGGTCAACGAGATGTGGGCGCTGTGGCCAGACATCGTGGCCAAATACGCCGTCCACATCGACACGGGTGAGCGCCTGCCGCAGGAGGTCATAGACCGGATCCGCGACGCCGGGACTTTCAACCAAGGGTTCCTCACCAGCGAGCACCTTGCCGCCGCCCTGCTCGACCAGGCATGGCACACCCTGACGCCCGGTGATCGGGTCACCGATGTCGAGGCGTTCGAGGCGCTCGCCCTCAAGCGAGCCGGACTGGACCATCCCGCCATACCCAGCCGCTACGCCAGCCAGTACTTCCAGCACATCTTCTTCGGTGAGTACGCGGCCCGCTACTACAGCTACATGTGGTCCGAGGTGCTGGCGGCGGACACGATCGAGTGGTTCACCGAACACGCTGCCGACCTGCGGAGCGCCGGCCAGTGCTTCCGGGAGAAGCTGCTCGCGCACGGCGGCGGCACCGACCCCATGGCCGCATACCGGGACTTCCGTGGGCGCGACGCCTCCATCGTGCCGCTGCTGAGGCGCCGCGGCTTGTGCTGAAAGACCATGCCCGGGTTTTCACCCGGGCGCGACCTCGGGCACGAGCTCGGCATCGCTGATTTCCTCCAGCCTGCGCTGGCGAGTCTCGCGACCATAGCGGGCGAAGATTATTATCCCTGCGAGCAAGGGGATCGCGCCGACGCCGGCGGTCAGGGAAATCGATGGGGTAGTGGCTGCCGCGATGACCATGCTAATGATCAGCACGCCGCCTGCCTTGGTCGCCCCCGCCGCGAGCCCCGTCCCGCGGGCGCGGATGCCGGTGGGGTAGACCTCTGAGGCGTAGAGGGTAACGATCGCGGCCGCGAGGCTGGTTCCCGTGAGTGGGACCACGAGCAGGCCCGTCAGCAAGAGGTGGTCGTGGACGATCGAATCACCCGCGATGACGAACCCCAAGAGCGCGAGGGCGGTCAGCCCGAACAATACGATGATGGTCTTCCTTGCGCCCCAGTATCCGTAGAGGACAGTGGTGCCTATGGATAACAGCACCCCAACCAGCGCAGCGTTGCGCACGATGTAGTCGGAGTTCACCGAGGTGAACCCCAGATGCTGCAGGTTCGTTGGAATCCACAGCTGGAAGCCAAAGGCGACCAGGCCCGCGCCGATCGCGAGGATGATGATTCCCGTGCTTGACCCGATGAATGACCGGCCGAACACCTGACGGTAGCCGCCGGCCCGAGTCTTTGCCGCTTCCGGTTCGCCCTTCCCCGCCTTCGCGACAACGGCGCCGAATTCACGCATGATCTTCTCGGCCTCGCCGGCCCGGCCGGAGGCGAGCAAGTATCGCGGCGATTCCGGGATCCAGCGATTCAGCGCGATCAGCAACATGCCCGTGGGCAGGCCAAGGAGCCACATGATCCGCCAGCTGAAGTGCGGGATCAGCGCGCCCGCCAGCCAGCTGGTGAGCAGATAGCCGACCCCAGCCACCCCTCCGCCGATCAGGACCATGAGCCACCCACGGTGACGGGCTGGGATGGTCTCCGCTAGCAGTGCGAAAGTGATCGGGAGCATGCCCCCAACACCGATGCCCATCAGGAAGCACATGAGCAGGTTCCAGCTGAACCCTGGCATCGCCCCGCAGATCGATGTGGTCACAAAAAGCAGGCCAGCGAACATGATGGAGGACCGTCGGCCGATCCGGTCGGCGAGCCAGCCCCATACCCACGAGCCCACCACGGTTCCGCCGATGCCCGCCAATGGCAGCCACGCCACGGGAAGGTGTCCGTGCGGGTTGGTTGCCGCCTTGAGCCCATACTCCCCCGCCATGCCGGGCGCCACAAACGCCAGCGTGGCCGGTTTCATGACGTCGATGACGATCGCCGCGGAAATGATCAGCATCAGCGCCACGTGCCGTGGCCGGATCGGGGTGTCATCCAGTGCCCGGAGGCGAATTCGTGCCGCGCTTTCTAATATCCGCCCGGAAGAGCGCGGCGTCAGCCCGTATAGCGCTGCGAGCAGCCCGGCGATGATCAGCGCCATCCCGGCCAGCATCGCGGTGTCCGGGTGCATGCCGACCATGCGATAACCCATGTGGCGCGCGCTGTAATACATAGGAAGATGTAGCGCGACACCGACCGCGCACGCCGCGGCGCCCAGCCAGAACGCCACCGGATGCTCGAAGCGCCGCCAGCGCACGGCATTGAGGTCGGCTAGATCACTCATGCAGCCCTCCCTGGCTAGTCGGGGTGGTCAGCGCCCGCCGAAGCAGGATGCTCCGCGCGTCGGCGGCCGAATGGATGGCGAGTCAAAACGTAGGCGGCCGTACGCGGTGCGTCACGGCATGCACGGGGTCGGCTGACCAGCAGGGGGCCGGCGGGCCAGCAGGATCATCCGTCGGCTGTCGATGTCGTATTCCGCGCCATCGAACCAGCCCCACGCGCGGACGAGTTCCAGGCCCACTCGCCGGAACATGTCGATGATCTCGGTAGCCGAGTAGAGCCGGACGCTGAAGACGGAACGGTCGGTCACGCCGTTGTCCGACCACGACATGGTTTCGCGCCACCGCCCGGTCAGCAGGTCGAACTCGCGTCGGCAGTGGATGGTCACCCCGGCCATCTCGAAACTAGCCGAGCGGGCTGTGCGGATTTTCGCGTCACGGTTCTCCAGGTCGATCAGGAAGACCCCGCCCGGTTTCAGCACAGCGTGTACCGACGCCAGCGTCGCCAGGTCGCCGTCTGGGGAATCCGCGTACCCGAACGCGGTGCTCATGTTTATTACCGCGTCGAACCCGTGCGGCACCACCGCCATGTCGCGCATGTCGCATTGGATCAGAGTGACCGCCACTCCCGCCTCCACCGCATACCCAGCCGCGCGGTCCAGCAGCGTGGCGTTGCCGTCGAGGCCGGTCAGCCGGCAACCCGACGCGGCAAGCGGAACTGCTATCCGCCCGTAGCCACACCCGAGGTCAAGAACCGAACTCCCGGGCGCAAGCCCGAGCCACCCCTTGATGGCGGAGACCTCGAGAGCAGTCCGCTCCGGCGTGAGAATCGCAGCTGAAAACCGCGGGAACTGCGGGTGGGAAAAGAACTCCTGCCATCCGCATTCCGACTCGGCTGAACCGGGAGTCTCCACCGTAGCTGGTTGTGCCATGCGCAATACATTAGTGCGTCCCGGGCGGCATGCTAAGCAATTATTGCTCGAATCGTCGCGAATTATTGCTCGAATCGCCGCAGCGGCCGGCGGTATGGATATCGATGATAACTTGGGCCGGGGCACCAGGTTCAGAAAGCCTCGGGAGAAGATCCTTCGCCTCGAACTGGTAAGGAGCTGGACATGGCAAAGTACGTGGTTTTCATCTACGACGACGAAGCACAACTCAGCAGTGCAGGCGCCGACACCATCCAGTCGACGCTGGAGGGACACCAGAAGTTCGCCGCCCAGCATGGCGCGTCACTTCGCGGTGGCGGCAGGCTGGCACCAGGGGTGAAAGCCGTCAGCGTCCCGGCCGACCGCGGCGGTTCTCCCCGCACGCGCCAGCCAGGACCATTCCTGCAGGGCACCAGCCAGTGCATCGGCGGGTACTACATCATCGAGGCTGGCGATATCGACAAGGCGGCGGAAATCGCTAGTGACGTTCCCGCGCCATTCGGTGGCGTCGAGATCCGGGAACTCATTTAGCGGGCGAGATCCGGCACGCCATTTAGCGGCTATGTGAGCAGCCACGGGCCTGGCCCGCCGCGTCTGGCCAGGCCCGGCCAGACGGGTGCCAAGATGGGTGGATACTCCGGCGATGCTTTGGCCGCGGTATCCACCCGTTGACTCGCGGCAAACGGGCGCTCCGTCCGGGTGCGCATTATCGACATAACCGGCATTATCGATGTCACCCGCTCGGCGAACGGCCGCAACCGTCCATCTCGGCGAGGGCCTCACCCGTCCATGACGACATGCAGCGCGATCGGTGACCGGCTGTTGCCCACCGCGCGCCACTCGACATCCGCGCGCTCGCCGACCAAGCGGATGAACCGGAACTGCTCCAGCAGCGCCCCGATGGCCAGCCTGGCCTCCACACGCGCGATCGGCGCACCCCAGCACAGGTGAATCCCGTGGCTGAAACCCAGGTGCGCGGATGAGTTGTGGCGGGTTAGATCCAGCCGGGTCGCTCCCGGGAATGCGCGGTCGGGCCGGTTGGCCGCGGCGAACATGGCCGAGACAAGACCTGCCGGCGGGGTCGG
>Ga0137371_10004372_pt1 | contig 11069 bp, 22 predicted proteins | sample SagtaG_7_FD_104919 | JGI IMG/M metagenome (GOLD analysis project Ga0137371, IMG submission 104919) | Vadose zone soil microbial communities from Sagehorn Ranch, Mendocino, California, USA - Sage1_R_40_16 metaG | ecosystem: Environmental > Terrestrial > Soil > Vadose zone | place: USA... | reverse complement strand
CGTTGATTGAGCCAGTGCTCAGGAGCATCTGGATTGCAGTCCATAATGAGTTGGTGATAGAGCATCTTGCCATGACGAAGCCGAGAGCGAACGTACTCTATGTCTTCTTCTTCTAGTTCAGTGGCCTCATTCAGATACGCAACATCAAATTCATAGGATTTGATCTTCTCGCGGCGATCCAGGCCAGTCATCATCATTTCTGATCCATTAGGATACAAAAAAGCCGCGGGGCGAACCTTACTCCCGCCATAATATTTCACGTTTTCTTGTGGATCGAGCATCTCTCGGAAGGTTGCCATTGTAGATCCCGCTAACGCAACATTACTTTTCCTGGCAACCAGCGCTTTAGAACCGGGATAATTCAGAAGGAGAATATGGATTTTAAATAATGCGGCAAACGTCTTGCCCGTACCGGCTGGACCGTCGAGGCAGACCTCTAAATCTCGGCACGCACCTAGCGCCAAATTAGCACCTCTAAACTCAGGAGAAGGGATCACAATCTCAGGAAGTGGGGCGACGGTGCTCATTCTGCCTGCCCTCCCAAGTAGTCTACTGGCATGCCGCGTACCACAATCTGATTCGCAATGACATCGCCGCTCGTCGGTGTATCCAATCCCAGGAGTTTGGCCCGACGCTCTTTGATAGCAACAATGCGATCAACAGCAAAAAGCATGGCTTTTGTGTGTTCTTTATCCTCTAGCCGATTCCAACACTCCACCTCAAGTTGGTCCAGCCCATCTGCTTCCTCACGACGTAGTTGCTCAACATCGGCCACAATCACACGATTTAGCTCTCGAAGGATGGCCTTTCTGCATGCCGACGCGTTGGAGTACCCACACTGATGCGCAATGTCCTCATAAGTCATTTTTCTGGCTCTCAAGGAAAGCGCGAGAATCACCCGGTTTGCTGCATTCACATCTCTATTAGGGGGGCCGATTGTCCCCCCTTGTTTGTCCACGCTTTTGCGGTTTCTGCTCACACTTTGCGCCTTCCGAGCACACAACTCACAGCCACCGGTTATTGACAATACACCGATCATACTTGTAGTTATCGTAACATAGGGACAGGGAAGAAGCAAGCGTTGTTGTTTGGAGTTTGGACACTGTTCAAGTTGGGGATTGGATGAACAGATTGTCATCAAGTTGGGGAAGTATAGTTCGTATGTGCATGTTCATCCACGACTTTATAGCCATCCATCCACCCGCACAGTTCAAGTGCCCCTCTGCAAATGAGAGCGGCTGCATCCTCTGACGGCATCTCGTAGATCTTTGCACCGAGCAGAAACGCCTGAAACCACATATCTATGGAAGGAAAGCTGATATCTCCTGATCTCCTCTTCGCCATCTTTTGTACTACCAGCCACGCAGCGTCCAGGCTTGTCGTGTAGCGTGGCACATCCGGCCCGCCAGTTTGCCATGAAGTGATAATGGGGCAGGCAGAAATAGTTCGTATCTTCGTTGAGCGTGATACCTGCTTCGGCTTGTCGTCCACAGCCTTGACGATGACATTTCATAACACACCACTTCCTTTAGGAGTTACGTCAGCTCCCGTACATCAGTCACGCGCTTATTGCGGCTATCCGGGAATGTACATTTCTTGAGGGCATCGTCTGCACTGCGAGCAATGATAGACCATTGTATGGGTACCCACGTTGCAGGCTTCTTCCTGGGGAAATCATTTTTCTCAGCGTCTATCTGGTAGACGCTAACCGGCGTGCCCTGCTCTTTCAAGATAGTACGGGCAAGGGCTACAGGGCAGTCAGAGTCATGTCGTATTCTTGCTATGTCCGTTGGCGAAATCATGCTTTCATCCTGGTTATGACAAAAGATGCAGTAAGGCTCAAAGTCATCCTCATTTACCGGGCCAAGTGCGACCGCTCGCACAATAGTAAGCACTCGCTCATCCATCACATTTCTCCTCTTCGCCTCCTCAGTGAAGGTGCAAGGTTAAAAGCATGAAGGCGAAAGCGTAGAGCAGTAAAAAGACACCACCCATGAGGAGTACATAGAGTACCCATGTTCTAAACGGCCAGGTTGGCATCACATTTCTCCTGCAATATTGTACTTTGTCACGACAAAGTATACCAGAGCAGACGATTATGGTACACTGGCAGCGTGAATATGACGGATTCCACTTCCTTTCTGGTTAGAGGGAGACAGCTTGCGGCATGCTGTAAAACTGCCGTCTTTTCATGTGCTGGGAACATCTGTTATACTGCATCCGTGAACACCGTTGTAGTTTCATATCGGGTAGAATCCAAAGAGACTTCCGACTTAGCGGCGAGTCGTTAAAGCGCCGTTTTTTCATGCCTCTCTCTGAGAACGGTTCTCACTTCTCACGATGGTCTGTAGCCAGTGCCAGCACGAAGGACATCACAACAGAGATCCACACGTAGCAAAAGTAGCCTTGCAAGAAGAGCAACCTACCTGCAATACCATCCACATTCCCAGCATAGAGAAACGCTACGAGGATGCCAAAGATAGCCCACATGAGCACAAACAGCCACACGACGATCACCATGCCGCCATACTCCTCATTGTCGCCGGTATATCGTAGTCTCATCGTTTACCTGCTTTGTCGGGACATATCCAGGGCATTTCTAGGCATTTATGGGACAAATGGGAGAGGGCAGGACCAGAACGATAGCAAGGAGGAAAGAAACGCGTCTGCCCTGTCCAACGCTGCTTGTTCGCTTCCATCATACCATATGACGAGAGTGACGATTTTGTGCCAATTTTGTCATGTGGAAATAAGGGTTGACATTGATGTATAATTATTGTATATATATTATATACCAATCAGTGAGGCAAAGAAAATGGAATCTCATAGGAAACCGGGACCGCGCAAGCAGTATGGAGAGCGTCAAGATGTTCGACTACTCTTGCCTGTTGAGTTGATGGATTATATCGACTCTGTCACCTCTAATCGAACAAAGTGGCTGATTGAGGCCGCTCAAGAAAAACGGCAACGGGAGGAAGAGCGAAAAATGGAAGCTACGGCAACGTTTAGTGCAACACTTGAGAAATTTCTGGAGTCTGATGATTTTAAGAAAGGTCTGATTGCATCTACTCGCGCATCATGGGGCGGATCTGGTTATAGCGTTGAACTCTTCCCTGACGGACATTGGAATGTTCTATGGAATAATCAGATCGGCAATCTCTACACCAGCCCAGGCGTGATCATATCGCTTCCTTCCTTTGATGACAGCGACTATCAAGCAATGGTCAATGCGGAGGAGAATCCTATCGACGAAGAGGAATTCTTTCGCCTCTGTTTCGATGCAGAGTCTGAAGAATTAGCTCAGTCGATGCGCGATGCGTTGGCTGACTGAGCTAGACGTAACTTTAGTTTCACAAGCACTGACCTCCGATGAGGTGAAGCCGAGGAAAGGATTTACCATGAACAACGAAACCAACACCATTCGTGAACAGCAATACGCAGAGCGTGACCGTCTTGAGGCAGAGTTTGAGGAGAAATACCCCAATGGCTTCGACCGCGATTCAGATATGATCGAAGCGATGAAACAAAGCGGTCTCTACTGCGGTACATGTGGTCATGGCAAGGGCTGTGAACACGGCGTCCCTGCCAGCCGCTATTAGCCATGAACGAAGAACAGAAGAACGCGATTGTAACCTTCTTCGAGGGTGTCGTCATCAACGGCATCTCCCGCGAGGTGGTGTTTTGCGAACGATCTGAAGAGGGTTACATCGAAGTGGAATTGCGTGCACCAGAGAGGGTGCATATGGAATCAGTGTACCTTTCCATTCCAATCCAGGCAAAGTAACACAAAGGAGCCGCCAGATTGATGCCCTGGCGGCTCCTCCTGCGCACTGTCCCCGAAAGCGTTGGAGAACGAAGAGTATATGGGATAGGCTCTCTCAATAGCATCTATGACCCCCGCATCATACCACGACGCATCCCGGCGTACAAGCATCAGGCTTGCCCCATCATCCATCTTCACCCGATATTCGTTAGTGAATAGACATCCTCATGAGACAACCCCTCTCTGTAGCGGCCATTCCTGCAAATAAAAAAGGCGCACAACGACAAGGAAGACTCCTCAAATCGTCAGCGCCGTGATCGAATGTGCGTACAGTCACGCTTTGATTGTTCGGGTTTTGCGTACGAGTTGCGGGAGCGTAACATTAAGCGCTCTACCATTGAGCTATCCCGGCATGAAGCCGGGAGAAGGACTCGAACCTTCGACCTCTGCTTCCACAAAGCAAGTGTGTATGCCCCTGCGGTCAGAGTACGCAAAAGCAAGAGACAGGACTTGAACCTGCAACGCCCTGCTTGGAAGGCAGGTACTCTACCAATTGAGCTACTCTTGCGCGTGGAAGATACTTCCCGGCTCGTTGTCCTTACCCCGGCTATCCCATAGCTGGCTTGGGCCGACGGCATGTGCCGACGTGTCAGCCTATGGGCATTGTTAGCGGCTATTGTATCGATACCGCCAGCCCTCATCGCCGATACTGCGAAACGGACCCGCATGACCGAGAAGCTTTTCCCGTTCCACGAATGGAGCGAGCTGGCCCTCTTCCTTGCCAGTGATCTATTTAAAAAATTTGGGTATCCTACTTTAAGTCTGGCGTCTCACCTGGCTGGATGATCGTCCATTGCGTACGTGGTACCGATTGCTTTGGCCTCCAATGAGCGATCATATCGCCGCTGCCGTTGAATAACTTCAACATGTCGCAGATCCCGGCCAGCCAGGATTTAGAAATACCGGGAAATTTCAAGGCAAGCATTTCTTCCGTTGTTTGCTTCCGTTCGCAGTCACACATCACACCCCCATGTGATAGATAGAGATATAGCTAAAGTATAGCATGCAATAATGGCTACTTGCTAGTGATTTTCAGCAAACTTGCTCTCTTCATCGTGCTCTCTAGCAGCGGGTCCGTCTCCGGCCATTGGTTCGATCCGCAGTGGAAACAATACTGTCCGTAGGAAAAGGTATACCGCCAGCACGACATACATTGCCTGGTGGGTATCCAGAGATCGGGCTGAGCTTTCTGCACTTTGCGGACAGAGTGGCGGCACAGCCCAGCAACCAGCCAGCCAAAGAACAGATCATCCAACACACAGGCTACTTTCATCAAGAGAAACATCACACCTGCCTCCAAGAAATGTGGGCGCTACGTTCATCTTCATCGATGATACGCTGGTTTGAGTATGACAGATCATATGAATGAGAGCCATACAAAAGTCTACTCAAAGGTCACTCATTATCTATTGCCTTAAATGCCAGTGACCTCTAGCGTGTTCGAGACGATCTTATCCACCTTTGCCGATACTTCAGGATCTCCATATGCCTGGGCCAGACGAATCAACGCGCCACGTAACACATTAGCCGCACTCTTTGGTGTCGTCTGTTCGTCGAAGATGGAGAGCATGATATCTAGTCTCCGAACCAGTTCCTCTTGTGGCATAGGCCCTGCATCATCGGGACGTTTCAATGCATCGACAAAGGTTTGTTTGGTTATTTGGTATTCGTTCATCACACCCCACTCCTTCTCACGAGCAGCACAATACGCAGCAGCACGACCGATCCCAGGAACAGGGCCAGGGTTATCGTTGCCATAGATTTGTCTCCTTGTAAAAAATAAAAAATAAGGGAAAGCTTGTCGCTTTCCCGTACTTTACGCGTTTTCGGTTTCACTTTCAATGATAAACTACTTCTTCCTCCATCGCGCAATAATGGTGCGATACTGAAGCGCTAAAATCAAGAGCAATCCTGCCATAACGAAGGTACGAGGCAAGCTTGCCTCCCCCGCATGGGTAATTGTATTGATGAGTGCCCATATTCCCGCGATGAGCAAGAAAGTAATGAGTCCAGCCCCAACGGAGCCAGGACTCTCGTCAGAATTGTCTGACACCCATTGCCATGCTACTTCGACTAAACGGACAACGACCACACATGCAACCAGCACGACGAGAATGGTAATGACGAGATTGACGATGGTTGCTATCCCAGGATAGGCGGCAGCAATGGCCCATAAGACGAAACAAAAGATAAGTACGGGTAAGCTTCCCAGAATGAGGCGATCCTCGATGACTTGAAACCGTTCAACAAACTGCGATTCTGGAGACGGTGTTTCCTGTTGTTGTTCCACGAAAAGATTCCTTTCTTAACTATCTTGCTTTCAATACTTACACTGGCAACTTTCATGAAAGCTTTCAATTTATATCGCTGAGCTTTCATTTATCACTACAGTAGAGCTTTCACGATACTCTTTTCGGTAGCGCGAAATCGTGGGTTCTGAAAGTTCCTGACCTTTCATTTTCGCAGCTTTCACGATCTCTGAAAGTTTCATTGTTGGGTCGGATTGCAAGCAAGCGAACACAAATGTCCTTGCATCAAACTTCTCAGATGAAAGTTGCCTTGCAACCTGCTTAGTTGGCTTTGCAGGCACTTTCATCTGAGCTTTCAGGTCTGCATTGACACGCCTCAGTTCGTCGATTTCAGCTTTCATCCGAGCTTGCATTTCTTCGCGTGCAACTTTCATTTGAACTTGCAAATTCGCTTGCAACGAACTTTCACTCTGACTTGCATTCTGGAGTAACTGACGTACTTTTGAAAGCTCAGCAGTTTTATCTGCAAGGTCGGATTGCAGTTGTGAAAGTTGTGAGTGGAGCGTCTGAGTAACCGTTCCTTGCCCCTCTTTCATGAGCCGGACCTGCGCTTGCAACTGCGCGATGATGCGCTCCTGATTACCCTCATTCTGCTGAGCATGCACGCGTGCTTCTCTTGTCTCTTTCAGTTGCTCCGTAAGATCTGTAATCGTACGAGCCTGCTCATCCCGCAGCGCTTGCCGTGCCAGTTCTCGCGCTTGAGCCTCTTTTGAAAGCACGCGGGGACCTTTTACTTCCATTCTTGCCAGCGAAATCAGGAAATTGGTGATGACTACGCCACGAGCAATCAAGAGGAGCGCAGACATCCACTGAAGGAAGGTTGGGTCAATGTGGAGGGCATGAAGTGCTCCTTCCGCGATGGAGAGCACCGTCATAATACGCGCCGAAAGCATCACTCGTTCCAACTTCTCTGCGTCAGCATCGGCCCGTCTCTCGCGAAGGAGGTCAGCCTGCCGAGCCAGTCCAGGGATTGACCCCTCAAGACCAGCTAACTGCAAGATGAACATCGACATTTCCAGCAAAGGAGGAAAGACCGCCGTCGGATCAGAAAGCAGTATCCCAGCCTTCGCGCCACAGTAGATCAGGAACACCAGCAGGAGAAAGCGCCCAGCAATAGCGAGTGCATCCTCAATGCCGTTGACAAGCGCTCTCAGGGCACCTAACCGAAAGAGAAGATACCCCCACCAGGCTTTGGTAAAACGGATAATGATTTCCTGTTCTGGTTCTTGTTGCTGTACTGCTGCCATATTACGAGTCCTTTCCTTACCGCAATAATCCCCTGATGACGCGGCTCCTATAGTTCGGGATGCGCCCGCTCGTCGCTGGACGCTTTTTCACCACGCGCCTACGCTTCTTTGGTGTAGCGTTCACCATGCGAGGTTGCGCTCTGAATGCCCGCTTGATCGTTCGTTGTACCCGTTTGACTTTCCTGTGAGCGCGCTTGACGCCTGTTACTGCGTGCTCTATGCCATCAAACATCGAGGTAAAGAAACCTTTGCGTGCAAACCTGCCCTGCTGATCGCGTGTGGCTCGTTTCGCCGCTGTGTTGCGTGCTCGTTTGAGGCTGGTTGGGATCTTTGCCTCACCGAAGAGATTCATCTTGCATCCTCCTGGCTCGCATCCTCTAAGGCGATTTGCGCCATAATTCCTTTGAATTCATACGGATACCTCTTTCTATCCTTCCTTTGTCGGGCGTCCCTTGCCGCGTTCTAGCTCGTATCCATACCAGAAGGCAGCTTCTTCAATTTCTTCCGCTTGCCGCCAGGTTAACCCGGCTTTCTTCGTAATCGCGTTCAAGGTGAGCGGCCGCGCATCCTCTTCTAACGCATTCAGAGCGTCAAGGATGGCTTCCTCATTGGGACCTTTCACCCTTCCACGCCTTTCACTGATCTGGCCTTCCACACCTTTCACAGCGCCATTTTGAGCTTGTTTTTCACCGGGCGTGAAAGCGTGATACTGTGAAAGGTCTTGTACCGGATGCTTACTTTTCGGTGTGAGCCACTCCTCTATTTTGAATGGTGGCAATCCCAGGTAAGCAAACAACGCCTCATTGGTCACCAGCGGAGCGCGCACATACTCTGTCTCATCCTGCCCATCAGCAATCATGAGGGTCAATCCTGCCCCATTCGTTTTGAGTGCTTTTTCCTGTTCATAAGTCACCACGCCCATAACGCGATTGCCTGACGTTTTATCGCCCCCGCCGTAGATGAGCGTCTTAAACTGTGCCTGTGAAGCCGTAGAAAGTCCGATGTCCTTCACTTGTGCAGTCTGCGTGGCAACCCAGGCAAAAACGCCAAATTGTCGGCCACCACGCCCAATACGGTCAAGCAACGACACGGCATCAGGACATCTCGCATAAATCTCTGGCACTTCATCAATAAAGACGAATACCGGATGTTCTCGCCAGGAAAAGTCCCATTCCTGCTCCAGATCGCTCCGCCTCTTAATCTCATCCACCAGTCCGGTGAGCACTTGCAAGATCTCATCACTCTCACGCACTGGGTGTTTGTTGGCGAGTCGATCATAGATGGGCTGCCACACTTCAATCTTGCGATCATCGGTAACGCTCTTGACCGGAGCAGCAAAGGGATTGAGATAGTAGGTATCAGCCAGACCAACGACCTGCATCATGGCATTGCGGAACCTGTTTGACTTCCCACGCCCACTCTTCGCAACGTCGAGAACATGATACATTTCATCAATGTGCAGAACCACCTGACGGGTCGCTGATTTGCCAAAGTAGACGAAGCGCTTCTCGTTGACTTCCGAGATCGCTCTCAGTGTTTCTGTCCCTAGCCTGAATTGTGCAGGGATGTTTGCACCGACCTCATCTTCAGCACCCAACTTCATTACCGGGGCACCACTATCCTGTTGCGCAATTTGTCGTACAGGTGCGGGTGCGCCCATCGGGCGAAGCAATGCAGACCAATCGGCATGCTGGAAGCGGTCTAGTCCCGCTGCTTGTGCGAGGGCCTGCGTGAAGCCAGGGCGTACGTCCTGATTTTCCTCATCTGTCCCTGCCCGCTTACGATCAAGGAGGAACTTCGTGCCGATACCTAAACTGCCAGCCGCTAGCCCGGCAGCCACTAACCCAATCTCCCCCCATCCGAGCGCCTCAAATCCCATCCCAATTACAGGCAATCCCATGAAAAAGGCAGCAACGCCGAGTTGTGCGCCAGTAGAGAGGCCGCTGTCTTCTTCTTCCTCCTGTTGCAATTCTAACTCTTCAGCCATTGCTGCTATTTCCTTTCTCTATGCTTCTTTGTTCATCTTGGCAAACACTGGGGCCAACGCCTTCGACACGTGATGCAGCCCTTTAATCCCCAAGAAGATAGATCCCGCAGACATGGCCGCAATGTAGGAGAGCGAGACGAGCCATCCACCATTGCCCCAATTGAAGACATAGGTGAACGCACCTCCGAGCGTCGTACCGGTCGCGATGCTATACCACATATCGGTGATCACCTCAAGTAAGAAGAAGCCACCTGAGATCAGCCAGTGCAGCCACTTGTTGTTTTTAATGGGACTACCAGGGAGAGCCGCTCCCCAATAAATGATCTGCGTGATGATGGCAACTGTCCACGCAATACGATTATATTTGTCCATATTGGACTGTAAGAATGCTAATAGTTGCTGCGGCGTCATGCTGTGAGGAATAAGGATTCCCCCTTGCAAGATGCTCACAATGCTGTCATGGGTGGTGATTAACTGCTGGAAAGAGCAATAGCCCCATCCTATCAGTTCCACAACGCCGTAGATGAGGAGTCCCGCAACGTAGCCATCCGCTGACGTTGCACTATTCACTATCCTGCTTCTCCGTGCTGTTCTTTCCATTAGATCTCTACCTCATAGATCGTATAATCAATGATCATGGGGTCCGTTCGAAGAATGTCTTGGAACAGAATATCCACTTCACACCCTTCCCACTCCATCACAATGCAGCCAAGTCCCTGTTTGTCAGTCGTGCCATAGTCCACCAGAATTACTTCATCACGTGCCTCGAACCAGCGTTCCAGGATCTCCAGAAGGGAAGCTAAGCGATCCGCCTCAAACGTGAAAAAGATGCCCTGCGATGTCCCCTCCAATGCTGGCTCAAATCGTTCCGGTAAAAGATCAAGCGTGAACCCATACGGCACAATATCACTCATGCTTCCACCTCATCCGCCAGCGCTCGCTCTTCCTCCGCCGCTTCCAACTCCTGCAACCTCGCCATGACGTACGGCCACTCACACCATACGTGCTCTAACTCACAAAGCTTCTGTGCGCCCACCAGGTGCAGCCCGTAGCGGTTCAGCAACACCCGATTCAGCCACACCACGATGGGCCACTTGCTGAGGCGGCCAGTCACGACCAGGGACCACACAGCGAAGGCGCCCCCTTCAAAGAACAGTGCCAGGGCAGCCAGATCGCGCAGCCACCATGCAACACCCGTCACAGTCCAATCAATGAACAGATTGACCGTGAACAGCACCGCAATGGTCGCACCTGTGAACACGAGTCCTTCGACAATCTCATGCTTTCCCCAGGTGACAGGATCTTCATTCATACCGCTTACTCCTTTCTGCTCGCTTGTGCGCAAATGCCTGATCTAATCTTCCTGGATGGGGCCAACGACGTACGTTTCACGCTCGTCATCCCACCATAAATGCTGTCCGTTCTCCTCTAACTGCTCGTTGACATGGAGCGTGCTGCCGTCAAGATCCGCATCAGGGTTGTTGTTCAATTCCTCAATGATTTGCTCGATATCCATCTCTGTTCGCTTCCTTTCTTTGCTCGCGCGGCTCGTGCTCACATCACAACACTACAGGTTTACTGCTTCTCCAGCTCTTCCGGGGAGAAGCATCCTCCACCGCTCATCTGCGGGTTGTCCAGATCGACCATGACGAAACCGATATAGTCGGGATTGGTCACGGTTCCCGTCTCGCCCTTAAGAGCCG
>Ga0137371_10004370_pt1 | contig 11070 bp, 8 predicted proteins | sample SagtaG_7_FD_104919 | JGI IMG/M metagenome (GOLD analysis project Ga0137371, IMG submission 104919) | Vadose zone soil microbial communities from Sagehorn Ranch, Mendocino, California, USA - Sage1_R_40_16 metaG | ecosystem: Environmental > Terrestrial > Soil > Vadose zone | place: USA: California... | reverse complement strand
GTCACCAGGTACGGCGCCACCCCGTCGTCGCGGGACAGGTCGACCAGGATCCGGCCGAACGCCTCCTGGGTGGAGATCGGCCTGCCCGACCGCATCCCGGTGGAGTCGGGCACGGCCACGGCCGGCCGGCTGGCCCGCGGCGCGGCGGCCAGGTGCTCGCGCCGGGCCGCCACCCACTGCCCTGCCCTGGTCATCGGGTCGAGCCGGTCCCACTCGGTGGCCGCGGTCAGGCCGAGCCGCTCCCGCATCTCGTCGACCTGGGCCGTGGTCAGCAGCGCGGAGTGGTTGCGCGGGTGGCCGGCCATCGGCAGTCCCCAGCCCTTGACGGTGTACGCGAACACCACGCTCGGCCGGCCGGATTCGGCGTCGCACGCGTTGAACGCGTCGAGCAGCGCGCCGATGTCGTGCCCGGCAAGGTCGGTCACCAGGCCAGCCAGTTCGCCGTCGCTGGCCAGGCTCGCGCAGAATTGCCGGACATCATCCGGCGCACCGTCAAGAAACCGGGCTCTAACGGATCCTTCGGGCAACCCGAAGAGCGACTGGTAATGCTCATTGGGCATCTGATCGATCCACGCCCGCAGCGACTCGCCGCCCGGCCGCGCGAATGCCGCCTGCAGCCTGCGCCCGTACTTGGCCTCCGCGACATGCCAGCCCGCCGCCCGGAACTGCTGCTCCCACTGGGCAATCCGCATCCCGGGCACCACCCGGTCCAGCGACTGCCGGTTTACGTCGATGATCCACATCACGTTGCCGAGCCCGTCGGTGGCCGGGTCGGCGACGGCTTCCCAGATGTTGCCCTCGTCCAGTTCGGCATCGCCGATCAGCGCGACGAACCTGCTGGCCGGCCTGGCCCCGAAATGCGCGTCGACGTACCGGCGGGCGACCGCGGCGAACAGCGGCGCGGCGGCGCCGAGCCCGACCGAGCCGGTGGAGAAGTCGACGGTGTCGGGATCCTTGCTGCGGCTCGGGTAGGACTGCAGCCCGCCGAACGCGCGCAGCGTCGGCAGGTAGCCGCGGTCCAGGTTGCCGAGTAGGTACTGGATGGCATGGAAGACGGGCGAGGCGTGCGGCTTGACGCTGACCTTGTCCGGGGCGTCCAGGTACGCGAAGTACAGCGCGGTCATGACGGTGACCAGGCTGGCGCTTGAGGCCTGGTGCCCGCCGACCTTGACGCCGTCGCCGGTGTCGCGGTCGTGGTTGGCCGTGTCCACGATGCGGGTCGCCAGCCACAGCACGCGCTGCTGGATCTCCGCCAGTACGGCCAGGTCAGTGCCAGCGGCGCTGCGCCCGGCGTCGGTCACTGTCATGCGGCGCTCCTAGCATGCGGCTGGCAGCGTCGGCGGCGGCTCAGCGTTGCGCCAGGCCGCGCCAGACCTGCTTGAACGGCTCACCCGTCTCGCTGTGGGCGATCTCGACCGGGTCCAGACGCAGCTCACGCCATTCCCCGAGGAGTTCGCGCAGGTAGGCCTCCGAGAAGAAGTGCATCGTCTGGCCCGATGACTCGAGCACGTAGTCCTTCTCAAGCTCGCGCGCGCCCGGCCGCCAGCGATCGCGCAGCGGGCGGTCCTCGAGCGCGTTGACGTGGAACATGAACAGGCCATCCGGCCGCACCAGGCGCCCGACCTCGGCGAAGACCGAACGAGTGACGGCGTCGGGGAACATGTGCATGGCGACGTTGGACGTCACCGCATCGAAGCTGCCGTCGGGGAAGGGAAGCGGCCGGGTCATGTCGGCGACGAGGAACCTGACATCCGAGCCGAACCTGGCCTTCGCCTGCTCGATGGCCTCGGGCGACAGATCGATCGCGGTGACCGAATAGCCTTCGCGGGCCAGCCGGGCTGCGTCGTTTCCGGTTCCGCACCCCAGCTCAAGGATGGTGCGTGCGGCCGCCTCCGCAAGCGGGACCAAGAACGGCTCGGTCCACTGCCCTTTCCAGTCGAGATCGTCACCCGACTCGCGGAGTCTGCGGAAGTACTGATCCCAGAACAGCGCACCTGCGTAGGTCACTACTCAAAGCTACCCCGGCCGCGCCGCGGTACCCCGACGATGACCTGCCGCAGCCGCTCTGCGGCTGGCTGACCGGCCCAGGCTGGCCGCCGGCGCCGCGAACGCGAGGCAGAGGATCAGGGCCGCGCTGGTGATCAGGCGCCGGTGCGGCCGATGCCCTCGACGATGGCCTCGGTGGTGCTTGCGCCCGCGTCCTGGATTGCCTGGTGCCTAGTCGTTCGGCCGGCTTTCGGCGACGCGGGCAAGCGCGCGGGCTAGCAGGTCCTGCTCGTCCGGCTTGAGCGGGTCCAGCAGGGACTCGCGGATCGTCTGCGCGTGCACGGGCACGGCGCAGCGCAGCGCATCTTGCCCGGCCCGGGTAATGGTGATCAGCACGCCACGCCGGTCATCGGCCGTGTCAGCGCGGGTCAGGTAGCCGCGGCGGGCTAGGCGTGCGACGGCACGGCTCAGCGCAGGCTGGGTCAGCCGCACGGCGGAGTTCAGCCCGCCGACGCGGATTCCCGCGGGCGGCGCCTGGCTCAGCCGGAGCAGGATTTCGAACTCGGTGATGCTCAAGCCGCAGGCCCGGCCAAGGGCGGTGCTCAGCTGCCCGGTGATCCGCGCGTGAGCCGCGGTCAGCGCCGTCCACGCTCGCGCGCAGGAGTACTCGTCGCCGTGTGCCGCCGCGGCCACCTCACTCACCAGCCTGGCCAGCCCGAGAGGGTCCGGAGCGTATCCGCGATGTGTTCCTCCTCGTACTGCAGGTGCGCAAGCAGGTCGGTGCTGAGGTTTTCCAGTGCCCGCACGAGCCGCTCCCGGACGGCGGGATCCTCCCGGCTGCCGAGTTCCCGCACCGCCGTCTCGACCTCGTCGAGCAGGCCAGAAACAGCCAGGTGATCGGCTTCCAGCTTGTCCACCACGGGATTCAGGGCCGGATTCACCCGGCGCAACCCAGGAAACAGGATGATCGACTCGGCATGATGGTGAGAGTGCACGAAACGGCAATACTGCAGGCAGTTGATCCTCAGCTGCCACAGCGGACCGCCAGCGGCCAGCGACCTGATCCCGGCCCGAATCTCGTCCGCGGGCAAGCCCCCGGCGATGTCCGCCGCCATCTGCCGTACCGTCCGCAGATCCCGGCGGATCATGTCGTGCACCCACTTCAGCTCGGCCACCAGGGCCTCGCCGCGCGGATTTGGCCGGCCCGGCCGCTCAGTCTCGGCTACCGCCATCGCGAGTCGCCGCCTGCTCGGCCGGCCATCACTAGATACATGCGCATGCATGCATATTAGTCGATCATGACCGCGGCGCAAAGCGAGTGTCGGCCGGTTCTTTCCCGGTTGCGGGTGTCACGGCGCGACGGCGATCCAAGTGATGGTGATGGTGAAGGACGCGGAACTATCGCTGAACCGTGCCGGGCCTATGAGCTTGATGCCCTCCCGCCGGGACTGTCCTCTCGCGGCCCGGCAGCCACCGTTCGCGTCGAAGACGAAGTCACATGCGGGGTCGGTAGTCAGCGCGGTGGTGTTGAGTTCCCCGCTCGCGGCGGTCCGCGCCTTGTACTGGTTAGGCCCGGGGGCTCCGCCCGGCCCAGTGCACGCGGGGTGAGCCTGGGTGCTGCACAGCTGCCATCGCGCGCCGTTGTCAGCTGGCACCGCGTTCGAGGCGCTTACCTCGATGTTCGATGGGATACCCAGGTTATCGATCGTAATGGGATATTTACCGTGTGCACCGAGGGTTCCCACCGAGCATTCGCCGTTCGGCTGGCCGAGCAGCGTCGAAGTGGAATGGTATGGCCACTGCCCGCGATGGCAGTCGCTGAATGTTGCCTCGCCTGGTGAGACGGTGATAGATCGCGTGGTGGGAAGGACGTTGACGGTTGCGCTTGTGCTTGCGCCCGGGATCGTCGTGGTCTGCGCAGACTTGTTGACGGCACCGATCCCGGCGATAGCAAGGATTGCCACGATCAATACGGCCCACACCCTAGTTGTCATGATGAACCCCCTTGGTAGTGAGTGGTGCTGCTTGGTGGCTTGCGCGCGACTCTTACCTGCGGGCCGGACGCACGGAACGCCAGCCTGGCCGCGGCAAGGAGGAGCAGGCCGGCCAGTGTCCACAGGATCCATACAGGAAAGCCGAGCCTCGGTCCCGAACCCTGGCCGACGCTGAATTCGAGCTTGGTCGCGGCCGCGACACCTAGATTGGTTTTGCCAACCGAGATCGCCGCGGATCCGACCACAACGACATCGCTCAGGTACTTCCCTGGCGCGGCATCTGCCGGTACGACAAGTTCGAGCGGGATGCGGGCCGACTTGTGAGTCGGCAGCTGCATCCCGTTGTCGGTGAACTGAATCCAGGATGAAGGTACTGTCCGGCCCGGCCCATGGGAGAGCCGCTGGATGTGCATGCTGATCGATTCGTCCTGAGTCCCGGTATTGACCACATATACAGGCGGCAGTGCGTAGCTGCTGCCTGGCTGCGCAACGGCGCGCAGGCGAACCGGGGCGCCCTGCACGCCCACCCCGATGCTTGCCTGGGTCAGGCTGGGAAAGACGATGAGCAGGCCTAACGCGGCAGGCACGGCCAATGTCGCCCGCATCAAGCGCCTGACAAAGCGGCGCCGCGCTCCCGCCAGGTAATCGCTATCAGCGGGCGACAACCTCCCGGTCACGCCGTGGCCGCTCGTGTCGTCACCGCTACAGAACATGGCAGGTGCCCTTCGCGCCTCGGATGGCTAGCCCGGCGGTGTGCATCCGTAACTTATTGTTACGATAGATGAAGGCCCGATGAACAGCTAGCGGTGCGGCCGCGCATAGCTAGCAATAGCCGGTCACGCCTTTCGCCTAGAGCTGTGCGTGGCCGCTCGCGGCCATTCTGCGTGCTCAGGCCGAATCCGCCGATCTTCGAGTCAGGCCACGGGAGAAAGAGCGGCATCGCCGAGCGGGGGTGGCGAGCGGTCAGGGTAATGATCTTTATAAATAGATCGAATACAGCTTCGTTTGGCTCTCATTTTGTCAGTACCGATCGCTACTGTTGTCTAAGAAAGGCCGATCGGGTCGGAGGACCCGATACCTGCAGCCCAGCGGAGGAGGTGGCCCGATGCCCGAGGAGATGCACGACGAGCGGCACGGTGCGGGCGCCCCCCAGGGCCTGTCGTGGTCATGGGAACTGGACTTCGATGCGCTGCTGGCGAGCCTCAGCGAGGCGGGCGTACGTGGTGCAGGTAACTCCGATGCCGGACCTGGCGCTGCGGAGGGTGCGCAGGAGGACGCGCTCGATGACCTTGATGACAGCGCAGGGTACGGCGGGCAGCCGATCCCGGCCTGGGCGCTGGCGGGACGGGTCGCCGAGCGGCTGGCGCCGGGCCCTGATCTCGCGGCATGGCTCGCGATGGCTCCATCGGCGAGCCTGGCCGATGGCGACCTCGCCGCGGTCGCTGGATCGTGGCGGCGCGTCGCGTCCTGGGCACAGGCTAAGGAACTCGCTGCGGTCGCCCAGATCGCCGCTCGCGCCGCCGCCCGGGAGCCCGATATCGGGACCGGCGCCGATGGCCGCCCGGCCCGGATCCCGGCCGCCGCCGCAGCCGAGGTGGCACTGGAACTAACCATGTCGCAGTACGGTGCGGCCGGGTGGGCGGACCTTGCCGTGGCATTGACCTGGCGGCTGGCCGGCACCGGCACGGCTCTCGCCGCTGGGCTGATCGACCTGCCCAGGACCCGTCTGATAGCCGAGGCAACCAGCATGCTCACCGATGAGGCCGCCCGCACCGTCGAAGAGAAGGTGCTGCCCGCCGCCGGAAACCAGACCACCGGAATGCTCCGGGCGGCGCTGCGCCGTGCGGTGATCGCCGCCGACCCTCGCGGCGCGGAAGAACGCCGGAAGGAGTCGGAGCGGCGGGCGAAGGTGGTGCTGTATCCCGATGAGGAGAACACCGCGACGCTGGCCGGGCAGCGACTGCCTACAATCCACGCCGCTGCGGCGATGGCCCGGATCAAGGCGATGGCCCGCGCTTTGAAAGCTTCCGGCGCAGGCGGCGGGATGGACCTGTTGTGCGCCCAGACTTACCTGGGGCTCCTGCTCGGCACACTGCCCCTCATACCTCCCGCAGAAGACGCGCCTCCTGGCGACAGCCCTGGTGACGGTCCTGGTGACGAGCCCGGCGGGGATCCGCGAGGAGGCGGCCACGGCGGCGATCTTGCTCGCGAGAACCAGCAAGAAGACAGCCAGCGAGACGACGACCAGCGAGACGACGTGCTGGATGATGTGCCGCCGCCCGGCGATCAGGATGCTCCTCGCGACGACGACTACGCGTGCCCGGATGACGGCCCGGCCGGAAACGGCTGGGCTGGCCCCGGCCAGGACGGCGATCAGGACGGCGATGACGACAACGGCCGGCCAGCAGGCGCCTGGCCGCCCCTGCCGGCCCTGCCCTCGGTCATCCCGCCTGCGTTCACCCGGGCCGGGGACGGGCGGCCTGCCGCCGGGCTGCTGGACTTGTCCCTGCCCTGGCAGGTACTAGCCGGCCTTAACCCCGGGCCCGGGTACCTGGGCCGGATCGGCCCGCTCACCGCCGACCAGGCCCGGCGCCTCGCCGGGTGCGCAGCACGCGACCCCGGCGCCGAATGGCGAATCAGCAAACCGCCCTGGGCGACTTCGCCTGGACCACGCCGGCCGGCCGCACCTATACCGTCGTCCCCGACACCCACCCGCTGTAGACGACGGCCGCGAGCCGGGACGCTCCAGGCCCACCCGGGGTCAGCGCAATCGGCAGGTCCTTGCAGCGGGGGGCCGCTTAGCGGACGCGCCAGGCCATTCCTGGGTCGGTGGCGGAACAGGTGACGACCTGCACGCGGGTGCCGTTGGCCGTGGCATCCCCTGGGTCAGCCAGGCACAGGCCCGACGCCGGGTTCACCAGGCTCACGCCGCCCCGGTCGGCGATCATGCGCCACCGCTGTGCCGTGCCACCACTGCAGGCTTGCAGGTCCAGCAGGGTGCCACTGACGGCACCAGGCTGGGCGACGGTCAGGCACCGGGAGTGGATCCGCAGCGTGCCGTCGGGCCCAGCCCGCCAGGCCTGTGCGGCGCCGCCGTTGCAGACCGCCAGGTCGACCGGGTTGCCGCTGGCCGTGCCGTTCCCGCTGTCATCAAGGCACCTGCCCGGAATCTGCGACGCCACCGGGCCGGCGGGCAGCGCCCATTGCTGGCTCGCCTGCCCCGTGCACGACTTGAGCCGCACCCGCGTCCCGTTCCTCGTGCTGCCGCCGGGGTCAGCCAGGCACAGACCCGATGCCGGATTGACCAGCCGGTCGCGGGTGCCAACCCGCCACTGCTGCGCAGCGCTGCCGCTGCAGCGGCGCAACTCGGCCCGCGCGCCGCTGGTCGTGCCGGGGGCAGCCAGGCATTTGCGGTGAATCCGGATCGTGTCGTCCTGGACCACCGTCCACCGCTGCGCGGCACTGCCATTGCACCGCCAGATGTTCACCGGGGTACCGGCGGCCGACCGGTTGCCCGCGTCGTGCAGGCACTTGCCGCCCTTGTGCAGTCGCACCCGTCCGGTCGGGCCGGTGTCCGGAGCCGCCTTCACCCGCCAGGTGAACGAGACTGACCCAGTGCTCGGGCTGCCGGTGGCGGTCGCGCGCGCCCGGTAGCGCCCCGGCCGGGACGGCCAGCCGGTGACGAGCCCGTCGGCGCTGACCGAGATCCCGGGCGGTAGGCCGCTGGCCGAGAACGATGGCGAAAGGCCCGCCACCGGGATGGCCGGCTTCAGCCGCCAGCCGACCGGCCTGCCAGTGACGCCTCGCTGATGCCCGGGGTCCAGCAGCGCGAGCACGGCGGGGTTGAGCTGGTCGAGGTCGGTGTTCCCGGCGCTGTCGATCCCGTTCACGGTGCCGATGCTGGTGTACTGCCAGATGGACCAGTGACCCCAGCCGGTCGGCAGCCCGGGACTGGTCGCTGTCGTGAAGGCCGGGACCCACAGCGGGATCTGGCTGAACGCGGCACTGCCGCCCGCGCAGGTGTTCCACCAACTCGGCGGCGTGTAGATGATCGGCAGCCGGCCGGTCTTGTGCTGTATCTCACTGTCAAACGCGGAGACCCAGGACACCATGGCGGCCGGATTGAGCCCGTAGCACTGGTTGGTGTGGTCCGAGTTGACATAGGGGTCGTACTCCATGTCCAGCATGACCGGCACCGTCCGGCTGGACGCACCCAGGTAGCTCAGCAGATGGTCTGCCTGGGCGATGGCACGCTTGCTGCCGCCATTGCCATTCGGGATGGCGAAGGCATAAGCGGCTACTGCCAGCCCGGCGGCCTTGGCCTGCGCCAGGTCGGTGAGCGCAAACGGGTTTTGGTAGTAGGTGCCCTCGGTGGCCTTGACCGCGGCGAACTGGATCCCGGCCGCCGCGACGTCCGGCCAGCTAATCGGGGCGCCCTGAGGGAACTGGACTGACTTGGGGTGCTGGAAGGACGCCACGTCCACGCCCTGCACCGCGCCCGGGATCGCAGCCTTAATCGCGGCCGAGCCCTGCCGCCCGGAACCCGTTAGCCCGGAGCCGCCGGCCGGGCCGGCTAGCTGGCGCAGCAACCGGGGCGAGTGCGGAGCCCCCACGTTGGCATGGTCCACCCGGTGCGGCTGGCCCGCTGGCCCGACTGTCCCTGCTGCCCTGACTGCCCCCGCTGCCCCGGTTGGCACGGCGGCCCGGGCAGATCCTGCCGAGGCCGGCAGGGCTATCACTCCCAGCACGCTCAGAGCCGCCGCCAGACCCAGTGCTCCCGCCCGCCGCAGGGGCGCAGCTGCACGCATCAGTGCTCCTCAGTTTTCAACGGCCCGCCCAGCGATGCTAGGGGAAGGGGCGGACAAGGCGTGCAAAGTTCATCTGATCGTCATGACCGGGGATGCATCGGCGAGGCGTCGTCGATCATCTGGTCCGCTGCCTACGATGCGGCCGTGGCGGTGCTGCGACGGCGCGGGGCCGGACCCGGGCCTGTACGGCCAGGCCGCGCACAGCAGGCTGACAGTCGGCTAACATGCACGATGTCTCCCGCCGGTGTAGCTCAGCAGGCAGAGCAGCCGTCTTGTAAACGGCAGGTCAGCGGTTCGACTCCGCTCACCGGCTCCACGTATTGGCTGCCCCGATGACTTGGCTGCCCCCCCGATGATGCCGGGTATTTCCGGCTAGCAGCAGCGCAGCGCGAGCGTCTGCCAGATCCCCCCGGAGGTGACGTAGTGACCCACGGCCCAGATATTGGTCCTGGCGGAGGCGCCCACGCTGCTGAGCACGTTGGCGCCGGTAGAACTTAGGTTCGGGCTGGCCACATGCTTCCAGCGGGAGCCGTTCCAGTGCAGGACGAGGGTGTTCTCGCCGGAGGTTCCGACCGCCCAGGCATTGGCGGCGGAGACGGCGGTCACCCCAAGCAGCTCATTGGAGTGGCCGCGGCCGGCCGGGTTCGGGCTGGCCACGTGCTTCCAGCGGGTGCCGTTTCGGTGCAGGACGAGGGTTTTTTCGCCGGAGGTCCCGACCGCCCAGGCGCGGGTGCGGGACGCGGCGGTCACGCTGCTGAGCTCGGCGGAGCCGCCGGGGTTCGGGCTGGTCACATGCCTCCAGCGGGTGCCGTTCCAATGCAAGACAAGTGTCCGGATACCGCCGGCGCCTCGGTACGCGCCCACTGCCCAGGCCCTGGCGTGAGACGCGGCGGCCACGCCGTCGAGGACGTCGGCGGACCCCCCCGGGTTCGGGCTGCGGACGTGCTTCCACGCGGTGCCGTTCCAGTGCACGATGAAGGTGTAGACCCGTCCCCCGTCGAAATTGTCACGCCAGCCCGCCGCCCAGATGTCGCGGGCGGAGACGGCGCTCACGGCGATGAGTTGATCGCTCGAGTTCGCCCTCGGGAGCACCCTCCCCAGGTTCGGGCTCGGCACCTGCTTCCACGAGGTGCCGTCCCAGTGCACGACAAGGGTCTGGGTTTGCCCCGCGGCGACGTTCAGGTAGGAGCCCACCGCCCAGATGTTGGTGGCGGAGACGGCGGCGACGCCGAAGAGGTCGTTCTCGGCAGAGCCGCCCGGGTTCGGACTCGCCACCTGCGTCCAGGACGAGCCGTCCCAGTGCTCGATGAGGGTCTGATCCTGGTCAGTATTGCCGTCGTTGTAGGAGCCCACCGCCCAGACATTGCACCGAGACAGCACGGCCACGCCGCTGAGCGTGTCGTAAGCCGAACCAGGGTTCGGGGGCTGAGTCCCGGTCCCGCTAACGCACGCTGACGCCGCGGCGCCGCCTGGGATTCCGATCAGGGCGCCCGCCAGCACCGGGGCGAAAAGCGCCCACAAGATGCGCCTGGCAGGCCTTCGCGCATGCATCATCAGGTCCCCCACACCAGCAACGCGAGCGCCGCCAGAAGATAACGACAGATGCCGGACCGCCCCGTTCCGCTCCGCCATCGACCAGCCGCGACTGCATGGCCGTCTGGTTACGCATGTGTGACGGTGGCCGGCCGCGGCGGGTTGACAGGCCGCGGTACGCGATTTCGCCACACTTCCGTACCTAGCGTCAGCGAAGGTAGCGCAGCGGTTACGGCCGCCGAACTCATCGCCGCGAGGTCGCATCCGGCCCGGCTCAGGTGCCGAGCAACTATTGTCCGGGTATGAGCCGTCTTCCTTACCTGCGCCATGACAACCTCGACGCCGCGGGCCAGGCGGTATGGGACAGCCTCGTCGGCTCGCGGGCAGGCCATCTCGTCAACACCGACGGCGGCCTGATCGGCCCATTCAACGCGTTCGTGCACGCGCCGGAGGTCGGCAGGAACCTGAGCTCGCTGGGCGGCGTCATCCGGTTCGGAACCTCGATCGAGCGGCGGCTGAGCGAGATCGCCATCATCACCGTCGGCGCCCGCTGGAAGGCCGAGTTCGAGTGGTGGGCACATGCCCGGATGGCCCGCGAGCACGGCGTGGCCGACGCGATCGTCGACGCCATCGGCAACTGCGAGGACCCGCCCTTCCAGGCCGACGACGAGCACACGGTCTACGCCGCCGCCCGGCAACTGACCGAGACCGGCCACCTCGACCAGGATGCCTACGGCCAGGCGCAGCAG
>Ga0137371_10004361_pt1 | contig 11083 bp, 11 predicted proteins | sample SagtaG_7_FD_104919 | JGI IMG/M metagenome (GOLD analysis project Ga0137371, IMG submission 104919) | Vadose zone soil microbial communities from Sagehorn Ranch, Mendocino, California, USA - Sage1_R_40_16 metaG | ecosystem: Environmental > Terrestrial > Soil > Vadose zone | place: USA... | reverse complement strand
GGTCTGATCTGACCAATGCTCAATTCCCAATTCTCAATTCTCATCCGAATAGAAAGCTGACCCAGATTCGCCCGTTAAGTGAACAGTATTGGCTTTAGCCCGCGTTCGGCTCATAGGGAGACGATGATGTCGATGATGTAGACCTTGCCTGCCGGGACCGTAAGTCCTATGATGCATCCTGCATGAGCAAGCGGCTGACAGTGTGGTTCGCCTTCTGGATTTTCCTGCTGGCGCTCCCCGCGTGGGCGCAAGCGCAGCCACGAGGCATTCCGCGCGCGGCCGACGGCAAGCCCGACTTGAACGGCCTCTGGCAGGTGTTGAGCACGGCCGCGTGGGATCTGGAGGATCACAATGGCTCCCTGCGGGTGCATGCGGGGCAAGGGGTAGTCGAGGGCGGCGAAATTCCGTATCAGGCCTCCGCGCTCGCCAAGAAAAGGGACAACTTCCAGCGCCGGGAGACCGATGATCCGGCCGAGGCCGCCTGCTACATGCCCGGCGTTCCCCGGGCCACCTACATGCCTTTCCCGTTCGAGATCATTCAGAACCCCAAGCTGATCACGATGTCCTACGAGTTCGGCCACGCGCGGCGGAGCATCTTCACCGACGGCACGCCGCATCCCGACGGGTTCCCCGATTTCTGGATGGGAGATTCACGCGGTCGGTGGGAAGGCGACACGCTGGTGGTGGACGTCACGAACCTGGATGACCGCACATGGCTGGATCACGCAGGCAATCACCACAGCGATGCCTTGCACGTCGTGGAGCGCTACACGCTAACCGATCCGGACCACATGCTCTACGAGGCCACTCTCGAAGATCCGAAAGTGTTCACCAGACCCTGGAAGATTTCTATGCCGCTGTACCGCCGCATGGAGAGGAACGTCAAGATCCTGGAATACGAATGCGTGCAATACATTCAGGATCAGAAATACGGTAACGCGAAGCCCGTAGGAGCCAAACCATGAGCGTAGCGAATGCAAGCCCGACAGGGCGCAGCCATCAAATAATGACCGTAGCGAATGCAAGCCCGACGCGAAGCGCAAGCGCGACAGCGCGCAGCCTCGAGAAACGGCGCAGCCATCAAGTCATGAGCGGAGCGAATGCAAGCCCGGCAGGGCGCAGCCATCAAATAATGAGCGTAGCGAATGCAAGCCCGACGCGAAGCGCAAGCGCGACAGCGCGCAGCCTCAAGAAAGGGCGCAGCCATCAAGTCATAAGACGCATACTATTACACATCGCGGTCGCGAGCATTCTGGCTGGAAGTCTGCCGGCGCTCCAGGCCCAGGACCAAACCCCGGCGAAATGGACGCCGGCCCGCACGCCGGACGGGCATCCCGACATGCAGGGAATGTGGGCCCGCCGCGGGGCTGCCATGGCCGAGGCCAACCCTCCAAAGACACCGCTCAGCGAATTCGGGTCCACGGGTCAGCCTTACCCCACGGTTTTCAACACCGGTGTGTCGACCCCGCAGGCTGCGTCTGCGCTGGCGAACCGGCCCGCCGGCGTCATCGAGCCGGCCGACCGCGTGCTCCCCTGGCGCCCCGAAGCAGACGCCGCGCGGCGCGAGTTTCTCTCCCACATGATCCCGCCCGCGTCTCTCAAATACGTCGAGGCGTCCGCACGCTGCGTTCCGCCGGGATTGCTGGGAGGCGACGACCGGCATCCCTATCAGATCGTTCAGCGTCCCGGATCGTTCGTGCTGATGTACGAATACAACCACGTCACCCGCGTAATTTACACGGACGGGCGTCCGCATGTGGGGCCGAACATCGGGCTGTATATGGGCGACTCGATAGGCCGGTGGGAAGGGGACACGCTGGTCGTGGACACCACCAATTTCAACGATAAGACGTCGTTTTCCCAGACCATTCCCTTTCACAGCGATGCCCTGCACACCGTGGAACGCTTCACGATGGTTGATCCCTATATCATCGACTACCAGATCACCATCGAAGATCCCAAAATGTTTACTGCTCCGATCCGTATCGCGGGCACCTTTGCGGCCGCGGCCAAGGGAAGCGAGCTGATGGAATTTGCGTGCGCCGAGGGTAGCCAGACACTACCGAACATCTTCGGCTTCGGGTTGTTTCCGGGCCAGTAAGGAGATCATTTCATGCGAACCAAACTTTGGGTAATCACCGCTACCGCCGTTCTACTTGCGCTTGCGGTTCCCGCCGGCGCGCATCATTCTTTCGCCGCGGAATTCGACTCCGAGAAGCCGGTGACCGTGAAAGGCACCGTCACCAAGATGGACTGGGTGAATCCGCACTCCTGGATTTACGTGGACGTCAAGGATGAAAAGGGCAGTGTGGTCAACTGGCGCTTCGAAATGGGCCCACCCAACTCGTTGTTGCGGATGGGCTGGCGGAAAGACTCCGTGCCCTTCGGCACGCCCGTCGAGATCCAGGGCTATCGCGCCAAGAGCGGCGGACCCGTCGCCAACGCCAAACAAGTGAAGCTGCCGGACGGCCGCGAGCTGTTTTCGGGCGGCTCCGCCCCCGTGCTCCCGGGAGCCCCAGACGCGAAACCGTAGAGGCCAGAAAAGATTGAAGACAAGTTCTGACCAGTGCTCAATTCTCAATTCCCAATTCTCATCGGATGGGAATTGAGCATTGGGAATTGAGCATTGGTCAGATCGTTTGTTTCCTCATACGTGACCGTATTTGCGAAAAGCTGTACTACGGCTCTGGAACCGGACCAAAGTCCGGCGGTGGTATCCGGTGTTTCGTTGCTGCCTCATATGCCGAAGCAATCCGAAAAAGCGTTGGCTCGGAAAAAGGCCGTCCGAAGAACATGATCCCCACGGGGAGCTTTGCCGGAACAGGCCCTACCAGGCGCGAACCACCAGGAGCCGCGGCATCGCGGGAGCGGTCAAATACATGCGTTGTGAACCCTGCCGGAACGGACAGTGTAGGAATGCCCTGCTGCCCCAGCAATCCCCAGACAGATGTAGTCCTGCCGTCTAAGGGTGGCTCGATAGGTGCACCCAAGATATAGGCGGGAATGTTCCCCGCTGGGGAGACTAGAGCATCGAGGTTCTGCTCGGCCATGCATTGCAGGACGACTTGCTGATAGGCAAACCGATCCTGGAAAATGTTCGCCATATCCAGCGTCGCGCTCCTGTTTATGTCCTCGAGCGCCGCCTTTCGATCTGCAAAACCGGCGTCCGGACGAACATCCCGATAGAAATTCGACTTGCTGATCAAATCTCCAATGGTCTTGATATTCGCATCACCACGCTCTTTGAGGTAACGGCTCAACATATATTTGCTTTGTCCGGAATTGGATGCCGGTCCCATGCTCCGGATCGTGGGACCAGCCGGAACGAGGGATGGATCAAAGAACATGTCCACTAGCAGAGAGATGTTGTCCGAGGCCGGTTTCCCGCTGGAATCCACCGGGAAGAGGTTCGGAAACTGTTCAATGAACATCCGGTTTCGATAGAGCGGAGCGTACCTGTCGATGCAACTCTGAAACAGCGCTCCCCCCGGCCCTGGGTCGACAATCGTGGCTCCCAGCCGGCGCAGATCATTAACGGCCCGTTCCGCGAGATCGATGCTTTCAACGTCCGCCTCGTTGAACAGTTTCTTGTCCATGTGCTCTCGAATGACGCCGATCCGTATTCCATTCAACGTGCGCTCGTTCGCAAAGCTTCGATAGGGCTCTGTGGGCAGGCGGCCAATGCTGAAAGCCGTCAGCTCATCCTTAGGATCGTAGCCGGCGATGACCTCGAGCACGCGGGCAGCATCCTTCACGGTGCGGCACAACGGCCCCACTCGGGTGTTCAGCGCCGCGCCAATCATTCCATCGCGGCTGACCAGTTCTTGCGTCGCGGCCAGTCCCACAATGCTGTTGTTCTTGGCCGGATGGTGTATGGATCCCCCGGTTTCCTCTCCAATGGAGCACGTCACCAAGTTCGCGGCGACTGAAGATCCTGAGCCTCCACTTGAGGTGCCCGGAGTGCGTGCCGTATCGTAAGGGTTACAGAAGGGCCCACCGAAGGAACTTCGCGAGTTCGGCGTTCCCATTTCTCCCATGTTCGCCTTGGCCAGGATGATTGCGCCGGCTTCCCGCAAGCGCTTGACGAAGGTCGCATCGTCGGGAGGACGATCGTTCGCGTAGGCGGCATCCATCCCCGCAGTGGTGCGCATATCGAACGTGTCATATTGGTCCTTGATGGAGAACACCACGCCGTGCAGAGAGCCGATCAGTTTGCCGGTTGATGCAAAGTAGGCGTCCTGCTGCGCCGCCACTTCCAGCGCATCGGGCATCGCTGGATTGTTGTCCGCGGGATCGGTCATGCTGCGTGCTTTTCGACGATCAAACCCCAACGCTTCTCTTTTGGCTGGTCTCAAATTCAAAGTCATAAGGGCATTGAGTTGACGTGCGTTCTTGATGGGTGTGATCGGTCCCAACCCGAGTATCCCGTCCGGCTGATTGACGCATGTCCCGTTGTACGCCTTGATGCGGTTTAGAAAGAGCTGTACCAGCCGTGTCGATGTCACTTCTCCTCGCAGGATCGCCGCTTGAATATTCTCAATCGTCGCTTCCTCGATCTGGAATTTTGCAGCCTGCCCCGAGGCCGACCGTGGCATGAGTATGAACAGGATTCCAACCACTGCGACTGACGCGAGGTGTCGTACCATCGAAGTCTCCCCCTTAGTTCAACGATTTTGCGAAATCATACACACATTTCAAATGGCCGTCATACAATCGCTCGCATGCAGGGCCGTGCGATACTCTATTTCCAGGTTACCGAACAAATGTTCGGTTGTTTGGGACCTCTCGTGTCCACCGCTATCAGTTAGGCTCCTGAATATGGAGGGCAGTGTTGGGTGACAAGTCAGCTATTGAGTGGACGGATGCCACCTGGAATCCCGTTACCGGCTGCACCAAGATAAGCCCAGGCTGCAAACACTGTTACGCAGAACGTCTGGCTCTCCGTCTCCGAGCAATGGATAATCCGCGATACCGGAACGGTTTTAGTTTAACGCTTCATCCCGATCAGCTCGAGTTACCTCTCAAATGGCGGCAGCCACGCCGGATCTTTGTGAACAGCATGAGTGATCTTTTTCACGAGGATATCCCGGGCGAATACATTCAAGCTGTCTTCGAAACGATGAATCGCGCCTCTTGGCATAGCTTCCAAATCTTAACCAAACGAGCTGTGCGCCTGAGCGAATTCGCGTCACTTCTCACGTGGGGACCCAATATCTGGCAGGGCGTGTCCGTCGAAAGTCCAGAATACCTGTGGCGGATGGAGTACCTTCAAAAAGTACCCGCGCGTGTGCGATTTTTATCGATAGAACCGCTTCTTGCTTCTATTCCAAAACTCCCATTGGAGAATATTCAGTGGGTAATCGTCGGCGGCGAGAGCGGGCCGCAACACCGGCCGATTGAGGCGCAATGGGTGCGACAAATTCGAGACCAATGTAGCAGCAAGAGTGTTCCTTTTTTCTTCAAGCAATGGGGTGGTTTCAACTCAAAATCCGGCGGCTGTCTATTGGATGGACGAAAATGGCAGCAATGGCCGGAACCCGCGAACGGAAAGCTTCTCTCGCCTGCGGTATATTAAGTCCAAGCTGATCAATGGCTTCTCGGAAGAAAACGTTATGGCCGCTGGAACCACTTTGAATCTCACCAGCGGTGCACTGATCTTCCTTTTATTAACGCCCTTCCTTTCCGCTCAATCTCTTGATCCACGAAAATTCGAAGTGGGGGCTGGATATTCCCTGTTTCGGACGCGTTTCTTGGGGGCCGATAGTAATGAGTCAGGTATTGCGACGAGTGGGCTACAGGTTTTCCGACTATCTTGCCGCCGAAGCGGAATTGAACCTGTTCCCACGGATCTTGTAGTTTTCAGCAAAGGAATGACTGAGGGGCTCTTCGGTCCGAAGGCCGGATGGCGTTCCGAACGAGTGGGTATGTTCGGCCCCGGTTTTATTCACTTTCATGAGCGGCGGGAGCCATTCCCCTGCCCGCGGGTAATTCCACCCCCTTTGGTATGCGTTCTGGGAGGCAGAACCGAGTTTGCGCTGGACGCTGGTGGTGTCCTCGAGTTTTATCCTCATCCACACATCACACTACGTTTCGACGTGGGGGATACAATGATTCGCTTTCGGGTACCGGTACAACGCTTCGGACAGCCTGGTCCGGATCGAGTGGTACCTTCTACCATTGTCGACGGATTCTGGAGTCACAATTTCCAGTTCGGCACCAGTGTCGGTTTCCGTTTCTGACTTGCTCGCCCTTAGTCTGATTCAAGCATCCGCCCGATCCCAGCGCCCTAGAATCTTTGCGTGGTTTACGCTCAGTTCCGGGGACATGTCACGATTATGCGTTTCATCCTTTCATCCGGCCGTCGCAACTGAGATCGCAGATGAAGCAGTTTCGGTAGCGGACTACCCAACCAATGGGCAGGCATTCCTTTTGGATTCCGATTCAGAACCCACTGAGCGTCGTATGCGCTAGCATGGACGCACAACTTCGATGCAACTGCCAGACCCATTCAAGCAAAACGTAATTGGCGCGTTCCCAGACGGCCGTGCTTGGTTGGAATCGCTTCCTGTATTGCTCGGCGAATGTCAGGCCCGATGGAAGATACTGGTCGGTCCGCCCTTCGATCTTTCCTTCAATTACGTCGCGCCCGGCATCACGGAGGCTGGCCGTGCGATAGTTATCAAGCTCGGTGTACCCAACCCAGAACTGATCTCAGAAATCCAGGCGCTGCGGTTCTATGCCGGCCAAGGCGCCGTTCGGTTGCTGGATGCGGATGAAGAAAAAGGAATGTTGCTGATGGAGCGGATCACACCTGGAGACGCCCTCACCTCAGTTCTGAATGACGAGGACGCTACCCGTATTGCCGCCCAGACTATGCGGAAATTGTGGCAACCGTTACCACGAGATAGCGCATTTCCAACTGTTGAGAAATGCGCCGATGGCCTGAAAAGACTGAGAAAACGATTTGATAATGGCACCGGGCCGTTTCCGGCTCAATTGGTGGATATGGCCGAGCGCCTCTTTGCTGATCTTTTTTCTTCTACGTCGGCGCCGCCTGTCCTTTTGCACGGCGACTTACACCATTCCAATATCCTGTTGACCCAAACCGAATGGATTGCAATTGATCCGAAGGGTGTTGCGGGTGAACCGGCGTATGAAGTCGGTCCGCTTTTGGAGAATCCTACTCCGCGACTGTGCACGGATCTCAGCGTTCAGCGCAGCCGTCTTGATATATTGGCTGATGAACTGGACCTCGACAGGGACCGAGTGCTCGCCTACGGAGTGGCACACGCGGTGCTTTCTGCGTGGTGGAGTTATGAAGACTCTGGGGGCGGATGGGAATCGGCGTGCGCATGTGGCGAAGCCCTGGCGCGCTTGATGTCGCGATAGCAGTACCGACAATACATCCCTTGAAGATATTCCTGCCAAATAGTGGTCGCGATGCCTCCGATTGCGAGTTGTGAGTTAGGCGAGTAGGCTTTGCACTCGAGCGTTTTCGCATGACTCGTCTGCCGATAGACACCAACTTAGCAGCGGATGTTCTCTTTGCATCCGATCGAACGTGCTGCATCTGCCGCGAACCTGGCAAAAGGGTACAGATACATTCATATCGATGAGTATCACTCGAATAGTATCCGGGCAAACCTCGCAGTGCTCTGCCTCGATTGCCACGATGAAACGCAGATTCGCGGTGGGTTCGCTCGGCGGCTCGATGCTGGTCAAGTCCGGCGGTATAAAGACGATTGGGAACACCGTATCCAACGGCGCCGTGATGATGCTGATCGCTTGCCCACAGAAGTTATGTCGGCGCTTCCTCGGAAAGTGCACGTCAATGATAGCCAGCAAGTAACCATTGCGGAAGCGGTTGGAAACAGCGAAGGGACTTCGAGCGCGATTGCCGTCGGGCAGTCGGTATCTCGTCCAAATGTCGCTATTTCCGATTATGTCCGAACCCTCCCTGAACTGCGCAGCAGGGCGTATGCTGAAGCGCGTTCCGAATGGAATAGTGGCGTGACAGCACGCATAGTCAATGCCTCATATCGCGTTATCGATGTTCTTCATGAGGTTCTTGTTTCCCTAGCAGCCTATTATCCAGTAGGGCACTTCGATCACGAAAGCCCGCGCGACTACATTTCGGAGCTGATTGCGAGCCGCTTCCGATGGCACCGCTATCGCCACGAGCCAGACGGACGCGGTCGCGACGGAACGATCGTCCAGACCTTGGTAGCCGGATCTGTCCTTGCCGACGTTGAGCAGATGGTCATAGAGATGGTCGGTTCTCTCACTCTGGACTAGTCAGAAAAGGATTCCACTGCCTTCGATTCGTGGAAGAGCGATTGGCGGCGGAGTGAATACTTCGACCGGGTTGGTTTGAGAAGGCGCTTCGACGTACAGAATCCAACTGAGTAACGGCTCTGCTGCGGTTTCCGGAGACCCGGCTAACCACCCATGTGAAGAGATCAGATTCACTCTACGAAATGCCGACGATACGTCCAAATAGGGACATGATCCGGGCTTCTTAATAGTAACCGCACACGAGAAGTGCCGATTCAAAACGCGAGAAGCCCTGAGCTGGCCTACAACCCTTAATAATATTGAGAAATGGACATCATACAAAGCTTGCCAACAGTAGATTCCGTATTGCAATTGGAGCCAGAAGAGCTGGGTGGGTATCTTTTGGAGACTCTAGATAATCCCCGTTCGGGCAGTGCTTCTGACTTGCACCCGGGTAATCTAACGGCCAGGATTTGGAGCCATTACAAAGATGAGCGAGTCAGCAACGCAATACTTGAAGCCTGGGCATGGCTGGTTAGTGAGCGTCTGCTAATCGCAAAGAAGGATGGTTGGTACTTTATTTCGCGGCGTGGAGGGAAATTGAAAGGGCGTCAGGATCTTCAAGCGTACCGGAAGTCAAATATCCTGCCGAAAGAATCACTTCACCCGACTATCGCAGATCGTGTTTGGTCGATTTTTATTCGTGGCGAATACGATGTTGCCGTCTTTCAGGCTTTCAAAGAGGTTGAGGTCGCCGTTCGAACCGGAGGCGGATACACGGTTGCAGACTACGGCATAGATCTCATGAGCAAAGCCTTCAAAGTAGATTGTGGGGATTTGGCAGATATGCAATTACCTGAACCTGAAAGAAAGGCCATGCTGTTGCTTTTTCTGGGCGCTACAGGGCTGTTTAAGAATCCGTCAAGCCATAGACACGTAGCTCTAACTGATCCCAATGAGGCTGCAGAAATGATTTCGTTCGCGAGTCTGCTGATGCGTATCGTGGACAGCAGAATAGACGCTGTGAAATCGAAAACGAAATAGGAAAGGTCCAGTTCACGCCAGCGCTTTATGCATCAATTGGGTTTACTTGTCACAGGCCGGTCGTAAACGTCCACCGATTTTGTTTGGACCTTTACAGAACATACCGGGCGAACTCTTCGACGATAGAACGCCCCTGAGTCTCTCACGCGTCATTTGGTTCGTACCAACCGCTTAATCACTAGACTGCCATGCAACATACGTGCTTTGGTAAAGCCCATCTAGTCATTGCCCGTGGCAGTGGTCCACGAGACAGATCATTGCTTTCTAGGAGGACAATATGTCAGGGCATGCCAGGGAATCAACACGCATCCGAGGCGCATAGAAGGCGTGAGAGTTCATGAAAATCAGCAATGCTCTTTTTTTTCATACGAAATGCCTTTCTCGATTGATGTGGTGGTGAAACCTTCCCTGTACGGTACGGGTAGAGAGGCAAAGGCAAACTCACACCATCGGACAAAATCATCTGGTTTGTAGCAGCAGATGGGATGTTTCGCTTTGATGTACTGCGAAAAGTGAAGTCTTAAGCCTGCCTCTTTAACAGTTAACTCAAATTCGATCCGATCATCATTGCTCGGCAGAAATGTGGACCAATGACGATCACTTTCATTTCCGATTGGATATTCCCGGCAAGCGAGGATCGTTCGACCTGACCCCCAACCAGCAAAACGGCGAGCCTGTTCGCGCCATTTATCTGGAAGAGCAATGCCGTGGCGCAGCCTGTCGCATTCATTTTTTGCCTCAATCCACATGTTGGCTGGCGTAAGAAGCAGGGCCACGGCGGGAAACCATGCCACCGCGACTATACGCAGCATCAATTCAATTGAATGCGGGGTTCCGCTAGGTGTGGCTGTAAATATCACAACGATAAAGATGGCATACAGATAATCCCTGTGTTTGTACATACAAGCCTCCTCCGCGATAGGTTCGTGCATGCCAATACAGACCTTGATTGGTAGATAGGAAACGGAGGACCGGCTACCATTCTGCAAAAAAAAGGCAAGCCTGCACATAGAGTCAGTCACTCGACCGCCTTTTTGTGCAAAGCCCACTGGCTGATTATCGTACGGCCCGGCTTTATCCTGGAAATCTGATGAAGCCAGTGTTCGACCTAAAGCAGAAGCCGGGGACAACCTCGGCGACCAGTTGCTGGGATACGTTGGCCGTACGAACGACGTCGCTATTAGAAACAACACCACTCCTTTACCCGAGATTTGCTGGAACCATGATCTACGCGACCGTGAAAGAAGTGGTCCACATGGACCAGATCGGGACCGGTGGCACGGTCTCTTAAGGTGATGTTTTCACTGCCAAGTGGATTGAATCCTTCGGACACGCCGTTCGCAGGGTGCTCATGTGGAGGTAGAATGCCGCGACACGATGATCTTTAATCGGTGGGAAACGATCGAATGCCGAAGGTAAGAGAAAAGAAACGTACTTCCAAAAAAGAAACCGGAGCGAATCTGGGTTTCGAGGCGAAGCTGTGGCAGGCCGCCGACGCGCTTCGCAACAACATGGATGCGGCCGAGTACAAGCATGTCGTTCTCGGCATGATCTTTCTGAAGTACATTTCGGATGCCTTTGAGGCGAAGCACGACGAGCTTGTCGCGCAGAAAGCCCAGGGCGCAGATCCGGAAGACCCGGACGAGTATCGCGCGGCAAGCATCTTCTGGGTTCCGAAGGAAGCACGATGGTCGCATCTCAAGTCGAAAGCGCCGCAGCCCGAGATCGGTCGGATCGTCGACGACGCGATGACCGCGATCGAGCG
>Ga0137371_10004352_pt1 | contig 11100 bp, 8 predicted proteins | sample SagtaG_7_FD_104919 | JGI IMG/M metagenome (GOLD analysis project Ga0137371, IMG submission 104919) | Vadose zone soil microbial communities from Sagehorn Ranch, Mendocino, California, USA - Sage1_R_40_16 metaG | ecosystem: Environmental > Terrestrial > Soil > Vadose zone | place: USA: California... | reverse complement strand
GGCCTGAAATGAACGTGACCGTGATCGACTCCCCGGACCGGCGCCGTTTCGAGGCGTGGTCCGACGGCAAGCTGGCTGGCTTTGCCGATTACCAGCGCGGCGACGATCTGATCGTGTTCACCCATACCGAGGTCGATCCGGCGTTCGAGGGCCTTGGGGTAGGAAGCGCTCTGGCCCGCGCCGCGCTTGACGACGCGCGTGCGCATGGGACCGCCGTTCGCGCGGTTTGCCCGTTCATCGTGGGCTGGCTTGCCCGCCACCCCGCCTACAACGACCTGACCGAGGCCGCGGGGCGGCGCGGACGCGGCTGAACCGTGCCCGCGCGGACAGCGGGGGGCGCTAGCCGCCGCGCACGTGGCGGCGCTGTGATGAGCGCCGGGCCTGCATCACCGCGGCGCCAGCGACGAGCGCCCCGACGGTCGCCGCCAGGACCATCAGCCGGCCGGCGGTACCGCGCGTACCGAATATGCGCTCGATCGTGAAGAGAATGAGCGCCGACATCGCCAGCCCGTAGCCGGCCGCCACGCCGAGCGCGCCGGCGACACCGCCGCCCGGCCGCGCCGCGTCGGTCTGCGTCCGGCGATCACGTTCGCGGATTTCGCGCGTTCCTGCTGGCATCTGACAGACCTCACAGATGAGCGGTTGGCGGCCGCGAGGCCGCGGCGCTAACAGTGGGTTGTGGGTCTCTATCGTGGCGTGTCCGCGCGCGCCACGTGCCGGAACACGCTCATTGACCACGACGGATCTCATTCTCGCTGGCCAGGGCCTTGGCAAAGCCGACAAATGAGCTATATCGTGCCGCTTGCCTAAGAATTCACACCTCGCGGCGCGGCGCGGCGCCACGGGTAATCGATATCAGGAGGGTTGATGGGCAACGTATCCAGACGGGGCCTCACCGCCGCACTCGCCTCGGTCGCGGCTTCCGGGCTTGCCGTAGCGCTTTGCTGGCCGGCGGCGGGCGCGCCGGCGCGCGCCGTCACAGCCGCTGGTCACGTGACTAGCGTCGGCGACGCTGGCGACGAGTCCAGCGACTTGATGAGCTCGCTCAGCGCGTTTGGTGATCCACGGCTATCCCCCGCCGGAATCGTGCAGCCAGGAGCGTACGGCGCCGCGTGGAACCACATCGGGCAGATGCCTGTGCGCTCTGCGACCTTCACCGAGGTGACCAGCCAACCCTTTAACGCTGACGCACTGCACTTCCGCGATCGTGCCGCGTCCAACTCTGGCGGCGGCGCCGGTTACTCGGCGGGCCGCATCGCCGCGCTCGCGGTCGACCCGAACCATCCCGGCGTGATCTACGCGGGCGGCGCCGACGGTGGCGTCTTCCGCTCCGCGGACGACGGGGGGACCTGGACGCCGATCGCCGACCATCTGCCGGCGCTTTCTGTAGGCTCGCTCGCCGTCATGCCGGACGGCTCGCTGTGGCTCGGCACAGGCGAGGCCACCACGGCGTTCGAGAACTACGTCGGCTCGGGCGTGTACCGGCTGGCCAACCCCGCGACGGGAACCTTCACGGCGGCGGACCAGGTGGGGGGCGATGAGCTGCAGAGCACGTCGATACACGAGCTTCGGCTGGACGCCGCGGCCGGGTACGTGTTCGCGGTCACCTCGCGCGGCGTCTACCGCCGCTCCGTCTCCGCCGCGCAGTCCTCGCCCTGGCAGCGGGTTCTCGCGCCATGCGCGGGCGTTGGCGTCAGCGGCGTGCCGTGCGGCGCCAGCGAGTTCTACGCGGACATCGCCAACGACCTGGCGATCCAGCCCGGCACGGCGGGCCAGTCGCTGGTGGCGAACGTGGCCTGGCGCAACGGCGCGAGCTACAACGGCTTCTACTACTCGGGCGACGCGGGAACCACCTGGCACCGGGCCAACCCGACCGGTGCGATCAACCCGAAAGAGATCGGCAACGCGACTTTCGCGTACGCGGCTGACGGCAGCCTGCTCTACGTCGTCATGGAATCGCCCACACTGATCAACAAGGCCAACAGCACCACCGTGCTAGCCGGTGTGTACCTCTCCGCGAACGGCAACGTCGGTGGCCCGTACAACCAGATCGCGACGGCCAGCGTGCTCGCCAACAGCGGCTCGGCGATGAAGCGCACCGAGATCGGTCCCGGCTACCAGCCGGGCATCCAGGCCTGGTACAACCAGTCGCTCGGCGTCGACCCGGCCAACCCCAACCACGTCTACCTCGGCCTTGAAGAGATCTACGAGTCGTGGGACGCGGGCGCGAGCTGGCAGACGACCGGCCGGTACTGGAACTTCGGCCTGCGGTGCTTCAGCTACACGCTCTCGCGGAACACCTGCGACGGTAACGTCATGCACTCCGACCAGCACGCGCTCGCCTTCAGCCAGTGGCAGGGCCGCACGCCGGAGGTGTATATCGGCAACGACGGCGGCGCCTACGCGCGCCCCGCCGCGCAGCGCACGCCCGGCTGGCGCAACCTGAACCGCAGCGGGACGCTGCGCACGCTGCAGTACTACTCGGTTGGCGTCGGCACGCTGCCGGGCGGCGGGACCGCGGTCTGGGGTGGCATGCAGGACAACGGCGTGGCGCTGGCCGCGCCCACCGGCTCGACCTACACCTACACCTACCCGGGCACGACCACCCCGGTGACGGAGCAGCTCAACCCGTCGGGTGAGATGTCGGAGCCGTTCGGCGGCGACGGCGGCGACCAGCTCGTCAATCCGGGCAACGGCTGCCAGACGGTCAGCGAGTACACCAACCTCGCGATGTCGATGACCAACAACTGCGGTTACACCGCCAATGACGACGGCACGCCGTCCGCCATCACCAGCATCGCGCCCAACGATCCACTGCCGCGGTTCATCGCGCCCTTCGCCGCCGACTCCGCTGACCCTGGCTTCTGGGTCGCGGGCGGGGAGTTCGTCTGGGGTAACACCGCGACCTGGCAGAGCGCCTCCGGCGCGAGCTGGCAGCAGCTCGCCGATAGCGGCGCGGGCCACTCCATCACCGCTATCGCCAGCCAACGCCGGCTCATCTGGGCGGCCTGGTGCGGGGCCTGCAACCCGGGCAGCACCTTCGGCCGCGGCATCCTCACCAACTACGGCGGGACCTGGCATCAGCTCGCCCTGCCGGCCGGCTTCCCCAACCGCTACATCGCCGACGTCACCATCGACCCGGCCGACCCGACGGGCGCGACCGCCTACGCCACGTTGTCCGGTTTCTCACGGCACTGGAACGAGGGCCCGGGCGCCGGTTACGGTCACGTGTGGATGACCAGGGACGGCGGCGCCACCTGGACCGATGTCAGCGGTTCCGACGCGGCGGGCGACTCCTTCCCCGACGTACCCGCCAACCGCCTGCTCATCGCGCCGGACGGATCGCTGGTGGTGGCGACCGACCTCGGCGTGTTCACCGACGACGTGCAGTCGGACGGGCTCGGGCACTGGCGCCGGCTCGGCGCGACCGACCCGACGTCGAGCGCCAACCTGCCCACGGCCGCCGCCGTCTATGTGGTGCCAAGCCCCGACGGCAAGCAGGTCTACGTCGCCACCCACGGGCGGGGCATCTGGAAGACGGCGATGCCATAACGCGTAGTCCCGTTATGACGAGGGGCTCTGCCGCGTTCACGCGGCAGAGCCCCTTGTCGTGCAGCGCGGCGATTTACGGCAGCGCGGCGACGAGCTCGGCGAGCGGCCTGCGGCGCCCGGTGTAGAACGGGATCTCCACCCGCGTGTGCCTGCGCGCCTGCGCACCGCGCAAATGGCGCATGAGATCGACGATGCGGTGCAGCTCGTCCGCCTCGAAGGCGAGCATCCACTCGTAGTCGTTCAGCGCGAAACACGCGACCGTGTTGGTCCGGACGTCGGGGAACTCGCGGGCCATCCTGCCGTGCTCGGCGAGCTGAGCGCGGCGCTCGGCCGGGTCGAGCAGGTACCAGTCGTAGGACCGCACGAACGGGTACACAGAGACATACGCGCGCGGCGCCTCGCCTGCGAGGAACGCCGGGATGTGGCTCTTGTTGAATTCCGCCGGGCGGTGCAGCGCCATCGCCGACCAGACGGGCTGGCTCGCCCGGCCGAGCGCGGTCCTGCGGAACTGCTGGTAGATCTCTTGCAGATCGTCGGGTGACGGCGCCACCCACCAGAACATGTAGTCGGCATCTGCCCGCAGGCCCTGCAGATCGTAGCTGCCCCGGGTGGTCACGCCTTTGTCAGCCGCCTGCTCGAGAAGGTCCGCGACCTCGGTCGTGATCTGGCTGCGCGGCTCGAGCGCCGCTGGGCCGGCGACGCGGAAGACCGACCACATCGTGTATCTGATCAGCTCGTTGAGCTCGCGCGCCCGCATTCCGCCGCCTTCTGCCATGCTCCCCATTTTCCCTCATCGGCCGGTGCGGTCGCGCCGCGCCTCGAGGTAGCCGAGAACCTGGGCCGCGGCCTGTTCGGCGGTCGCGATGCACGCAGGTATGCCGAGGCCGTCGTAGGCCGCGCCGCACACGCCAAGTCCCCGCTGCGCCGCCACGGCGGCTCTGATGCGCGCCACCCTGGCGATGTGCCCAACGCTGTACTGCGGCAGCGCGCCGCCCCACCTGCTGACCCGGGCCGCGACCGGCCGGCCGGCCACGCCCAGGGCTTCTGCCAGCTCGCTCCGGGCAAGGGCCACAAGATCGTCATCGGGCCGCTGAAGCACCTGCTCCTCGCCGATACGCCCAACAGAGCACCGAACGGCTTCGCACGCTGCGCCATCGCCCGGCCGGGCCAGCAGATGGGGCCATTTCACCGTGGAGAAGGTCACGGCTTTCACGGCGCGGCCGTCCACGGCCGGCACCAGGTACCCGCTGCCGCGCGGCCGCTGGCCGAACGCTTCGCGCGGGAACGCGAGAGTGACGATCGCCATGCTGGCGTACTCGATCTCGCCGAGCGCGGCCGCGGCGGCAGGCGCCTCGGCGCGCAGCAGCCGGCTCGCTGGGCGGGCAGGGACCGCGACCACGACCGCGTCGGCGCTCACGTATTCCACGGCGCCACCCGTGGTGTCCGCGGAACCAACCGTGAGCCGCCAACCGTCCGCAGCGCGCCGCAGTTCGCGCACGGTGGCGGCGGTCCGCACCCGCGCGGCCGACGCCGCGGCCACGGCCTCAGGCAGGGTGCCGAGGCCGCCGGCCAGGGTGGTGAACACGGGCTGTGCTAGCCCGGGGGGACGACCCCCCGCAATCCCCCGCCGCTGCGCGGCGGCGGCGTCGGCGGCGGCGAGCACCGAGCGCGCCGCCCCGCGCAGGGTCCGGTGGCTGCGGGCCGCGGCGGCGAGGCCCGGCAGTGTGGCCTCGAAGGACAGGTCGTCGGCACGCCCGGCGTACACGCCGCCGAGCAACGGCTCGACCAGCCGGTCCACCACCTCGGGGCCGAACCGCGCGCCCACGCGGGCGGCGACGGCCACATCGTGGTCGTGCCGTGTCGCCGGAAGGATCAGATCGAGCCATGACCTCGCCAGGCCGGGACCGGACAGCAGCCCTGACCGAGCGAGGGCGGCAAGGTCGCCGGGCACTCCCATCACCTGGCCGCCCGGCAGCGGGCGGAGCGCTCCCCGTGTCCAAATCGCAGCCGCTGTCGTGCCCGGACTCACGAGCTGGTCGCCCAATCCCACGGCGGCGGCCAACTCGGTGCCCTCGGGCCGGCGAGCGAGCATCGCCTCGGCGCCCTCGTCCACCTGGATTCCCGCGATTTCGGAAACGGCTAGCTTGCCGCCGATACGGGGGGACGACTCAAAAAGCGTCACACGGACCGCCGCGTCCTTCAGGAAGTACGCGGCCGCCAGACCCGCGATCCCGCCGCCCACGACGGCGACATGGAATCGCGCGTCACGCGTTCGCGCTGGCTCGCGGCCGCGCAACGGTCCGCTGTCAGCGCCAACAGGTGACGCCGCGTCCACTCCGGTACCTCCAGGTCGGCGAATCGCTTCAGCCAGGCTACGGCCCGGTCCCCCGGCCGCGCCGCGCCGCCGCCCAGCCGGCCCGCGCCGAGCCGCGGCTGAGGATTCGCTCGATTGCCACGTTCACCCCGCCGTCCGCGGCGATCAGCCGCCGCACGACGACGATCAGCATCGGTATCGCCCAGAAGTCACCGCAGACCCAGAGGATCCCCGCGCCGATCTGCTGGTCGGCGAACGCCGGGAGGGTGACCGCGGGCAGGTGCGCGTAGACCTGGTACACCGGACCCCGGCTGAAGATGCTGAGCGACATCGCAAGGACCCACATGACCACGTTGGTCGCGACGAGCGCGGCTGCCTGGGAGACCAGCGGCATGCGCAGCCGAATCGGTGGCGAGGGGATGAACTGCAACCAGAACAGCACCCCGGCGGCGAAGAAACTCCCGTGCATCAGCCAGATGTGCACGAACTCGTTGCTCCGCGCCAGGCTGAACAGCGCGGGGATGTGCCATGCGATCATCACCGCGTTGAACAAGATCACCGAGGTCCAGGGCTGGCGCACCGCGCCACCGACCGCGCGCAGCGGGCGCGACCAGCCGCCCACGAGCACCTCACGCGTGGCGTCGCGCCTGAACCTGGCGGGCAGCGCGTCGAGCAGCGGCTGCCACGGCGCCGCGGCGACGATCAGCGTCGGCGCGGCGAACATGAGCAGCAGATGCTGAAGCATGTGTACGAAGAAGTAAGCGTCTGACCAGTAGTCCACTGGCGACTCGACGGCGATGAGCAGCACGGCCAGCCCGCTGTAGAAGCAGATCGAGCGCAGCCGCCGTTGCCGCGTCCGCCGCGTGCGAGAGCGGCGGGCCAGCCGCCGCAGACCGACCTCGTGCCAGCCGGCCAGGACGAGCGCGATTACCAGGAACGGGTCGAACGACCAGTGGCCAGTGACGTAGTTCATTACCCAAGCCCGATGAGCCGGTACGGACACAATGGCTGCCCTGACCATGGTGGCCGGCGAGCGGCCGCGAAATCCACCCGACGGTGGTCACGACACGAAGCGACTACGCTGCACAAGGGATGGCAGGCGTCGTGACGAGCAGTGATTCCATGTTGCCGCCGTTCGGCTGGCAGCACGTGGCGGACCGATGGACGTTCGCTCCGGTGGTGACCGGTGTGGTCATCGCCGCTGCCGCCGCGTACCTGTGGGGAGTCTGGCGAGTTAGGTCCCGTCACCCCGCTCGGCCGTGGCCCTGGTGGCGGACGTCACTGTTGCTCGCCGGGCTCGCGGTGGTGGTCGTGGCCACCCAGAGCGGCATCGGGACCTACGACGACGTGTTGTTCTGGGATCACATGATCCAGCACCTGCTTTTGATCATGGTGGCGCCCCCGCTGCTCGTGGCCGGTCAGCCGGTGACCCTGGCGCTGCACGCGACCCGCAACCCGCTGCACACCTGGCTGAAAAGGGCGGTGCGCTCCCGCGTGGCAGGCGTGCTGACCTGGCCGCCGCTCGGGCTCGCCGCCTACGCGGCGACGATCGTCGCAACGCACCTCACCAGCGTGGCGAGCCGGGTGATGGCAAACGAGGCGGCGCACAATGGCGAGCACGCGCTGTACCTCGGCGTTGGCTACCTTTTCTTCCTGCCGCTGATCGGCCGTGAGCCGATCCGCTGGCGGGTCTCCTACCCGATGCGGCTGGCCGCACTCGTCGTGATCATGCCCGTGGACACCTTCACCGGCGTCATCCTCGGCTTCGCGAGCACCGGCGTCACCGGCGGTGCGAGCCGATCGTGGGGGCCCACGCCAACACAAGATGTGCACGCGGCCGGAGCGCTGATGTGGATCGGCGGCGACGCCATCATGCTGGCGTTGATCATGGTGGTGTTCGTGATCTGGAGCCGCGATGACCGGCGGGCCAGTGATCTTGGCTGGCTGGAATCGGTGCGGCGGGCTAGACTGGCGCGCCTTGGCGTGGGCGGCGCGGAACCCACCCCGGGCGACGGCGAAGACGTCGACGATGACGACCAGCAGCTAGCCGCCTACAACGCCTACCTCGCCAGGCTCAACCAGGCGGGCCCGAGCCACCCGGGCGACCGCTGATCGGCAGGTTACTCGGCCGAATCCGTTACCCACTCGTATCCATCCGCGCCGGAACCGCTGACCTGCCTCCAGCCGTCGCACCGGCATGAGACTCCAGCTCGCCGGCCCGGCGCGCGGGCGCGCCGCCGCCACAGCGATCGTCGCATCCGCCGCCTGCGGGGTCCTGCTCGCCGGCTGCGGCGCGGCCGGGCCGACCGCCGGCTCCTCGACCAGCGCGCGGATGGCAAGGCCCGCCCCCGCGGCGCCGGCGGACCAGGGCATGGCCGCGCAGGGTGTCACCTCTCACGCCGATACCGCGCAGGGCGCGCCGGGCCAGAGTCGCCGCCGCACCGTGCTTCCTCTCGCGGCGGGCAGCGACATCATCTACACGTCCACGTTGACCGTGCGCGCGCACGACGTCGCCCAAGCCGACGCAAAGGCACAACAGATTGTGACCGGCGTGGGCGGTTATGTGTCGAACGAGAGCACCTCGATCGATCCGGCGCATCCCGCCCGTTCGGCCGTGAGCCTCGAACTGAAAATTCCGGTCAGCGCCTACCCGGCCACCCTGAGCAAGCTCGCTTCGCAGCTCGGCGCCCAGGTGAACCTTCAGCAGCAAGCGCAGGATGTGACCGAGACCGTCGCGGACACGCGCAGCCGGGTGACGTCCGCAGTCGCCGCGATCGCGCAGCTTCGCACGCTGCTGAGCCGTGCCAGATCCGTCGCGGACCTGCTCAACATCCAGGAACAGATCAGCCAGCAGGAATCGAGCCTCGAGTCGCTGCAAGCTCAGCAACGTGCCCTTGATCACGAAACCGCCTACGCGACCGTTTCGCTGCGGCTGGTCAGCCTTCCGGCGGCGGCTGCCAAGGCCAAGCGGCACCACTCGGCCGGCTTTGTCCGCGGCCTGACCGCCGGCTGGCGCGCGCTGCGCGCGTTCGGCAGCGGGCTGCTCGTCGTGCTCGGAGCGCTGATACCGTTCGGCGTGCTCATCGCCGCAGTGGCTTACCTCGCCTACCGCCAGCGGAAGTGGCTGTTCGGCCGGCGCGCCAAGGCGAAGCCGGCTGATTGAGCCGCCGTCTCGGCCGCGCCTACCCGTCCTAGGCGTGCGCTCGCATGGACTCCGTGTGCACGAAATCGGCGAGCTTGGCAAGCGCGTCTGGATTGGTGCCAGGCAACACACCGTGCCCGAGATTGAAGATATGGCCCTCGGCGGCCCTGCCGCGGCCGAGCACGTCACGCGCCCGGTCCCTGATGACCTCCCACGGCGCGAAGAGCACCGCCGGATCGAGGTTCCCCTGCAGCGCTTTGCCCGGCTCCACCCGGCGCACCGCCTCGTCAAGCGGCACGCGCCAGTCCACGCCCACCACGTCCGCTCCGGCCTCGCCGAGCAGACCAAGCAGCTCGCCAGTGCCGACGCCGAAATGAACGCGCGGCACCCCGGTGCTTTCAAGCGCGGCGAAGATCCGCCTGCTGTGCGGCAGAACGCTGCGGCGGTAGTCGTCGGGCCCCACCGCGCCGACCCACGAGTCGAACAGCTGCACAGCCGAGGCGCCTGCCGCGATCTGGATTTGCAGGAACGAGATCGTGATATCAGCGAGCCTGTCGAGCAGCGAATGCCACAGCCGCGGGTTGCTGTACATCAGCGCCTTGGTGCGTTCGTGGTTCTTCGACGGCCCGCCTTCCACCAGGTAGGACGCCAGGGTGAACGGGCCGCCGGCGAATCCGACGAGCGGCCGGTGACCAAGCTGGGCAACCAATGCCCGGACCGCCTCGGTCACGAACGGCACGTCGCCTGGCACGAGCGGCCGCAGCCGGGTCAACGCCGACGCATCCCGCAGCGGTTGCTCAACGACCGGACCGACGCCGGGCCGAATGTCCAGGCCGACGCCAACGGCCTTCAACGGGACGACAATGTCACTAAAGAAGATCGCCGCGTCGACGTCGTACCGGCGCAGCGGCTGCAGCGTGATCTCGACAACGAGGTCGGGCCGGGCACACGCGTCCAGCATCCCGATGCCCGTCCGCACCCTTCGGTACTCGGGCAGTGAACGGCCCGCCTGGCGCATGAACCAGACAGGGGTGTAGGGCACCGGCTTTCTGCGGCACGCTCTAAGGAACGCAGAGTCTTCCAGCGCCGGGCTCACATCAGGGATCGTCTCACAGGCCATCGGTGATTTTCGTGACACGCCGTGCGACGTCCACCGCTCGGGCGTCGGCGTATGCCACCTTTTGATCAGTCTTGCCCCACGCCAGCCGAGACCGGCGGCGCGCTCCCGGTGTGGAGGTCGCATCCGATGAGCCTCATAATGCTGCACTGCCCGCATTGCCTGGACGAGCGGCTGTTCGAGCCGCCGCACCGGCCGGCGAGCTGTCCCGACCGGGCGGACAGCGCTGACGGCGGCTGTCCCGAGCGAGCCTGCGTCGAGTGCGGCACAGGGTTCTTCTTTGGCCTCGCAGTTCCGTTGCGGCCTGGGCCGTTGCGGGCTGGGCCGGTGCGGGCTGGACGCCGCCGAGCCGTTGGACGAGGCATACCGGAACGTGCCGCGTGACAGCTTGCTCACGGTTGTGGCATACGCTCCTGTCATGAGCCCGGCAGGCCGGGCGGCGCCACGGCAGGCCGCAGTGGCGGCAGAGATCTTCCGCAGCGCCGCGGCAGACCTCGAAGCGGAGCGTGAGCGGCAGGCTGCGCTCCGCCCCGAGCTTTCGTTCGAGGACGTTCCCGCACCCAGGCGGCTAGCGCCGCACGCGTTCGCATTCGCGGCAGCGGTGTCGGTAGACGGTGCCGGCGAGATCGCGACCGGTCGGCTGATCCTGCTGTACGATCCGGCCGGGCAGCCGGGATGGCCAGGGCCGTTTCGCTTCGTCGCGCAGATCCAGGCAGAGGTGGAGCCCGAGATCGCGGTCGATCCGATGCTCGGCCCGGTCGGCTGGAGCTGGCTCACCGAGGCTCTCGACGCACGCGCCGCGCAGTACGCGGCGCCGAGCGGCACGGTGACGCGGGTGGTGACCGAGGGCTTTGGCGCGAAGAGCGACGACCCAGCCGCGACTGAGTTCGAGTTGCGCGCATCCTGGTCGCCGATGGATCCGGCGGCGCCAGGTTCGGCGCACCCCAACCTGGCAAGCCACCTCGCGGCCTGGTG
>Ga0137371_10004348_pt1 | contig 11103 bp, 5 predicted proteins | sample SagtaG_7_FD_104919 | JGI IMG/M metagenome (GOLD analysis project Ga0137371, IMG submission 104919) | Vadose zone soil microbial communities from Sagehorn Ranch, Mendocino, California, USA - Sage1_R_40_16 metaG | ecosystem: Environmental > Terrestrial > Soil > Vadose zone | place: USA: California... | reverse complement strand
GGCACCAGTTGATGATCCTGCGTCGTCAGGTCGCCCGACCCCGCTACCAGCCGGCCGACCGGCTCCTGCTTGCCGGTCTGTCCCGACTGCTGCCCCGGGAGCGGTGGTCGGCGTTCCTGGTCACCCCGAACACATTGCTGCGTTGGCACCGGGAACTGGTCCGGCGCCGCTGGACTTATCCGCACACCGGCGCGAACCGCGGACTGGACGCCGGGGTGGTCGAGCTGGTGGTCCGGCTGGCCGAGGACAACAGCCGCTGGGGCTATCAGCGGATCGCCGGCGAGTGCCGCAAGCTAGGGGTGCGGGTGTCGGCCAGCTCGGCCCGCAACATCCTGCGCCGCCACCGGGTCGGTCCGGCGCCGCGGCGGGGTGGGCCGAGTTGGGCGGCGTTCCTGCGCTCCCAGGCGGCTGGGGTGCTGGCCTGCGATCTGTTCACGGTGGAGACCGTGGGTCTGACCCGGCTGTACGTGTTGTTCTTCATCGGGCTGGACCGCCGCCGGGTCTGGCTGGCCGGGATCACCGCGCATCCCACCGCGGCCTGGGTCACCCAGCAGGGCCGCAACCTGCTGGCCGACATGGGCGAACAAGCCACCCAGTTCCGATTCCTCATCCGCGACCATGATTCCAAGTTCAGCGCCGGGTTCGACGCGGTGTTCACCGCCGTCGGCGCGGACGTACTCACCACGCCGGTGCGGACGCCGGTCGCGAACGCGTATGCCGAGCGGTGGGTACGCACGGTACGGCAGGAGTGTCTGGACTGGATTCTGATCTTCAACCGGCAGCACCTGCAGCACGTGCTGGACGTCTACGTCCGACACTACAACACCGGCCGGCCGCATCGTGGGGTCGCACTCGACGTCCCAGTACCGGTCGCTGGCGATGTTGATCCGACCGTTCCAGTCGAGCGGATCGACCTACTCGGCGGGCTCATTCACGAGTACCGCCGCGCTGCCTGACCACTGCCACCGCAGTGGTTCGCCGGTGGCCGCTCGGGCCGACATGGCCACGGCGCGCCATAACCCCGTCGTCCTCGCGATTCCGACCTCCCCTTGGCCCCGGTTCAGAGGCACCAGGCTCACCGTCATCGCGAGGGCCGGACACCTCGACCCAAGACGATCAACGCCGCAGCGCCGATCCTGAGCTTGCATCCTTCAGGCCACCAGCAGCACACCGACGCCGGCCGCGTCACCCAGGTCAGCCGTGGGCGCTGGCGTGCCCACGGCCCGGACACGTAGCCGTCCGCGTCCGCCCGGACGTCCGTCCGCTCGCGCGCGCCTGCGCGCGTAGGCGCACACACGCCCCGGACGTCCGCGCGGACAACCACCCCACCCGCACGACCGAAAGGAGGATGCCACGACCCCCACCCCCGCCGCACCCGCCGAGCGGCTCGTCTACACCATCCGCGAGGCCGCCGCCGTCCTGCGCATCAGCCGCACCAAATTCTACGAACTCCTCACCGCTGGCGACATCAAATCCATCCACATTGGACGCAGTCGCAAGATCCCCGCCGACGCCCTCCGCGCCTACATCGACCGCCTACGCAACCCAGACCAACGAGGTGAGACGACATGACCACTCGACAGACCAAGACGCGCAAGTCCGACCGCAGGACCCCGAACCTCCGATCGAGCATCTACCAAGGATCGGACGGCCGCTGGCACGGCTGGGTAACCATGGGGATCAAGGACGACGGCTCGCCTGACCGGCGTCATCGCACCGGCCGGACTGAGGCGGAGGTCACGGCGAAGGTCCGCATGCTGGAGAACGAGCGGGACGCGGGCAAGGTCAACAAGCCTGGCCGGGCGCCCACAGTCGCCGAATGGATGACGACCTACCTCGACACCATCTGCGCCCGGCTCGTCGCGTCTGGCAGCATGGCGCCCCGCACGCTCGATGACTACAGGTCCAAGACACGGCTCTGGATCATCCCTATGGTCGGTCAGCACCGCCTCGACCGACTCCTGCCCGAACACCTCGACCGCGCGTACTGCCGCATGTTCGAGGCCGGATTGTCGCCAAGCACAACGCTGAAGGTCCACCGCATCCTGTCGCGCGCCCTCGCGATAGCGGTGCGCCGAGACCTCGTCGCCCGGAACGTGACGAAACTGGTCGACGCGCCCTCTCCTGACGAGCCGGAGATCACCCCTCTCACGAAGGAGGAAGCCCGGCTCGTCTTGAAGGCCGCCAGCGACGGCCGCAACGGCACGCGCTGGTCCGTTGCGCTCGCCCTGGGCATCCGCCAGGGCGAGGCCCTCGGCTTGCGCTGGGCCTACGTCAACCTGGAGACCGGCACCATCCGTGTGTGGTTCCAGATTGAATGCGGGCGGCAATGGCACCGGGCACCCTGTCCCAAGAACTGCACCGAACATGGGCACCGTCCAGATTGCCCCGCTGGCTGCAAGAAGCGGGCACACGCCTGCCCGCAAAAGACATGCAACCCGAAGACCTGCATCATCCACGCCCAACACTGCCCAAAGCGGTGCGGCGGGGGCGTCGCCTTCCGTCCCCGTAAGGGCAAGTCGAAGCTAGCAATCCAGTGCCCGCCGCAACTTCTCAAACTCCTCCGCGAGCACCGCAAGGCTCAGATGGTCGAGCGACTCGCCGCCGGCGCCGCATGGGTAGATCACGACCTCGTGTTCTGCCGGCAGAACGGCGCCCCGATCGACCGATCTGACGATTGGCGCGACTGGAAGGATCTGCTCCACGCGGCAGGCGTTCGCGGGGTGCGCGTCCACGATGGCCGACACACCGCCGCGACGCTCCTGATCGAGCAGGGCGTGCACCTACGGACGGTCCAAGAGATCCTCGGACACTCTCGCGTCACGGTGACCGAGCGATACACGCACGTGCCATCGCCGACGGCGAAAGACGCCGCTTCCCTCATCGACCGGGCTCTGTGGGGACCGTGAGCGCGGCGGCTCCCACGGGCTTGCCCCGGGCGGGGGATGGGGCGTGCGGCACGGTCGGCCCGAAACCGTCGGTACGGGCATCTACGCTGCGAGCGACACGCCACGACGGCCTCAGACGAGCCCGTTCGCCGCATCGATCGCGCCGGCCTTACGGGCGATTGGCACGAGTGAGCCGCTGCTCCCCGCGGGCCGGCCTCGGTGGCGTCGGCGCTCTACGCTACCATACCAAGCAGACCGAGGTCCCCCCACGCCGGGCACGTTGCGCACGATTTTCATTGTCTACGAGTCTCCCGGCCATTCTTCACTCAGTTTCACGCACTGTGAGGGGGACCTTCGACTCGAACGCCATCACACATAAGTGCGCGAGAGGTGACCCGCTTAGGCACTCTACGGGACGTCCGCCAGCGCTTGTCAGCTGACTGGCATATTCGATTCGGGTAGAGGGAAGCGGAATAGCCCCTTCACTAGCCCCTGAAAGTCCGCCTATGTGGTAGTCGCGAGGTCGGGCCGGAACGTATTTCGACACGTATGTCTCAGCCAGGTATTTGACATCAACCCAATAGAACCGACCAGCCGGCGTGAGAATCCACTCGAGCATTCGCGAAGTCATCGATTCGGACATGGAAGTGAGCGAGGCCACTTGCATCAGCGACATGCGGTTTGCGAAATCCAACGCCAGCCCGCAGCCAGAGATCCAGTACACTTCCGCACCCGGGCTCGCCGCCCACCGCAGCCCGCGCAGCCCATCACGCAGGATTGCCGCGCCAGCTCCGGGAACTGCCTCGACTAGCAGTCCGCTCTGCGAGATAAAGGTAGCACCTGACACACCTGGCTGGACGTACTCCTGAATAGCCACTCTAACGGGAGAGACGTGCGATACGAAGCGCACGACCTCCTCGGTAGATAGGGCACGAGTAGGGAGGTCAGTGCCCTCCTCCGACCTTATCCGCCAGGTGGTGCCTTCGACGTGGCGGTCGCGCAAGAATGCGTCAATGGACCAATAAGTACGCGGAACGCTCTGCGTGAGACTTGCCAAGAACCGAAGTCTGTCCTTTTTACTCCCACCTACCAAGATCGTACCAAGTCCTGATCCGAGTCGCCGCCATCCGGCATCGGGATGCTGAAAAGGCTCATCTGGGCATGCCTCCTCCTTAACTCGGCACGAATCTCAGCTTCCGCGTCGCGATTCTCCAGTTCTTCACGTCGGAGTGACCGGAAAGCCACAGACCCATCTGGGAAGAGCGCCCTGACGAGTTCGAGGCCATAACTTCCCCGCGCATCAAATAGTCGATATCCGTCCCTCATTCGCCTGAGGATGTCTTGTCGCAGGATGTCGACCGCGTCATCGACGGTTTCCACCTGGTAGCTGCGCACCTCCCGGTCCTTCCTTTCCTTCCGCCGACCAAGCTTGACGAAGACCGTGGGAGGTCTACCGATCACATAGTATGAGATGTATTTGTCCTGGTTTCTCTCTTGGTTTAGACAATTGAGGAAGATAGACAGACTTGGCTCGGCGTCGGTCGCCGAGGGCAAGCTATCTCGCTTACGGAGAAGCTCCAGAAACGGTTTCGAAGGGCCAAAGAGCGGGCTGGGAAGAGCGTCCAAGGAGCACCACCTCAGCTCGGCGCATCGTTCCGGCTCCAGATTCCTTAGATCACCGACATACCTGGTGACCTGGACACCGATCTGTACGTAGTGCGTGTTGGTGTACGGGGTATTTACCGACTTCCAAACGTACAGCATCTGCGCCTTGAGACCGGTCTCCTCAGCGAGTTCCCGCGAGGTAGCATCCTCGAATGACTCGCCGAATTCGAGATGTCCGCCAGGCAGGGCCCATTGACCATCCCCAAATATACCTCTCCGCCTTCCGAGGAGGACAGAGCGATGCCAGCCCCTGCGCGTAACAATTGCCTGTACGCCGACCGTTGGTCGGGGGGGCGAATCTGGCACGGCTATGACGCCTCCGCGACCACGGCAGGCGCCGAGCGAAGCTGCGATCCCATCCGCTCGGCAACATCACGAGCCGATTGAGCCAGATCCTTCCGATTGAGCCGTTCGGCCAGTTCAGCCACTAGCTCATTCGCCTCCGCGATCCCCCGCAGCCACGACACGCGCCATGCGTACGCGAGCGAGCCCTGGGCCAGTTCCAGACCCTGCTCGTCCTGTCCGAGCGCCGCGAGGCAACTCGCTTGTCCCAGCATTGCCACGCCGATCTCCCTTGTGTTGGGCTCGGAGCGCCGCCGTGAGACGCGCTCCGCGCGTTCAAAGACACCGATTGCCTTCTCGATCAACCCGTCATTGGCCGACGCTTGGCCCAAAGCGAGCCATGCCGAACCCTCCGAATTCATCAGGTCGATTGCCTCGTCTGAATCACTGCTCCAAGCTCTAGCACAGATCTCTGCTGCGGCCCTGCGGTGATCGGCCACGTCTCGCTCATTGCCGAGCCTGCCATGGGCAACTAACGCCCGCCTGTGCGCCTGGAACCGCAGCCTGTTCTCGCGCGGATTAAGGCTCAGCGCACGCTCAGCAAGACTGGCAGAGTCCGAGAAGTCCCTACGCAAATAGAACTTGATCCAGCTCCACCAGATCAACCAGTCCGCAAGATCGGCCTGCCGAAGTGACCGTGCGACCATTCGCTCACACCAGGATTCCGTAAATGTCCAGTATCCCCGCTCCACGATATATGAAAAGAGCCAGCGGTAGATGCTAGTGACGCTTCTTAGGTCATCCTGCTCGAAGGCGTTTGCCATGAGTCTCTTGAGGTTCTCGAATTCCTTGTCAAGATGTAGGAAGTTCGACCAATCTGACGTCGGCTGGCCGCCGTACTGGCGTGCCCAGTTCTCAAGGTAAGCCTGAACCGCGTGCCGACGCTCGCCTTCCCTATCATAGCGTCTGGCCTTCCGTGCCACATACTCCCGCACAATGGGGTGCGCCCACGTGTACTGACCGATGAACAGCTCTTTGACTAGATGAGCATCAAGGAGCATCTCGATCGCGCGTTCGACGGTGCTCCTCTTCATCTTAGAGACTGACGCGAGCCCGTCGAGTGTGAAGGTGACCGGAAAGCTTCCACTCCAAACCAGGCACGATTTAGCAGGCCGACTCAGTCGTGAGTAGAGGCCGCCCAGCAAGAACTCGTATATGCCGCCCTGGACGGTCTCATCGATTTCGTCGATATGTAGAAGAGTGTTCGATAGCGTCGAGCAGCATAACCATCGCTTCGGGCCATCCATTTGAGGCGACCAGAAGGCGCTCGACGTCTTCCGGCCGCGCATTTCCGATCTTTCTCCCCAACACCGGACTCCTCTGCACCCAGAGGCTCAACAGTTCAGCCATCTCGTCTCTAGTTAGGCCAGTATGTTCGATCTCCCAGAGATGAGGGATCCGATATCTCACGTCGCGCGCATCGCGCATCGTCACGAGCGCCCGACTGGGCGGCGGTAGGTCTGCCAGAAAGTCGATGACTGAGGAATGGACGCCGTCTAGGTTGTCGAGTAAGAGCAATGTCGGCACGGTCTCGAGGTGGCTGAGCAGATGCTCTATGCTTCTATCCATCGAGTCAGGATTTGGATTTCGGATGGGCAACTGGAGATGACACTCATCCACGATGTCTGAGACGGTCAGGACTCGGTCCTTCCCGCTAATTAGGGCATGGCCCGTGTAGCGCGCGACAATTTGAGCGACGACCCGACGCGCCGTCGCGGTCTTCCCGACGCCGGGTAAGCCGGAGAGACAAACGACGCTCGATTGCGGTGCCGCGAGGGCTGAACTCAACTTCTCGATGAGAGTTTGAACGCCGTCCTTATGCGCGACGAACGGTTCGCGGTTATCGGTCAGCGCCCTTTCTACCCTGATCGTCGAGCGCGTCCTCGTGATCGCATTGTTGAGGGCGGCTGCGAAGTCATCGAAGCCTTCGATATACGCGATGTGGCACGAGGTTGACGACTCCATTAGATCTTGCACCATGGACGCTACCGGGTCGCCTCTGCGGGCCAGCCAGTATAGCCCGAGTGGAACGCCCGCTCTTGCCGCCGCTGTCAGCACTTCCATTATACTGTGATCGCGGCCAGAGTACCCTACGACGACCAGTCCGCCTTGCGCACAGGCTCGCTGCAGCTTCGCGGCCTGCGATGCGCCAAGGTGCCTTAGTTCGCCTTGGGTGTTGGCTAATCGATCAAACAGATAGTCACCGTGAAGCTTGTACAAGGTCGGCTGTGACTCGAAGTCGCCGGTACCGGCGACTTGTTCGTCGTACGAGACCACGCGAAGTGTCGTCAGCTGACCTGCGGACTGCTCGATAAGGGTGTCAAAGTTCGCGGTATACAAATCTTTGATTACCCGGGCTTCCACGACCTTCGCTAGGGCCCAGTGTGCGGGCGATGGCTTCTGGTTGACGAAGAAGGGCTCGAGAAACGTGCGCCGGAGCCGCGGTGTCGGTCTAATAAGCTCCAATATGTCGGAGTATGCTGTGTCCGGGCTCTGTACCAGACCTTCCTCACTCAACCACAGTTCAACCTGGTCGTATGACGCTGCGTCGTCCCTATGGTGCATCCGGTAGAGGCGGTACTTTGCCTCGCGGGTGATGCCGTCAGCCGTTGGTATTCCAGCTCCAGCCGAGCAACCCGCTCCCATGAAGAGAGCAAATTGCCCGGCATGCTCCGGGGCGGCAATGAGGTCCACAACGACCCGAACGTCAATCTGACGCATTGTGGATTCTCTGATATATACATAGGGGCACATAGTGTTCCACCCTCGGAAGCAAGTCCGGCACCACATCCTTTCGAACGGGACATCCCCTACCTGTGTCGCTGCTGCAAATACTCAGCTCATTTGGAGTGGTAGTCGCAATGATGGATTGGCCGTTCCATACATATCCATTGAGGGACGGCTGATCAACGAGCAGACCGCAGGCATAGACTGAGCCGTCTGGCATGAACTGCAGGTTAGTTCTGTCGCGGACGGCACACGCCTTGTCATCGAGAGCCGACTTGGGATTAGACGTGCTGTCCGCAACTAGATACGCCGCCTGACACTGGATTGAAAGATCGCTACGCATCGGCACGTAGCGGGCTACCCTGTCGCACAGGGCGAGCCACGCTTCTGGGTCGACGCTCTCTTGGCCGTCACGGGCTCTTCCAGTTGGCGAAACCCAGTGGATGTTAAGGAGTCGGCAGCCTGATTCCTCAGCCAGTTGAATCAACTGACCTAATTCTTCATACGAGCCCGGCGTGATGCTGCAAGTAATTACGAATGGCATTTGACGTTCGCGTAGTATCTTCATACTTCCGCACGCCTGAGAGAAAGTACCCCCGCCGCGAACTCGATCGTTTGTATAAGCCGTGGCACCATCAAGGCTTACGTAGCTGACATCAATCAGGTCGGCAGCAGGGGAGCCTAGGAGCCTCTGAAAGGGCCGTGAGCCGTTCGTCACGAATCGGTTCGCTGGTATTCCGATTGTACGGGGGAGGCTGAGTATCTGAACGATGTCGGGATGCAGCGACGGCTCGCCGCCCAGGAGGGCGACATCCTGCACGCCAGCCGCACGTGCCCATCGAAGGATTGACTCGATCGTCTCCAAGCTCATATTGCGCGTGGTCTTGAAGTACTCGTTGCCCAGGAAACATGTCCTGCACTTGAGGTTACAGGTCGAGTTTATGTATAGATCGATGCTGTCACCATGGTACGACATGGGCAGCATGCTCTTTGTCCGACTGCCCTCGTGCGACATCGCCTGCGCTGCGCGGTCGCCAGTTCTTCTGCCAGATCGACCCGTCGTACCCGCTGTCCCTTGTAGTGACCCGTGCGTGGCGCCTGGCGTTCTCGTGCGGTATCCGCCCATACACGTAGTGTGAGGGATCCTCCCGACCAGCGCTACGGCCCTCAACCCCGGCGCTCGTCCGCGTCGCATCGTACGTGGGCGGCCGCAAAGGCTGGCGACCGCTGCCGGCGCCACCAGGAGTCCGATGTTCTGCGGCGGCGCGGCCACGTTCCTACCCCGTGGAACCTGCCTCTCGCGAGGACGGGCATGAGTCAAGCCTCGGAGGTGGCCGCGAGCCCTCGGACGCTCAGAGAATCGACTGCTCGGCATGCCACCCCCGGGACGATACGTCGGACGACTGCAACCAAGACTGCAGCCAAGCAATCTGGACAGGCGTCGGCGTGCGAAGGATACACACTGGTCAGGGCGGAGGCTCCGGGATTCGAACCCGGGACGGGCTGTTAACCCGAACCGCATTAGCAGTGCGGCGCCATAGACCGGACTAGGCGAAGCCTCCCGGGCCTCACCAGAGGCCCGAGGGTCAGCGTACTGGGTGGACGCGAGGGCGGGCAAAGGGGCGTCACCGCAGGTAGGCGGCCTGCGGTGCCGGCGCGGCGGCGGGGTCAGGCTCGGCGCAGGATGCGCTTCAGCGGCCGGGGCCGGACCAGGAACGCCTCGGCCTCCAGGGCGGCCATCGCGATCCGGGGCAGGTCGCGCGTCGACGGGAACAGGATGAAGCGCGGCTCCCAGTGCGGCCGGAACTTGAGGTTGAAGCGGTAGAGCGTCTCGATCTGCCACCAGCGGGAGGCGAAGACCAGCAGCGACCGCCAGAGCCGGAGCACCGGCCCGGCGCCGATCCGCTCGCCGCGCTCCAGGGCGGAGCGGAAAACGGCGAAGTTCAACGAGATGCGGGCCACCCCGAGGCGCGGGGCGGCCTGGATGAGCCGGACGATGAGCAGCTCGTTCAGGCCGTTGTCAGCGGTCCGGTCGCGCCGCATCAGGTCCAGCGACAGCCCGTCCTGCCCCCACGGGACGAAGTGCAGCAGGCCGCGCAGCCTGCCCTGCTGGTGCGCAGTGACCACCACGCAGTCACCATCGGCGGGGTCCCCGAGCCTCGACAGCGCCATCGAGAACCCGCGCTCGACCGTCGCGCCCCGCCACGCGGCCGCGACGGTGCGCAGGCCGTTCATCTCGTCGGGCGGGATGTCCTCCGTCCGCCGGATCGCCACGTCGTACCCGGCCCGCTCCACCCGGGCCACCGCCTGCCGGACCCCACGCATGGCCCGGCCCTCCAGGCTGAACTCCGGCACCGTGACGATCGCCTCGTCGCCGAGCTCCAGGGCGTCCAGCCCGTGCCGGTGGTAGACGGTCGCGCCCAGCTCGCTGCATCCGATCACGGCCGGCACCCAGGCATGATCCTCTGCCAAGGCCCTGAACGCGACGATCGCCCCCGGCCACGCCTCCGGGTCGCCGATCGGGTCGCCGCTGGCCAGCGCCACCCCGTGCACCGGACGGTAGCTCACCGCCGCCTTGCCGGACGAGGACCACACCACGCTCTTGTCCCGGCGCAGGGCGAAGTAGCCGAGCGAGTCGCGCCGGCCCTGCCGGCCGAGCAGCACCCGCAGACCCTCCTCGTCCTGCCGGGTGAGCTGCGCGATCGGCTCGGACGGCCGGAGGATGAGGTACGCGGTGAGCAGCGCGATGAGCAGCCCGTACCCGAGCAGGGTCGCGGTGACGATGTCGGTGAACCGGTCGCCGGTGAAGCTGAGCGGGCCGGGCACGCCGATCATGCCGAGCAGCACGTGTCGGAGCTGGGTGAGCAGGGACGGCCGGCCGACGATCCGGCTCTGGTTGATCAGCAGCAGCGCCATGCCCAGCCCGCTGCCCAGGACCACCAGCTGGACGAAGACCCGGACGCCGAGCCAGCGGGTGGTCGGGTCGCCCTTGGCGTGGAACTCGTCCCGCGCCGCGATCAGCAACGCCAGGGTCGCGACCGAGAAGACCGCCTCCTCGAGGTAGAGCCCCTTCAGCACGTGCGAGGCGGCCACGATCACGGTGACCACCACCGCGGCCCGCCAGGCCCGCCGCTTGCGCCGGCGCAACCCGCCGGCCAGGTAGAGCAGCAGGGTGCCCAGGACGGCGGCGACCGCAGTCGCGGTGGCGCTGGCCGGCGTCGGGATGATCTGCACCAGGGCGTGCACCCGCTCGCGCTGCGCCGGCAGCAGGGCGCTGACGATGGTGAGCGCACCGAGCAGCCAGGTGAGCGTCGCGACGATGGACGCGGTGCGGCGGCAGGAGAACGGCCACCAGCGTCGGCGGGCGGGAGCGGCGATCGGCACGCCACCGCGCGCCGGCGCGGTCACCCGATCGTCCTGCCGTACCGCCGGTGCCTCGCTGGCCGGCTCCGCGGGCGCGGTGCGGCGGCCGGTCGAGCGT
>Ga0137371_10004347_pt1 | contig 11104 bp, 8 predicted proteins | sample SagtaG_7_FD_104919 | JGI IMG/M metagenome (GOLD analysis project Ga0137371, IMG submission 104919) | Vadose zone soil microbial communities from Sagehorn Ranch, Mendocino, California, USA - Sage1_R_40_16 metaG | ecosystem: Environmental > Terrestrial > Soil > Vadose zone | place: USA: California... | reverse complement strand
GCGGATCGCGGTCACCTTGCAGGGCCCGGCCTCGATCACGGTCACCGGGGTCACCGCGCCGTCCTCGCCGAAGACCTGCGTCATCCCGAGCTTCTTTCCGAGGATCGCCGCCATGCCGCCCTAGAGTTTGATCTCGATGCTGACGCCGGCCGGCAGCGAGTCCAGGCGCTGCAGCGAGTCGACGGTTTTCGGAGACGGCTGGAGGATGTCGATCAGCCGCTTGTGGGTGCGGATCTCGAAGTGCTCGCGCGAGTCCTTGTCCTTGAACGGCGAGCGGATCACGCAGTAGACGTTCTTCTCGGTCGGCAGCGGCACCGGGCCCGAGACGCTGGCGCCGGTGCGCTCCGCGGTCTCGACGATCTCCCGGGCAGCCCGGTCTATGGCGTCGTGGTCGTACGCCTTCAGTCGAATCCGGATTTTCTGCGCCGCTATGGCTGCCACTTGAACTCGTCTCTTCTTGTCTTTCCCGCGCGGCCTTACCGCGCGTAAAGGGCGGGGCCCCTTTTGGTGGGGCGCCGCCCCTGGTCGTATGTCTTTTCAGTTTTCTCGCCGCGAGAGCGGCGAGGGCGGGCGAATGCCCGCCCTTCGATGCTGGCGCTACTCGACTATCTCGGAGACGACCCCCGAGCCGACGGTCCGGCCGCCCTCGCGGATGGCGAACCGCAGGCCCTGATCCATGGCGATCGGCTGGATCAGCTCGATCGTCATCTCGACGTTGTCCCCCGGCATCACCATCTCGGTCCCCTCGGGGAGGTTGGCGATCCCGGTCACGTCCGTCGTGCGGAAATAGAACTGAGGCCGGTAGCCGGAGAAGAACGGCGTGTGACGCCCCCCCTCCTCCTTCTTCAGGCAGTAGACCTCGGCCTTGAATTTGGTGTGCGGCGTGATCGAGCCCGGCTTGCAGAGCACCTGCCCGCGCTCGATCTCCTCGCGCTTGGTACCGCGCAGTAGCGCGCCGATGTTGTCGCCGGCCTGGCCCTGGTCGAGGATCTTGCGGAACATCTCGACCCCGGTGACGACCGTTTTCGTCGTGTCCTTGATGCCGACGATCTCGACCTCGTCGCCGGTGTTGACGATCCCCTGCTCGACGCGGCCGGTGGCGACGGTGCCGCGGCCGGTGATCGAGAAGATGTCCTCGATCGGCATCAGGAAGGGCTTGTCGAGCTCGCGCACCGGCTCGGGGATGTAGGAGTCGAGCGCGTCGGCCAGTTCGAAGACCGCTTTCTGCGCCTCTTCGTCGCCCTCCAGCGCCTTCAGCGCCGAGCCCTTGATGATCGGCGTCTCGTCACCCGGGAAGTCGTACTCGTTGAGCAGGTCCTTGACCTCCTCCTCGACCAGCTCGATCAGCTCTTCGTCGTCGACCTGGTCGACCTTGTTGAGGAAGACGACCACGTGCGGGACGTTGACCTGGCGGGCGAGCAGGATGTGCTCGCGCGTCTGCGGCATCACGCCGTCGGCGGCCGAGACGACCAGGATCGCGCCGTCCATCTGGGCGGCGCCGGTGATCATGTTCTTCACGTAGTCGGCGTGGCCGGGGCAGTCGACGTGGGCGTAGTGGCGGTTGTCGGTCTGGTACTCGACGTGCGAGGTCGCGATCGTGATCCCGCGCTCCTTCTCCTCGGGAGCGTTGTCGATCTCCTCGAAGCTTTTCTCTTCGGCGCCCCCCTTCGTGGAGAGCGTCTTTGTGATCGCGGCCGTCAGAGTCGTCTTGCCGTGGTCGATGTGACCGATCGTGCCGACGTTCACGTGCGGCTTGTCGCGCTCGAACTTCTCCTTGGACATCGCTCTCCGTTCTACCTTTCGAAGTCGTTTTTTCCGCTGCCTGCGGGCGAACCTGGGAAATATAGCCAGCGTCCGGCGCTCATGTGGTCGCCCCCACCGGTTCGCCGGCCCTGTGCTCGACGATTTCCTCGGCGATACTGGCCGGGACCTCCTCGTAACGCTCGAACTGCATCGTGTAGGTGGCGCGGCCCTGCGTCATCGAGCGCAGTTCGGTCGCGTAGCCGAACATCTCGCCGAGCGGCACGAACGCCTGCACCGCCAGCGCGTTGCCGCGCTGGTCCTGGCCCTGCACTTTGCCGCGCCGCCGCGAGAGGTCGCCGATCACGTCGCCGAGGAAGTCCTCGGGGGTGACCACCTCGACCGCCATCACCGGCTCAAGCAGCACCGGGCTGGCCTTGCGGGCGGCCTCCTGGATCGCCATCGAGCCGGCGATCTTGAAGGCCATCTCGGAGGAGTCGACGTCGTGGAAGGAGCCGTCGATCAGCTCGGCCCTGACGTCGACCATCGGGTAGCCGGCCTTGACGCCGTTTTCCAGCGCCTCCTCCCTCCCCTGCTCGGCGGGGCCGATGGACTCGGTCGGGATGGCGCCGCCCTTGATCTTGTTGACGAAGTCGAAGCCCTCCTCGGGCGCCGGCTCGAGGTTGATCACGACGTGCCCGAACTGGCCGCGGCCGCCGGTCTGGCGGACGAAGCGGCCCTCGACCTTCTCGACCCGCTTGCGGATCGTCTCGCGGTAGGCGACCTGGGGGCGGCCGACGTTGGCGTCGACCTTGAACTCGCGCAGCATGCGGTCGACGATCACCTCCAGGTGCAGCTCGCCCATGCCGTGGATCAGGGTCTGGCCCGTCTCCTCGTCGGACTCGACCTGGAAGGTCGGGTCCTCCTCGGCGAGGCGCTGAAGCGCGGTGCCCAGCTTCTCCTGGTCGGCCTTGGTCTTCGGCTCGATCGCCACCGCGATCACCGGCTCCGGGAATTCGATCGTCTCCAGGGCGATCGGCGCGTCGGGGGCGGCCAGCGTGTCGCCGGTCCCCGTCTGTTTGAGCCCGACCCCGGCGCAGATGTCGCCCGCGTAGCACTCCTCGATCTCCTCGCGGTGGTTGGCGTGCATCATCAGCAGCCGCCCGATGCGCTCGGTCTTGCCGGTGGAGACGTTGAGGACGCGGCCGCCGGCGGCGAGCTTGCCGGAGTAGACGCGGAAGTAGGTCAGCTTGCCGACGTAGGGGTCGGCCATCACCTTGAAGGCGAGCGCCGAGAAGGGCGCGTCGTCGTCGGCCGGGCGCTCCGCCTCGCTCGGCTCGCCGTCGCCCTTGCCGGCGGGCTGGAGCCCTTTAACGGGAGGCACCTCGAGCGGCGAGGGCAGGAGCTCGACGATCGCGTCGAGCAGCGGCTGCACCCCCTTGTTCTTGAAGGAGGAGCCGCAGAGGACGGGAGTCACCTTGGTGTCGAGGCAGGCGCGGTGCAGCGAGGCGGCGATCCGCTCGTGGGGGATCTCCTCCTCGCCGAGGTAGGCCTCCATCAGCTCGTCGTCGTAGTCGGCGCAGGCCTCGATCAGCTCGGTGCGGTACTTCTCCGCCTGCTCGCGCAGGTCGTCCGGGATCTCGCCGGTCTCGAACTCGGTGCCGAGCTCGTCTTTCCAGACCATCGCCCGCATCTCGATCAGGTCGACGACGCCTTCGAAGTCGCCCTCGCTGCCGATCGGCAGCTGGATCGGCAGCGGGTGGGCGCCGAGCCGGTCCACCATCGTCTGCACGGCGTTGAAGAAGTCGGCGCCGGTGCGGTCCATCTTGTTGGTGTAGGCGATGCGCGGGACGCGGTACTTGTCGGCCTGGCGCCAAACGGTCTCGGACTGCGGCTCGACCCCGGCGACCGCGTCGAAGACGGCGATCGCGCCGTCGAGGACGCGCAGGCTGCGCTCGACCTCGACCGTGAAGTCGACGTGGCCGGGCGTGTCGATGATGTTGATGCGGTGCTCGTTCCACTCGCACGCGGTCGCCGCGGAGGTGATCGTGATGCCGCGCTCCTGCTCCTGTTCCATCCAGTCCATCACGGCGGCGCCCTCGTGGACCTCGCCCATCTTGTGCGTGCGGCCGGTGTAGTAGAGGATGCGCTCGGTCGTCGTCGTCTTGCCGGCGTCGATGTGCGCCATGATCCCGATGTTGCGGGTCTTCTCTAGGGGGAAGCTGCGTGGCATGGTCCGTAAGTTAGGGGTTGTCGCTTGAAACTGGGACGAGTGAAACGGAAGCGATCCGGCGCGAGCCAGGATCGGCGCATGAAAAAGGCCCTCGCGGGCCCGGCGAAACGTACTGCGAAGAAACTGCCTGAGCGACGCGCGATGATAGCAGCGGCGCGTCGGCGGGCAATGGTCGCACGAGTGCGGGCCGAAGCCTTCACCAGGGCTGCCGACCGGCGCCTAAACGCGCTGCTCTCGACGGCGCCGAACGTGGAGATCTGGACGCGAGCGGCGGACCGGCGCCTCAACCGGCTGCTGATCCGCGCCTGGCTCCGGCTCGCAGCCGCCGGACGACGGGTCGGTGCAGTGTGTCGACCTTGGCTGCGGTGGCTGAGCCGCCGGCTGCGCCCCGCCCTGGTCCTGCTTCTGCGTGGCTTCTCGCTCGCCGAACGCCGGCTGCGGTGGCTCAGCGCGGCGGCGACGCGGGTCGCGACCCGGGCGAGCGCCGTAATCACCCCGCAGCGGGCGATCTGCGGGGCGATCGTCGCCTCCGCGGCCTGCCTGGTCGCCTCCCAGTTCATCGCCTACCGAGGGGTCGAGGTGGGGCAGCCCGGGTACGCGGGGCTGCCGCCGGTCGCGACCCCGCCCACCGTGGGCGTCGAGACCGCCGGCGAGGCGCACGCATACCTGCTGATCCCAGTCGCGGCGCTCGCCGCCGGGCTTGCGGGCCTGGCGGCGCTGCGACCCCGGCGGCGCGGGCTCGGACGGGTGGTCGCCGTCCTCGGCCTGCTCGGCCTCGCCGTCATCCTCCTCGTCGACCGCCCCGCCGGCCTCGACGCCGGCGCCCAGGCGACCCGCTTCGCCGGCGCTACCGCCGTGCTCGACGACGGCTTCTACGCCGAGCTCGCCTCCGCCGCCGGCCTGATCCTCTGCGGACTGCTCCTGGCATATACCGGGGCACGAAAACCGAGTCTGGCGAGAAAGCGGGGAGGCTGGCGAAGCGCGCGCACCTGGTTCGCGCGTAGGCGAGGCGGCAAGCCGAGGACACAGCCAGACGACGGTTTGCGGCGTCCCGGCGCTACCATGCGCGGCCGTGCCTAACACGAACCAGCTGATCCGCAAGGGCCGTAAACGCCCTAAGAAGAAGACGACGACGCCCGGCCTCAAGTCGGGGCAGGGGCGCAAGAAGGCGGTCGCGGCGCCGCAGCGCCGCGGCGTCTGCACCCGCGTCGCCACGGTGACGCCGAAGAAGCCGAACTCAGCCCTGCGCAAGATCGCCCGTGTGCGGCTGACCAACGGGATGGAGGTCACCACCTACATCCCGGGCGAGGGCCACAACCTCCAGGAGCACTCGGTGGTGCTGGTCCGCGGCGGCCGGGTCAAGGACCTGCCTGGCGTCCGCTACAAGGTCGTGCGCGGCACGCTCGACGCCGCCGGCGTCTCCGACCGCAAGCAGGCCCGCTCCCGCTACGGCGTCAAGGCAAGCTGACGCTCCCGTGCCGCGCCGCTCCGCAGCCCAGATCCGTCCGGTCGAGCCCGACGCCCGGTTCCGTAACCGGCTCGTCCAGCAGATCGTCAACAAGGTGATGCGGGAGGGCAAGAAGCCGCTCGCGGAGCGGATCGTCTACGACGCGCTGGCGGTGGTCGGCGAGCGCAGCGGCGAGGACCCGGTGGAGACCCTGGAGGGGGCGATCAAACAGCTCACCCCCGTTCTCGAGGTTCGCTCGCGCCGGGTCGGCGGCGCCACCTACCAGGTGCCGGTCGAGGTCCCGGCGCGCCGCGCCCGCACGCTGGCGGTCCGCTGGCTGGTCGACTACGCCCGCCAGCGCCGCGAGTACTCGATGGCCGAGCGGCTGGCCAGCGAGATCCTCGACGCAACCCAGCAGCAGGGCGGCGCCTGGAAGCGGAAGGACGACATCTACCGCATGGCGCAGGCCAATAAGGCGTTCGCCCATTATCGGTGGTAGAGGGGCATGGGATGCCTCTCGCCCGGACAAATGCCGGCCTAATTACAGGTGGTAGGGACGGTAGGGCGCCTCTCGCCCGGACAAGTGCCGGTCTAATTAGGCCGGCACTTTGAGTATCCGCCCGTTCGAGAGGCGCCCCACCGCCCTCCACCGACCGCAGATGCGACGCGCCACGCCGACAAAGCGCAATGCGCATATCTAGATTCAGAACATGCGACCGATCCTCGCGGTAGATGTCGATGGGGTGATCAGCCTCTTTGGGTTTGAGGAGAGGCCGGAAGGGCCGGGGATTCGGTTTGAGATGGTGGACGGGGTGCCGCACTGCATCTCGCTCGTTGCGGGGGATCGGCTGCGGCGCCTGGGCGAGTGGTTCGAGCTGCTCTGGGCTACCGGCTGGGAGGACAAAGCGAACTTCTACCTGCCAAACCTGCTCGGGATTCCGGAGCTGCCCCACATCAGCTTCGACGGCGCCGCCCGCTTTGGCTCAGCCCACTGGAAGCTCGGACCGCTCGACGAGTACGGCCAGGGCCGGCCCCTGGCCTGGATCGACGACTCCTTCGACGAGAGCTGCTACGAGTGGGCCGAGAAGCGCTCCGAGCCGACCCTGCTCGTCCCGACCGAGCCACACCTCGGCCTCGAGGAGGCCCACGTCGCCGCGCTGGAGTTCTGGGCCGGGCAGCTAGATGGTGGATGAAGCGCATCCGACATTGACCCCACCCCAGTGTGGTCAATGTCGGATGCGCGAGCCGCTGGCCGCATGCATCGCGCTCAACCACCGGCTCGGGCTTGCAAGCCCGAGCCGGTGGTAGTCGCCCGACGGCGTGGAATCAACCATCTAGACTGACCGCGTGGAGGGATTCTGGCCGATCTTCTTTCTGCTGGTCGTCTTGAAGATTCCCGTCTTCGCGGCGCTTTGGCTGGTCTGGTGGGCTGGTCACGCGACGCCGGAGACCGACGGCGCCGCCGAGGACTCCGACGGCGGCCCCGAACGTTGGCGCCCTCACCCCCCACGCCCACGCGGCCCCCGCCGCGATCCGCACGGCGGCGCCGTGAGGAGGGGACGGGGTGCCCCTCCCGGGCAGCGGCGTCCTGGTTTTCGCACAGACCACTCAGCGAGAGACGGGACGCGCGGCGGCGTAAGGAGGGGTCGGGTGCCCCTCGGAACGTCTTGTACTTTTTCGCCTCAGCGGCCAGCGGACGACCGCCGCACGATCACTGAAAAAGTTAAGTGGAGAGGGGCACCCGACCCCTCCCTCGCTGCGCGGCCCGACCCCGCTCGCGCCGGATCTCGCGCAGGTACGGGTGGAAGTCCACCTGGATCGTGTGACGCTTGGAGGCGACGTAGCGCTTCCGCATCTTCTTTTCCGCCTCGGCGATCTCCGCCCGCATCTCGGCGGGTGACGGCAGCGTCCCCCGGCCGCCGAGCAGGTCCGCGACCCACTCCGACTGCGCCTCGGCGATCGGCATGATCGCGCCGAGCGGCTGGATGAAGCCGATGAAGTAGAGATTGGGGTGCTCGACCGAGGCAACCCGGCGGTAGAGGGATAGCCGGTTGTCGGCGGTCGAGAGGAGGCCGGGGTCGAAGAACGGGAAGCTGATCTTGTAGCCAGTGCAGTAGACGACGAGGTCGACCTCCTCCTCGCTGCCGTCGGTGAAGCGGACCGTGCGCCCGCCGGCGAAGCGCTCGATGTTGGGCTTGATCGCGATATCGCCGTGGCCGAGCCGCGAGAGCAGCTCTGCGGAGACGGTCGGGTGCGCCTCGAGCAGCTTGTGGTCGGGCTTCGGCAGCCCGTAGGCGGTCATGTCGCCAACCGCCAGACCCAGCATGCGCATGATGAAGAAACGCTGGACAGGCAGCGGCAGCCTGGTGAGGATGGGCGAGGCCGATTCGTCGGTCGGTTTGCCGTTCAGGTACTTGGGCAGGACGTAGGCGCCGCGGCGCATCGCCAGGAACGTCGCGCCGGCGATCCGCGATGCCTCGACCGCGATGTCGGTCGCCGAGTTGCCGATCCCCAGCACCAGCACCCGCTTGCCCACCAGCACCTCGGGCTCGCGGTAGTGGTGGACGTGGATCTGCTCGCCCTCGAACTCGTCGGCGCCGGGGAAGGGCGGTTCCGGCCAGCGCGCGTCCCAGTGGTGCCCGTTGGCGACCAGCACGGCGCGGTAGCGGCTCGTCTCGCGCTTGCCGTCGGCGCCCTCGACGGTCACCTCCCACTCCCCGCCGGCCGGCTCGACGCTCACCACCTCAGCCCTGAAGCGAATCTTCTCCCGCAACCCGAAGTGATCCACGTAGTCGTCGAAGTACCGTGCGATCTGGAAGTGGTTCGGGTAGTCCGGATAGTCCACCGGCATCGGATAGGTCTTGTAGGCCATCAACCCGCGCGAGGTGTTGATGTGCAGCGACCGGTAGGCCGACGACATCCCGTTGTCGTTTTCGTAGCGCCAGTTCCCCCCAACCTCCGACCCCTTCTCAAAGCAGTCGAACGAAATCCCCCGCGCGTTCAGCACCTGGCAAGAGGCAATGCCGGACGACCCGGCGCCGATGATGCAGACCTTCTCAGCCATGGCTGCAATCTATCTGGAGATCGAGCAGACCTCGGCCGCCGGGGCGCTGTGATTGAGGGGTGGGGCACCCCTCGGAACGTCTTGTACTTTTTCGCCGCAAGCGCCAAGGCGAAAGCCGCCCGCGTTTCTCGAAAAAGTTAAGTGGAGAGGGGTGCCCCACCCCTCTCCTCGCCTACGTCTCGTCCGAGGTCTGCTCGATCTCCTGGGCGAGCTCCTCGAGCTCCTCGGCGAACGAGGGCCCGAAGCTCTCGACCGGCGTGTCGGGGGCGTCGAGGCCCAGCTCTGCCGCCAGCTCTTCCTCGTCGAGCAGGCCCTCCTCGCTGGGCGGCTCGATCGGTTCGGTCGGCTCGATCGCCAGCGTGCGGTAGTGCTTGAGCCCGGTCGCCGCCGGGATCAGCTTGCCGATGATCACGTTCTCCTTCAGGCCCACGAGCCTGTCGCGCTTGCCCTCCAGGGCCGCGTCGGTCAGCACCTTGGTCGTCTCCTGGAAGGAGGCCGCGGAGAGGAAGGACTCGGTGGCCAGCGAGGCCTTGGTGATGCCGAGGATGACCTCCTCCGCCTTGGCCGGCGTGCCGCCCTCTTCCTTGGTCTGCTTGTTGAGGCGTTTGAGGGCGCCTCGGTCTTCGAGCTGGCCCGGCAGCAGGCTGGTCGAGCCCTTCGACTCGATCCGCACCTTCTTCAGCATCTGGCGGGCGATCAGCTCGATGTGCTTGTCGTTGATGTCGACGCCCTGGGCGCGGTACACCTTCTGCACCTCGACGACAAGGTAGAGCTCGGTGTCGGTGCGGCCGCGGATCGCCAGCAGGTCCGCCGGGTACAGCGAGCCCTCGTTGAGCTGCTGGCCCACCTCGACTTTCTCGCCGTCGCCGACGTGCAGCCGCGTCCGCGCCGGGAAGCTGTAGGCGTGCTCCTCGCCGCTCGACTCGGTGACGATCGTTTTCACCGCCTTGTCGGTCTCCTCGACCGAGACCTTGCCGGCCGCCTCGGCCATCTGCGCCAGGCCCTTCGGTTTGCGCGCCTCGAAGAGCTCGACGATGCGGGGAAGGCCCTGCGTGATGTCCTGACCGGCGACGCCACCGGTGTGGAAGGTGCGCATGGTCAGCTGCGTACCCGGCTCGCCGATCGACTGGGCGGCGATGATCCCCACCGCGTCGCCGATGTCGACCATCGAGCCGGTCGCGGGGGCGACGCCGTAGCAGGCCCGGCAAACGCCCGACTCGGCGTCGCACTTCAGCGTCGAGCGGACCGGGACCGGCACCTCCTCGTCGCCGTAGGCCTCGGCGATCCCCTCGACCTCGGCGAGAGTGATCTCCTGGTTGCGTTTGAGCAGCTCGCGACCGCGCTTGGTCTCGAACTTCTTCGCCGCCAGCCGGCCCAGCAGGTTGTCGTTGAGCGAGCCGTCGTCCTTGCGCAGCCGCATCTCGATGTGGTCCTTGGTCTTGCAGTCCTCCTCGCGGACGATCACGTCCTGGGCGACGTCGACCAGGCGGCGGGTCAGGTAGCCCGAGTCCGCGGTGCGCAGCGCCGTGTCGGCGAGCCCCTTTCGCGCGCCGTGCGTGGAGATGAAGTACTCGAGGACCGAGAGGCCCTCCATGAAGTTGGCCTTGATCGGGCGCTCGATGATTTCGCCCTTCGGGTTGGCCATCAGGCCGCGCATGCCGGCCAGCTGGCGGATCTGCTTGAAGGAGCCGCGCGCGCCCGAGTTGGCCATCATGTAGATCGGGTTCAGTTCGTCGAGGTTGTCCTCCATTGCCTTGGCGACCTCGTCAGTCGCCTCGTTCCAGTGCGAGGTGATCGCCTCGTGACGCTCTTCGCCGGTGATGTAGCCGTCGTCGTACTGGGACTGGATCGCCGCGGTTTTCTTCTCGTAGCGCTCGAGGATCTCCGCCTTGTCGGGCGGCGAGACCACATGGTTCTTGGAGACGGTGATCCCGGCCTGAGTGGCGTAGTGGAAGCCGAGGTCCTTGAAGGCGTCGAGCACCTGGGAGACGGCCGGCGCCCCGTAGGCCTCGACCAGGTCGGAGACCAGCTCGTTGACGTCGCGCTTCTTCAGCGCGTAGTTGACGAACTCGAAGCCCTCCGGGTCGAACCCGTCGCCCAGCGCTTCGCCCAGCTCCCGCTCGATCTTCTCGTTGAAGATGATCCGGCCGACCGTGGTCAGGAAGTGCTCGTGCCCGGCCCGCCGGTACTCGGCGAGGTCGTGCAGTTTGCAGCCGCCGTTCTCGTAGACCAGCTCGGCCTCCTGCGCGGAGCGGAACACCTTCGGCTGGGAGCCGTTCCTGGCCGCGCCCTTGCCTTTTTTCAGCTCCTCGTCGAGCTTCGCCAGCTCCTCGGCCGGCGGGCCGTAGGTGAGGAAGTAGATCCCCAGCACCATGTCCTGAGTCGGCGTCGCCAGCGGCGCCCCGTGCGCCGGCGAGAGGATGTTGTTCGCCGAGAGCATCAGCACGCGCGCCTCGGCCTGCGCCTCGGCGGATAGCGGCACGTGGACCGCCATCTGGTCGCCGTCGAAGTCGGCGTTGAACGCGTGACAGACCAGCGGGTGGATCTGGATCGCCTTGCCCTCGACCAGCACCGGCTCGAAGGCCTGGATGCCCAGGCGGTGGAGCGTCGGCGCGCGGTT
>Ga0137371_10004346_pt1 | contig 11105 bp, 8 predicted proteins | sample SagtaG_7_FD_104919 | JGI IMG/M metagenome (GOLD analysis project Ga0137371, IMG submission 104919) | Vadose zone soil microbial communities from Sagehorn Ranch, Mendocino, California, USA - Sage1_R_40_16 metaG | ecosystem: Environmental > Terrestrial > Soil > Vadose zone | place: USA: California... | reverse complement strand
GCTGCCGGCGGCTGTATTCAAGGCGTTCCAAGAGGCAAAGGCGAAGTGCCTTGCCGCACTCGAGGACACCGCCGCGAGCAAGGTGACGCTGCCGTTCGTGGAGGAAGAGCTGCGTGCCGCGCGAGAGCTCATGGGCCATGACTTCTGGTCCTATGGACTTCACGCCAATCGCAAGGTGCTGGAGACTTTCCTGCGTCACCACCACGCGCAGGGGCTTTCATCGCGACTGGTATCGCCCGAGGAGCTTTTTCACCCCTCGACTCACGAGAGCTTCGCGATTTAGGCGCGATGCTCGCGACTGCTGACGGTATTATTTCTGGCCGATGCTATTCGTGCCGCGTCCTCACGGCTTCTCGGTCCCCCGCAGCATGGCCGCAGTCGCGACCGCCGAATAGCCGGGCTCGACCCGGACGTCGACCACCGCCACCTGGCCCGCCTCCACGGCCGCGATCGCCTTCTCGAAGGTCGGTACCAGATCGCCCGTCTTCATGACCGGAGGAAATCCAACCGCACCTTGCGCGGCCCCGAGCCCGGCGCAATCGATGTCGGGATCGGAAATGCGCTGGCCGATCCAGCGGTTCTCCGGCGGCCGGTTGCGGATGCGCGCCACGCGCTCCTGGTGCAGTTCGTCATTGAAAAACGAACGATTGTTGCAGACGACCACGAGAAGTGGAATGCGATAATGCACGGCGGTCCACAACGCGGTCACGCCCATGCAGAAGTCGCCGTCGCCGCAGATTGCGATGGGCAGCCGTCCCGAGCCCTTGAGCGCGAGCGCAGCGCCGACCGAAATGCCCGGGCCGCCGCCGACGCCGCCGCCCCCTTCCGAGCCGATGTAGTCGAGCGGGTGATGGAACGGCCATGTAGCGCCGTTCCAGGAGAGCGGCAGATGCGTGAGTGTAACATCGCGCTCGCCAGCTGCAGCCTTGAGTGCGCGCGCAAGGTCGTCGACCCGCACGGGCCCGCTGGACGGTTCGTATTTTTCCGCCCTTGGCTTCACCTCCACCGGCTTGCGCTGCTTGCCGCCGCCCAGCGCAGCAAGCAGCTGCGGCACCGCCGCGTCGGGCGAGGTGGGCAGCAACAGATCGACGGGCGGCAGCATTTCGTAATCCATGCTCCAGCCGTTATGGACGTGGAAATCGGCGCTGATGCTGATGATCTTCGCTTTCGGGCCCTCCTGTCCGAGCGCATTGCGCAAGGCGCCGCCGAGATCGACCCAGTCGAGCGCGAGGATCACATCCGCCGCTTTGATCGCTGTGATCGCCTCCGGCACCATCGCATTTGAGGCGGGCGCGCCTGCGTGGAGCGGATGATCGGTCGGGAAGCCGCAGCCGATCTTGAGGTCGCTGATCACTTTGGCGTTGAGCGCTTCTGCCAGCGCGACGCGCTCGTTCCATCCATCCACACTGCGTGAAACCCGCCCCATGAAGATGACGGGATGCTTCGCTCCTTTGAGCATTGCCGCCGCGTTCTCGATGAGTTCGGCTGATGCGGTAGGATCGGCAACGGGCATGAACCGGGCCGCGTCGATCGGCGCGAGCGGCTCGGCGAGCTTTGCCTCCTGCATTTCGGCGTCGAGATTGATGTAGACCGGGCCGCGCGGCGCGGTGCTGGCCATCCAGGCGGCGCGGAGGAGCGCCTCGCGGGCGGCCGCGGGGGAGGCGGGCTGGTCGTCCCATTTGGTGTAGTTGCGAACGATTGCGCCCTGGTCGCGCGCGGTGTGAATCCAGTCGATCCACGGCCGACGCTTGACCGCATCCACGGGACCGGTCGCACCGAGCACGATGACCGGCTGGCGGTCGCACCAGGCGTTGAAGATGGCCATGGTGGCGTGGAAGAGTCCCACGTTGGAGTGCACGGCCGCCGCCATCGTCTTGCCGGTCACCTTGGCGTAGCCGTGGGCGATGGCGACTGCGCTTTCCTCGTGCAGGCAGAGCAGCATCTGCGGCGTCTCGTTGCCGAGGAAGTTCACGATCGAATCATGCAGCCCGCGATAGCTCGCGCCCGGGTTGAGGGCGATGTACGGAATTTCGAGCGCGCGCAGCGTGTCGGCAACGACATCGCTGCCGAAAGCAGGCGCGTTCGTGCCGGTCAGATTGACGGGGCGCTCGAGCGCCCGTAGCGAGGGATGGGCCGCAGGCTTTTCGGCGGCGGGCGCCACCTTGGCTTTTGCAGTCGTCACGGGATGATCCTTGGGCTCTCCGAGAGGGGCCGCCCATAGAACCCAATCAGAGGCCCTGGCGCAACCGCGCCAAAAGCTTCACACCGGCATAGCCGTCGGCGGGCTGCATGCCGACTTTGCGCTGGAAATTGCGCACGGCCATCATGGTGCCATTGCCGACGCGTCCGTCGGTGCCCGCAGTGTCGAAGCCGAGCGCGGTCAGACGCTGCTGGATCTCCTGTACTTCGGCCAGCGTCGGGGTGCGCTCGCCGCCGGGGAAGGGCTGCACGAACGGCCCTCCACCCACGATGCGATCGCCGAGATGCACGATTGACAACGTATAGTTCATCGACGGATTGTAGGAGCGCACGGCGTAGAAATTCTGCCCGAGCAGAAATGCTGGCCCTCCGGGCACCGGCACCCAAAGTTTTGCAGACGCACTGGGGTGTGGAAACGCCTTGGCGTCGGCGCGCGTTACGCCGGCCCGCTGCCACGCTTCGTAGGTGCGTGACGCCCCTTCGCTCGCCCGGCCCACGCCGCGCACCTCGTAGCCCCAGTGCTCCCCGGCGCGATATTTCCCGCGCTTGACAAGATATTGCGCGGTGCCGGCGAGGCCGTCATCGGGTTTGCCGAACGGGCTCACGCGCCCATCGCCGTCGTAATCGAGCCCCACATTGAGCCACACCTCCGGCATCCACTGCGTATGGCCCATGGCGCCAGCCCAGGAGCCGCGCATCTCCTCCGGCGTGCTCCAGCCGCGGTCGATAATGACGAGCGCGTTGAGTAGTTCCTGCTCCCAGTAGGCGCGGCGGCGCGGCTCGCCCCATGCGAGCGCCGCCAGCGCCGGAATGACGGGGCGCATGTGGTTCTTCTGCACATCCGGATCGCCGAAGGCCGATTCGATCCCCCACAACCCGAGCATGATGCCGCGGTCGACGCCGTAGTCCTTCTCGATCCGGGCAAAAAGGGGTGCGTATTCCTGCGCCTTCTCCTTGCCGGTCGTGATCCGCCAGTCGGAGACGCGGCGATTGAGGTACTGCCAGAGCTGTTCGTTGAATTCGGGCTGGTAGCGGTTGAGTTCAAAAACTGCCGTATCCGGTTTGATAGTAGTCATAACCCGCGTGTATGTGGCGTCGGCTATGCCCCGTGCGCGCGCCCGTGCGCGGAACGCCGCGACCCACTGATCGAACGACGACTGGCTTGCCTGCGCGCGTGCCGTGGCGCTCCACGCCGCCATGGCGCCCGTTAACATGGTCAGGCAAGCTCGCCTTGATAGGGGAGGATTCCACTTGCTCATCGCTCTTTATCCCCGAATGCATTGCCTCGGACGGCGATTCTACAGCGGTTTCTGTCGGCTTTGCGGCCGCGACTTCCGGCGGCGCCGGGGCGGCGGTGAGCGGTTGCTTGATTGACGCCGTTGGGACGCCTTCCCGGTTCTCCTCGTCCCTGATCTCTTGGCCGCGGCCTCGGATCAGCCGCTCATAGGCGGCGACCAGCGTCATATAGGGATTTACGAACACCCATCCGTACCTCGTCGGCACCTGCATGTCGAAATGCAGATGATAGGTCGTGGCGCGCTCGCGCCGAAAGAAGTTGCCGACCTTGCCGATCACCTCGCCCTCGTGCACGAGGCGGCCGCTCACCATGCCGTCCGCGTTGAATTGCTTGGGCAACATGTGCAGGTACCGGAAGCGGACACGCTCGTTGGGCGAGTTGGCCACGATATAAAGCGCCTCCTGGCTGGACGAGCGCAGCACGGCCCCGTCGCGCACCGCGACGACGTCGTGTTGATAAGGCTCGCAGCGGTTAGCTCCTTGAATGCGCTGCTTGCACGACGCTGGACGGATGTCTTGGCCTTGATGGCCGAGACCGCCTGGGCATTGGCCGACATAGAAGTAGCGATGCTCGCAGAAATTATCCCGCCAGGGATAGGAGTAGTTGTCGGCGGCGGATTCATCCAACACGAGCATCTGTCCGTCGACACGGCAGCGATACGCCTTGACCCCGTCAAGGAATCCCGCACCGGAGCGTCCGGTCGCGTCGCAGTCGCCCCAATTCATGAACGACTGGGAATTGGCGAAGGCGGGAGCGTCGGCGAGGGGAAAGCGGAGCTTGGAATAGACGGTGTAATCGGCGACCCCACCTCTGCGCCTGAAGCCGGTGCCGGGAAGTATGTCGCCGGGGCTGTGATAGGTGAAAACGGTCGACTGCGAGGCGGGCCGCTCGATCGTATCCGCTGTGATCGCCTCCGGCTGCGCCCGCGGCGTGCCGCCGGCGACGCGGAGCGCCTTGAGAAAGCGAACCGCGATCCTATCGGCGTCGCGGCACGACATTTTGCGGAATCGTATTGCGCCGTCGGAGCATTCGATCGCGACCACGTAGGGCACGCCGTAGCGCACGAATGTGTAGCGCACGTAGTTTTCCAGAAAGATGCGACGGATGCCGGGAATCTCATCGAGGCCATGGACCGGCCATCCGATCATGCCCCTCGGCTCACCCAATTCATACAGCAGGGCTGACCCCCCAATGTGGATGTAGATCGCATCGGAGAAGCCCATCCCCAGTTCGCGCCTTTCCTGCGCGCGGGCGACGACGACGGCGTCGTAGCCTGCCGGTCCGGGATAGAAGAAAGGCACCGAATCGAAGCCCAAGAGATAATTGTCGGCCGGTGCATTGGCGCTCGCAGCGGCGGTCTCCGGTACGGCCGTCCGGTCGCGCAGAAAGGCCGCCGTATCGAAGGGCAGCAGCACCGGCACCGGACTCGCGGCAATATTCGCAAAGCGCTCGCCGGTCGCGCGGTTGAGCTTGGCCATCAGTTCCGGCATGCCGACGGCCGTTTTTGCGGGATCGAGCGCGCCAAGCTCCACGGCCACCGCATCCCAGTCCACGCGGGTTGGGGCGATACGTGGGCTCTTCATGTCCTGCGCGGCCGCGGCAGCGACGCCAACGGCGAGCGCGAGGCTCGCAATCGCGAATCGCAACATGACGCTCCATACCTCGCCGGAGCTGTCGTCGCGACGTCCGTGCGCGAATCAAGTATCGCCGTCGCGAAAGATTCTGCCAAGTAGGTTAACAAAAACGGCTTTCACACTGTTGCAAATAGGTTGCGCCGTCCTTCGGTGCAAGCGGGAAAGAGATCTCACCCCTTGGCGCGCTCGACGTAGGAGCCGTCCGCGGTCATGACCACGATTTTGGTGCCGGGGCCGACAAAGGGCGGAACCATGGTGCGCACGCCGTTCGACAGCACCGCCGGCTTGTAGGACGAGGCGGCGGTCTGGCCTTTGACGGATGGCTCCGTCTCTACCACTTCCAGAACCGCCTTCTGGGGAAGCTCGATCGAGACCGGCACCCCCTCGTGGACGGAGAGCATGACCTTCATTTCGGGCTGCAGGTAAGCGGCCTGATCGCCAATGGTGTCCGCGGGCAACGTCACCTGGTCGTACGTCTCCGTGTTCATGAAGTGAAAGCCGTCGCTGTCCTGGTATAGATATTGATATTCACGATTTTCGACGTAGGCCCTTTCAACCTGTTCGGTCGTCTTGAAGCGCTGCGCCACCTTTACGCCGTCGCTGATGCGGCGCATGTCCACCTGGGTCGTCGGGGTTCCTTTTCCGGGATGGAAGCTTTCGGCGTTAAGGACGACGTAGAGCTTGCCGTCGACTTCGACGATATTGCCCTTCCGGAGCGAGCTGGCGATGACTCTCACGGATTTCCTCGATTGTCCTTTGCCCAAATGCCGGGCCACCATACTGATCTTGCGGCTCTTCGCCAGCGATTTTCATGAGGGGGTTGGACGGCTGACATTGCGGTGAAGGAGCGCTGATGCCCCCACCATTCTGGGCTTTATACGCGACCCGGCGACCTGTGCTGCTGGCGCGGATGCGCATTGCGGCCGCGTTGCGCCAGTTTTTCGCGGCGCGGAGTTTCGTCGAGGTCGAAACCGCAGTGTTGGTGTCCTCGCCGGGGAACGAAACCCATCTTCATGCCTTCGCAACGGAACTGGTGGCACCAACCGGCACGCGTGCGCGCCTTTATCTGCGCACCTCGCCGGAATTCGCCTGTAAGAAGCTTCTGGCCGCAGGAGAACGTCGAATCGTCGAGTTCGCCCGGGCTTTCCGCGATCGCGAGCGCGGCGCACTACACCATCCCGAATTCACGATGCTCGAGTGGTACCGGGTCGAGGAGCCTTACGAGATCCTGATGGAGGATTGCGCCGCGGTTCTTGCGATCTCGGCCGAGGCAGCGGGCACGAAGCGGTTCTCCTTCCGCGACCGCGCAATCGATCCGTTCGCGGCTCCCGAGCGCCTTTCGATGGCCGAGGCATTCGCACGCTATGCGGATATCGACCTTCTGGCCATGTTGCCACCGGAGCCTACCAGCGTTCTGGCCGCCGCGGCGACTGCCGCCGGCGTCCGCACCGCCGCCGACGACACCTGGGGCGATGTTTTCAGCCGCGTGCTCGTCGAAAAGATCGAACCGCGCCTGGGGCAGGGTCGGGCGACAATCCTTTATGACTATCCGGCCATCCAGTCTCCGCTCGCCCGGCCGAAAGCGTCCGATCCGCGGCTGGCCGAGCGCTTCGAGCTCTATGCCTGCGGGGTCGAGCTTGCAAACGGCTTTGCAGAGCTCACCGACGCCGCCGAGCAGCGCCGACGGCTCGAACAGCAAATGGCGGAGAAGCAGCGTATCTACGGCGAGCGCTATCCGATCGATGAGGACTTTCTCGAGGCGCTCGCAGTGATGCCGGAAGCCTGCGGCATCGCCCTCGGGTTCGATCGTCTGGTCATGCTCGCAACCGGTGCCGCTGACATTGACGACGTCGTGTGGACGCCGATGCCAAACCTCAATCGATAGGGAGGGGGAATAATGTTGACGCTCTATCACAATGATATGTCGCTCTGCGCGCAGAAGGTGAGGGTCTGTCTCGCGGAGAAAGGGCTCGAATGGGAGAGCCGCCATCTCGTCCTGCGCGCCGGCGAGCATCAGCAATCCTGGTATCGCAAGCTCAACCGCCGCGCGGTAGTGCCGACCCTCCTCGACGGCGACAAGGTCATTCCGGAATCGAACGTCATTCTCGAATATCTCGATGAAACCTATCCCGATCCCCCGCTTGCACCGAAAAATCCCTACGATCGGGCTCGCATGCGGTTGTGGACGAAACAGCTCGACGAGGACATCCACGACGCCTCGGCCGCTGTCCTGAGCTTCGGCATTGCGTTCCGACACCAGTACATCGAGCGCGGGGAGCTCGGGCAAAAGATGCTCGAAGAGATACCCAATCTGTTCAAACGCGAGCGGCGGCGCGACGTGATCGAGCAAGGGATCGAATCCCAACATTTCATCGTCGCGGTCAAGCGCATGGTTCTCCTCCTCGATGAGATGGAAGAGGCCCTTGCTGCCCACCAATGGCTCGCCTGTGACGACTACACCTTGGCCGACGTCGCCTTCACCCCTTACCTTGCGCGCCTCGAACACCTCAATATTCTCAGCATGACCGGAAGGCGATCTCGTCTCGAGGACTGGTACCGTCGTTGCAAGGCGCGGCCGAGCTTCCACGCGGCGATCGTGAAATGGGAGAATGCCGACTACGTCGACCTCATGCGACGTCGCGGCGCCGAGGCTTGGACAAAGATTCAGGCTATGATGCAAGCGCAGTGACGCGCGGTAGGATCAACCCGACAATGAAACGACTCCTTGCTTTTCGCATTGCTCTTTGCGTCCTCGTGACGGCCATAGTCGCTCATGGCGAACGGCCGGCGTCGGCGCAAAGCTATCCGACGCAGGCCATCACGTTCCAAGTCGCCTTCGCGGCCGGCGGTATCGCCGACGTCGTCGCCCGCCTGGTTGGGCAGAAGCTCAGCGAGCGCGTTGGGCATCCGGTGGTGGTTGAAAATCGCGGTGGGGCCGGCGGCAACCTCGCTGCAAGATCCGTGAGCGGCGCGCCTTCCGACGGCTACACCATTCTTGTTACGACCACCTCGCTTGCGGTCAACGAGACCGCCACCCGAAACAAGGGTTTCTCGGCCGACGATCTGCGCGCGATCGCCATCGTCGCCTTCAGCCCGGACGTTCTCGGCATTCATCCGAGCAACCCGGCGAAAGACCTGCGAGAGTTCATCATGACCGCGCGGAGCTTCACCTATGGCAGCGCCGGTGTCGGCACCGGCCCGCATATCGGCGCGGAATATTTCTTCCGCGAGGTCGCCAAGGTTCAGGCCGTGCATGTGCCGTTCACCGGTGGCGCCCCGGCGGTCGCCGCCGCCGTCGGCAACCACGTCGACGCGATCGTGCTGACGCTGCCGACCGTGGTGCCGCCCATCACGCAAGGACTTCTGCGCGGCATCGGACTTGCGAGTGCGACGCGCAACGCGGCGGTGCCGGACGTGCCGACGTATGGGGAGATGGGGTTCCCGAACGTCTATTCGGGCTCGTGGGTCGGGTTCTTCGCGCCAGCGAGGACGCCCGATGCGATCGTCACCAAGCTCAACGCAGAGATCAATGCGATCATGCGCGAGCCCGAGGTGCAGCAAAAGCTCAAGGCCATCGGCTTCGACGTGACGATCAGGACGATGGGCGAGGCTAGCGACTACTTCAGGAGCGAAATAGCGGTCTGGGGTCAGATGATCCGCGCAATCGGCTATTCCAGCGATTAGGGGCTCGTGCCTCTCGTGCCCTCTCCCAGCCGAAGTCAGATTTATTCGACTTCGGCCGACCTAAAATGCCGAACTCGGGCGGGCCCGAGTTCGACGTTTTACCGGCTCACCACCACGTTGAGGATCGCCGTCCGGCCCTCTTTCGTGGCGGCGAGCGCGCTTCGCAACGCGACTTCCAACTCGGCGCGGTATTCGACCCGCTCGCCATGGAAGCCGAAATGGCTTCCGAGTTGCTCATAATCCGGCCCGTCGATCGTCACGCCGAAATGCAGGCCTTTGCTGGCCGAGGCTCCGTCGGGATAGTGGTGAACGTGGCCCTTGCGCATCGCCTCGTATTTTTTGTTGTTGAGAATGACGATGACGATCGGCAGGTCGTGCCGCTGGGAGGCGCCGAGCGCCTGGATGACGGGGTTGTAGAGAAACGAGCCGTCGCCGATGAGCAGGGCCACCGGGCGTTGCGGCGCTGCGAGCTTGATACCGAGCGCGGTGCCTATGCCTTGCCCGAGGCCACCCGAACCACGGTAGAAGCTTTGCGCCGTGCGCTGCGGCAGGTGCTGACGGATTAGGGGGGAATGCGTTATCGTTTCGTCCACGTAGATCGTATCGTCAGGCATTAGTTCGCCGAGCGCGGCTAAAAGCGAGAGCGGATCGATTGCGCTTCCATTCTGCGCCTTCTCCCGCTCCGCGCGAAGCTCTGCAACGTAACTCTCGTGCTCGCGGGTCCAGCGCTGCCGCCGCGCAGTTACCGTCGCCGGTTCGATTTTCGCCGACTTTGCCGCCGCGATCAGCAGCATCAGCGACTCCACGATGTCGCCTTCGAGGTAAAGATCGACGTGCAGGTTCTGGTAGACCATGTGCTCCTTGAGCGGATGATCGTGGATCGCGACGATCTTGCCGCGCGTCGGCCGCCGCCGCGGCGGATACCAGGGCGCGCGACCGCCCACGAGCAGCACGAGGTCGGCGTCATCGAGGGCCTTGTACCTGCCCATGCCGAGGTAGAGCGGGTGATCGGTCGGGAAATTGGCGTAGGCGCTAACCCGCCCGTTGATCACCGGGATGGCGAGGAGGTCCGCCAATTCCTTGAGCGCTGAAAATGCCTTCGGGTCACGCCCCGCGGTTTCAGTCACGATCACCGGACTCTTGGCGTTGCGTAGGAGCTCCGCAACCGTCTCGACGTCCTGCGGCCGCGGTTGCGTGACTGGCGCCGGCGGCACCTCGCGCGAGCTCGCGGGCGGGGTCCAGTCGTGCAACATGTGTTCGAGCGCCACGTTGAGGTAGATGGGCCCCTTTGGCGCGCGCTGCGCCATTTCGCCGGCACGGATCACGCTTTCGTAGAGGGTATAAGGACTGGTCACGGCGCGAGCCCATTTCGTGACAGGCTCGACGAAGCGTTCGATGCCGCCCACCGTGAGCCCGCCATACCACTGCTGTTCAATATCGAGGTCGGGGTTTTCGCCCAGCGTCTGCGATTCACCCGACATCACCACCATGGGCACTTCGTTCTGCAGCGCGCCATGGATGCCCATGCTTCCCTGCAACACGCCGACGCCGGCATGCACCAGTACCGCCTGCGGCCGCTCGGTCATCAGCGTGTAGCCGGTCGCCATATTGACCGCGAGCGTCTCATGCCAAGACTCGACGAAGGTCGGCCCGGCTCTGTTCTCGAGCGTCTGACGCGCCAGCGCCTCCCAGATCGGCGACCATTCCGAGCCCGGCGAGGACATGATGTAGTCGATCTTGAGCTTGCGAAACGCCTCGAGGATCGCCTCGCCCCCGTCGAGATAGTTTTTCATCTGTGCTGGCTCCGCAATTGCGCGGCCCCTACCAACACCGAATTTTGCCTTCCCGCAAGCGGAGGAGACCTCCGCTCATTCCCGCGAAAGCGGGAATCCAGGGCCAAGGTCTAGGTCCCCGCCTTCGCTGGGACAAGCGGAGGGCGCTGTCCCTGAGACGTCCGCGCGAGCTCAGGCGGCAGCAGTTCCGGAGGCGCATTGACATTTGAGCCACCGCGCACCATCAGCGGAAGGTCGCGAATGGAACATGCGTCATGAGACCAAAACACAAGACATTGCGCCGAGCCGATGACCTCATTGCGGCCGGATTGATCTCCCGCCAACGGCGTACCGGGATCGAAGCGGTCGCCGCGCGCTATGCGCTGGCGCTCACCGCCGACATCGCCGAACTCGTTGATGCTGCCGATCCGTCCGACCCCATCGCGCGACAATTCATTCCCGACGAGGCCGAGCTCGACCGCCGCCCTGAGGAGATGAGCGACCCGATCGGGGACGGCG
>Ga0137371_10004345_pt1 | contig 11106 bp, 9 predicted proteins | sample SagtaG_7_FD_104919 | JGI IMG/M metagenome (GOLD analysis project Ga0137371, IMG submission 104919) | Vadose zone soil microbial communities from Sagehorn Ranch, Mendocino, California, USA - Sage1_R_40_16 metaG | ecosystem: Environmental > Terrestrial > Soil > Vadose zone | place: USA: California... | reverse complement strand
TAGAGCACCAGCTAGCAAATCTCTAGGGCGTGTCGCACATCAAGCGAAGCCGTTCCGTCGCACATCAAGTGGAACTAGGCATCGGGCAGGGGACACCAAGACAGTGCGCTGTCCCGCTTGACGCTTAACACTCCCGCTTAGCCGGCTGTGGTCTCGGTTGCGGGCTCGTCGCGCAGGCCGAGGCGCAGGTGCTCGGCGTGGTAGACCGCCTCATCGAGCAGCATCGCCACGTGGTTATCGAACAAGGCGTATACGACGGTGCGCCCGGTGCGCTGCCCGGTGACCAAGCCGAGATGACGGAGCATCCGCAACTGGTGGGAGACCGCTGATTGTTCCATGCCCGCCGCCGCCGCTAGCTCGCTGACGGCTGCCGGGCCCTCACGCAGGCGCCCCAGGATGCGCAGCCGGCTCGGCGTGGCCAGCGCCTGCATCGTGGTCGCCACCGCGGCGGCGGTCTGCTCATCGATGCGCGCGGTCGGCGTCGCCTTGCCGCGGATTCCATGGCCCATACCGTCCAGCATACTACTGGCTCATGTACATATGAGCATCTCTTCATGCGATCCGGTATAGTGGCGTCGTCAGATGCCGATCAGAAGGGCAGGCCCGCCGGTGCCTTCCGAAGTCCGGAGCCAGGTGCGGGGCGCGAGCCGTGATGATGTTGCGGACCGCCGCGCTGCTAACCGGGCGGTCGGGGTCTCCGCGGCCGGGCTGGCGCTGACCGGCATCGTGGAACTGCTGCTCGCGATCTTTACCGGGTCAGTCGCGCTGCTCGGTGACGCCCTCCACAATCTGTCCGATGTCTCCACATCGGCCGTGGTTTTCCTGGGCTTTCGCGTGTCCAGGAAGCCGCCGTCGCGGACGTATCCGTACGGGTACGAGCGCGCTGAGGACCTGGCCGGGCTGGGCGTGGCGGCGGTGATCTGGCTCAGCGCGGCCTTCGCTGGCTATGAGAGCTACCGCAAGCTGGTCGGCCACGGTACTACCAGCGATGTGTGGCTCGGCATGGCCGGTGCCGCGCTCGGCATCATCGGCAACCAGGCGGTTGCGTTCTACAAGCGCCGGGTCGGTACCAGGATCGGGTCCTTGACCCTGATAGCTGATGCGCGGCATTCCTGGCTGGACGCGATCTCCTCGCTCGGCGCCCTGGTCGGCCTGGCGCTTGTGGCCGCCGGGTACCGATGGGGCGACCCGGTCGCCGGGTTCGCGATCACCGCATTCATCTGCCATGTCGGCTACGAGGTCACCAAGGGCATGATCCACCGCCTGATGGACAGCATCGACCCCGATGAGCTGGCCGCAGCGGAGAAGGCCGCCAGAGCAATTGACGGGGTGCAGTCAGCCACCGTGCGGGGCCGCTGGACGGGCCGCAGTCTCCGACTAGAAATCGACAGCCGCCTGGATGGCTGCCTGTCCCTAACCCAGGCGGACCAGATCAACCGGCGAATCGAGGATGCCGTCGCCCGCGCAGTCCCGGCCGCCACCAACGTCCACAGCGACGCGCACGCCTGAACGCGCCAAGCGAGAAGATCATGCCGTGGGAAACATTCTCTGGGGTGTGGAAAGGATCATCCGAGGCCGATCCGTCAAGGATCAAGTGAGGCCAGGCAACAAGGGTTTGAGCCGGTGAGAATGCGTGTTCGATAAGCTTCCTGCGGGCCGGGGCTCATCTGAGCGTGTGCCAGCCTTCTTGGGCCAGGAATAGGGCTATGAGTGAGGCGGCTGCTGGGTCGGCCCACCACCAGCCGAGCGACTCGCTTACGGCGGTGCCTGCGAGTGCCACGGCGGCCAGGGCAGCACCGGCTGCGCTGAGGATCCCATCGCCGCGCAGCGCGCGGCTGCGCAGCCGTTTGGCGAGCCGCAGCTTGATGTAGCCCAGTACCGGAAGCACGAGGACGGATCCGGCGAGCAGCATCAGCCCCACCCCGCTGTGCCCTGGTTGTGCCTGGACGATCAGCGATCGTGCTGCCTGCGCCAAGACGTAGACCGCCGCTGCGAGCATCGCTGCCCCTATCGCCTTGGTGGCAAGGCGTTCGGCATGCTCAGGGTTGCCAGCGCGGCGTAGCTCTAGCCGGAACCGCCACACCAGGATCCCCGAAGCCGACCCGTCGATCACCGAGTTCAGGCCGAAGGCCAGCAGCGCCAGTGACCCGGTGATCGCTCCCGCCGCCACTGAGGTGACTCCCGCCAGGGCAGCCCACGCCAGCGAACATCCGCATGCCACCATCGCGGCCCAGAGGAGCCGATCCTGCCCAGGGTCGCTGATGGGCCGGTTCACCTGTGGCTGGGGTGGCTGTCTTTTGTCCTGGCTAGTCATTGCTCCTCACAGCCTGGCACGCGGGGCCAGGCGCATCAGCTTGGCGCCACTAGCCAAGGCAGAATCGTCGATGGCCCAGGCCCGGCTTCCTGCCTGGACGGGCTGGTGCCAGACCCCTTTACCGCATGCTGACAGGCTCGTCTGCCACACCGCCGCCGTGACATCCGGTGCGGCGCTCACCCAGGAATCGCTGCTGCACAAAGAAGGGGTACCTGCGTCTAGGGTTGCTTCGGCGCTGCGGTCTCCTGCTCGATCTAAGCGAGGTACTCCGGATTGCCATCGGTGATCGGCCTCGTGGAGATGCCGGGCACCTCGTAGGGGTGATCTTCTTTGGCCCTGGCGACGATCTCGCTCACTCGGCCTCGGCTGGTGTGCAAGGACACGCGGCCCTCGGTGCGCTCGTAGATCTCGCCGCGCCACCGGTAGATCGAGCGCACGGGGGCGAAGTTATGCGCGCTCGCGCACAGGCCGTCCTGGCAGGTCAGCCAGCAAGTACCCCGGTTGCTGATGCGTTGGGCGCGCTGGCAGGATCAGTGCTGGACGCTGCTCGGATCGCCGACCTGGTGAAAACCAGGGCTCAAACGGATGCAGTACCGGCCCGGCCTCCTCGGCGGCTTTCCCGACAGCACCGGCCCGACCTCACAGCATTCTGTAACTCCCACCATTGAAGATTTTCTAGCTGACTCGCTGCCCATCGATTGTCAGTCTTTGACGTCGCTCCTGGCAGCCGACTGTCCCGCCGTGACCGTCACCCGACCGGCCGAAGAAGTAGGCAGGTGCCTGGCCGAAGGAGGCTGGAAAGTCCGAGACATATTGGTATTGAACGAGAGCGTTGCATCCGGCTAGGGCGGCAAGATCACCGATCTGCGACGGCAAGGCATTGTGCGGCAGGTTCAGTACTACGAGACGGGCACCCTCAAGGCCCAGCCTGACGAGTTCCTGCACGTCTACAGCGAGACCCTCGAGCATGAATGGCCTGGCCAGATCGTATTGATAGGTGACTCGCCACGGCGGATCGAGATGGACGATCGAGAACCTTTGACCCGCATCGACGGCGGAGGCCAGCGTCGCGGGCCCATCGGCCAAACGATATTCGACCACGCTGGCCAAACCGGCGAGCGCCATGTTGTGCACCGCCACGTCGACCGTCGTGCGATCGTTGTCAACCGCTTGGACGCGGCAGCCCGCTTTCGCGTAGGAGTACGCCATCTGGCCAACTCCGGCGAATATGTCGAGCGCGCTCCGGTCTTCTTCACCGTCAAGACCCGACAGGATCTCGAGGGCTGTGCGGGCGATCTCCTCGGCACAGGCGTGTGGAGTCGTCTCCCGCAGTGCACGTTGCGTCATCAGATACCCCGACAGGAGCGCCTTATCGACCGGCAAGCCGAACAGGTAGCGCAGGTAGCCAGGACAGCCGAACTTCGACCCCATGGCGTGGCAATAGGCCAGGACCGCGTCCGCGTGGCCGCCCGACACAATCACGTCCCGGCCGGCCTCATCAGGGATCGGGCCGAACGGCAGCATCAGATCCTGCCGTACATCGTCAGGAAATGGCGGCCCCGTCATGGCAACGCTGACGCTTCCCCGCCCGAGGCGGTGGAGGTACCGGGCATGTGGCAGAGCTGCCCACACCTGGCGACGCCAAGATCACACCTCACCATGCCTCTCCAGCAGCCTCTCGGCCCGAATCCTGCTGCCGTCGACGCATGGCACATCGTATCTGGGCCGCTCCCCTGCAGATTTTCCGGTGCGGGCGCCGAGGCGGCATTCGGCGTGGCAAGAACCTTGCCTGGAGGTTATCGAACCAGGCAACGTTGCTCGCGCGTTACTAGCAACTGCTGCGACTCCTGCACCGGTTGCTGCACATGGGCTCGTGAACTGCTCATCCCATGATCGGAACTGGCCTTTGACCTGGGCGCGCTCAGAGGGACTCGAACCCCCAGCCTTCTGATCCGTAGAGAGATATAGGCACATCCGCTACCAGCCCATACGCGTGATGAACTGGTGCGATGCTGCTCAGCGATGCGCAGCAAGTGGCGGCGTTGAGCGCCGTTGGGCGGCCAGAATGCGGCCAGCACGGCGGCATCGGTGCGTTTGTCTAGCCGCCAGTTGAAGGCATTGCGGCGCAGCTGCAGGCCGGGGTGACGTTTCCCTCACCGAAAAGCTTGCTTAGTCTTGCCTATCAGGTGCTGGTCCGCCGGACCGTGGCAATCCTCGGCGGCGTCTGGCCGACGTGCCGATCGGCGCTGCGACGCTGGCCAGGCAGGCTGTGTCTGGATCGTCCTTCTCCTCCCGGATTCCACGCGCCAAAATAGCCGGCCCGCGTCAGCTGCCCTTGACACGCCACACCTCTCCATGATACGGGCATTAGATATAGATTACCTGGGCTAGGCCCAAACTTTAATATCGGCATCCCGGGGATGAGCGGCCGTGACGGGGGGCGGCTAAGAACCACTCCTGCGACGGTGAGGAACGCAGGAGAATTCCGCTGACGGGACCGACATCGACTTCGGGCGGTTCAAGCCGCGGGTATCTAACACGAGAAGGCTGGGGGGCGATTGTGAGCGCGAGGGCACCGGGCCGCTGGTGGCCCTTCGCCGACCGTCCCTGGCCGCAGCCATAACATCCGGGCGGGCGGCCGAGCTGAGATGCCGGTCCTTTCTGGCCTTAGACGTGGGGGAGACATGACAGACACGGTAGAGCTACACCATGCGCGGAGCATGGCCGCGCCCGGCCTGTGCGCACGGGGCGGGAACCTTTATGTCGCCTGGAGCGATCATCATCAGCAGCCGCAGCAGCGGGAACTCCACACACTGAGGTCATCAGACGGTGGTGCCGGTTGGGACCACAAGGCGTCTCTCGGTGAGACCAGCGAGCATGGGCCGGCTATCTGTGAATTTAATGGCCGTCTCTACATCGCCTGGACTGGCACGCACGGGGGCGCACACCTGAATGTCACGTCGACTCCGGACGGAAGCTCATTTAGCCCGCAGTCCAAGGTCACGCTGAAAGACACCGCCAGCGCTTTCGGCCCGGCTCTGACCGCGTTCAATAACAGGCTGTATCTGGCCTGGGTCGACCATGATTCGCCGCACATCTTTATCAGATCCAGCGCAAACGGGACGTCCTTTGACGTTGAACTTGAACCACTTAACCGGCCGAGCATCGGTGCCCCGGCGCTTCAAGTCGCACACACCGGCAGCTCGCCATCCGGCGATCCCGGGTTGCTGCTTCTGGCCTGGACGGACCTGGAGCATCGCATGCGAATCGCTGGATCAAAAGATGGGCTGAATTTCCGTCTCGGCGGCGGGCCCATCGATGGGGAGACCAGCGAGTATGGGCCAGCCCTGCTGACGGCGCAGCTTGCTCCGAGCACGGCTTCGAGGGTCTATATCGCTTGGACCGGGACCGGTCCAAGACACACCATCAACACGATGCCATCAGATGACCCGGAAAAGTTCTCCAACGGATTCAATCTCATCACCAAGCAGACCTTCGATAACGCGAGGTCGCTAGATGGCCCATCCTTGACGGGACTTTTCAACGATGCCCAGCCAAAATTCTTCATGGGTTACACGCAAGCGGCCGACCATCATCTAAAGGTAGACCCCTGGCAGCCCCCCGGCCGTGAATTGCGGGCGAGGTTCGCAGGGCGGGAGAAGGCCTTTGACCCGCCAGAGTCCGGGCCATAGCCGCAGGCGCTGCGGTCCGCGGCCGGCCGTGCTGTCGTAGACGAGTGGTGCCAGGCGCACGCCAGGCAGCCGTGCTTCTTGATGCTCCCCCGCCAGGTCAGCACCGAGGTGGAGGCACCGGCACGTGACGGCAAAGTACCGGCCGCTGGCGCTCCGCACGGCGTGGCCACCGCTGGGCGGTGGGGGTGCATCAGCCTCTGCTGTGGATCTTGGCGATGGCGGCGGTGGTGGCCTTGACGGTCAGGCTGATGCCCGCGTGCGGGTCGGCGGGCAGGGCGCTCCATCTGTCGTTCCAGGTTGTGTCGCCGGTGATCGTGGCGCCGCCGAGCGTGGCCCTGGTCCCCCTGGCGTCTCCCGGCTGCCCGCCGGCGAGAGTCATGACCTCCGCACCCTGCAGTCCCGGGCCGGGCGCGACGATCGTGACGGCGGCGTCCCGGGCGCCCGCACCGTGTGCCTTGTTGATGATCGTGACGTAATCCTCGCCCGCCCGGCCGACGCAATAGGCGGTCAGGTTGATGCCGTCCGGGTTCTGGATCTGGACAGGCTTGACCTGCCCCGCCGAGCCGAGGGTGAACGTTTTGATGCCGTATCCCTTCGGGTTGATCACATAGCCCTGGCCGGGGTCGTGCCGATCCTTGGGGACGATCGTGTCGGTGTCGAGCCAGGGTTTGTTGTGGAAGTTCACGCCCGCGGCGCCGTGGGCCGCCCACCAGTGCAGGTGATCCAGCGCCCACAGCGCCGAGGCATACGCGTTGCTCGCTTCCGGGACGCCTTTGAGGTAGTCGTTGGATTCGGTGAGCCGGTAGCGCAGGCCCGCGTCGGCCACCGGAGCGAGATTGTTCTTGTGGAGCCAGGGATAGGGGACGTACTTGATGCACGCCGACTGCGTGACGATCTCCTTGTCGGTCACCCATTCGGGGGACAGCATGTTGCTGATCGCCTGCTGCGCGGTGGTGTCCCGTGGTTCATGCCCCACGTAGTAATGCTGTGTGACCTCTGCTATCCGGCCGGTGTTCCGTTCATCGCGCGCGAGCTGTTCGGTCCACGACCGCCTGCCGTCGGGGCCGGGGTAGTAGGTCTCCGGCCAGTAGGCCCCGGTGTCTGGGCCAGATAGCAGCGCCCCCGGCGCCGCGTCCGTGACCGCGGCGGCAATGTCTCGCCAGTGGGCCAGGTAGGACGGGTACGCACTGCCCGGCACATCCCGCTTCTCTTCATGGATCGCCGGATCCGACCTGTGATAGGAAGGCCAGTCTGGCTCGTTGCCGATGGCGAAGCTGGCCACATTCTCCCGGTGGTTGAGCCAGATGCGCTTGGCGGCCTTGCGGTGGACCGCTATCAGGTCATCGATTGCCGGCGGTGCTCCGGGGTTGTGCAGGCGCAGCGTGTAGATGACCTTCACCCCGGCCGCGGCGGCGAACGCAAACAGGTTGTCGATCCCGGTGAAGTCGCCGCCCATGCCCGCCGGTATCTCCATATCCACCGTGCTCCCTCCGATGCGGAGGCTGCGCAGGCCCAGATTGCGAAAAAGGGTGATCAGCGAGTTGTTCGCCGGGGTGAACAGATTCCTCGACACACCGGCGTTGCCGAGCCCCCGCTCGAAACTCAGCCCGGCGAAATGATCCGGCACCACCGGCCCCGGATGCGCAGCGTCAATGGTGATCGTTACCGGATGGGCGCCCGGCCGGGAGGACGGCATCACCTTCAGCCCGGCCCTGGCGAGCAGGAAAGTGCGCCACCGCACGCCATAAGCAGCATGACCAAGTGATGCCCCGCGGCTGAAGCGGCCTAACCGTCAATCGCGAGAATCATTCCTGGCGCAAAAAGATCCTTAATGCCTGAGGTTACAAGGCTGGTACCGGCCGTGGTGTGGTGCTATGCCGGGGGTCATGAGGTATCCCGATGGTGGTGGGCTGACCGCGGCTGAGCGGGCCCGCCGTGAGCAGGCGCGGTTAGCGGCGGCGGAGCTGATCGAGGCCGGGGCCAGTGACCGGAGGTGGCCCGGCGTTTCCGTGTGTCGCGGATGTCGGCGAACCGGTGGCGGCGGGCGCTGGCCCAGGTGCGTGGGCATCGTGACGCCACTTGCCGGGTTGCTAGCGGTCAGCCCGACAAGATCTCCAGTGCCTCTCGCAGGCCCGATACGCGGCCCGAATCAAAGTCGCTCCCCGGGCCCGTTCTCCGCGTCGTAGAGCGCCAGAAGGCGCCGCATGGCGGCAATGTCGCGGATCACGCGGGCCGGATCGTGGCGGACGATGTGCGCACTCTGAGCCGCATTGGGTGAGCCTTCGTCGTATGTGACGATGTCACCGGCGCTGTGGCTGATCAGGCCGGTCCGGCGTACCGGGTCATCCTCTGCCCATTTGAGGCCATCGCCCGACCGCGCGAGCGATTCGCTCATCGTTGTCCAGCTGAGCGCGCAGCTGGGCTAGCAGGTCCGGGTTGCCCACCTTCGTGCCCCTCCCTAGGCAGGAGTGACCCTCCGGCAAGTCCGGCACGCGGGCATGCTGTTGCTGGAGCAGGCGTGCCGCAACTACGCGGGCGGCATTGGGATATGTGGCGCCGAACCGCCCGGCAATATGGCAGGCTTTCCCATCGTCTGCACGCTCACCTTGGGCCACACCAGCAAGATCAAGCACAGAGACCGCAGTACCGGCTTCGCCTGGTGGGGAAGTGAAGCACAGCAAGCCATGCAAGGCCAGGCTCGCACCGGCTGCCAGGGTTGCCGCGATGGCCCTGGTGGCTGGTGTTGCCTTCGCCACGATGGGCTCAACCACTGCCACCGAGAGCGCGAGGCTGACTCCCTACCATTGGCAGCAGACGCCGGTCGGCTTCACGATGGCAGACCTTCAGCACTACGCGCTCGTACCTAACTCGCTGGCGGCAATCGCTGTCAGGGCGCGCAAGGCGAAGGACTGGGGAGCCAACACGATCCGGCTCCAAATCACACAGGATCGCCTGGTGGGCGAGCACGGCGACCGCTACGACGCGAACTACATGCACTACATCAGGCAGACGGTTGGCTTCATCGGGTCGCTCGGGATGACCGTCGTGCTGAACGCTCAGACCGAGTACTCGCCACACTTCAACGCCAATGAGCCGATGCCCACACACGCCACGCACGTCTTCTGGCGGCACATGATGGCGCTCTACGCGAACAAGCCGGGCATCGTGTTCGACCTGTTCAACGAGCCGCGCTACGCCACCTGGGAGCAGTGGCGGGTGAAGTTCCAAAGGCTCGTCAACTTCATCCGAAAGCACGCGAACAACCCGATCTGGCTCGAAGGGCTGCACTACGCGAGCACGCTGGAAGACGTCCCGATGCTCCACGGCGCGAATCTGGTCTACACGTTCCATCACCCGGTCACGCCATGGGCAGGGATGTCGGAGAGCAACTCGGACTCATGGAGAGCTTCGTTCGGCTACCTGGCAGCCAACGGCCTCCCAGTCGTCGATAGCGAGTTCAACGACGACGCGAAGACCTACCATCTCCCGCAGTCGACGCGGCGTGAGTACCTGGCGTATGTCAAGGTCCACCACATCGGCATGATCATATTCGGGCTGTCGCACCCGCTATTGCGCGAGTACCGCGAGGCCCACCTGGACTGACGGGCCGCCGCGCCGATGCCGAGCCTCAACGTGGCACTAGAGCGTCAGCGGACGTCCCCGCGCTGTCAATTCTCAGACCGATGGCGGCACTACTGTCCTCAGATTCATCCCGGCGTGTCTCAAATAATCTGCACAAGTGCAGCCTTGGTGCAGCCGTCTTTGAGAAAGTGCAGCCGAAAGTGAGACCCTACAGGAATGATGGCAGAAGCGGCGGAAAGGTCTAGACTGCAAGATCGTTTAAGCGGTATGACGAAGCGCCGGAAAGGCGAAGAAGTTCTTGCAGTCGATGAAATTCCGTTTCCTAACCTTGCCCGTTTCCTCGTAGGCGCCGTGGTCCATGGGAGCGGGTGCCGGGTCAATGGTCGGCGTGAGCCGATCGTGTACGACGGCCCGAAGAGCCGCCATTGACGCGGTGCCCGCGAGCTGGACAATCGGTTGGCGAGGAAGACGGCCGTGCGCCGCAATGGTCTGCGTGACGTGTGCGCCATCTGGATCTGCGTGTCCCTGCGGCGTGGCCCGGCGTGCGCCGGGCGGGCCTCTTCAAGGCTGAGCCAGGCGCTGACGCCGGGCCAGCGGCGCCGCAGGCGCCGCCTTGATCTAAGTGCGGCTCTTTTCGGCAACGCAGACGCTGGTGCTGCTGTTCTCCGTCGGGTAGATGCGCGACAGGCGTCCGCCAGTTGACGCGACACGTGGAGCGCGACACGTGGAGCGCGAACATTGCATGACGGTGCGTCTGTACCGCGCGCTGCTCGTGCAGCTTCACAGCTGGGATCTCAGCACGGCGAACTCGCAGCCTGGCGAGGACGGGTCGAAGCCGTGCTCGATCAGCCAGCGGGCCGCCTGCAGGCTTCGCAACGACCACCACGCGCGGATCACGTCGAGGTCGACGTCGGTGCCGTAGCCGGCGACGACGTCGCCAAGGTGCTCCTGGTGTCCGAGCGTCAAGATGGCGAGGTCGTACAGGGCATCGCCCTGGCTCGCCTCGGACCAGTCGATCACGCCGGTGATCTCGTCCTTGTCGACGAACACGTGGGTGATCTGCAGGTCGCCGTGCGTGAACACCGGTGTCCACGGCCGGAGCGCAGCCTCGGCAACCCGGCGGTTGCGCGTGACCAGGTCGGCGGGAAGGACGTCGTTCGTGACGAGCCACTCGCATTCGCCGTCGAGCTCCGATGCGATCTCGCCGAGGCTCCGGCCGGGCCATGGCGGCAGCGGCGCGTCGTGCAGCATCCGTGCGGCGGCACCCGCCGCGGCCCACGCCGCCGACGACGCGGCCGACGGCTCGCCGAGGCGGCCGAGTGCCGCCCTGGCAGGGCGGCGACCGCGAGCACGGGCGGCTTCCGCCACAAGACCTCCGGAGTCGGGACCGGCGCCAGAGCCATCGCCTCGACCTCGACGTCGGTGCGCGTCTGATCAGCGTCGATCTTCAGGAACACGTCGCCGACGCGCAGGGTCGCGCGCTCGTTATGGGCGACGACGACCTCGACCTCCTCCACG
>Ga0137371_10004333_pt1 | contig 11121 bp, 9 predicted proteins | sample SagtaG_7_FD_104919 | JGI IMG/M metagenome (GOLD analysis project Ga0137371, IMG submission 104919) | Vadose zone soil microbial communities from Sagehorn Ranch, Mendocino, California, USA - Sage1_R_40_16 metaG | ecosystem: Environmental > Terrestrial > Soil > Vadose zone | place: USA: California... | reverse complement strand
GCAGGTGGAGACTCTGCTCGCTGACGAGGCGCTCCGGCTCAACCTGATCAAACGCATTCCGTTGGGACGCATCGCAGAGGTCGACGACCTGATCGGTGCTGTCATTTTCTTCTCCTCGGAGGCAGGGTCTTTCGTCACCGGCCAGGTCCTCACCGTGGACGGGGGCTTGACGGCGACCCAATAGAATCGTTGGTGCTGGCGACGGCCGTTGTTGCAGCGGGGGGAGGCGGCGATCACATGAGCGGCGCGGTGCTCGGGCAGTTTCTGGGCAACGAAAGCTTTCCGATCGAGTGGGAGTCTGACGCCGAGAGCGAGCTGCTCTGGATTTACGACGATCTCCACATCCCTCAGCCCGTGTCGCCCATGTTCTTCGACATCGGAGGCTGGTGGCTCACCTGCGACCACATGTTCAGGCGTTTCGCCACCCCATTCGCCGCCGACTGGATCGCCAAGAAGATCAACGGTTACGTGTACACAGCGGCCATTGCGGCCGACCCGACGATCCTGGTCGACTCCACCGAGTACAGCGCCCGCTATGCCGCCCGCGTCCCGCGAGATTCCGCCTACGCGGCCAAGATGGGCCCATACCTCGGCGCCGTCCTCCCTGTGTATGCGACCAATTTCCTGACCTGGTGGCGGGAGCGGTTCAAACCCGAGATCGAGTCCAACTTCGCCCGCCTCGACGGCTATGACTACAGTCGCCGCTCGCTGGCGGAGCTGGCTCTGCAGCTCGAAGACGCGATCGACGTGCACGACCGCCACTGGAAGATCCACTGGATGATCAACTTTTCGCAGTTCAGCGCCACGATGGCGCTGCGGGGCGCGATCGAGGCCGTCAAGGGAGGGGTCGACGAGGAGCTGTTCGGGCGGCTGCAGAGCTCGGTCGAGGATCGCAACTGGGACTCGATCGAAGCGCTCTGGCAGATGAAGGAAGAGGTCAAGGCCGACCCCGTGCTGCGCGAGGCTTTCCTGGGTCAGACGGCCGGCGATGTGCGCTCGAAGCTGGGCACCACCCAAGCCGGCGCCCGATTTCTCGAGCAGCGTCTCGATCCGTACCGGCAGGAGTTCGGCTACAAGTCGATCTGGAGTCACGAGTTCGTCTTTCCGCTGTGGAAGGAAAATCCCGGCCCGATCATCGAGGCGATTCGCGGCTACCTGGAGTCCGACTACGACTACTCCACATCCATTTCGGCCGTGAAGAACGACCTCGCCTCCGCCAAGACCGAGCTCATGGACGGGGTGACGGGCGACGCCAAGACGCAGCTCCAGGGCGCGCTCGAGCTGTCCACCAACATGTCGCCGCTCACACCCGATCATCACTTCTACATCGACCAGGGCACCAACGCCCGCCTCCGCATGGTCCTGGTCGGGATCGGCGACCGTCTCGTCGAGGAAGGCATCGTCGACGATCGTGAGGACACCATCTTTCTGCTGTACAACGAGTTGCGCCAGCTGCTGGGCGAGCCCAAGGGATTCGACGCCAAAGCCCTCACGTCGCGTCGGCGGGACGAGCGTGAGCAGGCGTTCGAGATCCGGCCCCCGGCCTGGCTCGGCACCGCAACGCAGGCGGGCCTCGACTTTCCCTACCTCGGGCTGTGGGGCTTCCCGGAAAAGTTCACCCGCCCCGCCCCCACAACGACGTCGGAGCTGCGAGGCCTGCCGGCATCTCCAGGCGTTGTCGAGGGCGTCGCGCGCCACGTCCGTTCGCTCGAAGAGTTCGATCAGGTTCGGGCCGGCGAGATCCTCGTCTGCCAGATGACGAATCCCGCCTGGGTGGTGCTTTTCACCAAGATCGCAGGCCTCATCACAGATGCAGGCGGCGCGGCTTCGCATCCCGCTGTCGTCTCACGCGAGTTCGGCATCCCGGCGGTGGTTGGGACATCGGTCGCCACGCAGCGGATCAAGACCGGTGATCGAGTCCGTGTCAACGGATCGACCGGGCTCGTGGAGGTTCTCCAATGACGCGGCTGATCGACCTGTCGATGCCCGTGCACCGCGACATGCTCACGTTTCCGCGCGTCCCGCCGCCGACGTTGTTGCTGTACGAGAGCTGGACTGAGTTCGCCGAACGGATCGGCGCCGCGCAGTACGGCGTGAAGTCGCTTACCGCGAGCTACCTCGTCATCACCAACGACCACGTAGGAACGCACCTCGACGCGGTCCACCACATCGTGCCCAGCGCCGGCGGTCCGGAAACCATTCCCCTTGACTACTGCTACTCCGACGGTGTCGTGCTCGACTTCACGGACAAGCCGAAGGGATACGGCATCACGGCGGCGGACATCGACGCCGCCGCGGCCAAGGCCGGATGCACGATCAAGGAAAAGGACATCGTCCTCATCCACACCGGCGCCGGCGCCTACAACACGGAGGAGCGGTATCGGACCGACCATCCTGGAATGACGCGCGAGTCGACGCTGCACCTGATCCACAAGGGCGTTCGCCTCATGGGCATCGACGCCATCACGTTCGACCCGCCGGTGTGGGCGATGTTCGAGCGCAAGCAATTCTGGGAGGCCCACCGGGTGATGAACGAGGAGCCGTACTGGCACCTCGAGAACCTGACCAACCTGGAGCAGATCGGGCGAAGCCACGGGTTCAAGCTGGCGGTCTTTCCGATCAAGTGGGTCAACACGACCGCAGCGCCTGTGAGGGCGGTCGCCATCCTCGAGGACTGAGCGCATTGTCGGTGCCTTCGGTCCTCGGGCTCGAAGATCCGGACTGCGAGAACCCGAACGAGGCGGGCGGCAAGGGAGCAGGCCTCGCGCGGATGACGAGGCTGGGCCTGCCCGTGCCGCCAGGATTCGTGATTCGAGCGTCCGTGCTGGGCGACCTCCTCGAGGCGTCGGGCGCTCGCGAACGCGTGCTCTCCCACCTCGCGAACGCCGGCAGCGGGCCGGCGGAATCCTCGCGTGCCGTGCAGCCACTTGTCCGGGAGCTGCGGCGGCCCATGGATTTCTCCGGCCCGGTCATCGATGCGTTTGACCTTTTGAACTCCCACGTAGGTGTTGCCGTGCGTTCGAGTGCGCGTGCCGAAGACTCAGACGCGGCCAGCTTTGCCGGCCAGCACGAGACGTTCCTGAACGTGAGAGGCAGGGATGAGGTCCTGGAGAGCATCAAACGTTGCTGGGCCTCGTTCTTTTCCGAGCGAGCCCTCTTCTACCGGTCGCGCAAAGGCAACCTGTCGGATCTCGGCATGGCGGTGGTGGTGCAGCGGCAGCTGGCGCCCGACCGCTCGGGTGTGATGTTCACCATCGACCCCGTCCGCCGGCGGCGCGACCAGATGATGATCGAAGCCGTGTGGGGCCTCGGCGAAGCTGTCGTATCAGGAAATGCCACCCCGGACCACTATGTGGTGAGCCGGGATGGCGTCGTCAAGGCGGCGCGTGTCTCCATCCAGGAGATAGCCGTGCGCACAGACGCGGCTGGCGGGGTGAGACGGTACGCGCTCTCGGCGGAAGAGGGTGGCGCTCGCGTCCTGAACGACGCCGAGCTCGCCGAGCTGGCCAAGATCGGCCGGCAGCTCGAGGCTCATTTCGGCCATCCGCTTGATGTGGAGTGGGCCTTCGAGGGCGGCCAGCTCTACCTGCTCCAGTCCCGGCCGGTGACCGCGTGATCGAAGTGGTACGGCACTGGGTTCGAGAGCACTCGCCGCAGGCGCCGCATCTCGAGCAGAGGCTGGCGTGGACCATGGAGCTCGAGCCCTCAGCTTCAGACTTCGAGGAGGAGCTGGCCCATGGAGGAGCCTGATTGGCATTCGCCGGCGACCATTGAGGAGGCGGTCGCGCTCAAGGCTCGGCTGGGGGATACCGCGACCTTTCTCGCCGGAGGGACTTTCACCGCAATCCTTGTCGCCAATGGCCTCATCCGGCCACATGCCTTCATCCACCTTGCGCGTGTGCCAGGGCTGGACCGGATCGAGATCGGCGACGATTTGCGCCTAGGTGCCATGGTCACGCACCGGCGCGTGGAGGGGTCGAGTGAGATTCGCCAATCTTCATGGGCGTCTGTGGCCAATTGCTTCGCACAGGTCGCGAGTCCTCGGATCCGCAACCAGGCCACGGTCGGCGGTGTCCTGTGCGACGCGGACTACGCAAGCGACCCGCCGACGTTGCTCGTGGCGCTAGGCGCGCGGGTCCGACTTCGAAGTCCGTCCGGAGAGCGGGAGGTCATGCTTTCCGACTTCATCCAAGGCCACTACGAGACGGCGCTTGGCGCCGATGAGTTGCTGGTCGATCTCGTCGTGCCCCGGCCTCCACGTCACGTGACCTACGTCAAGTTCCGGTCTCGCTCGAGCGAGGATCGTCCATGCGTCGGGGTCGCGGTGGCTGCAGAAGTGGATGGCGCCAGGCGCTGCCAGAGCCTTCGCGTTGTCGTCGGCGCGGTGTCTGGCCGGCCGCAGGAATTTCCGCGGGCCTGCGCGATCGCGCTGGGGGATCGGATCACGATCGAGGTCGCGACGGAGATCGGCCATCAGTATTCGGAGCTCGCCTCGACGCTTTCAGACATGCGGGGTTCGGCGGCCTACCGCAAGCGCCTGATCGCTGTTTTGGTGCGACGTTCCCTGGAAACGCTCGCCGCGTGACGCTAGACCCGCGGATCACCGGCCGCTTCGAGTACGGACAGGACCAGCAAGTCGAAGGCATGCTGCATGCCCGCATTCTTCGCTCCCCTCACGCGCACGCAAAGGTGCTGTCGATCAATACCTCCGAAGTACCGCAGCACGTGGTGACGCTGACTCGAGACGATGTGGCCGACCTGGAACCCCTCTACGGACCGATGGTCAAGGACCAGCCGATCGTGGCGCGCGACAGGGTGCTGCATGTGGGTGACGCTGTGGCGGCCGTGGCGGCGGGCACACCTCGCGAAGCGGAGGAAGCGATTGCGCTGATCGAGGTCGAGTACGAGGAGATGCCGGCCGTCTTCGATCCGGTGGACGCGACCGGCGATGCCGCCCCGCTGCTGCATGACGGTATCGAGATCCCGGCCGAGCTCCGTCCGGATGGGCGCAACATGTGTCACCGCTTCCGTCTGCAGTCCGGCCTTGGCCAGGACGGTTTTGAACGTGCCGACGTCGTCGTCGAGGACACTTTTGCGGTCGCAGCCGCTGCTCACGTCGCGATGGAGCCTCACGCGACTCTCGCCTACTGGGAGGCGGGCAGGCTCCACGTGATCACAGGGACCCAGACACCTTTCAATGTCAGGCGCGACCTCGCGGCGCTCTTCCGGCTTTCGGAGGAGATGATCCGGATCGTCGTGGCTCCAATGGGAGGCTCGTTTGGCGCCAAGACTTTCATGCGCCTGGAGCCGGTCGCGGCCGCCCTGGCTCGCAAAGCGCGGCGACCGGTGCGCGCCGTCCTTACGCGCGCCGAAGAGTTCATCACGATCAATCGCCACCCGGCCCGATTTCACATCCGGCTCGGCGCGACTCGGGATGGAACGTTCGTCGCCAAGAGCGTCGATGCCTGGTGGAACACGGGGGCGTACGCCGACTGCGGTCCAAGCGTGTGCACGAAGGGAGGCTATGCGGCGATCGGCCCGTACCGGATTCCAAACGTCAACGTCGATTCCCGGTGTGTATACACTCACCTACCGCCGGCCGGAGCGTTCCGGGGTTACGCCGCGACTCAAGGCGTATGGGCTTCTGAGCGCATGACGGACCTGATGGCCGATCGCCTCGGGATCGATCCCCTCACGCTGCGGCTGAGGAACCTGCTCCGAAACGGGGACAGTTTCGCGACTGGTGAGGTCATGCACGACGCCCGGTTTGCCGACTGCTTGCGAAAGGCGGCTGAAGCTGTGGACTGGGGTGGAGGCCGGAAGAACAAAGGGCTCGCGGTGATGCTGAAAGGAATGCAGACTCCGAGCAGGACCGGCGTGGCCCTCGAGATCAATGCCGGCGGCCACATCGTGTTGCGATCGGCCACCACCGACATGGGCCAGCGCCCGGAGACCGCCCAGCGCAACCTTGCTGCTGAAGCCTTGGGGCTGTCGCCAGATCTGGTCACGGTCGGCTCCAACGACACCGACCTTGTGCCGTTCGACACGCGCACCACCTCGTCTCGGTCTACGTTCATGATGTCGAACGCGATCCGCGAAGCGGCGAATGATCTGCGCCGGAAGATCGCCCAGCGCTTTGAAGTGGCGCCCGAGGACCTCGTGTTGAGCGATGAGGGAGCGGGCGTCGCCGGCTCACCGGATCTAAGGCGGCCGCTTACTGATCTGACGGGACTGCGCGGCGATGGCACCTTTGTGACCCCAGGCGGACTCGACCCCGATACGGGCCAAGGCATCGCCTCGTCGCACTGGCACCAGGCCGCGGCGTCGGCTGAGGTTAGCGTCGACCCTGAGACCGGGGTCACCTCCATCACCCGCCTGCACACCGCGGTCTACGCCGGGAGTGTCGTCGACCGGCCGGGTGCTGAGCTTCAGAACGAGGGCTCGACCATCTTCGGGATCGGCACCGCGCGGTTCGAGGGCATCGTCTTCGAAGATGGCCAGGTGACCAACGGCAACCTTTCCGACTACGAGATTCCTTCGATTCTCGATGTCCCCGACTTCACGTATGACCTGCTCGAAGGTGGGGAGCACAGCCACGGGCTTGGTGAGATGGCGGTGCCAGTGGTGCCGGCCGCGATCGGGAACGCCGTCGCGGCGGCGGGGCACCCCGTCCGCAACTTGCCGATCACCGCGGAGTCCGTGCTCGACGCGTCCCTTGTCCGATGAAAATCCCGGTTCGTGTGAACGAGCAGCCGGTCGAGCTGGAGTCGCGCACCGACGAGACGCTGCTGACCGCGCTGAGGCGGGCGGGGTTCCGCTCCGTACGGCTTACCTGCGGCATCGGCGTCTGCGGCGCGTGCACCGTGCTGATCGATGGCGCGCCCATCTCCAGCTGCCTTGTGCTCACGCCTGCCGCGGTCGGCGCCGGCATCACGACCACCGAAGGCCTGCAAGACGGCGATCGGATCGCATCTGCTTTCCAGGAGCTCAGCGCGTTTCAGTGCGGCTACTGCACGCCTGGTTTCGTTCTGACCACGCGTGCCCTGTTGTTGGAGCATCCCGACCCGACTGATGACGAGATAAGTCATGCGCTGGCCGGGAACCTGTGCCGGTGCGGGAGCTACCTGAAGATCAAGCAGGCGGTTCGTCGGGTCGCGGAATCGATGCGCCATTGATGAGCCGCGACCTTGCACTTTGGTGCGTCTGGGCCGGACCAGCGATTACGTGTGATGCCTCCTTCAGCTCACTCCGCCGACGACCAATCTCTTCTGCGGTCCCAGATGTGATCGGCGCAGCGAAGGGCTAGCGCCTGGATCGTCGAGCTGGGGTTGACCCCGCCGCTGGTCGGCATGCTGCTGCTGTCGGCGATGAAGAGGTTGGGCACGTCGTGCGCGCGGTTGAAAGCATCCGTGACCGAGGTCTGTGGATCGTCGCCCATGCGAGCGGTGCCGAGGAGATGCCAGCCCCAGATCGGCGCGAGGCCGAAATCGCGGACGCTTTTCGCTCCAGCCGCTTCCAGCACCTGCCGGCCGTGCGCGATCATGTCCTTGCCGAGCCGCCGGCTGTTCTCGTTCAGCGCATGGTGCGTACGCAACCCAGGCAACCCGAAACCGTCCAGGTGCTCCCAGTCCAGGTCGACGCGGTTCGACTCCTCCGGCAGGTCCTCGCCGCACATGTACATCGATATCTCGTGGTTGATGCGCTCGTCGAAGGCCGCGTGATGGCCTGATCCCCACGGCGCGATCTGTAGCGCGAGGTTGAGCGGGGACCACCCTGGGCAGCCGCTCATGATGAAGCCCCGCGCGTATCCGCGCTCGGGATCGGTCTCGTAGAACTGGCGGGTCGAAACGGTTCCCCCCCACGTTCCCCTCCAGCCGTCGACGGGCTCCTCGAACAGCCCGACCGCGAAGCTCTGAACGTGGACCATGAGGTTCTTGCCCACGAGCCCACTGGAGTTCGCCATCCCGTCCGGGTGGGCGGGCGACGCCGACATCTTGAGCAGCCTTGGTGTGCCCAGGCCTCCGCATGCAACCACCACAACAGCTGCACGCGCTTCCTGTATGACGCCGTTCCGGTCGTAGTAACGCGCACCCGCGGCGCGGCCATCGGGTCCGAGAGTGATCTCCCGCACCCGCGCGTTTGTGCGCAGGTCCACGCCGTTCTTGAGGGCGCTCGGCCAGTAGGCCAGGTCCGCGGTCGAGAGCGATCCCTGCGGGCACCCGAACGTGCACCAACCCCGGTTGTCGCAGGCAGGCCGCCCGCGGTACGCCTGGGTGGTGATGGACTGCTCGGTCGGCCACCAGTACCAGCCGAGCTTTTCATAAGCCTCGACAAGCAGCTCGCCCGGGCGTCCCAGCGGCGCGGGAGGGTTGGGGAGCGGATCTCTCTCGGGGCCGCAGGGGTCACCAGCCAAGCCGGCGACGCCAACCTCGGCCTCGTTGATCGTGTAGTAGGGCGCCAGCTCCTCATATGTGAGCGGCCAGTCGACGCCTACGCCGTCGAGAGTCTTGACCCTGAAGTCCGAGGGGGCAAAGCGCCAGTAGTTGCCCGCGAAGCCGATCTGGCTCCCGCCGACCGCGTTGTACATGTAGATATCGATCGGATCGTCGCCTTCACTCCCCACCGGGTAGTCCGACGGCCACCGGCGGACATTGGGGTTGGCCGCCCAATGCCTCCGGCCGCGCACCTCCCAGTCGACGTGCGCTTTGGGCAGGCGAGCTCGGTCCACCCAATCACCCTGCTCGAGGCACACGACCCGCGCGCCGTGGTCGGACAGCCGCTTGCAGATCGCGGCGCCGGAAGCGCCCGAACCGATGACCAGAACATCCGCGCTCGGATCGTCGTTCACGCGCGGATCTCCCTTTCTGTAGACAGTTTCCGCCACCGCGGCGACATCGACTTCACACGGGCCAGCAGACTCGGATCGAACGGCTTCATGGGGCCGCCTTTCATCGGGCCCAATCCCCTCCATCCGGTCCTGGCTTCCAGCGCACCCAGCACCTCGGGATGGCCGTAGTAGGCCTCGTACGTGAAATCGCTGATCATCTGAAAGGCGTCGGGGTCGCCGTCGCGCTGAAACTCGCGCAGCAGGCGCTCGCGCTCGTCGGGGGTGCAGTCGCCGAACGTTCGGTGCGACTTCGTCCGCGCGATGCGCTCCACCATTTCGAGCGCGTTCAGCAGGGCCGGGCGGAGGGATGGGACTTCCGAAACGGTCGCGTCGATGTACTCGGCTGCGCCCAACGCGGCGGCGTCGGGCCGGCCTCGATCAGCCGGAATCAGAGTCGCCACCCAGGCTTGGAGCGTCGCGCCACGCGCCGCATCGAGGACCCGGAAAACCCGCGGTTCGCCGACGGGCACCTCCGCACGGCCGACCTCCAATCGGTAGTCGGGCCGGTTGGCCTGCGCGACCTTGTGCCCAGCTTGCTTCCGGTCGTATGCCATTTCAACGTCCTCCCACTGCGGCTCTTCTGAGGCCGGTGCTCTCGCGCTTAATCAATTCAACTGGATGCAGACGTACGCGCGTGCCATTCGGCGGTCCATCCAGCTCCTGCAGGAGCCGGGCCACGCCCGCCGCGCCGAGATCTTGCATGGGCACCCGCACGGTAGTCAGATTGGGATGGATGAACTCGAGGCCCGGAATATCGTCGAATCCCACCACCGAGATGTCGTCGGGCACCCGGATTCCCTGTCGTCTCAGCTCCGCGAGCGCACCCAGGGCCATCCTGTCGGTGGCGACGAACACCGCAGTGACCGAGCGATCACTCAGCAAGCAGGCCATCGCCTGAGCCCCGCCGGCCGTCGTGAAGTCCGCCGCCACGATGTTGGGCGTGAAGCCGGCCTTGTGCATCGCATCCGCGTAACCGAGCTCGCGTTCGCGGCTTGTTCGAAGCGTTGCCGGGCCCGAGATCATGGCCACCCTCACGTGCCCCAGCGCGACAAGGTGGTCTGTCGCCAGACGTGCGCCGGTCCGGTTGTCGGGAACCTCTGACGGCCAGCGCTCGGCACGCGGCTGCAGAGCGACGATCGCGCCACCATAGCCGGCGATGCTTCGCGCGTAACCGGTCATCGCGTGCCGGTAGTGCGGCTCCTCGAGGCCGCCGCCCGCGAAGATCACGCCAGACACCCGGCTCAGGCAAAGCATCTCGACATAGCGCAGCTCGGTGGCGGGATCGCGGTCGCTGCTGCAGACCACCGTGAGAAAACCCTTGGCCGAGGCGGCCCTGGTCGCGCCTTTGACCACTTCTGCGAAGTAGGGGTCGCTGACGTCGTGGACGACGATCGCGATCGTCGGTAGCCGCCTGGTGCGCAGAGCTCGGGCCATCGGGTTGGGCCGGTACGAGAGTCGCTCCGCCGCCGCCTGCACTCGCGCACGCGTTCGCGCGTTGACAGGGTGATCGTTGTCAGGGTCCAGAGCGCGAGAGGCGGTGGTCAAGGAGACTTCCGCCTGCCGGGCCACATCGGACAGGACCGCCATGCGCTGACCGCGCGCTTTCGGCTCGACCTTGCTCAAGCTCTAGTACATGACCACGCCGGCGGAGACGTTCATGTCCTCGCCGGTGATGCCCGAGCTCGCGTCGCTACCCAGGAAAACGCATGCAGCCGCCACCTCATTGGCGTGGACGGGTCGCTTGAGGGCGGACGCGTCGCTGAACATTCGCATCGAGTCAGCCTCGGAGATCTGAAGCGTCTCGGCCTGCTGCTTGACGATGCGGTCCAGCCGTGGACCGGCGACCGGGCCCGGGCAGACGCTGTTGACCCTGATCTTGTGGGGACCGAGCTCGAGGGCCAGGCTGCGGACCAGGCCGATCACCCCCATCTTGGCGGCGCCGTACGGAGTCCGCTCGGGCAGCGGCCGCTTGCCGGTCATCGAAGACAGAGCGATCAGGCTTCCGCCTCCGGCCGACATCATGCCTGGGATGAACCGGCGGAAAGTGAGATACACGCCGTCGAGGTCGACGGCTATGCACTCGCGCCACTCGTCATAGGTGATCTGATGCATGGGTCGGATCGCTCCTGCGATGCCCGCGTTGGCAACGACCACATCTACCTTGCCGAAATGGTTCAGCACCGCCTCCGCCATTGCATCCGCGGACTCGGGGTCGCTGACATCGCACCGCCAGG
>Ga0137371_10004328_pt1 | contig 11127 bp, 9 predicted proteins | sample SagtaG_7_FD_104919 | JGI IMG/M metagenome (GOLD analysis project Ga0137371, IMG submission 104919) | Vadose zone soil microbial communities from Sagehorn Ranch, Mendocino, California, USA - Sage1_R_40_16 metaG | ecosystem: Environmental > Terrestrial > Soil > Vadose zone | place: USA: California... | reverse complement strand
GGCAAGGATGCGGGTCAAGTGGCAGTTGTCTCACAGGATCAAGGGAGACCGTCCTGCATGCGCGACGACCTGTCAGTCGCTGGCCTTGTCACCCGTGCCAGGATGGGCGACCAGGACGCGTGGGACCAGCTCGTCGAGCGCTACGCGCCACTGCTCTGGTCGATCTGCCGCCGCTACCGGCTGTCACATCCGGACGCGGCTGATGTCTGTCAGCGGGTCTGGACAGTCCTTGTCGTGCAGTTGCCGGCGCTGCGCGAACCGGGAGCCCTGCCGGGTTGGCTGGCGACCACGACACGGCGGGAATGCTTCAAGGCGCTGCGCCTCGGACTGCAGCATCTCAAGCTCGAAGAGCCGATCGAGCCCGGGGCGGATCCGGCCGCGGGCGACGAGTCCACAGCGGTGGACCGTGCCCTGCTGACCGCCGAGCGCGAAGTGGCGCTTCGCGCGGGGTTCGCGGAGCTGAAGGCTCGATGCCGGCGGCTGCTGGAGATGCTGGTGCAAGATCCTCCGGTGCCATATGCGGAGATCAGCGCCAGGCTGCACATGAAGCTCGGGAGCATCGGGCCGACCCGTGCCCGCTGCCTGGACGACCTGCGCCGGAGCCCGGCGCTCGCCGCGCTGATCGCGGCGGAGGCCATGGGGAACTGAAGGGAGTGAGGAGCATGTCGAGCCAATGGTGGGCCAACGACGACCAGCTTCTCGACATGCTCGGCGATGCGCTCCGAGCCGGGCCGGTCCCCCCGCAACTCATCCAGGCGGGCAAGCGGGCATTTCTGGCGCATGACATCGACGCGCAGGTCGCCGCCCTCGTCTACGACTCGGCGTTCGACGACCAGCCCGCACTGACCGCCACGCGCGCCGAGGCCGAAGTGGCCGCGCTGCGATCCATGCGGTTCACCGGCGCGGCGCTCACGATCGAGGTCGAGATCGCGGACGACGCGATCTACGGCCAGCTCCTGCCTCCGCAGCCAGGGGTGACCCGCGTGCACCCACCCGGGGGCGAGGATGTGGTGATCCCCGCCGATGACACCGGTGGTTTCGTGATCCGCCCGGTTCCATCCGCCGCGTTCCGGTTGCGGTGCCACACCGCCGGCGGTGTCGTCGCCATCACCGATCTGATATCCCTCGAACCGTAGACGCCGTTGCTCATGCCCTTGGCGCACGCTGTGGGCTCAATCGGCGCCGAGGGCGATGAACGACCATCCCGTCGGCGCGAGGGCCGGATCGTCCCCCAGCTCATGGCGCGCCTGGCGCAGCGACTCCGCGAGGGTGGAGCCTCGCCGCAAGCGCTGGTGGAGCGCCACCATCAGCTTCATGGCGGCAGCGTCGCTGACTGGCACCACGCTCGCGACGATCCCGACGGTGCCGAGCGCCACCAGGCTGGTGGTCAGGCCCAGCAGCTCGTCGGCGCCCGCCGGCGCCAGCAGCCCGGAGTCGCAGCTCCCGAGCACGAGCCGGTAGGGCGCCCGCCGCAGCCGTTCGAAGTCGTATACGGTCAGGGGCCCGTCGTCGATGCGTACCGAGGAGAAGAGGGGGCTGTCGGCGCGGAAGGTCCCGTGGGCGGCGATGTGCACCAGCCAGGCGCCGTCGATCGCGGCGAGGACGCGCTCGGCGGTCGCGTCGCCATGGCCGAGCACGGTCACGTCGTCGTACTGCTCGGCCAGCGCGGGCACCTCGCCGGCGCTGGACTCCAGGTCCGGTCCCAGCACCAGCGCGACGTCCCGCCGTGATGGCGCGACCACACGCCGCGCCCGCAACCACACGCTCGCCGAGGGCGCGACGCTGACGGCACGGTCGCGCAACGACGCCAGCAGCGGCCACGGCACCGCATGCAGCCTGCCAGGCGGCACGATCACCACCGGCCCGTCGCCGAGGTGCCGGCTGGCCTCACCGAGCAGGACCCGCTCCAGCCGCTGCCCGGTGGCGTCCAGCAGGGCGACAGTCGCCTCCGCCGAGAGCGACGGATGCCCGCCACCAAAGCGCCGCAACCTGAACCTGGCAAGCTCGACCTCCCGCGCGGCCACCGCGGCACGGCCCGCGTGGAAGCGCCGCACCCTGCCCGCCCCGCAGACCAGGACGTGCAGGTCGCCGTCGACCTCGACAAGCTGAACCAGCCGTCCGCCGCCTAACTCGTCCAGCAGCGACGCGACGTCGAACCGGTGGCTGCCAGCGGCGTCTCGGTTCCCGTCCCCGCCGTTGCCGCGAAGCCGCAGCGCGCGGGCGCGGATCACGCGCTCCAGCTGCTGCAGCTGGCGATCGAACGTCGCGGTCGGCGCTCGGCGGGCGCGCGCATCCTTCAGGCGGCTGGCGATGTCACGCACCGCCGCCAGATCAGCCTGGATCGCTGGATCGTCCGGCGGGTGCACCGGCGGAATCGCCAGCGCGGCAGCCCGCCAGCGCTCACTCCAGACAAGCAGGTCGCGGGTCCGGCCGGCGCGCAGCGCGTGTCGCTGTGCCAGCGCCGCCAGTTCGGTGCCATGCACAGTTGCCTGCGCCCGCAGCTCCGAGGCGCCCAGCGTGAGCAGGTGCTCGTCAAGGACAGCCAGCCCACGCCGGCAGGCGCTGAGCATCCGCCGCGAGTCGCCGGCTGCCTCTGCGTGCAGCGCCTGCGCCAACCATCCAGTCGCACGAGACAGCGGCGCCCCCCGCCGCCGCATCCGCGCGGCAGCACCAAGATGCCGATCAGCCTCCTCAAACCGCCCCAGCCCCAGCGCCATCCTGCCCGCGAGCAGATGCGCCAGCGGTGCCTCTGTCGAATGCAGCTCGTCGAGGTGAACAGCAGACTCCGCGGCCTGGCGCAGCAGACGGCCAGTCCTCGGTCTGGTCGCCGCGTGCGCCTGGAGCACCAGGAGCCGAGCATGCGCACGCCACCACTCCCGCTGCTGAACCCCAAAGAGCCGATATGCTGCCTGTCCCCGCTCCAGGGCTACCTGCATCTCCTCAGCGGCAAGCGCGGCTCTTGCCGCGCTGAGCAGCAGCTCGGCCTTTTTCGCCGGTTGCCCATGGATCGTGTCGAGGGCGCGGATCGCACTATCCGCCTCCTGCAGCGCCTCGCGCGGCAGACCAGCCGCCAATAGCACAGCACACCGGTCGATACCGAGGTCAGGCACGCTGGCCCCAAGCGTTTCGTAGCGTTGGGCCGCCTCGTCGAGGTAGGCAAGGGCTGCTGGCAGATCACCTAGGCGGAACGCGACAAGTCCGCGGTTGTGCCTCGCCACGGCGGACTCGAACTCTTGGCCTCCCTCGGCAAACAATTGCTCAGTACGGTCAATATCAACATTCGCTCGTTCGACGGACCCAAGTGCAAGGTGGACGAATGCACGGGTGGTGAGCGCGCGTGCTTCCCAGACCGTGTCGCCTGCTCGGTGTAATTCGGTCACCGCAGGACGCAGATCATCGAGCGCCTCCTGGTGTCGCCCAAGCGTCCAGAGGGCGACGGCGCGTCGCATGAGAATTCTGCCGGCCAGCACGTCGCTAGCCTCTCGTATCGCGGCTTCATGGGCGGCGAGCCCCAGGGTAGTGCGACCCGCAAAGACCAGCGCGTTTCCGAGTGTGGCGAGCACATCCGCTTCGCGATCCGCCGCGCCTGCGGCCCGCGCCAGACGCACGGCGGCGCGCAATTCACGAATCGCCGCGCCTATGTCTCCGAAGTCACGGAGGACGATCCCAACGGCTTGGCGGGCGACGGAGGCGTCATACGGGCTAGGCTCAGTCATCAGCACCGTCCGTGCCCGCGTCAGCGCCTCGGCGGGCCGCGACAGCGCGAGCGGCAGCAGCTCAAGCACCGGCCCCGGCCTTTGCGAAATCTGATGCTTTCGCGCAGCCATGCCGTTGATGTTAGATCTCGTCGTTCGGTACGTCTGTAGCCAACTGACCGGAGGGACATCATGGCCGCACGGAAGCCAGCCCGACACCCGGCTACGAAGACCAATGCCCAAGTCGAGCTGATCCAACGGGCCTTCTACGACGCGGACCCCCAGATCGTCATCGGTGTCGCACGGCCCGAAGGCCGTGAGGACACGTTCGACTACCTCTGCCAGGAGGGGGTCATCCTGGTCCGTAATGAGGACGTCGAGCGGGTGGTGGCTACCCTGGGCATCCGACTGCGCGAGAAGCTCCCTAACCCCGTGAGCGGGCTGACGCTGCTGCCGATCGGCGAGGTGCCTGGTGGAACTGCCGACGCACTCAGCAGGATCGACGATGCCCTTGGTGTTGGGGTCGCGACCCCGAATCACGTCATATCAATTGCGCCACCACCTCCACCAGTGACGTCGTGCCCGGCCACCGAACCAGAGGTGGTGAATGGCGATGCCGGTCCGGACCCAGGCATCTGCCCAGACGATCGGGATGGTGCCGGGGTACTGGTGTACGTTGCAGACACCGGGCTTGTCGACCAGGCAGCGCAAGATCACGCATGGCTTGAAGGGGTTACGGGAACGCCCGATCCCCTCATAGGCAACACGCCGCCCTATAGGATTCCGCCCTACACCGGACATGGGACGTTCATTGCCGGGGTTCTACGTTGTATGGCGCCGGCTGCGGAAGTGTTCGTCGAAAGGGCGTTCAAATGGGCGGGGGCCACTCTCGAGCTCGACCTCGCCAAACAGCTCGACGAAGCCCTAAGCCTCGGTGCTGACGTGATCAGCCTGTCGGCTGGCGCGACATCTCGGCTTGGCTTGTCCCTGCTGGGGTTCGAACCATTCTGGCGGCGATACCGCGATCTTAAGAACGTCATACTCGTCGCTGCCGCGGGCAATAACGGTGCCCGAACCCCCCTGTTTTTCCCGGCTGCCAGCCCGCACGTGACATCCGTTGGAGCGCTCGCAGCCAACTGGCGCAGCCGCGCCTCCTTCAGTAACTTCGGCAGCTGGGTCGACGTCTACGCACCGGGCGAAGGGCTCATCAACGCCTTCGCGACGGGCGAGTTCGAATGCAACGAGCCACCACACGTCGGCGAGATCCGTGAATTCGAGGGGATGGCACGTTGGAGCGGCACGTCCTTTGCGACGCCGCTGGTCGCGGGTCTGATCGCTGCGCGCATGTCTCGTACTGGCGAGAACGGCCGGGAGGCGGCCAAGGCGCTGGTCGCCAGAGCACAGCGGCAGACAATCCGTGGTGTTGGCGCCGTCATGCTGCCCTGCCTCGACGATCATCAGGATCATGGGCCCGCAGGAAAGGTCTGCAGGCGCTGCCAATTGTGCAGTCAGTGCTGACGGTTTCGCGTCTGCCGTCCCTTTTATGGGTAAAACGTTCTTAAGATGATGGCTTGCCGAGATGTTTCCTCTAGGGTAAAATGGAACCTCCGTCGCAGCTGCGGTGTATGCGCCATCCCTTCAATGAGAATGGGGTCAACTATGCCTGCGGGCCATTGTCGAGGTGCTGAGCTGGTCGAGGACGCGGATCCTCGAGAGACCCTTGAGGAGGAGTTGAGCGTTCTCGACGAGGAGGAGTTGGCTTTCCTGAAGCCATAGGGCTCGGCAACTTGGTGCGGGGGCCAATAAATTTCTGCGCTATGGTCCCCGCAGCGCTGCTTCCTTAGAAGCAGCGCTGTTTCCGTTGGCGGGTTTCACCGTTGCCGGCCAGGATCATCTGCCGGGATCGGAGGAGCGTAGCTGCTTGGCTCGTGCGCTCGCCCACAAGGTCCAGCCTCGTCCAGTTGGGGTGATTGGTACTCCCAAGTGGACAAGGCTGAAGCGTTCGAGCCCAGGAGCAATGATCGTTGCCACGGCGATCTGTGACTGGGGAGGGGCCAGCTCACCGGTGTAGAACTCGATGCCGCAGGTGAGAAGACGTTGTGTCACGGTGCCGAGACTGGACTCGACGGTATCGGATCCGCCAACGCTGATTCGCAGAGGGACAGGTTGGGTCGCCCCAGAACACAACCGCCGGATGGGTAGGCGAACACATTCTTGAAGAGCTGGCCAGGGGCGTAGCCGAGAAATCGCTGCTCTAGCCGCCTTCGGGTCCACCAGAGCGCTGCTCTGGATCAGCTCACTAAGCGCACGCTCGGCCGCGTATTCGCCGGAGGGGGACGCCCCTGCCCCGAACAGGCCCAGCTCGGGCTGATCGTCGTCCTTGATAGCGACATAGACCGGCACGCCCACATCGGTCGTGACGTCTATCAGAAATACGGTAGCACCGACCGCGGCGACAGTATCACGGTAGAGAGCTTTCAATCGCGGCGGCAGACTCTCGGGGTCGACGACGTCGACCTGAGGCTTGCGAGCGATGAACCATCGTAGCAAGGCGTGTGACAAGCCGTCGTGCTCAACCAGTTCACACAACCCGTGGAGCACAGCCTCCTGAACGTTGACCCCGGAGGCCGTTCCCAGGCTCGACGTGTATCGAAGCAGACTGCGGTATGGCACCACGGAGTCGCCCGGCACGGGTTGAAGGTGGTATCGGGGGTCGTTCAGGAAGACGGGATACCAAACCGATCCTCGTAGGCCATGGTACACAGTGCAAGCAGCAACGCAAGCCGGGAACTCTTCGGCCCATCTCTGAATTACGAGGTCGTTTCTCAGACCTGTCTGATCAGCGACATCGCGCCCGCTTATGAGCGTCGCCGCCCCTTCGGCGAGACGGCGGTTGCTGCGTGCGGACGTGAAGTAGCACTCAAGAGCTTCGAAGTGAGCGCTGGCAAGCCCCTGCAGACCAGCACCTTTGCCGTAGCCCACGGCGATCTGTGTGTCGTTCCAAATCAACCGAGAGACGCGAACCGGATGTCGGGGCGTCCCGATCTCCTCTACACGCAAGACAAAGCCGAGCCGCCGAATTTCTCGTAGCGCGACCTCGATCGACAAGTCGGTCGGCAACGATCGATGGGGCAGGGTCAGCGGCACGACATAGTCTCCCCGGCATCCGGATCGAAACGCTTGTCGCTTTGGTGCGACCACAGAGTGCGCTCGAAGCAGTGCATACTAACCCTGATATCACCGCCGAATCGAGCGTTTATGCTGCTCCGTTGTTGCCAGATCCTCGAGCCGCCGCGCGTGATCTCGTGACAGAGGCAGTACTGCCGCTGCGCCTGGTACCTGGATTTCAGTCGTACGCGAGCGCGCGAATGCTGTCGTGGGGCGGTTCCGCGGTGTCCCGGATCGCCTTGCCAGTCACGATGTACGGACTAACCGCGTCACCACTTTGGACTGCCTCGGTGGTGGCTGCCGAAGCGGTTCCATACTTTTTGCTCGGCCTCTTGGCTGGCGCGGTAGCGGATAGATCTCGCCATTTGGCCCTGATGGTAGGCGCGGATTTACTAAGCGGCGCCATCCTCCTGACGATTCCGGGGGCCTATCTGCTGAACGCCCTTGGCCCACTCCAGACACTTATTGCTGCTGCGTTGGTGCAAGGTCTATTTGTCTTCTTCGACGCAGCGAATTTTGGGCTGGTCCCCTCACTTGTCGGGCGAGCGCGAATCCTGTCCGTGAACAGCCTCCTCTTCGCATGTGGAAGCGCGATCGAAGCGGTTGTCCCAGCTCTGGCAGGGGCTCTGCTTGTTCTGATGGCTGCCCCCGTATTGGTCACTTTCGACGCGCTGAGCTTTCTGGCGTCAGCGGTTCTTCTGGGGCGGACCAGTGCCACGATGGAGAAGACGCTCAAGTCACGGCATGCGAGCGGCAGTATTCTAGGGAGTATCTTGGAGGGACTCCGGTACATCACGCTTTCGAACAGAGTCGTTGGCGCAAGCACGTGTATCAGCGCCCTCTTGACGATGGCAAACGGTGGTCTTATGGCCCTCCTGGTCGTTTGGGCTGGAGAATCATTCGACATCGCCAATGGCGATCCACGGCTCGGGTTTTTGTATGCAGACGTTGCCATTGCCGGCGTCATAGGAGGCGTCGTCGCGCCGTGGATCGCACGCCGCTTGGGTGCCCTACCGGCCATCTGTGTCTTGGTTCCCCTTGCAGCTGTCGCATCGTATGCGATTCTAAGTGTCAAGCCTTGGTGGGCGGCAGCACTGCTCATGGTGGCTGCAGGGACATTCAACACCGCCGGAGTCATCACTATCGTTTCCCTTCGACAGCAGATCGTCCCTCGTGTGCTTCAGAGCCGAGTGAACACCACTGCCCGGATGATCGCGTTTGGTGCTGGATACGCGATCGGAGCTGCCCTCGCGGGGAGTCTCGCTGGACGGATGGGCGCCGCAGGAGCGTTACGGATTGTGTTCCTGGCACTCATCGCGGCCACGCTGGTGTGTGCCGCGATGCCGCGCAGCAGCGTGCAAGGGCCAATCGCGGATGCCTCCTGACATGGGCGAAGCCGGCAGCGGCGGCCCCTACTGTCACATCGTTTCGACGGGCCACATTGCCTGACGTAGCATCAGGCTCACGTCGCACCTGCGGCGCAGCGCCATCCCTTCCCGGAAAGGGGCAGCGATGCCTGTAAGTCACTGTAGAGGTGCTGAGCTGGTTGAGGATGAGGAGCCTCAGGAAGTCCCTGAGGAGACTCTGAGCCTCCTCGACGAAGGAGAATTAGCCTTCCTGCAGTTGGAAGGCTAATTAGCTCGGTACTTTGGGGTCCATGTCGGAATGTGGCGTGGCGCCATCCATCCACGGAAAGGGATAGCGATGCCTGCAAGCCATTGTAGAGGTGCCGAGCTGGTCGAGGATGTGGATCTTCAGGAGGCTTTTGCGGACACTCTGAGCTTCCTCGATAAGAGAGAACTGGTCTTCCTGCAGGCGGCGACCGCGAAGCGCAGCGACGCACCTAACGGATGACCCCGCTGAGTTCCAGGAGGTCGTCGAGGATCGTGCCGAAGGCTCCCAGTGGGAGGGAGAGGTGGCCCTCGTTCGGGAGGAGGTGGGGGTGGGCGCCGGGGAGGTGGGTGGCGAGCCAGTGGCCGTGGGGGGCGGGGACCATGCGGTCGTCGTTGCCTTGCCAGATGGCGACGGGGGTTCTCGCTGCCTGCAGGTCGTCGGGGGTGAAGCCCCAGGGGTGGACGAAGGCGAGGTCGTCGTCGCGCCAGCCGGCGAGGCCGGTTGCGAGGGCGGCGCGGAATGCTGACGCCATGTAGTCGGCGAACTCGTCGCTGAGGACGGCCTTGTCGGCGTCGCAGAGGAGGCCGCCGAGGGCTGCGGTGATCTGCTCGCCGGTGACCGTGCGGAGGTGGTCCGCGACCTGGTCGAGGAATTCGGTCAGCGGGGCTTCTCCGGCGATGGCGGCGCTGAACTCGGTGACGTTTTCGGGGCCCATGCCGGCCAGCCAGTCCAGGCCGGGGGCATCGTGGGGCGCCACGCCGGCGATCGTGGCGGCGGCGCGGCAGCGGCCAGGCAGGAGGGCCGCGCAGGCCAGCGCGTGGGGGCCGCCGCCGGACCAGCCGGCCGTCACGAACTCGGCGTGGTCGAGCGCGTCGAGGATCGCGGCGACGTCCCCGGCCGCGTCGGCCACCGTCCTGCCCGGGCGCGGGGTCGAGCCCGCGTACCCCGGACGGGCATACAGGATCGTCCGTAGCCCGCGTGCCGTGGCCGCCTCGATCATCGGGGCGAACGGCACCGGGCCGCTCGGGGTGCCGGTGTGGAGGACGAACGCCAGCCCGTCGGCCGGACCCGCGGCCACCGCGTCCAGCCGCCGGCCGTCCGCCAGGGTCACCCCCGCTGTCTGGGTCCGTACGCTCATGCCGATGGGTTTCCTCGTCCTGCTGTCGTCGCTGGCCGCTAGATTGTGAACCATCACAGTGAACCATCACGCGCTGGGGGGACATGGCGGATCCGGTGGAGTCTCGGTCGCCCGAGGCCTGGGAGCCAGGTCAGGGAGAGCTGCGGGTCTCGAGCCTGGAGTTGTTCTTCGACCTGGTCTTCGTCTTCACGCTGACACAGCTCACCACAGCGCTCTATACCCACCTGTCGGCGGTGGGGGCGCTGCGGGTGGTGCTGATCTTCGCGGTGTTGTGGTGGATCTATGGCGGCTATGCCTGGCTGACCAACTCGGTGCCACCCGACCGGGCCGCGCGGCGGCTGCTGCTCATGGCGGGGATGGCCGCCTTTCTGGTGGTGGCGCTGGCGATCCCGGGGGCGTTCGGCAGCGCCGGGGTCGCCTTCGGGCTGGCGTACCTGGCGGTCGTGCTGGTGCACGGTGCGCTCTATACCGTGGCCATGCCGGTGCGGGGGGTCGTGCGGTTTGCGGGGCCCAACGTGGTGGCGGCGCTGCTGCTGGTGGCGGCCGGGCTGACCGGGAGCGGCAGCGGGACCGGCGGCGGGGCGGGAGCGGCGCTGCGGTACGGGCTGTGGGTCGCGGCCGTGGTGATCATGTTCGCGACGCCGTACGTGCTGGCGCTCGACGCGCCTCTTCGGATCCGGGCCGGGCACTTCGTCGAGCGGCACGGGCTGCTGCTGCTGATCGCCTTCGGCGAGTCGGTGGTGGCGATCGGGATCGGCATCCAGACCGGCAGCGGCGAGACCTTCAATCCCGGGCTGGTCGGCGCGGCGCTGCTCGGCCTGGCGCTGGCCGCTGCGCTGTGGTGGTCGTACTTCGGCGGCGACGAGGAACGCGCCGAGCGGGCGCTGCGCGCCGCTCCCGCCGAGCTGCAGCCCCGGCTCGCCCTCAGCGCCTACTTCTTTGCCTTCATCCCGATGCTGCTTGGTATCGTCACCATTGCGGTCGGCGTGAAAACGTCGATCGGTCATCTGACCGAGCCGCTCGACCCCGGCCCGGCGGTCGCCCTCGGCGCCGGCGCGGCGCTGTACCTGGCCGGCGACGTGCTCTTCCGCCGGGCGCTGCGCAGCGGCACGGTGGCCGCCCGCTCCGCCGTTGCGCTGCTGGCCCTCGCGACGGTGCCGCTCGGCTTGGTCACCGCCGTCGCACAGCTGCTGGCGCTGGTGGCCCTGCTGGTCGCGATGCTGCTCGCCGAGGCGGCCTTCCCCCAGCTCAACGGTGGATGAGGCCGCCGTTGACGTGGATGGTCTGGCCGGTGATGTAGGCGCTGTCGTCGGAGAGCAGGAACACCACCGTGCCTGCGAGGTCGTCGGGGCCTGCAGGGCGTTTCAGGGCCTGGGCGGCGAGCATCGCGGCCTTCTGGGCCTCGGTCACCGTGGCCCGGGGGATCTCGGTGTAGACCGGGCCGGGGGAGACGGTGTTCACCCGGATGTTGGCCTCGCCCAGCTCGTGGGCCATGGCGTGGGTCATGCCCGC
>Ga0137371_10004326_pt1 | contig 11132 bp, 11 predicted proteins | sample SagtaG_7_FD_104919 | JGI IMG/M metagenome (GOLD analysis project Ga0137371, IMG submission 104919) | Vadose zone soil microbial communities from Sagehorn Ranch, Mendocino, California, USA - Sage1_R_40_16 metaG | ecosystem: Environmental > Terrestrial > Soil > Vadose zone | place: USA... | reverse complement strand
TCGGACTCCGCCGCCTCCCGTGAGTTTGGTAGTCTCCGAGAATGCAAACGAGTGAGCGTTTCCTTTCGTGTCCTTCAGAACAAACGTCTTCGCATCCATGTTGATGTCCGTCAGTTGACCCACCACGAACTGCTCCGCCGGTGGACGCGTCTCCGCGGCCGGTGTTGCAGGCGTGACGGGCTCCTGAGAGGAAATCGGTTGAACCTTTGGCTGATAGACAGCCACGGACTCCTTGCCGCTGCAGGCCGCGAGTCCCATCAGGCAGATCAGCGAAACAATGAGCAAACTGGTCTTCATCGAAACCTCCTTTCGAGTGTGTTCTCATGCCTTCGTTGAAGGCAAATGAATGACCGGTGCGGCGCCCAATGCTGTCAAGGCTTCCAGAAGTTCGGGCATCACGCGCGTGGAAGAATTGCGTGATTTGTAATTGTGAAGATCGCGGGCGGTCTCAACTATGGCGACCGCTTCGGCGTCGTCGAAGATCCCGCAGGGAACGGGTGGTGCATCGCGACGTATCTCGGCCGCGAGCCCATCGTCGCTCAGGATCAATTGAACACGATCACGATTTCATTCGCTCTCCCGGACGCTGCGCGGTTCATTGATTTCACAAAACGCGCGTTCAACGGCCGGGAGATCGTGCGCTACGACTCGGCGGAAGGCAAAGTCATGCACGCGAAAATCGGCATTGGCGATTCGGCGCTGGGCGTGCGTGAAGCTAATGAGCGTTGGTTCAGCAAACCCACCATGATCTACGTGTATGTTGAGGATTGCGACGCCATGTACAAACGGGCATTGAGCGCGGGTGCGAAATCGATTTTGGAACCAAAGGACCAGCCTTACGGAGATCGTCAGGGCGCAGTGGAGGACGAATGGGGAAACCAGTGGTTTGTGTCCACACCGTTCCGCGCTAATTACACATAAATTCGGCGAGCTTCTCAATGCTGTTCGTTACTTCGTAATCGGGCAGGCTCTCCATGAAGAGCCTGCCGTAGAATTTAGTGCCGATGCGATTGTCGAGGACGGCTAGAATGCCGCGATCGGTGGTCGAGCGAATTTCGACTCAAGGGCCGTTAGCTAACTGCGTTATGATCGGGGCATGTCCGGAGTGTGGAGAGTCGCCGGTGCCGCCGTATTCGCGGCGCTTGCGTCGGGGGTCATGCCCGCTCAAATCGCTCCTGTCCAGCTGACGATCGAACCCGCAAGGCTGATTCGCGGCGGCACAGCAATTCTCGATATCTCATTACAAATTCAAGAAGGTTATTTCGTTCCTGCCCAGACGCGCGGCTCGTTGAAAGGTGCGTGGGTGCAAGCCCTGCCTCCGTGGCTCTCGCGGACACTGCCGACGTACCCCATCCCCAATTCCGTTCGACTACCGGCTTCAGATACGGCCGTACTCGCTTATTCGGGCAAAGTGATCATTCGTCTGCCAGTCGAGGTTCCGGCTGGCGTGCAAGGCCCGAACGAGCTGGGTATCCGTTTCGGATACCAACTGTGCGATTCACGCTCATGCGGAGCGTTTGTGACATTGGATGCCAGGGCCAACTTCAATGTGGAGGGACCGCCACAGAGTCAGGATCTGCTTGCTTATCGCCTCGACTCACGGCGCGTTGTGATCGTAACGCAGATGTTGCAACGCTTAAGCACCGAGCCGACCGATGTTATTCGTCCTCTGGCGCAATTCATCCCGCAAGTGGCGATCCTGCCGGACCGTCACGAAGCGCGGTCCCGGTTCGTGAGGGATTTCCGGTTAGGTGCTCGATGGACGATAGCCTCGAAGAGCAGCCGGTTCAGGGCGATTGCGGAACAGCCGGCGATTGTATCGTGGCGATGCGGAGGCGACCAGGCGCCTCTTGCCGTCGTAGCACGTGTTACAGATGAAGCGTTCATCAGTGAGAGAGCGAAATATTTCCTCGCGTCGCCGAATGAACCAGGCTCGAATCAGCCGCCCGTATCCGCCGATCTGCGATTGGATGATACACAGCGTCGAGAACTCGAAGAAGTGCTCGATCGGCAGATGCGCATTACCGTCCCCAGTTTATTTCCTCCCGTCCCGTACATCCAGAATCCCGCGGCACAGCCCAGGGAAACCGAATACGATCGGCGAGTCCTCGCGGGTCAGGGCCGTCTCATATACCACGTCGAGGCATTTAAACTGGCGCCCGACTTGAATCCGCGGTTGTACGTCCGCGCGTACTGGAAGGTGGGCGCAAGGGCACAAACCGGTCTCACGCTCTGGCTTCGCTTCGACGGACGACATTTTTCGGTTGAGCAGACCGATGCCAGTGTGTCCCGTTCAGCCCGATACCTCGAATTCAAGGATCTTGGATCACAACTTGCGGCGCAACCGGAATACGCTGGAATGTTGCTCAATGTCATTCCCGCCTCAGATGGCTGGGCATATCTGATCATCGGCCGCCGCGGCTACGAAGGCGGTGGTGTGTCCGTCTTGAAGTACTCGCCAGCTGGACCTCGAGACACAGGGATCGCATACGGGTTCGGCTGCTAGCACGCCCCTCGCGCTCCACCCGAGAACGTGCTCACGGCGATTGTTACGAAATGCCGAACTGGGAATTAAAATGTCGTGTATATGAACTTGCTGCTGGGCATCTTCGTAATGCAGGCTCTGCCATCTGCAACTGGCGTTTCGCATGCCGTGACCATCGATCCCGAACACACTCTGCTTTTGATTGGCGGGCGGAAAATGGATTATCCCGCGCTAGGCGAATACGGAATGAACATTGTGGGCCTGGGTCCCGGAGAATCGCTCAGATTGGCGATTTCGGAAAAATCCGGCGGGACTTGGGACTTAGGTGACCCCAGCATTGGGCTCAACGCACTGTTTTCGGCGCGTGTAGCGCGCGTTGATCGCACTTCAGTTGTAATCGAGCGCAACGTCCCAGGGGACTACGGAATAGCATCTCCCTCCCTGAAGTTTTTCCTCGATTTGACATCGCGAAAGGTGCTCATGACGCCCCGTACGCAAAAGATAACCTTACATTCGAGCGGATTTTAAAGTATCGATAGAGCGGTATATGAACTGCTTGCACAATGTCACATACGGTTGTACTGTTGTGACACATGGCGCGAGCCAACGATGCCGAAAAAGCAGAGCGTCTCAATCATGCACGCGGTTTGCTGCAGCGGTTCGATCATCTGCCAGACGCAGTAGGCAAGATGGTTCTCGACTGCTCCGTCTCCCCACGCCAAGCCTATCGATATCTTCAACAGGCAGGACGATTGAAACAGGATGTTCCAATCGCACAGGCGAAGATTGCGTTCACCGTGAAGCTTTCCGAGGCGTTGGTCGAACGTCTGCGTTCGTACGCCGGCAGCAGAGGCTTATCGCTGAGCGACATTGTGAGCCGCGCTCTGGAGGCTTTTCTACCGCGAAGGAAGAAGCGTGGGTGAACGGCCACCAGGTCGGTGCCACACGATTCAGTTGGAGTATCGGTTTGATCGTTTGTTATCGGCAAAACTGGAACAGGTTTATGAACTGTTGGTGCCTGACAAGCGATGGCCGCTTCAGAGATCAATTCAGGAGAAGTTGAATGAACAGACCGGCCGCCATTTATGCTCGAGTGTCTTCAGATCGGCAGAAGGAGAACCAGACGATCGCCAGTCAAACGGCGGCTCTGAAGGAATACGCCGAAAGTCACGGTTATCTGGTGCCGGCGGAGTGGGTGTTTGAAGACGACGGCTACAGTGGCGCCAGTTTGATCCGGCCGGGATTGGAAGCCATGCGGGATCTGGCCGCGCAGGGTCAGATCGAGGCCGCGCTGGTGTATGCACCAGATCGTCTGAGCCGAAAGTATGCTTACCAAGTGTTGCTGGGCGAGGAATTCGCTCGCTGCGGCGTCTCGTTAGTATTTCTGAAAGCGCCATCGGAAGAAACAGCGGAAGACCAACTACTCGTCCAGTTCCAGGGCATGATTGCGGAGTATGAGCGCGCCCAGATTGTGGAGCGGACTCGGCGCGGCAAACGGCACAAGGCTCAGCAGGGACTCGTGAATGTTCTGGGCGGAGCACCGTATGGTTATCGATACATCAAGAAGAGCGATAACGCCGACGCTTATTACGAAATCAACGAAGCCGAGGCCGAAATCGTTCGCGCGGTGTTCGATGCCTACACGCAGCGAGGATTGAGCATCAACGCGATCGCAAGATTATTGAATCAGCGGCAGATTCCCACGCGAACGGCGACGACGCGTTGGGAGCGATCAACGGTGTGGGGCATCTTGCGGAATCCGGCGTACCAGGGCAAAGCATGCTTCGGCAAGACAGAATTGCGTCCTCGTCAACGCATCACGCGCCCCCTGCGTCAACGGAATCGGCCGCCGAACCGCAACAGTGCCAATCATGAGCGGCCTCGTCAAGAGTGGATCGAAATTCCTGTTCCCGCGTTGATCAGTGAAAACACTTTCGATCTCGCGCAAGAACAGTTGCAAAAGAATAAACAGCATTCCCCACGGCGTACGATCGAACCAACATTGCTTCAGGGCATACTGGTTTGCCAGCACTGTGGCTATGCGCTTTATCGCTCGTCAACGAAGACAACGAAAAGGAAGCTCTACTACTACCGCTGCCTTGGCTCCGATGCATATCGACACCTGAAAGGTTCGGTCTGTTCGAATCGGCCGATCCGTCAGAATTACTTGGATGAATTTGTTTGGAAGGAAATCATCCACTTGTTGGACGAACCCGCATTGATCCAATCCGAGATTGATCGCCGAATGCAGGCAGCTCGCAACGCAGACCCGCTTCGAAAACGTGAACAAGCCTTACGTCATCAGCAGACGCGGCTTAAAAACCATATGGACCGCATGGTCACGGCATATCAGGAGGAACTGATCACGCTTGCCGAGTTGCGCCAGCGCATGCCGAACTTGCGCAAACAGGAACAGGCTGTCGATTCGGAACTCCGATCTCTGGAGCTTGCGTCAGAAGACCAGTCCAGATACCTGCGGCTTGCGGAAACGTTATCGGAGTTTCGCGGCAAACTGCGTGTGCGAGCTGAGACGCTGGACACCGTGGATCGACAGAAGATCCTCCGTCTGGTCGTCCAAGAAATCCTGGTTGGCGCTGATACGATTCGAATCCGACATTCCATTCCGGTCGCCGATTCGGGCCCCAGAGAACGCGATGGTCTAGCACCGCCAATGAATCCTGCAGGCGGAGGCGGATCGCCAGGTTATCTTTTGCGTACGGGGCGTCACAGGTCCGCTTTGTGGTGCGAAGAGCCTCGGAGGAATCTTCCCTTCCGGGTCAAGTAGTGCTCTCGCCATCGTGTCCATATGTTCCATGTGTTTCATGCCCACCTCCGCAGCCTTCCGAATGTTCTGGGTGTGCCCGAGTACCCTTAGACCTGCGGCGTTTGCTTCCTCGATCACGGCGCGCAGTTGATCGTATGTGATCGAATTGTCGACCTTGATGATATCGACACCGGCCGCCACGAGGCTCCGGACATATGCCCTCGCCTCTTCCACTGTACGTACAGGGGGAGTGAACGTGTTCGCCAAGGGCCTGAGTGTCCCGTAGACGAACGAACCTGACACGAACATCCTGGGTCCCTTGATCTTTCCGCTCTTCACCGCATCACGCTGCGCAAGGATCCAGGCGGTGTCATTGTTAAGGTCTGCAATAGTGGTCACGCCATATGGCAGGAACATCGGCATCTCGTATTCCTGAAAATGAACATGGCCGTCAATCAAGCCTGGAAGGATAGTGCGCCCGCTTAGTTTGATGACAGTGGCATTTGTGGGGTAGGAGACTTGTCCTCTCGTGCCTACCGCCTTGATCCGTGATCCTTCAACGACAACCACGGCGTCAGCAATGGGACCTCTACCTGTACCATCGATGAGCGTCCCTCCTTCCAACACGAGGACTCGTTGTTGAGCCGCCGCTCCGGAAGTTCCCAACAAAACGGCGACGATCAACCCACCGATTCGTGACCACATCGGCTTACCTTTCTTCAGCATCGGAGTTCCCCTTTTTACTTGAGGATCCAGCCCCAGAGAGTTCCGTCTGGAGCTTTCTCGAGACCACTCCTTTTGTTGCTGGGGTAATCGTTAAATTCAGGAATGGCGAGCCACGGACGCCCGTCGCCAGACCGCGATGAATCTTGGCGGCGGTTGCGGCGCTCGGCATGTCCTCGAACGTTCCCGTAATCGTGAGCTTGTTCCCCGACAATGTCGCGGTCGCCGAACCGGATCCCGCTACCGTTGCGCGCATACTGCCGTCCAGCGGTACCGGTGTGATCCGGATTTTGAATTTTTCTTCGCTCTGAGCCGCAGCGATGATCGCCACGCAGAGCAGCGTGACCCAAACTATCGCCGCCCGCTTACATCCAACTTGCAGCTTCATGATCTGAATCGCTCCTTATTTGATTTAGCTGCGACGCGACGTTGGGAGTCAGAAGATCAACTTCAGCGCGAGTTGAATTTGCCGCGAGGATGTCGCCGTCGTTGTGATCTTGCCCACGTTAGGAATCGGCGCCTCCGAAGCACCGGCCGGGTCGGTCAGCGTGCCCACGAAGACGCGCCCGATAGAGGCCGGAATAGAAAAATTCGCGTGATTCAGTAGGTTGAAGATTTCTGCTCGAAATTGAAGTTTGGTGTTCTCCCCGAGAAACGGCACTGCCGTATCTTTGTTCAGTGAAAGATCCCAAGTGTTAAGCCCCGGGGCCCGCAGCATCCCGCGCGACCCATTCCCCAGAAATCCGGTCGGCGCCAGCCGGAACATGAGCGGATTGAACCAACCGTTGGGGTTGCCGGTGATGACCTTGTCCTTGTCAAAGGGAATGAACTGATAGGTGACTGAGCCATTCGAGCAGGGTGGCGCGCCGGGGAAGGCCGAAGCCGTACCGGAACAACGGAAGGTGGCGGTAGCGGTGTCGGTGCCCACATTGGGCCGATCGACGACCCCGGTAGTGCCCTGGCCCGCAAACACCGCATTGTTGGAGCGGCCGACGCTGAGCAGCGGCGTAAACGGAAATCCCGTACGGGCGGTGACAATGTTGCCCACCCACCAGCCGCGCAGGAATTTGGCCGTGAATCGATCCGAGTTGATGTTCGGAATATGGTACAGGAGGTTCAGGTGCCAGTTGTGCCGCAGGTCAAAACAAGAGGGGCCCTTATCTATCCGCGAATTTAAAGGGCTCGTTCCTTCCAGTTCAGCCTGGTCGGTGCAATCGGCAAAATACAATTGACCCTGAGTGGTATCGAGCGATTTGCTCCAGGTGTAGGCGCTCTGGAATTCCAATCCGTGGCTCAATCGCTTCTTCAAAACCATTTGAAGCGAGTTGTACCAGGAGTCCCCCAAAGTCTTTACGAGGATGACGCTGGCATAGCCGGGATTGATTCTGTGATAGGCCGGATTCGGCACGCTTGTAACAGATGCCGCACAAGGCACCGCCGAAGCGACTCCGCTGCAAAGATAAGGGAACCAGCCGGAAGAACCATTAACGATATCGGTAGGGGGGATGGGGTTACCTTCCCGCACCTGCCAGAGATGGATGCCTCGGAATCCCACATAAGAGACGGCCAGCCCTACACCCAGAGGCATCTGTTGCTCCACGGTGAGGTTGTACTGGAGCGAGCGCGGCTGATCGAGGTCATACGCCATCGTTTGCAAGCGATTCGGGCAATCGGCCGGAGGCAGATCCCTGGCGCAAACGCTGGTGATGGGGATATCGGGGAACTGCAACGGGACCGGCAACAGTTGGTGCTGCAGGTTGCTGCTGACGATGTTCTGCCGCGAGTAAGGCACCATGCCGGATACGATCTGCAGAAGGGCCGATCCGAAATTCGCCAGGTCTTGATACACGCCGAACCCCGACCGAATTGCTGTTTTGCCGTTGCCCCGGACATCCCAGGCAAATCCGACACGCGGACTGAAATTTTTCAAGCTCGGATTGCGCATCACGGGGCCGTAGGTCCAGTTCTGTGTGGGATCGGCGAAGTTGAGGAAGCGACTCTCCTGATGGTGTCGCTCTCGAGGCACAGTCTGAAACTCATAGCGGAAGCCCAGGTTCAATGTCAGCCGGGAGGTCGCCCTCACGTCATCCTGCGCATAGAAGCCCCAGGTTTTGTATGACCAGAAGCGATGCTGGATGGTGCTGGGCGTTCCCGCAGCATAGTTGTCATAGACGCCCTGCATAAAACTCGCGATATCGTTGAAGGTTACCGTGCCCGTCAGCAGTTTAGCCGTTCCCTGAGTGGTCATATTGTAGCGGTTGACCAGCATACCCAACTTCAGTGCGTGGCGGTCTTTCGTGTAGTACAGGTCATCGCCTAAGGTGTAAACGGTCTGGATCTGGGATTGCGGGATCATCGGCCCCTGGAAACCGGTGAACCCGCCGGAAATGTTGATTTGCCCTACAGGTTGGCCGGACGTCAGGGAGTACGGTGGACCAACCAGGTTCGTGTTGGAAACACCCTGGTTGCCGAGATTGGTGCGGGTGAAGGAGAGTCGCGCTGTATTGAGTAATGCCGTAGAGAAGACGTGTCCTTCCGACAGGGTCCCAGAGTGGTTTCGGCTTGCGCCCAACGTGCGAATCCCCGGAAACGCCGCGCCCGAGGCGAGCGCCCGAATGTTGTTAGTGGCATTATTCAACTCGCCATCGTCAACGGTGTAGCGCCCAAAGAAGGTGTCCGCTGCTGAAAAATTCTGGTCCACGCGAATCTGTCCGTAATCCTCCCGCTGCGTACTGGAAGATGGAAAGGTGAACTGGTTGCCGGGCAGGTTCGGCAGAGGGTAGAAATCGAGAAAGGGCTGAATGACCTGAGGCACAACACTCGAGCTGGTCAACGTGGGAGCGCAGGCGGCGGGATTCGCCAGCGTCGTGTTGTTGGTCCCCCGGTTCATCAGTTGATGACAGGCTGTCGGCAGCACACTATCCAGGATCGTTACGCCGAGATTTTGCCGCAGCCCTTCGTAAACTCCATAGAAGAAGGTTTTGTCTTTCTTGATGGGCCCGCCAAAGGAGCCACCAAAATTATTCCTTTGGAATAGAGGCAAGCGTCTGCCTCCCGAGGGGGTCCGGTAATCAAAGTAGTTCCGGGCATCCAGGGCGCTATTGCGTATGTACTCGAATACATCACCGTGCCAGAGGTTTGTTCCATTCTTGCTCACCATCACTGTCTGGCTGCCCATCGCCATTCCGTACTCGGCGCTGAAAGCGCTGGTGACGACTTTGTATTCGCGGATGCCATCCACTCCCAACGTGGTTCCAGCCTCCGAGGCAGCAGCGGCGCCGCCAGCGTTGACCATCGGAGCTCCGTCGAGCGTGAAATTGTTCGACCGTACCGGGGCGCCGTTGGCGCTGAACCACGCTCCGGTGGCACTAGCGGTGCCGCCCGTAGTCGCGAGTGTTTGCGGAGAAACACCCGGTTGGAGCATCGTCAGGTCCACGTAGTTTCTTCCGTTGAGCGGAAGGTCCGACATGCTTTGCTCGTTCACCACGCTGCCCAGCGCGCTGCTGGTGGTATTGACCAGCGGCGCTTCCCCGCTGACCACGACTTCCTCCTGGGGCACGGCCCCCACTTCGAGCGTGGGATTTACGACGAGTTCCTGCGCTACCTCGAGAACCAGGCCGCGCTGCGCCTGGGCCCGGAACCCGGCGAGTTCAACTCTCACCGTGTAACGGCCAACTGGCAGCGCAGGCGCCCGAAACGCGCCGTTCTCGCCTGTGATCACTGTGCGCGTCAGGCTTGTCTCCTCATTCAGGATGGTGATGCTTGCACCGGGCACAACTGCGCCTGAGGAGTCTTTCACCACGCCGAGAATCGTGCCCGTGTTCTGCTGCGCGGTAGCCGTAACGGCGACTGTCAGCAAAAGAGTTGCAGCGGCGGCGATCAGTCCCGTCAATGCGCCCGAACGTTTCACTGTCTTGCTTTCCATAAATCCCCCATTTGTGTTCTAGCCATCCGCCGCTCGCACTCCTAATTTAGTGGGCAGACCGGATGCTGGAACGAACGGCATTCGATTTCAAACTTTCGCAGGTCGCGGCATATGCCCCCGCCGTGTTCAACAGAATTGGCAGCAGAGCGAGACCCAGCGTCCGGATTCTCATGGAGTCACTCCTGATTGTGAAAGGATTCAGTGGCGTATGATCTCTCGTTCAAGAAGCCGGGGCAAGGACACAATTGTAAGAGTTTGTAGCTATTCATCCCGGCACATTGACCGACTGGTCGCACTGGGTCACCATGCATTCCGGATTTCGGATCTAAGATGCAGGACTCGTCCAATTTCAAAATGTCTTCCCCATTTGCTGAGCCAAACATGTTGATGCTTTGCGCAGAACGGAGGCACACGTGATGAACCGTGTCCGTAGGCTTCTGGTCCTACTCGCCATCGTCCTGCTCGCAACCGCCGCCGCGTTGACGTCGCGGCTAGCCCCAGCGGCGCTGGCCCAGGCCGCATCGAACCACAACGCGACCCGGGCGGACTTCGATCGGCTGATGAAAGAGCTCTCCAACTGGGGGCGGTGGGGCAAAGACGATCAGATGGGGCCGTGAACCTCATCACACCCGCCAAACGCAAGTCAGCGCTGGCCTCAGTGAAAGAAGGCTTCTCGGTGTCGATGGCGCGCAAAGCACAAACCGAGCCGGCGCTCGACAAACCCGCGGCCGATCACACCTGTCATGGGTGGCGCGGGTCGTGGGGCAAATCCCGCAGCCACGCCTTCGGATATCAGCGGCGCGTCCGATACACTGACCGTCTCCTACCACGGCTTCGTGCACACGCACATGGACACGTTCTGCCATCGCGCCTACAAGGGGCTCATGTACAAGGCATGACGATGACCTCGGTCACCGAAAAAGCGTGCACCATGGGCTCAATCTACGCCTGGAAGGACGGCATCATCACGCATGCTGTGCTAATGGACATTCCGCGTCTCAAGGGCGTCGATTATCTCGAGCCGGGCACGCGCATCTACTCCGAAGACCTCGACGCGGACGAAGATCTCAGCAGACCTGAACATATAAGCGCTCATAGTTCTTCTCCGTCTTGAACAAGTCTTCGGTAAGCCTCTACGCAGATTTGGTGAGCGGCCGAACATATGCGATCTCAGATCCTGCTAAGCGTAATGGCCCTCCAGCCGAGCGGAGTCTCTTGACGCCATTCATGACCCC
>Ga0137371_10004323_pt1 | contig 11135 bp, 11 predicted proteins | sample SagtaG_7_FD_104919 | JGI IMG/M metagenome (GOLD analysis project Ga0137371, IMG submission 104919) | Vadose zone soil microbial communities from Sagehorn Ranch, Mendocino, California, USA - Sage1_R_40_16 metaG | ecosystem: Environmental > Terrestrial > Soil > Vadose zone | place: USA... | reverse complement strand
GCAGGCCCGCCGATCTCGTCAGTCGGGTCGCGTTCCTCGAAGAACGCGTTGCGAAGCTGCAGACGATCGTCGAGGGACTCCAGGAAGGCCGGCAGACCGCGCCGAGCCGTGTGGCAGCTCCTCCGAGGCCGCCACGATGGGAAGAGCCCGCACCCCCGCCGCCACGACCGCAGCCGCCCGTGCAAACCCCGGCGCCTGCCCCCGCGGCCACGGCTCCACCGTTGCAGCCAAAGGTGAGCCCAGCATTCGACTGGGGTCGCACGATGTCAGCCACCGACCTGATGGGAGCGAAGGCATTGGCCTTCGCGGGCGGCATCGTGACGCTGCTCGGCGTCGTCTTCTTCTTTGTCCTCGCGGTCAACCGCGGCTGGGTCGGGCCAGGGATGCGCGTCGCGTTCGGCGGTCTCGCCTCGGGAATCGTGTTCGGCGCCGGCCTCTGGTTGCAGCGACGCTACGAGACGACGTACTCCGCGCTCGTGGCGGTGGGTACCGGTATCGCAGGCGCATACGCCACGTTGCTTGCCGCGGTCTCGCTGTACGACATGGTCTCGAAGCCGGTCGCGCTCGTGGTGGCTGCGGCGATCGCGTCGGTCGCCGTCGCGGTCTCGCTCGCGTGGGAGGCCGAGGTGGTCGCCGGCTTCGGCCTGATCGGTGCGATGATCGTGCCGGCGACGCTCGTCTTCCAGGGTGGCCTCCGGGAGATCGGCACCGCGTTCGTCGCCCTTGTGTTCGCGGGAGCCACCGTTGTCGCCGTCAGCCGGCGTTGGTGGATCCTGTTACAGGTCGCGGCACTCGTGAGCGTGCCGCAAGCGCTTGCTCAGGTCGCGGCGGCCGATTCTGCGCACGCGAGCATCGTCACGATCGCGACTGCCTTCTGGCTCCTGTACCTCGTAGCGGGCCTCGCGTTCCAGTTCAGGCTCGGGCCCGCGCTGGCCTCGGCGCCGGGATCGTTCTTGACGGGCGGCGCCGTCTTTGCGGGGGTGTCCGCCGCACTCCTCTACGGTCAGCGCGACGGCGGTGTGCAACAGGGAATTGCCCTGCTCGTCGTCGCTCTCGTGTACGTGGCGTTCGCCGCGGCGCTGTTCCGCCGCGTGCGTGAGCCCGCAACGCTTCTGTGGGCACTCGGTCTCGCTGTTGCGGCGGTCGGGCTTGCGGAGGCGCTATCGGGATCGTCGTTGACCTACGCGTGGGCAGCGGAGGCTGCCGTGCTGGTCTGGCTCTCGAGCCGTGTGCGCGACGCCCGCTTCCAGTTGCCTGCGCTGGTGTATCTGGGGCTGGCAGTCATCCACACCGTCACAACCGAGACGAGCCCGGATCATCTGGTCGAGTCGATGCGTCATCCCGCGCGCGGCGCGCCGGCCTTGCTGGCGATCGCGCTCGCCGCGCTCGTCTTCGCTCGAGTCGAGCGATCGTGGGACGACGCACAGCCGGCGAGTGGGATTCTGCGCGTGCTCGAGCCGCTGCTCAGCTGGCTACGCACCAATGCAGCGGGAGTGAACGTTGCCATGCTTGCACTGGCGGGGCTGGCAACAGCGTACGCCGCGTCACTCGGGATCCTTGAGTTGTGCCAGGACGTCTGGCCGGGAAACGGCATCGAGACGCCGTTCGAGTGGGGTCATGTTGCGATCGACTCCGCGTGGGCGCTCGCCGGTCTTGCCCTGGTGGTCGCCGCAGTGCGCCGGCGCTCAACTGTCGGGCTCGTGCTGGGGTTCGGTTGGCTCGGCCTCACCGTTACCAAGGCCGTCGCCTTCGACGCGGTCACGCTCGCCCAGACGCGTTACGGCATCGCGTTTCTCGTCGTCGGCGCTGCAGTGCTTCTGGCCGGCCTCGTCCGCGAGCTGTCGGGGCCCGAGTCGGTGACCGGCGAAGGTGCGAGCTCGCTCTTCGTCAGCCTCGCGCTTCTCCTCGTCGGTACGCTCGTCCTCGTTCCGGATCGAGTCGGTGGAGCCGACGGCAACGGTCTCGTAGTCCTCGGAATCGGCTTGCTGTACACCGCGCTCGCAGCCGGTGCGCTCTCGCGGACGAACCAGCGCGACCTGACGACGCTCCTGTGGATCCTCGGCCTGGCGCTCGTGGCGGCGGGTGATGAGCTGCTGCTGAGCGGCGTCTGGCTCGTCCTCGTGTACACGGCTACTTCGGCGCTGCTCGCCGTCGTCGCGGTGAGGGTGGGCGAGCGGCGCCTGCAGCTCGCCTCGCTCGTCTACCTCACGTTCGGCGCGCTGCTCGCGCTGGCGGAAGAGGCTCCGCCCACGCACCTCGTCATCTCGCGCGCGCACCCAGGACAGGGCGTGCCCAGCCTGCTCCTGGTGATCGGCGCGACGGCGGTGCTTGCCTGGTCGCTCTCGTGGAACGAGCGCTATCGCTTGCAGGCGATCTGGGTTGCCGGCGGCCTGTCGGTCTACGCCGCCTCGCTCTTGATCCTGGAAGCGATGCAGCGGATCTCGAACCAGGGCATCGATACGGACTTTCAGCGTGGGCACACGGTCGTGAGCGCCTTCTGGGGCCTGGTTGCCCTCGTCTCTCTCTACGTGGGGCTCAAGCGACGACGGAGCGTGTTGCGTGTCGGCGGGTTCATCCTCTTCGCCATCAGCCTCGGCAAGATCTTCCTCTACGACCTTCCGAGCCTGAGCTCGGTGCAGCGTGCTCTCTCGTTCCTCGCGGTCGGGGCAGTGCTGCTCCTGGGCGGGTTCTTCTACCAGCGTCTCAGCGCCCAGTTCGACGAGCGATAGCATTTCTGCAATGCCACGAATGAGCAAGGGCGCCCTCGAGCGCCTCCAGGAACGGATCCGCACCGCCGACAGAGGGTGGTTCTTCGCCGCGGTGGCGGACAAGGTCGCCGAGAGGCGCCAGGCCAGAGGGCTCTCCCAACGCGAGCTGGCCGAGCTCGTCGGCACCACTCAGTCGGCGATCGCGCGGCTGGAGCGGGGTGGCCGGCCGCCGAGGATCGACACGCTGCTCCGGATCGCCGATGCGCTCGATTGCGATCTCGTCGTCGATTTGAAGCCGCGTCGGCACTAAACTGCCCAGTCTCTTGGCGCAAAGCGACATCGAGGTCGGCACGCTCGAGGACGCGTCCGCTGCGATTGCTCGTCTACTGGCCGTCACCCATGCGTCCTACGAGCGCCGGGCCCAGCTCGAGCACGCTCTCGAGTCGCGGGTCTCGATCGAGCAGGCGAAGGGGATCGTCGCCGAGCGGTACGGGCTCGATGTCGACGAGGCCTTCGAGCTGATCCGCCGAACCGCGCGTACGCATCGGATGAAGCTCTACGACCTTGTCGGAGCGATTCGGCCGGGTCAGGAAACACCTCCGGAGCTGGCGGCGCTGATCGCCGCCCAACGAGGTGTGCAGTAGCGTGTGGCAATGAGCTCACGTGAGGAGCGCATCGGGCTGAACGAAGCAGTCTTCCGCGAGGTGAACGAGCGCATCGAGAATCTTGCGGAGACGTTCGACCTCAAAACGCAATCGCTCGACCTCATCTGCGAGTGCGGCGACGGCTCCTGCACCGAGCGTGTCACGATGAGTCGAGCCGAGTACGAGCAGCTCCGCTCTGACCCACATAACTTCGCCGTCCATCCCGGTCACGAGCATCCGGACGTCGAGACCGTCGTCGCCAGGTTGAAGGGCTACGACATCGTGCGGAAGAGCCGAGGTTCGCCGAAGAAGATCGCAGAGCAGACCGATCCACGCGCAACCTGACGAGCGGATTCTCGTCGCCACGCTCGGCGATTCGATCACCGAAGGCTCGCCGGGCTACGACTCACGTCGCGGCGGTGACGAGACCAGCCAGTGGCAGTACTGGGCGACGCGAATCGAGCCCCGGCTCGCATTTCGGAACTTCGGGATCTACGGTCAGCGCACCGACGAGATCATGGTGCGACTCGAGGAGTGCGTGTCGGGCGCCCAACTCCTCGTCGTCCAGGGCGGCATCAACGACATCGCCCAGAAGAAGTCCGTGCAGGACGCAGCAGTCAACCTGCGTGCAATGGTCCGGCGCGCCAAGGAGCTCGGGCTGCGCGTCGCCATCGTCGACGTGCTGCCGTGGAACAACGGCTGGCCGGATGCGGAACCGCAGATCCGGGAGCTCAACGCGCTGATCGCCGAGCTCGCGCGCGACGACGATATTCCACTGCTTTCGTTCCACGACACGCTCGAGGATCTCGATCGCCCGGGCCGTATGCGCGCCGAGTGGACTTCGGACGGAGACCATCCGTCTGTCGAGGGCTATCGGAAGCTTGGGGAGGTCGTCGCCCGGCTCGCGACTTACACCTGGTAGACGTCGCCGTCGGCTGCGCGCTCGACGCCGTCCGGCAGAGAAAGCTCTTCGGGGCGATGGATGATCACGAGCCGGCGCGCGCCGGACTCCTCGAAAGCGGCGATGGCCTCTTCCGCCGAGAGGTGGCCTCGCAACCCGTCGTCCCCTTCACGCCCTTCCTTGAGCGTCGCCTCGCAGAGGAAGAGATCGGCATTGCGGCCGACCTCGGCGAGGTGGGGGCTCGGCGCCGAGTCTCCCGAGTAGGCCAAGGTCGACTTTCCGTCGGTCACACGGAGCGCGTAGGTCTGCAGCTGATAGTGCGGCACTCGCACCGGTGTGATCGTCAGTCCGTCCGCTTCGAACGATTCGCCCTCGACGTACTCGCGCAGGTCGAATGCATCGAACATACCGGCGAACCCCAGCTTCTCCCCGAACTGGCCCAGCTGTTCCTTTCCGCCGGGAGGCAGCCACAGCTCGGGAGGCTCGACGCCACGACCCGGCCCGAACATCGAGCCGAAGGTCCAGGGCACGAGGTCTCCCCAGTGGTCGAGGTGGAAGTGCGTGATGACGATCGAATCGACATGGGGCCAGCCCTCTTGTTCCCGGAGGCGAGGGAGCACGCCCGGTCCGCAGTCCAGAAGGACGCGGCCAGAGCCTTCGACGAGGTATCCAGACTGTGCGCCGCCGGGGTTCGGCCAGGCAGGCGAGCACCCGACGATCCTGAGCTTCACTGTCTCAGTGTGGCATAGTCCTCGCGTGGCAGCGGGCGCAGCCGATCTCCTGAAGCGGGTCCCGATCTTCTCCGACCTCGACGGGAAGGAGTTGGGGCGGATCGCCGCGTCTATGAAGCAGCGGACGTTCAAGGCGGGGGACACGGTCACGGCCGAAGGCGCAACCGGCGTCGGCTTTTTCGTCATCGAGGACGGCGATGCGATCGTGACCGTCGGCGGGGAGACGCGCCGCCGGCTCGGCCCGGGCGACTACTTCGGCGAGGTTGCGTTGCTGAACGAGAGCGCCAGGACGGCCACGATCACGGCCGATAGCGACCTCCGCTGCTGGGGCCTGACGTCGTGGGAGTTCCGGCCGCTCGTAGAGACGCACGGCTCCATCGCCTGGAAGCTGCTTCAGGCGATGTCGAAGACCTACCAGAGCCCCGCGTAGCGCTACGCCGGCCGAGCGGCGAGCGTCACCTTGACGGTGTGGCTTTGTCCGCCACGCTTGTACGTGATGGAGATCGCGTCACCGGGCCGGTGGGCGTTGATCACTGCGCGCAACTCGCTCGCCGACGCGACGGGCTTGCCGGCGGCTGCCGTCACGACGTCACCTGCGTGCAGGTTCGCGCGTGCCGCCGGGGTACCCGCGCGCACCTGACTGATGGCTGCGCCGGTCTGTGAAGAGGAGTCGCGGAGGACGACGCCGAGAAAAGCGTGCTCGGCCTTCCCGTTCGAGATCAACTGCGTGGCAATCGCGCTGACGGTGCTCGACGGGATCGCGAAGCCCACCCCTTCGTTGCCTCCTGAGCTGCTCTCGATCTGAGAGGTCACGCCGACGACCTTGCCCTGAGAGTTGAGGAGGGGCCCTCCCGAGTTGCCGTGGTTGATGGCGGCATCGGTCTGGATCGAGTTGTCGATCGCGAAGTGGTTCGGCGAGGTCATCTCCCGGTGCAGCGCGCTGACGATTCCGGAGGTCAGCGTTCCCTCGAGCCCGAACGGGCTGCCGATGGCAACGACCGGGTCGCCGACGCTGAGCTTGCTCGAGTCGCCGAGCGAGAGAGGAAACAGCTCGGATACCGGTGCGTTGACCTTCAGAACTGCGAGATCGGTCGATGCATCTACGCCCACGACCTGCGCGGTGTAGCTCTTGCCGCTCCAGAACTTGACGGAGACCGAGCTTGCCCCCTCGACGACATGCGCGTTGGTGACGACGTGGCCGTCACCGTCGTAGACGAACCCGGAGCCTTGGCCCTGCGACGCGGTGATCTCTACCACGCCCTTGTAAGCGAGCCGGTAGATCGACTGCACGGACAGGTTGCCTCCGCTCGACGTGGGCTGTCCGTCGTTGACCGTCACCTGTCGTACGACTGTCTTGCCGTTTCCCGACGACAGCGCGGCGTACGTCGCCGCGCCGCCGCCGGCACCGATGAGGGCACCGGCGGCGAGTGCGGCCGCCAGGGTGATGGAGGGAGTCGTTCGGGGTCTCACGGCCTCCATCTCACCAGCGCTCATTAAGAGCCCGGTGAGACCCGGCTAAGAAGTCGCTAAGACCGCCTCGGCTCACAAAGTCCTTACGGACGTCTTAACCCGGTCTTAGGGGTGAGTGGCACCTTCGGCCTCATGGCTTCGCGGGACGTGGAACCCCAAGCGACCCTCCACTCGCGACGCTCAGGCGGGGTGGGACTTTCCCCCTCTGCCCTTTTCTCCGTACTGTGCGCCGTCGCTGTCGCTGCCGCCCTTGTGACAGCGGCGGCCGCGCAGTCGAGTACCTCGCGGCGACTGGAGGTCCCGTCAAGCTCGCAGATCTCGCGCGCGTCGACCCGGATCGTCGACCGAGAGGTCTCCTCGGTGCGCCTCAGCGCCGTCGCTCCCGCCGGTTACTGGGGCGGCCAGTATCGAACGGCCGCCGGCGAAGCGGTGACGATCTATGCGTCGAACAGCTATCCGGTCGACCCGACGCTGGGTCAGCGCTGGGCGAACTTCCTCGCGTCGCTCGTCCACGGCTCGGAGATCTCGACCGTGACAGTGCTACTGGCGACTCCGACGCAGATCGCCCGCGTCTGCGGTGCTGACGCTGTCGCCTGCTACAGCCCGCAGGGCGCGCTGTTGTACACACCGGGGGAGGATCCCGGCAGCGACCTTTCCGCCGAGGCGGTGATTACGCACGAGTACGGCCACCACGTGGCCGCAAACCGCACGAACGCGCCTTGGTCGGCACTCGACTCCGGCCCGAAGCGCTGGGCGTCGGCGATGCAGGTGTGCGCGAAGACCCGAAGCGGCGAGCTCTTTCCGGGCGCCGAAGACCCGAGCCACTACACGCTGAACCCCGGCGAAGGCTGGGCCGAGACGTACCGCGTGCTCAACGAGCGCAAGGCCGGCCTTGCGGAGTCGCCGTGGCAGATCGTCACCCAGGCTCTGTACCCGACGGCAGCCGCGCTCGCAGCAGCCGAACAGGACGTCACCAGCCCTTGGCTCACCGGCACGACAACGACGCAAACTGGGGCCTTGAGCCGCAGCAAGACGCGTACCTTTACGGTTGCGACCCAGCTCGACGGCACGGTGAAGATGACCCTCAAGCATTCGGCGCGCATGCGCCTCTCCGTCGACGTGTTCGCATCGTCGACGCGGGCCGCCCATGTCGTGTCCGCGGGGCTCGTCTCACGCACCTTCACAGCGTGCGGGGCCCGGAGCTATCGCATCCGGGTCACCGACCTGGCGGGACGTGGCTCCGTTAGCCTGACGGTCGCGAAGCCCTAGCCAGCTCTCTTAGCCGGCTCTCACCTTCCGCGAGGACAATGGTGTCGTGAGGATCCTCGTCGTTGACGACGAACGTGCTGTGCGCGAGTCACTGCGCAGAGCCCTGGAGCTCGAGGGTTACGAGATCGAGCTGGCAGCTGACGGCCAGGAGGCACTCCATCGCCTCGAGCCGAACGGGAATGCCCAGCCGGACGCCGTCATCCTCGACTTGCTGATGCCGATGATGGACGGACTCGAGGTGTGCAGGAGGCTGCGCCGCGCCGGCAATCGCGTGCCCGTGCTCATGCTCACCGCGCGCGACGAGATCGAAAACCGTGTGGCAGGCCTGGACGCCGGGGCAGACGACTACGTCACGAAGCCGTTCGCACTCGAGGAGCTCGTCGCACGAGTGCGCGCTCTGCTGCGGAGGACGACGGCGGGCGAGGACGAGCTGCTCCGCTTCGCCGACCTGGAGCTCAATCCCGGGACGCGCGAGGTGCGGCGTGCAGGCGATGCCATCGAGCTCACCCGGACCGAGTTCGCGCTGCTCGAGCTGTTCCTCACCAACCCGCGGCAGGTTCTGACGCGCTCGATCATCTTCGAACGGGTCTGGGGCTATGACTTCGGCTTCGCTTCGAACTCCCTCGACGTGTACATCGGCTACCTGCGCCGCAAGACCGAAGCGGGCGGGAAATCGCGGCTCATCCAGACCGTGCGCGGTGTCGGTTACGCGCTGCGGGAATCATGAGCTTTCGTGCCCGCCTGGCACTCGTCGCCGCAGCCGCGGTTGCACTCGCGGTGTTGACCGCCTCCTTCGTGATCTATTTCGTCGTGCGCGACCAGCTGAGAGCAACCGTCGACGATTCGCTGCAAACGACCGCTGCGCAACTGAGAACGTCCCCCGTTCACGATTTCGAGCACTTCGGCATACCGGCCGGAAAATTCGGTGACGCGACGGTCTATCCGCAAGGGGTCGATGCGAATGGGAGGGTGTACCTGCCTGTCAGTCCGAGTGTGAAGGTGAGATTGCCGGTGAACAACAATGTGATCGCCGTAGCTCGCGGCGAGCGCGGTTCGTACTTCAGCGACGTAAACGTGCGGGACACGCACCTTCGGGTGCTGACCTTTCCGTTCGGCCCGGGAGGTGCGGTGCAGGTCGCGCGCTCGCTGACCGAAGTCGACCATTCGCTGGGGCGCATCAAGAACCTGCTGATCCTCATCGCGGGTGGCGGAATCGCGATCGCGGCGGCCCTTGGCCTGGCTGTGTCACGAGCGGCCCTTGCTCCGGTTCGTCGGCTGACCACGGCGACGGAGAACGTGACCGAGACGGGAGACCTATCCGAGCGGATCGACGTCGGCGGCCGAGACGAGCTCAGTCGGCTCGCCGCCAGCTTCAACACGATGCTCGGTGCGCTCGAGGAGTCGTCGCGCGCGCAGCGCCAGCTCGTCGCAGATGCTTCGCACGAGCTGCGCACCCCGCTGACGAGCCTGAGGACGAACATCGAGGTGCTCGCCAGTGAGCGCGCACTTCCCGCAGGGGAACGGGAACGTCTTCTCACCGACGTCGTCGAGCAGTTGACCGAGATGACGACGCTGATCTCCGAGCTGATCGACCTTGCGCGTGGCGAGCAGCAGACGGCGGAGCCGGAGGAGGTCAGGCTCGACCTCGTCGCCTCCGAAGCGGTGGAACGGGCACGTCGTAACCGGCCGGCGGTCACGTTCTCGACCGACTTGCAGGAGTCGACGGTGCAGGGTGTGCCGTCGACGATCGAGCGGGCGGTCGCCAATCTGCTCGACAACGCCGCGAAGTGGAGCCCGCCGGGTGGTGACGTCGAGGTTGCGGTGCGAGACGGGGAGGTGAGTGTGCGCGACCACGGACCTGGTATCGACGAGGAAGACCTTCCCTACGTCTTCGATCGCTTCTATCGGTCACGGTCCGCTCGTGGCCGGCCCGGCTCGGGCCTAGGCCTCGCGATCGTCCGACAGGTTGCGGTTGCGCACGGCGGAGAGGTGGTTGCCGAGCCGGCCGACGGCGGTGGCACGCGAATGACGCTCCGCCTCAACGGCAGTTCTTAGGAACTTCTTAGCGCGCTCTTAGGACGGGCTGGTTCTCTTGGCCTATGAAACTCAATCGAAAGGCCAAGATCGCCGTCGGCGCAGCGGCTCTGCTCGCCGCCGCAGGTGCGGGCGCCGCCGTTGCGGCCTCACGGGACAGCTCGCCGAGCTCGGAGAGCAAGGCAGTCATCGACGATGCCGCAAAGCAGCTGGGTATCCCGTCGAGCAAATTGAGCGACGCTCTGAAGAAGGCGCTCAGCGACCGAGTCGATGCCGCGGTCGCCGCGGGGCGCATCACGAAGGCAGAAGGTGACGCGCTCAAGCAGCGCATCGCGTCGAGCGACTTTCCACTCTTCGGCGGCCTTCATCGCGGCTTCGGTCATCTTGCCTTCGGCGGGCTCGATGCTGCCGCCGGCTACATCGGGATAAGCGAAGCGCAGCTTCGCACCGAGCTCGAGGGAGGTAAGAGCCTCGCGCAGGTTGCGGCCGCACACGGCAAGTCCGCCGACGGTCTGGTCAACGCTCTCGTCGGCGAGGCGAAGAGCAAGCTCGACGATGCGGTGTCCGCCGGCCGACTCACGAAGGCTCAGGAGACGGAGATGCTCAGCGGCTTGAAGGACCGCATCACCAACATGGTCAACGGAACCGGGCTGGGCGATTCGCACTTCTTCGGTCCCGCGCGTGGGTTCCGGCACTTCGACGGTCCGCCCGCGTAGCTCGCCTGTGCCATGAGCTCTCCGGGTATCGTGCCGGAGGTTCGCCGTGGAGATGACCGATCAAATCGGAGCGCGGCTCCCGAAGCCGAAGCTCCGAGGTGTGCTTCACCAAGCCGGGTTCGTCATCGCGGTCGTGTTGGCGCCCCTGTTGATCGTGGGCGCCGACGGAGGACGTCCGCGTCTTGCCGCCGCCATATTCGCCGGATCGGTCGCTGCCTGTTTCGGAGCTAGCGCGCTCTACCACCGGGTCACGTGGACCCCGCGCGTGCACCTGTGGATGCGGCGAATCGACCACGCCGGTGTGTACCTCTTGATTGCCGGGACCTACACGCCCGTGGCGCTGCTCGTACTGCGAGGTGCGTGGCGTCCCGTCGTTCTGACGGTCGTCTGGGCGGGCGCGGCCGCCGCGATCGTCCTCAAGTTCGTCTGGGTGCAAGCGCCGAAGTGGCTCGCGGCGGCGATCGGGCTTGCGCTCGGCTGGGTGTCCGTTGTTGTGCTCCCGCAGTTGATCGTCCACCTACACCCTGTGGCTGTTGCCCTTCTCATGGTCGGAGGGCTCGCGTACACCGCAGGCGCAATCATCTACGCACGACGGCGTCCGGATCCCGCGCCGACAGTGTTCGGCTACCACGAGCTGTTCCACGCGTTGACCATCGTGGGAG
>Ga0137371_10004319_pt1 | contig 11142 bp, 10 predicted proteins | sample SagtaG_7_FD_104919 | JGI IMG/M metagenome (GOLD analysis project Ga0137371, IMG submission 104919) | Vadose zone soil microbial communities from Sagehorn Ranch, Mendocino, California, USA - Sage1_R_40_16 metaG | ecosystem: Environmental > Terrestrial > Soil > Vadose zone | place: USA... | reverse complement strand
TGTGGAGGTAGTGGGAGAGCATGCGGTCGATCGGGTTGCGCACCATGTAGACGAGGCGGGCGTGCGCGAGCACCGAGCGCATGCGCGCGGCGACGCCCTCGAAGCGGGGTCGGCTGGTGTAGTGGGGAGAGCTCTCTCCCCGGACCGGCGTTCGGCCGCCGAAGTGGCTCGCGTACCACTCGGTCCCCAGCGGCCAGTTGAGCTCGGCGACGAAGAAATTGAGCTCCTTCGGCCGTGACATCTCGACCTCCGGGTGCAGGTTGAGGTAGTGATGGAGGCTGGTCGTCCCGCACTTCAGCCCTCCGATCACGACCAGGTTGGGGAGCGTTCCGCGCCGATGCCGCCGGACGCTTCGCCGTATGCCGCGCCGCTCGGCGGCGAAACGCTGGTGCGCTCGCGCCACCATCGCGTCGTCAGCGGCATCGTGCACGGACGCCGGGGGCTCAGCCGGCGCCAAGTCTCTTCGCCGCCTCGCGGAAGTTCTTGACCGTCGCGGTTGGCGGCTTGCGCCCTTCGAGCTTCTCGCCCTTGCGGTTGACCCAGATCACGGGCACGTTCATCTTCAGCACCGGCGCGATGTCGGTCTCATAGCCGGAGGCGATGTGCAGCCAGCCCTTCTTGCCGCCGATTCGGCGAGCGCACTCCCTGAAGTGGGCAGGATCGGGCTTGTAGCTGCGCACCTGCTGCGCCGTGACCACCAGGTCGAGGTCGGTTCGCAGATGACGGCGCGAGATGCCGAGCAGCTTGTCGTCGACGTTCGAGACGATCCCAACGTCGTAGCGCTTGGCCAACCGGTCCATGGCCGCGTTCGCCTCGCGGAAAGGCAGCCAGCTGGCCACGCTGTCCGGCAGGAACTGGGCGCGCGACGGCTCGATCTCCCAGCCGATCTCATGCGCGGTCCGCACGGTCGCGCGCCGCAGCACCTCAGCGTAGAGCTCGTACGAGCCGCGGATTATCTCGGCCTGGACCTCGAAGAAGCGCGCGATGAACGGGCCCTCGTCGAAGCTGAAGCCATCCCTCTTCGCCTCCGTGGTGAACGCATCCGTGATTCCCTTCTCCCAGTCGATCAGGGTTCCGTAGCAATCCGTGGTCACCCACTGGATGTCCTTCAGCTTGGGTAGCGCCATCGCGGCGCGGGATTATGCCAAGCGGCACATTTACGGCTTGCAGCGGACTTGTCGTTCGGTTGCGCGGGTCGTCCCGGATCGGCGGCGCGGTCGGCGTGCGTTGGATAGGCTCCCGCGACTTGGACCTGCTCGAGTACCAGGGCAAGCAGCTCTTCGCCAAGCACGGCGTGCCGGTTCCCGACGGCCGCTACGCCGACACCGTTCCCGCCGCCGTGGAGGCGGCGGAGGAGGTTGGCTACCCGTGCGTGATCAAGGCGCAGGTGCGGATCGGCAAACGCGGCAAGGCCGGCGGGATCAAGATTGCCAACGACTCCGATGAGGCGCGGAGTCACGCCGAGGCGATCCTCGGCATGGAGATCCGCGGGTTCACTGTCCACGAGGTCTGGGTCGAGCGCGCCTCGCGGATCGACGCGGAGTACTACACCTCGATCATCCTCGACCGCTCTGAGAAGAAGCTGCTCGTGATGCTCTCGCGCATGGGAGGCATGGACGTCGAGGAGATGGCCGAGACGGATCCGTCCGGCCTGATCAAGCGCCACATCGAGCCCGCCGAGGAGTTCACCGCCGAGGCTGCCCGACAGATCTCGATCGATGCTCGGATCGACGAGGACGCAAGCGACCAGGTGGCGGAGCTCTTGGTCAAGCTGCACGATGTCGCGCTGGCGGAGGACGCGACCCTGATCGAGATCAATCCCCTGATCGTCACCTCCGACCGCAAGGTGGTCGCGCTCGATTCGAAGATGACGATCGACAACAGCGCCCTCTACAGACACGAGGAGCTGTCCGAGCTACGCGACCGCTCCGCCGAGGATCCCCAGGAGCAGATGGCGAAGGAGAAGGGCCTTACGTACGTAAAGCTCGGCGGCAACATCGGCATCCTCGGCAATGGGGCCGGTCTTTGCATGTCTACGCTTGACGTCGTCGCCCAGGCGGGCGGCAAGCCCGCAAACTTCCTCGACGCCGGCGGCGGCGCGAAGGCGGACGCGATCGTCGCGGCGCTCGAAGTGATCACCTCGGACGAGAACGTGAACGCGATCCTGTTCAACATCTTCGGCGGCATAACCCGCTGCGACGAGATCGCCAAGGGGATCATCGAGGCTTCGGAGAGGATCGACCTCGACGTGCCACTGGTGGTGCGGCTCGACGGCACCAACTCCGAGGAGGGGTTGAGGCTGCTCGCGGAGGCGGAGCTTCCGGACCTTCATTTGGAGAAGACGATGCTCGGCGCCGCCGAGCGGGTGGTCGAGATCGCGAGCGGCTGATGGCGATCGTCGTAAACGAGGAGACGAAGCTCGTGATCAGCGGCCTCACCGGCCGGGAGGGGACCTTCCACGGGCTTCGAAACCGGTCCTACGGCACCGACGTGGTCGCCGGCGTCACCCCGGGGAAGGGCGGCCAGGACGTGGAGGGCATTCCCGTGTACGACAAGGTCGCCGAGGCGATCGCCGAGCGCGACGCCAATACCTCGATGATCTTCGTGCCGGCGCGGTTCGCCGCTGCGGCGATCACCGAGGCGATCGACGCCGGCGTGCACACGGTGATCGCGATCACCGAGGGCATCCCCGTATACGACATGCTCGCCGTCTACTGGAAGGCCAGGGACGCCGGCGTGCGCCTGATCGGCCCCAACTGTCCGGGCGTGCTCTCGCCCGGCAAGTCGAACGTCGGGATCATCCCGGCGCACTTCTTCGACCCCGGTGCGATCGGAGTCGTCTCAAAGTCGGGGACGCTGACCTACCAGATCGGCAACGAGCTGAAGCAGGCGGGCACGGGCAACTCGTCGATCGTCGGCATCGGTGGTGACCCGATCGTCGGCTCGGACTTCATCGACGTCCTTGCACTGTTCGAGGAGGACGACGAGACCGAGCTGATCGTGATGGTCGGCGAGATCGGCGGCGACGCCGAGGAGCGAGCCGCCGACTTCATCGCCGAGCACGTCTCGAAGCCGGTCGTCGCCTACATCGCCGGGTTCACCGCCCCGCCCGGCAAGCAGATGGGCCACGCGGGGGCGATCATCTCCGGCTCTTCGGGCACCGCCGAGGCCAAGAAGGAGGCGCTGGAGGCCCGCGGTGTTCGCGTCGGGCGCTCGCCGACGGAGAGCGCCCAGCTCGCGGTCGAGGCGATGCGGGCTATCGCCTAGTCCAGACCGGCGGACCTCAGGGCTTCCGCTCGAGCCGTCTCGATGTCGCCAGCGTCCACCGCAGCGTGGAACCGCCGAACGGGTTCCAGGTTCTGGGCGGAGATGCCAGGTCAGTATCTAGGACGGTCAGGGTCGCTCCTATACTCGCCCGATGGCCGCCGAGCTGATCAGCTTCGCCCGCGGCGCTCCGAGCGCCGACATCCTGCCCGTCGAGGCGGTGCGGGGAGCCGCGCAGCGCGCGCTTGCCGACGACTGGAAGCGAGCCCTCTCCTACGGCACCGGGATCGGGCACCCGGGGCTGTGCGAGTGGGTCGCCGAGCGACACGGCATCGTCGATCCGGCCCAGGTGATGATCACCAACGGCTCGCTCGAGGCCGGCTCGATGCTGTTCCAGCACCTGATCGCGCCGGGGGACCGGGTGATCGTCGAGCAGCCGTCCTACGACCGCACGCTGCTCCTCCTGGAGCGACTCGGCGCCGAGCGCGTCGGCGTGCCGCTGGACGAGGACGGCATCGACGTGCAGGCGCTTGAGCGTGCCTTGGTTGGGGGCCCCGTAAGGCTCGTCCACGTGATCCCCAACTTCCACAACCCCGCTGGCTGCACGCTCTCGGTCGCAAAACGCGAGCGGCTCGTCGAGCTCGCCGCGGAGCACGGCTTCTGGATCTTCGAGGACGATCCCTACCGCGAGCTTCCGTTCGAGGGCGAGCCGCCGCCGACGATGCTGGCGCTCGACGGAGCGGGCCGGGTGATCCACTCGTCCTCGTTCTCGAAGACAGTCAGCCCGGGTGTCCGGGTCGGCTACCTCGCCGGGCCCGAGCAGGAGATCACGAAGCTCGCCGAGCGCGCCAACGAGGTCTACATCTCGCCGAACATGCTCGCCGAGTCGATCGTCTGGGAGCTGTGCCGATCCGGAGCCCTCGAGGCCAACATCGCCTTCGTCAAGGGCGCCCTGCGCGAGCGGCGTGACGCTTTGGTCGACGCCCTGCAGGAACATTTGTCGGAGGCCGAGTTCGTGGTGCCCGGCGGCGGCTACTTCCTGTGGCTGACGCTGAACGACGACGTGGACTGCGAGGACCTGCTGGCCGCCGCGCTCGAGGAGCGGGTGGCGTTCATCTCCGGCCGCGACTTCATGCTCGACGGCGGACGATCCAGCCTCCGCCTCTCGTTCGCCAGCGTGCCGGCCGAGCAGATCGGCGAGGGCGTCGAGCGAATCGCGACGGCGCTGGAGAGGCTGCGGACCGCGAGCCCCGCCTGATCGCTGATCGGCTCCGAGCCCCCTCGATCCGCCTGCAACTTTTACGGCGCCGTTACATGCCCGTAAGAAAGCGCCGGTAGGGTCGCGCGGACCGGCTAGCCACCGGTCGCAAAGTCCCGCAAGTCCCGCAAGTTCAGGAGGTTGGCCCCGAGATGACTCCGATCACGATGGTCGAGGGCACACGGAAGCTCGATCCGGTGAGTGAGCGCAACGTCGCCGAGCGGCGCTTCTCCGCCCTGGCGTCGGCCGTTCGGGAGCACGAGGCCTCGGTGAGGCGTCGGGAGTACGCGATGCGTCCCCAAGACCAAGCGCTCTACCGCCGGCTGCGACAGATCTGCGGCGAGCTCTAGAACAAACCGCACTACCAGTCGCCTTCGGCTCCTCGGCGGGTAGCCCTTACCTTCCGTAGCGGTCGGAGCTGAACTCGAGCTGGTCCGGTAGTGGCGGGCGCGGCGGCGGCGAAGGATCGGCGCGGACCGAAACGGTCTCCGCGACGCTGCGCGAGACCACGTGGCGCCCGTCATCGGAGGAGACGACCACCTCGTCCTCGCCGGAGGCCGCAAGCGTGCCATCCAGTCCCGGCCGCAGCCCCGCCTGCTTGAGGTAGTGCAGCAGTTCCTCGGCCTCGTTCTCGAACCGGAGAACGTGCACGCTCGCGCCCTGCTCGACGTCGGCCAGAAGCGCCCCCTGTTCGCGCGCCCCTTCGACCAAGGGGTGGCCGTGCGGGCAGGTCTTGGCATCGCCGATCGCCGCCAGCATCCGCTCCTCGAGCACCGGCGACATCGCGTGCTCGAGCCGCTCCGCCTCCTCATGGACCTCGTCCCACGGGACGCCGAGGACGTCGGTCAGGAAGCGCTCGATCAGGCGGTGGCGTCGGACAATCGCCTGGGCGTGCTCGCGCCCGTCCGATGTGAACGCGAGCGACTTGTCGGCGCGGCGATCCACGTAGCCGTCCTGCTCCAAGCGGCCGATCATCTCGTGCACGGTCGGGGCGGAGAGCCGCATGGCGCGGGCGATGTTGGCGCCGGTGATCGGCAGCCCCGCCTCCTCGAGCCAGAACATGCTCTGGAGGTACTCCTCCTCGGCAACCGTGGCGTGCTCCTGCGTCACCCTCCCGATACTAGACGTCACCACCAATCATCAGCCGTGGCGAGAGCGAGCTTCCGCATGAGAGGATGCGGCGGTGCGGATCGAGCCGGGCACGAGGGCGATTGTCACCGGCGCGTCGCGCGGTATCGGCCGCGCCCTGTGCCTGGCGCTGGCATCGCGGGGGGCGCGGCTAGGGCTCATGGCCCGCGGCAAAGAGCGAATCGAGGAGCTCATCCCGCAACTCCCCGAGAGCCCCGCCGGCCCGCACCTGGCACTGGTCGCCGACGTTGCCAAGCGAGGCCAGGTTGAGCGCGCCATCGACCGTTTTGTGAAGCGGGCCGAAGGGCTCGACCTGGCGGTCGCCAACGCCGGAGTCGCGCATTACGGTCCATTCGTCGACACCGACCTCGAGCGGGCCGAGGAGATGGTGCGGATCAACGTCCTCGGCACGATCTACACGGTCGGCGCGGCACTCCCCCACATGCTCGACCGGGCGCGCGGCCACCTCGTGATCTTGTCCTCGGGGGCGGGTATTCGCGCCTTCCCCGGGGCCGCCGTCTACGGCGCCACCAAGGCGGCCGACCGCGGCTTTGCAGAGGCGCTGCGGCACGAGCTCTCAGGCACTGGGGTCTCGGTCACCACCGCGTTCCCCGGCGAGGTCGAGACCGGCCTTCACGCTCACGAGCGCGATCTGCTCCCGGACTGGCGGGAGAACGAGCAAGAGCTGCCGCCTCAGAAGGTGGCCGAGGCGATCATCGAGGCCGTAGAAGAGGACTCGCGCGCCGTCTACATCCCGGGCGTGGTGCGACTGCTCGGACTGAACAGCGTCGCCCCGCGGCTCACCGACGCCCTACTCCGTCGCATCCGCGGTGCGACCGCGGCCCCGCGCCGCGACTAGTGGTGGTCCCCACTAGCGCCTCTCGGCGAGGGTCGAGACCACCGCCTCGTACACGCCGTCGCCGTTGCGGCCCTCGGTGACCGTGACATTGGCCCGACCGCCAATCGCCTCGCGCAGCCCCGGATCGCGCTCGGGACCGTTGGCGACCACGAAAAAGCGCCCCACGGCCTCGGCCGCGTCCAGGTCCTCGAGCGAGTCGCCGACCCCGATGCACTGGTCCGGCGGGTAGCCGCGCGCCCGCGTGTGGAAGGCAACTGCCTTCGCCTTGCTCGCGCCGCCGGGCACCAGGTGGTAGGCGTGGGCGGGCCCGTCCAGCCCCTCCATGCGCCGCACGATCGCCCCGTTGTCGAGAAAGCGCAGATCGTCGTGGCCCTGCTCCGCGAGCAGCGCGTTGGCCGCAGCGACGTCGATGCGGCCGCGGAACAGATGCGAGAGCACGCGGTCGACGTGCCAGGGGCCGTGCCATTCGAGCCGTCCCGGAAAGCGCTCGAAGAGGAGGTCCGGAATGCCCGCGGCGAGCATCTTCTCCGCCGGCGTCCCCTCCTCGTCGAGCGCCCAATCGCCGGTCAACAGGGTCCGCTCGCCGTCGATCACCACGCCACAGCCCGCCTCGTAGATGTAGGAGGACTGGGCGAGCAGACGCGCGTCGGCCGCCACCTGGGCTTCGCGCCGGCCCGACATGATCACCACCTCGACTTCGGCGCGGTGGCAGGCCTCAAGCGCCCTCGCCTGCTGGAGCGAGAAGCCTCCCTCGGCGTCGCGGAACAGCGACCCGCGGTAGCCGAGCAGGGTGCCGTCGAGATCGGTGTAGACGCAGCGCAGCGGCACGCGGCGCAACGGTACACAGGGTCAGCCGCGCTACGTTAGTCGCCGATGTCGACTTGGCGCCTCATTGACCGCCTGCTCGAGTTCCCGCCGCCGCTGGCGGCCGGGATCGTCAACGTCACCGACGATTCCTTCTTCGAGGGAGCGCGGAGCGAGACTCCGGAGCGCGCCGTCGGGGACGGTTTGGCGCTGGCCGAGGCGGGGTTTGACCTGCTCGACGTTGGTGCCGTGCCGGCCCGCAGCGGACCGGCGGTCTCGGTCGACGAGGAGGCAGCGCGGCTTGTCCCCGCGGTCGAGCAGCTGGCCCGGCGCGCTGGCGTGCCGGTGACCGCGGACACCTTCCAGGTCGAGGTCGCGAGCCGCGCCCTCGACGCCGGCGCCGCGGCGATCAACGACATCTCGGGCGGCACCGACCCCGAGATGCTCGACCTGGTGGCCGAGCGGGGCTGCGGCTATGTGCTCATGCACATCGAGGGGCCACCGCGCGCCGATCGAGAGCCCCGCAGTCACCGGGACCCCATCGCCCACTTGATGGGCTGGTTCGGCGAGCGGATCCAGGCTGCGCTTGGCCGCGGCATCGCCGAGGAGCAGATCGCGCTCGACCCGGGCCTGGACTTCGACCTCTCGGTCGACGACGACCTCGAGATCCTGCGGCGCCTCGGCGAGCTGCGCGAGCTCGGCCGCCCCCTGTTCGTGGGCCTCTCCCGCAAGGACTTCCTCGGCGCGGTGCTGGCAGGCTCCTGGCAGGGTCGAGCCGCCGCCGCAGAGCGGGAGTGGGCGACCGCCGCGGCGACGGCGCTGGCCGTCGCCGGTGGCGCCGAGATCGTGCGGCTGCACGACCGAAGCGCACTGGACGCGCTGCACACGGCAGCCGCGATCGGCAGCAGCCGCGGGGCAGCGACCGACCGACCCCTGCCCACCGCGAATGGATAGCGCCGCCCCCGGCGTCGCGGCCGCCACCGGCTGGGAGCGTGCGATCGAGCCCGGGGGCGCTGACGCCCGCCTCGTCGCCGAGAGCGTCGAGGCAGCGCGAACGGCCGACAGGGTCGAGATCCCCGCTTCGCTCGCGCCCCAATTGGCGGCAGCACTTCCTGCGAGCGGGATCGAGGCGCTGTACTCACACCAACTCGAGGCGCTGGAGGCGGCCGCTGTCGGCAACGCGATCGTTACCAGCGGGACCGCGTCGGGCAAGTCGCTGTGCTTCAACCTCCCGGTCCTCGACGAGCTCGTCCGGGACGACGGCCGCCGGGCCCTGTATCTCTACCCCACCAAGGCCCTCGCCCAGGACCAGGCGAGAAAGCTGTCGGCGCTGGGCCTGCCGCAGCTTCGCCACGCGATCTACGACGGCGATACCCCACGGGATGATCGCCCGCAGATCCGGCGTCGCTCCAACCTGATCCTCACCAACCCCGACATGCTCCATGTCGGCATCCTGCCTCACCACAAGAACTGGGGGGACTTCCTCGCCAGCCTCGGCTGGGTAGTCGTGGATGAGGCCCACACCTACCGGGGCGTGTTCGGATCGCACGTCGCCAACGTGCTGCGCCGGCTGCGCCGGGTCACGGGCCTCTACGGCGCGAGCCCGAGGTTCATCCTCGCCTCGGCCACGATCGCCAACCCGGTGGAGCTCGCCGAGCGGCTGGTCGGCGAGCCCTTCCGTCTGGTGGACTCCGACGGCGCTCCGCGCGCCCGCCGGCGGATCGGGTTGTGGAACCCGCCGGTGATCGACCCGAAGTCGATGACCCGGCGCTCGGTCCTCTCCGAGGCAGCCGAGCTGCTCGCCGACCTGGTCGGCGAGGGGGTGCGGACAATCTGCTTCTTGCGCAGCCGCCGCGGGATCGAGCTCATCCAGCGGTTTACCCGCATGAGGCTCGAGGAGCTGGGCCGGCCACAGCTCGCGGAGCGCATTGCCCCCTACCGGGCGGGTTACACGCCACAGCAGCGCCGCGAGATCGAGGCTCGCCTGGCGGGCGGCGAGCTGCTCGCGGTCGTCGCCACCGACGCACTCGAGCTGGGCATCGACATCGGCGAGCTCGACGCGGCCATCTGCGTCACCTTCCCGGGCACGGTCGCGAGCCTGCGACAGATGTGGGGCCGGGCGGGGAGGCGGAGCGAGGGTCTCGCCCTCTACATCGCCGGCGAGGACGCCCTCGACCAGTTCTTCTGCCGCCACCCGGAGGAGTTCCTCGAGCGACCGGTGGAGGCGGCGATCCTGGATCACGAGAACGAGCGGATCCAGCTCGCGCACCTGCTCGCCGCCGCCTACGAGGTGCCGCTGTCCGATGCCGACGCTGAGGTCTTCGGGGAGCGGTGGCGGGAACGAGCCGACACCCTGGTCGCGATCGGCGAGCTGCGGCGCGGTCGCGACGAACGCTACCTGCCGCGCGGTCCCCGCTTCCCGGCGGGCGACATCTCGCTGCGCTCGGCCTCGCCGGACTCGGTGGCGATCGTCGAGCGCGGCTCCGGCGAGCTCTTGGGAGCGGTTGAGGCCGAGCGGGCGTTCACCACTGTCCATCCCGGCGCTGTCTACCTGCACCTGGGGCGCTCCTACGAGGTGCGCGAGCTCGACATCGAGGCGCGGCGCGCGGTGGTCGACCGCTTCGACGGCGACTGGTACACGCAGCCGAAGAAGGAGACGGAGGTGTACATAGAGCGGATCGTCGCCAAGAGCGACGATCCGGTCGGTGGTGGGATGGGCATCGAGTTGTTCTTCGGGGAGGTGTCGGTCACCGAGCAGGTGATGGCCTTCCAGCGCAAGCGGCTCTCCGATCACCAGGTGATCGACAGGGTGGGGCTCGACCTGCCGGAGACCAACTTCCCGACGCAGGCGCTCTGGTACGTGCTCGGCGACGAGCTCGTCGGCCCGGCGTCGCTTCCGCCCGAGGTCCCGCTGGGCGCGCTACACGCCACCGAGCACGGCCAGATCGCGGTGCTGCCGCTGCTGGCGATGTGCGACCGCTGGGACATCGGCGGCCTGTCGACCAACGTGCACTTCCAGACCGGCCGGCCCACCATCTTCATCTACGACGGCCATCCCGGGGGGGTGGGAATCGCGCGGCGTGGCTTCGAGCTGTTCGAGCGCCTGGTCGCCGACGCCGCGAAGCTGATCGACGAGTGCCCCTGCGCCGACGGCTGTCCGTCGTGTGTGCAGAGCCCGAAGTGCGGCAACCTCAACGAGCCGCTGCACAAGCAGGGGGCGCTGGAGCTGATGACCGGGATGCTGGCGCGAGCAGGCGGCACGGAGAAAGTCAGCGAGCAGACGGCCGACAGCGAGCGGCGGCCTTGAGTCGGAAGCTTCAGGTGGCGGTAATCGGCAAGGGCGCCGCGAACGAGGTGCTGGAGCCGCTGGCCGAGAAGGTCGGACGCCGGCTCGCTGAAGCCAGGGCGATCCTCGTCTGCGGCGGGCTGGGCGGGGTGATGGAGGCGGCGGCCCGGGGAGCTCACGGGGTCGGTGGCGAGGTGATCGGAATCCTGCCCGGTGAGGACCCGGGCGAGGCCAACCCGGATGTCACTCACGTGGTGGCGACCGGGATCGGCCACGCGCGCAACCTTGCGGTGGTGGCCTCCGCTGACGCCGTGATCGCGATCGGCGGCGAGTGGGGGACCCTGGCGGAAATGGCGTTCGCGCGGCGGCTTGGGCGGCCGGTGGTGGCGCTCCGTAGCTGGCAGGTCAGCGGCGAGGGCACGATGGCGGGCGCTCCGGGGATCGAGGTGGCCTCGAGCGCCACCGAGGCGGCGGAGCTTGCGCTGGCGCTGGCGGGCAACTCCGACCGAGGGGTGGGTCGAGCGCCCCGCGCTCGCTAGCCTT
>Ga0137371_10004316_pt1 | contig 11144 bp, 9 predicted proteins | sample SagtaG_7_FD_104919 | JGI IMG/M metagenome (GOLD analysis project Ga0137371, IMG submission 104919) | Vadose zone soil microbial communities from Sagehorn Ranch, Mendocino, California, USA - Sage1_R_40_16 metaG | ecosystem: Environmental > Terrestrial > Soil > Vadose zone | place: USA: California... | reverse complement strand
GAATGCACCGTCACCCGTGCGGCCGGCGCGGTCACCCGGACCACCGTCGGCGGCGCCGTGACCCACGTGGCAACCGGCGAGCTGGCCCGCCCATGACGGCTCCGCCGACCGGGCATGATCATCGCCACTGCTGGTCAGCGGTCGGCGGGCCGTCGGCGCCCTCGGCGCCGTCCTACCGTGAACGGCACCCGCGTCGGGGTCCGGGCCGGCGACGGCGGCGGGGCAGTCGCCAGTGAGCCGCTCGGCAGCGTAGGGCCCGCCTCCGGAAGGTCTCCGGTCGGCCTCAGCTTGAGCACCGCACATGTCTCGGCCCAGCGCTGCTCGGCACCGGCGGCGTCCGGCAGGTTGAGCCGGGAGGCGAGCAGACCCGGCACCACGTCGGTCCACCCCGGACTGCCTGGCTCCACTCGGGACACCGCCGCCCGCCAGGTGACCACGCGACCACCCTTATCCGTGGAGCGCACCGTCACGTCACAGCTGGTCGCCTCGGTCAGGCCCGGCACCTCCTGCTCCCCGGGACCGGTCACCAGGTAGGCCGCGTCCTCCCGCCAGAGGTGCCAGGCCGCGACCGCGCGGGACCTGCCCGGCACCGCGACCCAGATCAGGCCGGACTTCTTTGTCGCCTCGACGACGAGCCGTGGGACGTCGACCACAGCGCCAAGCTTGCCACGGCGGCCACGGCCGGAACCACCGGCCTGGCAGCGCGACCACTAGTCGCGTCGTGCCCGGTCGGCCGCGAACCGATGCGGCTACCCCTGCGAGGATGGCGCGGTGGAGGGCTCGACCGGGCGCCAGGATGCACCGCCGCCACGCGTGCAGGCGGCCGAGAGCGTGGCACTGCCACCACCGCGGGAGCTTGCCCTGCTCGCCGTCGCGATCTCGGCGGTCTCCACGTCGGCTCCGATCATCGCCTCGACCGCCGCACCCGCGCTGGCAATCGCGTTCTGGCGCAACGGCATGGCCAGCATCGCGCTGCTGCCGGCCGCGCTGCTCAGGTCCCGGAGCGAGCTGCGCCGCCTGTCCAACCGAGAGTGGCTGCTTTGCCTGCTGGCCGGCGTGTTCCTCGCTGGCCACTTCGCCACCTGGGTCCCCAGTGTCCGGCTGACCTCGGTGGCCTCGGCGACCGCGCTGGTCGCAACCCAGCCGATCTGGGCGGCGGTGCTGGCCCGTGCCGCCGGGCGCCGGGTGTCGCGTGGTGCGTGGGTGGGCATCCTGGTCTCGGTGGTCGGCGCCGTCCTGCTCACCGGGGCCGACCTCGCGCTGTCCGGTCGTGCGCTTCTTGGCGACCTGTTGGCCACCGTCGGCGGGGCGCTGGCCGCGGCGTATGTCACTGCCGGTGCCGCCGTGCGGGCCCGGGTCAGCACGACTGCGTACACCTCCGTCTGCTACACGGCCTGCTCGGCGTTGCTGCTCCTGGGCTGTGTGCTGGGCAGGCAGCGGCTCGCCGGGTACGACGCGGCGACCTGGCTGCGCCTGGTTGCGCTGACCGTCGGAGCCCAGCTGCTCGGTCATTCGCTGGTCAACGTCGTGCTCCGGTCCGCCAGCCCGACGCTGGTCAGCCTGGTCATCCTTTTCGAGGTTCCCGGAGCGAGCCTCATCGCTGCGGCCTGGCTTGGCCAGCGGCCGACGTGGTCGGCCGTGCCAGGGCTGGCCCTGCTCGTCGCCGGAGTCGGGCTGGTCGTCCGCGCCGGGGCTCGTGCCGTGCCGGTCGAGTGACCGATCGAATGAGCTAGCGCACTCCTGTGACGCACCGAACAGCGAGCGATCGGCCACCCTCACTACGATCTGATCACCACGAAGGGAGACGCCGTGGCCGCCCAACTCCGACCCCGCCGCTCGTGTCTGGCCGTGCCCGGCAGCTCGCCGAAGATGCTGGAGAAGGCACAAGGCCTTCCGGCCGACCAGATCTTCCTGGATCTCGAGGACGCCGTCGCCCCAGATGCGAAGGAGGGCGCACGCAAGAACATCGTGGACGTCCTCGCCAGCGGCGATTGGGCGGCCCGGACCCGAGTGGTGCGGGTCAATGACCTGACCACGCAGTGGACCTATCGCGACGTCGTCGCGGTCGTGGAGGGCGCCGGCGCCCATCTCGACTGCATCATGCTTCCCAAGGTGCAGTCGGCTGCCCAGGTGCAATGGCTCGACGTCACACTGGCCCAGATCGAGAGGACCATGGGCTATCCGGTCGGTGGGATCGGCATCGAGGCACAGATCGAGAACGCACAGGGCCTGATCAACGTGGACGAGATCGCGTTCGCCTCGGATCGCATCGAGACGATCATCTTCGGTCCGGCCGACTTCATGGCCAGCATCAACATGCGCTCGCTGGTCGTCGGGGAGCAACCGCCCGGCTACGACGTCGGCGACGCCTACCACTACGTCCTCATGCGGATCCTGATGGCCGCCCGCGCCCGCGGGGTGCAGGCAATCGACGGCCCGTACTTGCAGATCCGAGACCTGGACGGATTCCGGCGAGTGGCCGGCCGATCGGCAGCCCTCGGCTACGACGGCAAGTGGGTCCTGCATCCGGGTCAGATCGAGGCGGCCAACGAGGTATTTTCGCCGGACCAGGACGACTACGACCACGCCGAGCTCATCCTCGATGCGTACCAGTACTACACAAGGGTCCAGAAGCTCGGCGCGGTGATGCTCGGCGACGAGATGATCGACGAGGCGTCCCGGAAGATGGCGACCGTGATCGCGGCGAAGGGCCGGGCCGCCGGTCTGCGCCGAACGAAGACGTTCACCCCGCCCGCGTCGAACTGACGGCTGGACCAGCTCGACGGCCGTGCCGTCACCGTCGTACTGACCTAGCTGTGCGTCGTGCCGACCGCGACCACCGCGACCACCGCGACGACGATCCCGATAATGAAGATCGCGGTGAATATCGCGCCGATCACGATGCCGGCTAGTGCCAAGCCGTCGCCCTCCTCGCCGCTCTCCCGGATCTGTCGGCGGGCGATGATGCCGAAGATCAGTCCGAGCGGCGCGAACACGAACGCCAGCACGAGCGCGAGGATGGCCATCGTGTTCGTGCCGCGCGCCGGCGGCCCGCCGTACGGGTACCCGTAGCCGTAGCCGGGACCGTAGCCGGCGGCCCCGGCGCCGCTCGGTGGGTAACCCGGCTGACCGTAGCCGGCGGGGTAGCCGGGCTGGGCCTGCCCGGTCGTGCCATAGCCCGGTGCGCCGTAACCGGATCCCGGGTGGGGCGTCGAGCTGGCGTCGGGTGCGCTCGGCGGCCAACCCGCCGCCGGTAACCCGGGTTGTGCGCCGGTACCGGGATCTCCCGGTCGGCCGGCTCCGGGCTGACCGGGCGGCCCGTGCTCGCCGTACCCGTGCGACTCGCTCATCTCGCTCCCGTCCCTCCGTCCCGCCCCGCTCATGGTCGCCCATCGGACGCGGCAGCGATGGCCTCGGGTCCAGATGATGCCGCGTTGGCGCGCGGCCGAGGGCGCCACCTGACCCGTCGGTGAGCGTCTTCACAGGCCGAGTCCGAGGCGCAGGTCCCCAGATCCGGCGGATACTTTCCCCTGACGTCGGCCGACAGGAGCGCCCATGCCCCGCCTCGCGCAGACCTCGGGACTGACCGAGGTGCAGCAGGAGATCCTCGCCACCGTGCGAACCTTCGTCGAGAAGGAGATCCTGCCGCACGCCACCGAACTGGAACACAAGGACGAGTTTCCTGACGCGATCGTCGACGGAATGCGGGAAATGGGCCTGTTCGGGCTGATGATTCCCGAGGACTACGGCGGTCTCGGCGAGTCGCTGCTCACCTACGCGCTGGTGGTCGAGGAGGTCGCGCGCGGCTGGATGAGCGTCTCCGGTGTGATCAACACGCACTTCATCGTCGCATACATGATCAACCAGCATGGCACGGAGGAGCAGAAGCGGCGCCTGCTGCCTCGGATGGCCACCGGAGAGGTCCGCGGGGCGTTCTCGATGTCCGAGCCAGGGTGCGGCTCCGATGTGGCGGCCATTACCTCGCGCGCCGTACAGGATGGCGAGGACTACCTGCTCAGCGGACAGAAGATGTGGCTGACGAACGGCGCGCGGGCCGGCGTGGTTGCCACCCTCGTGCGTACCGACGAGGGCGCCGAGTCGGTCTACAAGAACATGACGACGTTCCTGCTCGAGAAGGAGCCGGGCTTCGGCGAAGTGGCGCCAGGGCTGACTGTGCCCAGCAAACTGGATAAAATGGGATACAAGGGCGTCGAGACCACAGAACTGATCATGGACGGCCACCGTGCCCCTGGGTCGGCGATCCTGGGCGGCGCCGAAGCCGGCCGGGGGCGGGGCTTCTACCAGATGATGGACGGCGTCGAGGTCGGGCGGGTGAACGTCGCGGCGCGTGGTTGTGGGGTCATGATCCGAGCGTTCGAGCTGGCGATCGGCTACGCACAGCAGCGGCGGACCTTCGGCCGACAGATCGCCGATCACCAGGCCATCGCGTTCAAGCTGGCCGAGATGGCGACTAAGATCGAGGCCGCACACCTCATGATGGTCAACGCGGCCCGGCTGAAGGACTCCGGCGAGCGCAATGACGTCGAGGCCGGCATGGCGAAGTATCTCGCCTCCGAGTACTGCTTCGAGGTGACCACCGAGGCCTTCCGCATCCACGGCGGGTATGGGTACTCCAAGGAGTACGAGATCGAGAGACTGTTCCGGGAGGCGCCGTTCCTGCTGATCGGAGAGGGCACCAGCGAGATCCAGAAGACGATCATCAGTCGAGGACTGCTCCGGGACTACAAGCTCCCCGGCTGATCGCTGTCGTCGTCGACCCACCGGCCGTGCGGCTTTCGACCGGCGGCGGGATTTGCCACACTGCGGGGCCATGCCACCTGACGCTCGCAGCGGGACGGCTCCCCAAGTCGGTGCCCGATGAGTCCTGGGGGGACGCCTCGGCACAGGGACGACCACAGTGGACGGCGTATCCGGCTCGTTCTGGCTGCCCGGATCACGTTCGCGGCAGCCCTCGCCGTGTTGGCGATCGGACTGGTCATGGTCGTGCGAGGGCCGGGGCAGTCGACCGCTGCCACCGGGACGCCGGCCGGCGGTCGGGAGTCCAGTGGACCGGGCCAGCCGATCCCCACCGTCGCTCGGGTCACCCTCTCGGCCGGAGGCACGCCGTCCTCGCCGGTCGTGTGGCAGATCCGCCTCGGTCGGGACGGGAACCGGAACGCGGTGCTGCTCGGCTACGAGGCCTACCTCGGCACCACGGTGCGCCTCGGCGAGGAGCCCGACCCGGACGATGTCGCGTTGGCTCAGGTGGCGCTCGACCCACAGCTCCGCCTGCTGCGCAGCGCGTTCGCCGGCAACATCACGGCCGGAACTAGTCGGCGCGGGCGGGTCCTGGCCACCGCGCGGGTTGCCGGGCTGCGCGGCAGCCAGGCGATCGTGGTGAGCTGTGTCAACACCAGCGCCCAGCGGCTCTTCCGCGCGGACGGCGGGCTGATGGCCCACTGGCACGGTGGGCTGTCGGTCTCCCAGGTGAACATGCGGCGGGACGACGGGCGCTGGAAGGTCTACCTTCTGGCCGCGCTGCCCGCGTCTCGCTGCCACGCCTGACCATCGCCGCCACCGATCAGTCCTCTTTCCCGCGATGACAATGGGTACGGCGGTAGCGTGACGATCGCCCCACTGTCGCCCGGAGCGCGGCTGCCCGGGATCGAGAAGATCGCGGTGTTGCGCGCCAACGCGCTCGGCGACTACCTCTTCGCCGTGCCGGCGCTGCTGTCCCTGCGCGCCGCGTATCCGGCCAGCGAGATCGTGCTGCTCGCCGCGCCGTGGCATCGAGAGTTCCTGGCCGGCCGCCACGGCCCGGTGGACCGGGTCGTGCCGGTCCCAGCGACGCCGGGCGTACGAGAGCCAGCGGACGACGAGGCCGAGGATGCCGCGGAGCAGGGCGCGTTTCTTGCCGCGATACGTGCGGAACGGTTTGACCTGGCAGTCCAGATGCACGGGGGTGGTCAGTACTCGAACCCGTTCCTGCGTCGTCTCGGTGCCGGGCTCACTGCCGGGTTGCGGGCACCGGACGCAGCGCCCTTGGACATCAGCCTGCCGTACGCCTTCTACCAGTCGGAGGTGATCCGCTTCCTCGAGCTCGTCGGGTTGCTCGGCGCCCCGCCGACGGCCCTGGAGCCACGGCTGGACCTGACCGGCCGCGACGACTCCGAGGCGGACGCCGCGCTCGCTGGCCTCGCCACTCCGCTGGTCGCCATCCACCCCGGTGCCCGGGACAAGCGCCGGCGTTGGCCGCCCGAACGGTTCGCCGCGGTCGGCGACGGTATCGCCGCGCGGGGCTCCTCGGTGATCGTCACCGGATCGGCTGCCGAGCGCGACGTCGTCGACGCGGTGGCGAGCCGGATGCGGGCCCCGACCCGGCAGATGGTCGATACGGTCACGCTCGGCGGGCTTGCCGCTGTCTACCGCCGATGCGCGGTGCTCGTGTCCAACGACACCGGCCCGCGGCATCTCGCGCACGCGGTCGGCACGGCAACGGTCGCCGTCTACTGGTGTGGCAACCTGCTCAACGCCGGACCGCTGACCCGGCGCCGGCACCGCCCGCATGTGTCGTGGACGGTGAACTGCCCGCAGTGCGGAGCGCGTGCCGCGCAGCAGGAGTTGCCAGCCGAGCACGCAGGCCGTGGCTGCGAGCATGACTCCTCCTTCGTCGAGTCGGTGTCGGCAGACGCGGTGCTGCACGACGCGATCGAACTGCTGGCGACGGGCTCTGCCGGGGCGCGGCCGTCCACCTGACGATCTCGGGGCCGGGCGTCTCGACGGTACGGGCCGCACTGCGCTGTCCGTCAACGACTGTTTTGCCGCCTGTGGATAACTTCGAGTTGTCCACAGCTCGGCAGAATGGACGTGCTCTGTCCGGATCGACGGCCCTATGCTTCCGTCGCAACAACTCGACATTTCTGTCGGGCGACGCGAACGGAGGGTGTTCGGATGGGCACGATCAACCACCTCGAAGCGCCATGACCGCGGCCACCGAGGTCATCGAGTCCGAGGTCCGCGAGTTGGTCCGCCGCCGCGGCGTCGACCCGGTGCGTGACCCCGACCAGGTGCGGCTGATCGTCGACGACGTCATCGCGGAGTACGGCGACCGGGCGCTGTCCTCCTCGCTGCCACCGGTCGGCGACGAACGCGAGGTGGCGCGCTCCGTCCTCGATTCGGTGGCCGGCTTCGGTCCGTTGCAGCGCTGGTTCGACGACCCGGAGGTCGAGGAGATCTGGATCAACGAGCCGGGCAGGGTGTTCATCGCCAGGCGCGGCCGGACCGAGTTAACCACGACGATCCTTGCGCCAAGCCAGGTGTACGAGTTGGTCGAGCGGATGCTGCGCACATCCGGCCGACGCATTGACTTGTCCGAGCCGTTCGTGGACGCCGCCCTGCCCGATGGGTCCCGCCTGCACGTCGTCATCCCGGAGATCACCCGGCGGCACATGGCGGTCAATGTGCGCAAGTTCGTCGTCGCGGCTGAGTCCCTCGCTGAGCTGGTGGAGCTCGGCACCGTCACCCCGCAGGCCGCCCAGTTCCTCGAGACTGCGGTCGCCGCCGGGCTCAACATCATCGTCTCCGGCGGGACTCAGGCCGGCAAGACGACGCTGCTCAACGGGCTGTGCGCAGCCATCCCGGCACGGGAACGGGTGATCGTCTGCGAGGAGGTCTTCGAGCTGAGGTTGCCGAACCCGGATCTGGTCTCCATGCAGACCCGCCAGCCCAACCTGGAGGGAGCCGGCGAGATACCGCTGCGCCGGCTGGTTCGGGAGGCGCTGCGGATGCGGCCGTCGCGGATCGTGGTCGGCGAGGTCAGACAGGCCGAGTGTCTCGACCTCCCCACACATTCGAAATCATACAGCGGCCTGCTAGACTCTGCAGGCGTGGAGCTCGCGGAGTTGGTAGCGGTGCGGCGAGCAGCGCTGCTCGAACGGATCTCCGACGATCGCGACGGCCGGACGCTCGGCGTCGATCGCCAGGACGAGGACTGCCGCGGTCTGGCCGCCACGCTCCACTGGCCGGTGGTGGAGCCGCCCTACATCGAGAACGACACCAGCGCCTTCAAGCGCCATATGGTGACGTTGCCGGATGGTCGCCGTGCGCTGCGCGTGATCCGGCCCGAGTTTCGCCACTTGCTCGATGATCTCAATGATGGCCGGGTCGACGGTCTGATCGCCTACGACCTCGACCGGGTGGTGCGTGATCCCCGCGATCTTGAGGACTTGATCGACGTCGTCGAGGCCCGTGGCCTCCAGGGCCGGATCAAGTCGGTCACCGGTAGCCTCCGCCTCGACAATGACGCGGACATCACGATGGCGCGGGTAATGGTTGCGATGGCCAACAAGTCGTCGCGCGACACCGCCCGCCGGGTTGCACGGGCCGCCCGTCAACGGGCCGAGACTGGCGGCTTCCATGGCGGTCCACCGGCTGTCGGCTATGCGCACGTCAAGGACGCGGCCGGTCATGTGATCGCCTGGCAGATCGACCCGGAGCAGGCGGCCTGGCTGCGCGAAGCGGCCGAGCGCTTGCTAGCCGGCGAGACGCTCTATGGCCTGTGCACCGACTGGAACCGTCAGGGTCGACGGACCCGGACCGGGGCGATGTGGCGGAGTCAGCAGATCAAGCAAGCACTGATCTCGGCCGCCGTCATCGGCAAGCGCGAGTACGCCGGGCGGCTGTACCCCGAGGTTGGCAGCTCCTGGGAGCCGATCCTTGAGCGCGTGACCTGGGATCGGCTGCGGGACCTGCTGCTCGACCCGAGGCGCTATGAACGTGTGCGGGGGGCCGTGCGCAAGCACACCTTGAGTGGTCTGCTGAATTGCGGGCGCGACGGCTGCGGGCGGCGCCTGGTCGGACAGCCGTACAACGACCAGGCGACCTTCATCTGCTCGCCAACAAGCAACGGGGGCTGCGGCAAGCTGCGTATCGCCAACGACGCGCTGGAGGAGTTCGTCGCCCGGATGGCCTTCGCCCGTCTCGATGCGCCGGCGGCCTCGGTGGGTTTGGATGCGGAGCGGACCGCGGTCGAAGAGCTGGCGCTGCGCAAGACCCTGACAGATGACCAGGCGGCGTTGCAGCGGGTCGAAGACGATCACTACGACGGCGTGCTCGATCGGCCGTCGTACCTCCGGCAGCGCGGGCGGCTTGAGGAGCGTATGGCCGAGACGTCGGCCCGGCTCGCCCGGCTGACCCGCCGGCACGTCCTGTCGGGGGTCACGTCGGGGGCGGTGGCGGGCAAGCTCTGGGACGAGCGTGACGTCGCTTGGCGCCGAACTCTGTTGTCGGCTGTGATTGAGCACATCGTGATCAAGCCGTACCCGGCCGGCATCGCCACCACCCTGTCCCGACGCAAGGGCGAGGACGAGTTGACCTTCGTGCGGCGCCGCCGGGAACACACTCAGTGGGTACTGCGCGAGCGGGTTGAAATCATCTGGCGAGCTTGACGAACCGCGGCGTCGGCGCCCGGCCCCACCTCCCACAAGCATGATCGCATCAGCGAGCTGTGCGATCGATGCACTTCCTACCGAAGGCGAACGGCGGCGCGGTCAGCCGTCCGGCTCGGCGGCCGACCTGACCAGGCAGACGAGCAGGTCTTCCGGCGGTACCTGAAGCGCCGCTGCAACCCGCAGCAGCGTCGCGATCGTGCCTCCGCAGGTTCCGGATTCGAGCCGCACGATCGTGGTCCGATGGGTGCCAGCCCGCTCAGCCAGCTGCGCCTGGGTCAGGCCCCGCCAGGTCCGCACCACCCGTACTCCGCGGCCAAGTTCCTGTAGCGGGCTCGGATCTGCTCCCCCACTCTTCAACATCCGGTCATGATGTCATGCTAGTTCATTCTGTACTGGAGCTGGCTCGGAACCGCGTCGATCGGCTGCTTTTGGGGGCGAGCCGCAGGAGGTGAGGCCGGTGCTGCAGGCCGAACTGCCGCAGCGGCTGGGGTGCTGCGGGCTGCCGGTGAGCCCGGCGAGCTGGTGCAGCCAGCTCTGCGCGTGCAGTAGCTGCTGGTCGACAACGTTGGGAAGTGGGACCCAAGGAGCGCAAGGCCCCTAACGGTTTTCAAGACAGCCTCGGCCCGTGCCGGTTGGTTCCACTCAGCGCTCCCGCTGTCCCTGCCGGTCCCGTCTTCGCAGGTCAGTCGGCTAGTCGGGCGTCCGGCTGGTCCGCCGTCGTCCGGCTGGGTTCCGGGCCGTCTGTGTCCGTCGTGTGTCCGTTCAGGTGATCGATTTCCGCACTCGCCGGCCGGCGCCTCCAATGGGCCTGGTCGACCCGATGCGACGGTCGGCGCGCTTGTCGTGGCGGACGATCGACCTACTTCAGACCTCGAATGGGCGAAGGATGTCAATGGCCAAGTTGCGGTCCCCGCTGGTGGCCAGGTAGAAGTCCCTGTCCCTCGGGGTTGATCAGGTTTTCTTGCGGGGTCCACCTCCTCGTGCTCGGGCCTCGCGCATGCGGAACGACTCGCCTTCGGTGACCACGACGATGCTGTGGTGCAGGAGCCGGTCGAGCAGGCTGACGGCGGTTGTGTGCTCGGGCAGGAACCGGCCCCATTGGTCGAACGGCCAGTGTGAGCCGATGCCGAGCGAGCGGCGTTCGTAGGCGGCGGCGACGAAGCGGAACAGCAGCTGGGTGCCGGCGTCGTCGAGCGGGGCGAAGCCCAGCTCGTCGACGATGAGCAGGTCGTTTCGGAGCAGGGTGTCTATGAGGCGGCCGACGGAGTTGTCGGCCAGCCCGCGGTAGAGGGTCTCGACCAGGTCGGCGGCGGTGAAGTAGCGGACCCGGTGGCCGGCTTCGACGGCGGCGACGCCCAGTGCGATCAGGGTGTGGCTCTTGCCGGTGCCGGCCGGGCCGAGCAGGCAGAGGTTCTCCCGTGCACCGATCCATTCCAGGCTGGCTAGGTAGTCCAGGGTGGGCGGGGGGATGCAGGAGGCGGCGCGGTCGAGCTCGTCGAGGGTCTTGATGACCGGGAACGCGGCGGCCTTGAGCCGGTTGCGGGCGTTGGAGGCGTCCCGGGAGGTGATCTCGGCCTCGACGAGGGTGCGCAGGAACTCCTCCGGCGCCCACCGCTGGGTTTTCGCGGTGACCAGCAGTTCGGGGGTCAGCCGGCGCATCGCGGCGAGCTTGAGCCGTTTGAGGCCGTCTTCGAG
>Ga0137371_10004313_pt1 | contig 11146 bp, 8 predicted proteins | sample SagtaG_7_FD_104919 | JGI IMG/M metagenome (GOLD analysis project Ga0137371, IMG submission 104919) | Vadose zone soil microbial communities from Sagehorn Ranch, Mendocino, California, USA - Sage1_R_40_16 metaG | ecosystem: Environmental > Terrestrial > Soil > Vadose zone | place: USA: California... | reverse complement strand
CCCAACGCAACTCTGGTTATCCCCACCATTGAGAAGCACCTCCCCGACTTGCAGTACCCTCTCTCGGGTCGAGCCCTCTGAACCCAGGCGTGCCGATGATATTGGAGGCGGCAAACCCTTTTTGCAGTACCCTCACTCGGGTCGAGCCCTCTGAACCAAGGCAGGCACATCGGCGATCGTCGTGTCAGCTGTCGCCTTGCAGTACCCTCTCTCGGGTCGAGCCCTCTGAACCTCGCGACATATGTTGCTATCATCGCCACCAATCAATCTTGCAGTACCCTCTCTCGGGTCGAGCCCTCTGAACCATACAGGGCGCGCCTGGGATTTTCCCCATATAACATCTTGCAGTACCCTCCATCAGGTCGTGCCCAATATAACCATATCGCACAAAGAAGGGGCTGTAGCCTACTCAGAACATTGTGTTCAATAAGAGGCTATTCCCGTGCTTCCAGATACGAGGAATTTATGGTATTTGTTAATGTAGAGGGGAAATTTGCGAAAACCACGGCTGCCGCAATGAGGACCGAAACCAGGCTAATTTGGTACTTCACTGACGTACAGTATATTTGCCTCTCATCCAATCCAGATCATATCGAATATTATACAGGAATGTACTGAACGATTGAAAATCCATCAGAAGACGGCCATGAAGAGCTTACGAAGCTTCTATCATGTACCACCCATTTCCCTTTACACAATTCTTACCAATATGGATCAGTTCACCCCATGTCAGCAACTCTCGGAAGGGAGCCAGTTCTCCCACAAATGTCGCCTTTCCTACTAATCCTCCTATTGGCGTTGTACGATATTGACGACGTGAGTAACTTCCAAGGTCCTCCCATCGTGTACTATCGTCAATACATTGTACCTGCTCCGTCAATTTAAGATAATCTCTCTCTTCAGGTACGATCTGCCGCTCGCCTTCGCCATAGAGATCTGCTAAAGTATGTAAGCGCTGCATAAGACGGTACAACAACACACGGAAATTGGCGCGATGAACGAGGTGTTCTTGATCAATAAGGCGCGTTGGCGTCAAAAAATTGAGCGTAACTCTTTCAGTCGACAGTGTTGCAGCTTTCTTTTGTATATCCTCTGAAGTGATTGCAAGCGTAGAAGCTTTTACGAGTGGTTGCACCTTTTGATACAGCACCTGGCGTTCACCGCTGACTGGATGATATGACTCGATATGCTGCACTGAAAACTGACCTCTGCGTCCTTGATTCTCCTTTAATTTTCGCCCTAAGCCTACCGCTTCTAGAGCGCTAATGGATAGTATTATATACGGCAAGAATTGGACAATATTACCGAATAGTGTGAGTCCAAACACAAGTTGTTCTCCCGGTTCATAGCGTCTCGCCCCACCAAGTGGTGGTAAAACAATATAGGGACGGGGAATGTCCCGTCCGCGTAGATAATCTACGCGTAGTGGGGCCACAAGCGCACTTACCGGACACATCGTATGTAGCGGGCAATCAGCACAGGTTGGCGACGCTTTATTATCGCAAAAGCGTCGCCAAATCGCTTCAAACATATTCCCTCGCAAAGCTGACCCGCAATGATTATCCACCTCTAACGGCGTTACCACCCGCGTTGTAAAAAGGAGAGGATAGACTACTAAATCCGTCATTACTCTTTTCCTCCTTAGTGCATCTCTTCAGTATTGATCCGTTGAAAGAGTGTGAATCCTCGGCTGTATCGCATCTGTTGACAAGGTAATACAATAGAGTTCTGCACTCGGTCTTTTCCCACTACGAGACGAACACCGCTGGTCACATCTGCTCGCTCGAAACTGAGTACTGGGCCACAATCATCAAGCAGTTGAATCGTTCCATGGGCAAGAAAGGTCTGTTGGTTGGTTGTGAGAACTGTCCATTGCTCATCCAGTTGCTCTCTTCTCTGAGGCAATTCGAGCAGTTGGATGAAGCTTCCCCGCTTTCCGATATAATTGATCTGGGTAAGTAGCCCGACGAGTTCTTGGGGTAGCTCATGTCCTTCCTTCTCTGAAAGAGCTAGTCCAAACGGCTCGCTATAGAAAACAAATTCTCGACTTGAGATGGTCGACCCAAAAGGAGTAACCAATCCGCTGCCAACATCATCCGACGGTCCATGCTTTTTAGGGCGTACAATCTTGAGAAAACTATTGATGACGACAAGTTGCTCCGGTAACAGCACCGCGATGCGCAAGTCGCGAATGTAGGGAAAGAGCAGTGCAGCCTGCTCTTTCCCCAATGTACGGATCGCAACATCAAGCAGCGCCATCTTCAGCGCAAATGGGGTCGGCACAAGCAACGTCTTTCCTCCAGAACTCGTCGAAAGAGACTGCCGCAACGAAAACAGCGCCACCTGTTGATAAGTTGCCACGTACCACATATCCTAACCTTTCATGCTCATGCTAAATGGACGCGCTTCTCGCTGCAACCTGCTCATCTGTTCGGCGAGGTCTGCCAGGGAATCGAAACTCACTGTATTGGCGCCATTTCCTTTCCCCAGAGCCTGTGCTATCGTTGCTGTCTGTGTTCGGTATGTTTCACGATCATCACGACCTCCCATAAGGGGGCTAAGTAACGGTGCTGGCTGGACGGAGGTACTCCAGGAGATAACACCTTCTAAAGAGACGAGATGCGGGAGCTGAGTTGAGCGCATGGCGCCATTCAATTGCACAAATGTGTGGAGCAGGCTTTCCAAAAGCAGTTGCCCACGGCGTTCCCGCTCGTCTTCATCAAGGCTATAGCGTTGGGCAATATCGTTGTAACCAATGCGAGCAAACTCTAGATTACAAACAATCGCGTAGATTCCGCTTGACGTCGGGCGATGAAAAATGGCCTGTTGGAGATTTGCTCCCCCTGTCTTCTCTTTGGTATCCCGATTCTCCTTGACACGGCGCGTGACATCACGCTCCCGCTGCTCGTCACTTCGCTCATTAGCATACTTCACGTGGAAGTAACTATCGGTATAAGTGGACTCCGGCAGACCAAGGACCCAGCCAAATTCGATCACTGACTTGCGTGGGAGTGAACGCCCTCCAGCCGTAACCAGGATTCCGGCCAGGTCGTCCATCACACAAGTAGTGAGTAAACTATCAATCGCCTCTACGTCACTTTTTCCTTTGATGCTCTCCATCCAGACAGCATCAGCGTTAATACGGTTAGCATTAAACTGCTGACACCCGGTACACAGCGAGAACCTCCGTTCGCGAGCACTTGTGAACAGATGCTCGGTCTGTATATGTTTGAGCATATCGCCGGAGATCGCATTCACGTTGTAGAGTCCACTATCGTGACCAACAATATCCAGCATACGAGTTCGGATTTGATTCCCTTCCCCGCCTTCGTTATTGAGGCTATGAGTGTCAAGAATAGCCCGCGATGCGATGGAGAGCGAATAAATGTGTTCTACCATGGTTTGACTCCTTCTTTCTACAAAGAGAAAATGATGGTATTTCTACTGTTCTACTTCCGAAAGGTCTTCGAGGTTGTCGCTCATATCGAGATTTGGCGTAGGCTCCTGCTTTTCCCGTACGTCGCGACTATAGCCGAAGGCAACAAGCAATCGGCAGACTGTTGCAGTGTCATAGGTATCCATTAGTGAGATGAGCTGTTCAAGGTCTTCTTTGGTAATGTCTTTCCGGTACTGTTTGTGTTCGCGTTCATAAATGCGCACATTCTCCAGGTTATAGCTCTGCACAAAGTCAGAAAGTGTCTGCAAGAACTTTTCAGGATAGCGGGCGTGCTGTTTAAGTTCATTTCCTAGCCCATAGCGAATCTCATAGGTACGTTCCCCCTGGGAAGCTTTGAGCCGTTGTGGAAGGATGGTAGAACGCCTGATTGCATCAGCAATGTTTTGAAAACCAGCATTTTGAACGAGTGGAAGCCAGGGCTTGTTCGTCCGTAGGGCGTCAGTTGACATGATGAAATCCTCCAAAGTGATCGTAGAGAGTTGTTTGATAACGGTTCGGGGTTGACGGACAATCTGCTGCATTAAAAAGGTCGCATAGCTGCCAGTGAACTCGAAAAATGCTTCCATATTGGGGTCTCGACGAGTGACAAACTCACGGAACGTTCGTAGCATAGCTTCTTCCTCTCCGCGACGCTCGTCTAAACGAGACACAATGAGGATACACTCCTGAATCATTTTTCTCAGCATCTGGGCAGTAGAGACATCATCAAGCGGAGGTGCCCACTCTGGCAGAGCTATATGAGACATATTGAGTACTGCAACAGCATTACCCAAATCCTTATAAAAGGCTGTTGCAAAGCCTGCTGTATAGTTTTCGGGCCGCGGATGAAAACTCACATCGCTATGGACAGCCTCCCACTTGGTAACAAAAACGGAACTATATCGCAGGACAGCAAGGATATCTAGTTTGATCGCGGTTGACGACCAGAATTGCTTCTGAAACTCAGGGAAAATGGTGCGATGAGTCGCAAGCTCCAGCTCTCTTGGAAGGGCAACATGTGTTTTACGGTCCTTACTCCCCCTGACGACATGATGAACCGCAGCTTCAAAGCACCCAGCGAATTTGAGCGCTTCGAGTAACCAGAACGAGTTCATGTTGCGAATGGTTAGGGCATCCGCCTTCGGGCGATTTGCACCTTTCCCCTGGTCGGGATTGATAGACTGTGATGCAGTGACCTCTCCTTTACCTGGAAGTGCATACTGCGTTTGTAGTATCTTCCACGCCTGTTCTGCCTCGTCAAGACGGTTAGGTGAGGTGGCAAAAGCGTTGATGAGTATCTGTAGGAGATCAGAAAATACTGTTTGTCCCCCTTGCCAGGTTGCTGCTACCTCGTTGTAGACACCAAGCGCTCCCATTTGATTGATCATCGATAACACTTGCCACTCTGAGCCAGGTTTGTCTTGCTCAATCCGTTGTCTTCGTTCGCTATCTTGTGGTAGCAGAGCGAGTGTTGTACCTTCTTTACGGAGACTCTCCAATGCAGCAAAGTACGACTGCTCCTGCTTACGATAGGCTTCATAGTCATACGCATCCTCTGAAAGCCCTGCAAACTGTTTCTCCGTGCGGATCTGACGTATCAATCGGACAAACGGAGCCTGCGAGAGGGTAAAGCTTGAGGGAGTGCTTATCTGAAAGCAGCTTTCCAAATCACAGAGCCTTACACTCACCGGAATATTCATCCGTTCAAGCAAGTCAGCCAGCAAACGAGCGATCCCCCATGCAACCAGGACAGAGGAGAACGTGGATTGCTGTTTATCGACATATAGTGAGCTGGGCCAGATGGACATGAATCATCCTCCTAACGATGGCTCTTGTAGAGCTAGTTGATCAGCGCGCCGTAACGTGCGGACAAGAAAGAAGTATAACAGGGTTGATTCAACGGATTCATGGGGTTTAACCATTGCGTCCTCAAGTACCTTCCCTTGAACCTTCCATGCTAGAGTTGTGGCTGAAAGGTGATCTAGAGAGACAGCCGTGAGCGCCTTTTTTAGAGCAGTTTGAGAAGCTAGCGACTGAGCAGCAGCACGGTATCCCTGAAATGCGCCGGCATCGCCAGCAGTCAACGCATTGTGATGCCGCACTACAGCAGAAACCATGGCCCGATAGAGATCCTCAGAATCTCCAGCAACCCTTCGGAGGAGGGGTAAACACACGAGGGCGCCTTCAGCCGCGTGGTTTGGACGCGCACCAACGGTTGCAGTCACTGTCTTCTGGAGCTGCTGTTGTACTGGATCTCTCCGGTTTAAGTCTGTGTGGGCAATGGCCGCATCTGCTGGGGGTAAGATAGCATGTGGGTTGAGGAGTTGAACTGCCTGTTGCCAGGCGTGCGCCCATCGCTGCCAGTTCTCATTGAGCTTACCTACATCGTGGATAGCGAATAGTAAGCGTAAAGCCCGATCAATTGTGTTTACAGGCAGGCAGAGTAGCTGCTCTAGTCTTCGCTGTGCATAGATACCCTGGTGGCAGAGGTCGCGCTGATAGACGTACAATAGCATCTTAATATGGTGTTCATAGGTTTCGTAGCTATAGACCTCTACATTTTGTCTCTGCCGCCTCTGCCGGGCTTTATCGATGGGCGATGCAAACAGCGGGTCACCTCCTGCTTCCAGGCGTAGGCCAAGCTCTTTGTCGTAAAGGACAACAGCAGGGTTGATTGCCACGAGGTCAACACCCTCGATCTCTGCAATCTTTGATCCCGTTTTCAACCGATGTTCCCACGAATAGCTAGCCCGTTGAAATTGTCCTGCAGCCTGTTGCTCTCGCTCCTGCTCTTGCTTTATCCGAGGAACCTCGTGCGGAATGGCAAGAATCCATTCCAGGTCTGTCCCTATTTCTTGCAGGTGGCTCCAGTATTTGCGTAGAGTACTCCGGCGAACGCTGATACCCTGATACACATAAGGATCTGACAATGTTTTCTGTGTAGGATTGGGATGAAAGAGGAGTGTGACGTTGTCGATATCGCGAATGAGTTTTGGACCCAAAGCGCGGTTACACTGCGTCCATGCATCTTTCATCTGACGTCGTTGCTCTGGTTGTTGCGCATCAAAACGCGCTAAAAAGCGTACATCGAAGGCTCGATGTGCGGTATCTACAATCGACAGCTCGGTTGTATAGTCGAGTGTTTGACCCGAATGCATCTGGAAAGCATCCCAACTCATCTGGCAAACATCAGGCTGATCGAAATATGGAGCGTAGTCAGGTGCGCCTCGATTATCTCGCGGAACATCGTAGATAAAGATCTGGCCCTGTTGACCCGAAAAACGAGCACAACGTCCCGCACGCTGAATGATGCTGGACGCAGGAGCTAGTTCAGTGTGAAGTACTTGAGAAGTAATATTGAGTCCTACCTCGATGACCTGTGTTGCAACCAGAATGATCCGTTCAGTACTGTATCGTGTTGTATTCTCACCGAATTCTTTGGCGAGTTCTTGCTCAATGGTCGTTCGATCCTCTTGAAAGAAACGATTATAAAAGAGTATCACGCGCACATCTTTAGTGACGATGCGACGCAACTCAGTTGCGATTTCCATTGCGCGATCTACGATATTGCAAATCACCAGTACCCGATTCCGGTTCTGCTCGCGCATATCATCCCAAATAAATGAGGCTCTCAATTGCTCCGTACACACAGTAAAGAACCGGTGTTTTCCCTTCTGAGCGGGTATATCCTCAAAGCTTACTGTGTCAGGCGAAATTTCTACCGCTTCAAGGCGCTTACACAGCTCACGAAGCAAGGTACGAGAGAAGGTTGCGGTCATGAGCGTCCAGGGAGTAATTCCTTTGAGCAACCGGAGCATATGGAGTGTGGTCATGAGCGCACCACCACCATCCTTGTTGACCGGGAAGAGATGAAACTCATCGAGAACCAGGTAGGAACTGAGCAGTGCACCGGTATTAAAGTTGGCAAGTGCTGTGCTTAGCCCATAGGGAATGGACAAAAATCCGCTTAAGGTTTGATCGATAGTAGTAAACAGCAGATCAGCCTCAAAGCGTGGGTCACCAGGATGCACCCCTGTCTGAAAAGCAAGACGCTTGAGAGATCGAAGCTGGTACTTCTGACGAAACGACTGTACAATCTTGCCGTATTCTCGATAAAACTGACGCGCAAGGGTTTGCAGCGGCACACTATAAATGCACTGACCAGGGAGGTCGATGATTTCAGGCTCGATTCGGGAGCGCAGAAAAGGGTAGAGGCTTGCACGCGTCTTTCCACTTCCGGTCGGTGCCTGGACAATGGCGGGTTGGTGAGCCTGTAAGGTCTCAAATACACGCTCTTGATATTCAAACAGTCCCATCACACTTCCCTCCAAAGATGTCATCAAAGAGTGAGTGATCAACTCGGCCAGAAACAGCGCCTCTATTCACCTGCCATCCGTGTTGCCGGCCTTGCTGATAGATTTCTCCTGCAAGTTGCTGGCGTAATTCAACCGGAGTGATTACCTCGCAATCAGGTCCCCAGCTTCGCACCCAAGGGATAAACTCTTCTGGCGCGTCGAGCTCTGCATGCCAGAGCAGCGACCCATCAGGCTGTGGCTCAACCCGCTGCGAGGGATGCCAGTGACTTTCGAGCACGCGTCGTTGGACAACTTGATTAAAATGCAAAGTCACAGAAGTAGGTTTGTCCTCCTCATCAAACCAAATTCCCCAGGCACCTTCGAGCAACTTAACAGCGTCAAAGGTAGGGGGAACAGAAAAAGTGTCTCTAGTGAGAACAATGCTCTCGATACGCTCTAGTTTGCGTGTGCGAAGCTTGCCAGGTGGATCAGAATACCCAATTGCGTAGGTACCAAAGCCAAGGGCTGACGGTTCAAGAAAGTAGGGTTCAAATCGTTGACGAAACGATTGTTTTGCCCGTAGTGGTCGATACTGAATATCAACGACTCGGCCTTCTGCCCAGCCTTGTCCAAGAATCTCCAGTGTTTTCTGATGCAAAGTGGGTGTAGATGGCAACTGAGCACGAAGGGCCTGGGTGGTCATAGAGATGTGCTTTCCAAGCGGTTGAGCAATAGCACTCAGGGCGACCGCCAATTTCTCTAGTGCCTCGACCACATGTACGTTTGGTTTGTCGCTATAACGCGCAAGTAATCGGCAAGCCAGGTAGACGCTCAATGCCTCATCATGGTTCAGCTTGACATTGGTAATGTAGGCGCTGCGGTCGATATACCAGTGGCCTGCCTCATCATAGCGGAGCGGGACACCGCGGTTCAGTAAGCTCTCCTCCAACCGACCAATAGTTGAGCGATCTACATCGCATTGTCGAGCAATTTCGGCTTTACTGAGCGGCTTTGGACTCAATCGCAGCATTCGCTCAACACGATCCAAAAGCTCACTTCTTGATTCTGCGTGACTCATGTTACTCCTTGTTTTTCCGGGTCCACCCTTCACAATAGGCTTACACATACTGTGTCTACCAAAGTTCTGAAAGCAAAGTTCATCGCTTTCTTTTCAAGTGTACAGTCACATTGTTGCAGGTAACGCAACAAAGAATAGGAAATGCTCGATATTTGTAGCATCGAAGAGAACATTTCCAGCGGAAGATAACATCGCCAAGAACTTTTTACCTTTTGAAAACTGTGCCAAGTATCTTCTCTATGCATTTCCAAACAACACTCAAATAATGTTCCTTATTTTCAAGGAAGACTGGTAAGATATATTCCATGCCGGCGACAAAAATCCGAGAAAAGATCCAATTGGCTTTCGTTTAGCATCCACCACTTGAGATTGTCAATTTCCCCACATTGCGCTAGAACAAATTCGAAGCGGAAATGTTGCAACAGTATACGAAAGCGATTACGATCCCCTATTGACTCAAACCGTACACCAATAGAATCATGTTCTAAGTGTTTAACTATGGCCGTTGGGACCCTTGAAGGCTTTTTTCGATTATCATTATTCCCGCCGGTGCTTTCCATGCTTTCTCTCCTGTGGTAGCAATAAAACTTCTTCTAAGTGCAATAATACCTTCAAAATAATCATGAATCAACCCTGTTACTCCTCTTTGTAAGGACAAACACAAGGGTATATAATATAGAGCAGCAATTTTTTGAACTCATGCTAATTCGCAAGCCCAAGGTCAGTTATATAGAATGACTTAACGATGAGTTGCAAAAGTGAGAAAAAGACTTATTAAGGGTTGCTTAAAAGTGTATGTTGAAACTATAATGATGGTATAGACGCGTTAAGCGTACTGCAAGTGTTACATTCTCTTCGTCAGGACGAACGGTCATCCATTTACTCGATCCGATTAAGGATATGAAGACGAAGAGTCACATTTTGTCGATTCCAAACGAGTTTGTTTGATCCTTTGTCTACTAAAGTGACTCCCCTTTGCCTGATTACAGAAACTCTCTCCGGTGGAGATTTACATACTTTTTGAAGTTGTTCTGTGATGATTCTGAAGTGTCTCTTGAAACGTTCATATGTATCACCGAATATCATTGATGTGGGATTCTCCGCCAGTTTTTACACTCTCATTGCGGTCAACAAGTGCTGTGCGAGTTCTCACTTCAATGTGCCCGCTGTCAATAATAGGTCGGTAGTTCTTCACTGAAATGCTTGTAGCTCCATACACATCCTTTCCAGGTTCTCAGGTGTCCCTGGCTGCTTATAAAATGTCAGTTCTTTTTCATCGTTGACCACTACATAAAAGAATAGGAATAGTCATGAATAGACTGTGCAATTATACTCTTTTACAGATATACTTGCGAGCTAATAGGGTAAATGGGTACTCAAGCAGCAAATTATTCAAGAGGCATCCCCCAACCTCAAGTGATATGATGGGTATATACGTATATAATCCACCACACTCTTCGTTATACATCAAAAGAGCGGATAATTTGGGATAGTCGCTATTTAAAGAAGGCGTTTTTTGGACATTCGAACAATACGGCTCTTACAATTGACGGCGGAGTTTTTTAAGGACCAGCGGCAGTAGACTCGCTAGCGGAGCAGATAGCAAAGATTGCCGGCGCTACAAACCTTAGCTCAGAAGAATGGCAAACACGCCCACTCCTCATCAACCCACCAGGATATGCACCCGCAGCTTTCGTACTCCTGGCTGAATTACATGGACGTATCGGGCATTTTCCCTCGCTCATACGCCTCCGTCCTAAAGCCGGGCCGGTCACGACCTACGAAGTGGCTGAATTGCTTAACCTCCAGGCTATTCGAGAAGAGGCACGGTTGCGGCGGTGATCAGTACCTCTTAAATGCAGGCGTCACACGAAACCTCGCCACGGATCCTGGGTCTCCCGCGAAGTTGATGAAGCTTGCTTGATCGCTTGCTAGGAAATGAGCCATGTGGGGGCATCTCTTGTCATCCGAATCAGGTGTTGCTCTCCTTTCCTGATGCCTGAAGAAGAATGGACATCCTTTCCCTATTCGCCCACTTAGCACGGTCACGCGGCTTGGTAGCCCTGCCACGCGGGAAGAAAACCAGGCCCCGACGTGTGCCCTTTTCATCGGCGGTGGCACGGCTGCAGTGGTGCCATGGTAGATGGGGGTGGATTGCCGTGGTGTAGGCTGTACTGTAACTGTGCTGCGTATCTTCTTACAGAGCCCTGTCTGGGAAACCCTGAGTGTTGGCACTGAGAACAGATGGAGGGAATATCGATGAAACGTCTGCTTCTGGTAGCCCTGGGAATGGCCTTGCTCCTGGCGTTCGCCTCCGCACTGCCCGCGGCGGCGTAT
>Ga0137371_10004312_pt1 | contig 11146 bp, 7 predicted proteins | sample SagtaG_7_FD_104919 | JGI IMG/M metagenome (GOLD analysis project Ga0137371, IMG submission 104919) | Vadose zone soil microbial communities from Sagehorn Ranch, Mendocino, California, USA - Sage1_R_40_16 metaG | ecosystem: Environmental > Terrestrial > Soil > Vadose zone | place: USA: California... | reverse complement strand
GGCGAAGCCTTCCGCCGCCCTTTCGTAGACCGCGTAAAGCGAGTTCACCAGGCAATCGCCGAAGGCATAGGCGTAAACGTAGAACGGGGAATGCACAAAGTGCGAAATATAGGCCCAAAACGTCTCGTAGCCGCTCTTGAGCTCGATTGCTTCGCCCAGGCTCTCCCGCTGTACCTCGAGCCAGAGCGCGTTGAGGCGCTCGACGGTGAGCTCGCCGCTGCGGCGTTCCGTGTGGATGTGGCGCTCGAACGTGTAGAACGCTATCTGCCGCACCACGGTGTTGATCATGTCCTCGACCTTGGCGTCGAGCATGGCCTTTCGCTGCTTGCGGTCGGCCTTTGCGAGGAGCTTCTTGAACGTGAGCATTTCGCCGAAGACGCTCGCGGTCTCGGCAAGCGTGAGCGGAGTGGGGGCCATTAGTGCGCCTTTCGGCGCGGCCAGCACCTGATGAACCCCGTGCCCCAGTTCGTGCGCGAGTGTCATGACATCGCGTGGTCTGCCTTGGTAATTGAGCAGCACGTAGGGGTGCGCCGAAGGGACGGTCGGATGCGAGAACGCGCCGGGCGCCTTGCCTGGTCGCACCGGCGCGTCGATCCAATCGTTCTTGAAGAAGCGCTCCGCAATCGCCGCCATTTTGGGTGAGAACGCGCCATAGGCGTCGAGCACGGTCGCCTGTGCCTCGCTCCAGCCGATGGTGCGGGTCGCAACCTTCGGCAGCGGCGCGTTGCGGTCCCAATGCGGCAGCCGTTTCTTTCCGAACCAGCGCGCCTTGAGCGCGTAATAACGATGCGAGAGCCGCGGATAGGCAGCCCGCACCGCTTGGACCAGGGCCTGCACCACCTCGGGTTCCACCCGATTCGACAGGTGCCGAGCGTCCGCGACGTCAGCAAAACCGCGCCAGCGATCCGAGATCTCCTTGTCCTTCGTGAGAACGTTGGTAATCAGCGCGAAGCTGCGCAGGTTCTGCTTGAAGGTCTTGGCGAGCGCCTCTGAAGCCGCCTTGCGCGTCGCTTTCCTCGGATCCTGCAGCAGATGGAGCGTCGGCTCAAGCGCGAGCACCTTCGAGCCCACCTTGAAGCGTAGGCCGGCGATGGTCTCATCGAACAGACGAGTCCAGGCCGAATACCCGGTCACCGATTTTTCATGAAAGAGCTGCTCGACGCGGTCCTCGAGCTGATAGGGTTTTTCCCTCCGGATGTCTTCGATCCACGGCCGATAATGCGCCAGCGCGCCGTGTTGCATCGCGGCCTCGAGCTTGGCGTCATCGAGGCGATTGAGTTCGAGAGTGAAAAACAAGAGGTGCGTCGAGGCAGCCGTGACGCGCTCCTGCACGTCGGCATAGAATTTGCCGCGCGCGGGATCGGCGGTGTCGCCAGCGTGGATCAGCCCGGCATAGGACGTGAGCCGCCCAAGAAGGTCATCGAGTGCCTCATAGCGCTTTATTGCCTCACCCAGCCGGGCTCCAGGCTCCGGTCCGTCGGCCAGCGCTGCGAGCTTGCCTTTATAACCGTGCTCGAAGGCGAGGCTTTCAGCCGCACCGCGATCGAGATCACGCGTTATGCGCGGATCATCAAGCCCCGCATAAAGATCGGCCAGGTTCCATTCCGGCAACGAGCCCAGACCGGGCAGGCCAGAACTTTTAGCCGCTCGACGAGCGGGGGCGCGTTTAAGTCGTACCGACATATCAGGTTACGAAGAGGAGCGAGGATCAGGTGCCGACGGCAGGGAGCGGAAAACATGGATATGGTGCGAAACCGCCAAGGGTCAACGGCGATCGAACGGGACCGGAGAGCCTACCGAACAGGGTTTGCGGAGCCTAGCGCGGTTCAGGCCCACCGCCCTCGAGTGAGCGCCGCGCGGCGGTTGCGCACCAGACGTCTCACGCGTTTGCCGTAGTATCGCTGGCCGCAATCCCGCGCATGCGCGGCCCATGAGTTGCAATCCGGTTACACCCTTCGAGAAAAACACTGCAGCTCGGGATGTCAAAAAGTGACAGCGCGCCAAAATCGTCCAAATTCCCGCGCAATGAATTGCTACATGCGCGAATCCAGGCGAGCTTCGCATCTGGATTGCGGCAGGCGGAATCGAAGAGGGCCTCGCTTGGGGGTGCTCTGGAATTGGGAGAATGGCCGAATGAGCGACCCCCGTTATGAGCGCATCTTGGCGAGCACGGCTCTGGCGCTGATCCTTGCAGCACCGATCGGGGCCATTGCGCAAGACGCGGGCGCACCGGCGACAGCCTCGACTGCACTCGCGGAATCCGGCCGGGTGGCAGCACCGAGTGAGCCTGCGGCTAAGGGTGCGGAAGCTGCGGCCGCGGCGGGTGCAGCTGCACTGTCGGTTGCTCCGGCCGCGCCGAGCGAGGCAACATCGGAAACGGGCGAAGCTGCGCCCTCGCCAAAGGGCGCCGCGGCCCCATCGGCCAACTCCGCCATCGCGAGCGAGCAGACCGGGGCGCCCGATCCGCTGGCAGCGCTTGATCCCGCCGATCGCGCGGTTGCGGAAAAGATCCACGACCTGCTCACGGTCAAGAGCGACAAACTTTTCGCCAATAAACGAGAACGCGCCGTGGTTGAATCGTTCTACCAGGCTCGCCACCTCGCCCCTTTGTGGCTAGATAAGGGCGTCGAGAATGCCCGTGCCCGCGCCGTCATTGCACGGCTCAAGAGCGCCGATACCGACGGGCTCGACATCAACGATTACAACACGCCCACGTTTGCCGGCCTGAGCCCAGACGCCCTGGCCGAGGCGGAGCTCAAGCTCACCCAGGCCGTGCTCACCTATGCCCGCCACCTGCAGGCCGGTCGCTTTCCCTACAGCCGCGTCAGCCTGAATATCGAGCTGCCGCAAGCCCCGCCCGATCCAGCCGAGGTGCTTGCAAAGATCGGCCAAGCCACCAATGCCGGCGCGGCGCTCGACGATTTCAGCCCCCCGCATGAGGGGTACAGGCAGCTCAAGGCCATGCTCGCGCAGATGCGCGGCAAGGCTGCGCCCGCGAACGAGATCGCCGACGGGCCCTTGCTCAAGCTCAACGCGAAGATGCCGATGGAAGACGCGCGCGTGCCGCTGCTGCGGGAAAGGCTCGGGCTCGGCGGTGACGCTTCCGACCTCAAATACGATGCCAAGATCGCGGAGGCGGTAAAAAGATTCCAGCACGCGAATGAGCTGCCGGTCACCGGCAGCCTCGATGCGCGGACGATCAAGGAGCTCAACGGTCCGCCGCGCGACAAGCAAATCGAAACCGTCATCTCCAACATGGAGCGCTGGCGCTGGTATCCGCGCGACCTCGGCGCTTCCTCGGCCATCGTCAATCTGCCGGACTTCTCGCTACGCGTGACACACAACGGCACCCAGATCTGGAGCACCCGAATCGTAATCGGCAAGCAAGACATGCCGACGCCGTTGCTCAGTGAGACGATGAAGTTCATCACCATCAATCCGACCTGGAACGTGCCGCCCTCGATCGTCAACAATGAATATTTGCCCTGGCTGCAGCGAGACCCGGCGGCGCTCGAGCGGATGGGGCTGCGAGTGACTTATAACCGGGACGGCAGCGTGCACATCTTTCAGCCGCCCGGCGAGGCGAATGCGCTCGGACGCATACGGTTCAATTTCCCCAATCGGTTCCTGGTCTACCAGCACGACACGCCGGACAAGCACATGTTCGCGCATGATGTGCGCGCGTATAGCCACGGCTGCATGCGCGTGCAGGATCCGGCCAAATATGCCGAAGTTCTCCTCAACATTGCGCGTCCGACCGAGAACTGGACGGCAGACAAGGTCAAGCGGATGTTCGGCACGGGCGAGCAGGACATCCAGCTGCCGGCGCAGATCTGGGTCTTGTTGACTTACCAGAACGCATTCGTCGACGAAGCCGGCAAGCTGCAAATCCGCCGCGATATCTACAACCTCGACAACCGCACGCTCGCAGCGATCAAGACCGAGCGTGGCATGATCGAGCCGCCGCAGGAACGCAAGCGCGAGGAGGCTGTAGCAACTAGCCAACGCCGTCCCGGGGTCGCGCCGCGCAACGTCTCCTTCTTCGAGGCGCTGTTCGGTTTTGGCCGTCCGATGCAAGCAAGACCGGTGCCGCCGCGCGGCATCACCCGCTGAGCCCGATTTCGAGGTTTTCTCTTGGCGTGGCGCGACTGATTCGCGTGTCGCGCCTGAATCTTCGGCACGGTTAATCGCGGCAAGTTTTTGCCATAGTCGCCTGTCACGCTCATCATTGTCGGGGGGGACGGGTGCGCTAACCTCGCGTTAACCCTTCCCTAATGAGCAGTTCGTCAGCCGTCATCGTCGCGGCCTGCACCGTGCCGAGCGACGGAGCTTCTCGCCCGCGGCGCTCGCCGCGGAGGAGGCCGCTGACGCCGTTAAGGGTTGGCACGTGACGGTCAAACTCGCGCAGAGCAATCCATTGGCCTTGCGTTGCGCCCGGGCGGGCTACTGCTGCAGCATCGCCGCGCTTCTCGTCTTTTTCGGCAGCAAGAACCTGCAGAACGCAATCGCCCAAAGCGAGACGCGGACGATTTCGTTTCATCACATTCACACCGATGAGGAATTGACTGTCACCTACAAGGTCAACGGCCGGTACGACGAAGAGGCCCTCAGGAAGATCAATAATCTGATGCGCGACTGGCGCGAATCACAATCGATCACGATGGATCCCCATCTGATCGACCTGCTCTGGGAGGTACATCGCGAGGTCGGCTCCAAAGAGGCGATTTGGGTCGTCTGCGGATACCGCTCGCCCGAAACCAACTCGATGCTGCGGCGACGCTCGAGCGGGGTCGCCCAGTTCAGCCAGCACATGCTGGGCAAGGCCATCGATTTCTACATCCCAGGCGTGCCGCTCGAGCAATTGCGCGAAGCAGGCCTGCGGGCCCAGCGCGGTGGCGTCGGCTTTTATCCGACATCCGGCGCCCCCTTCGTGCACATGGATACGGGCAGCGTGCGGCATTGGCCGCGCATGCCGGAGGTACAGCTCGCGAGCGTGTTGGCGAAGGGTCAGCTCCACAGCCAATCAACCTCCGACACGACGCAACGCAGCCGAATGCCTGGCTTGCTGGCCAGGCTATTCGGTGGTGGGCGGGACGAGGCGAACGAGCCGCCGGCCGCGCCGGCCAAAGTCGCAGCAACGGCGCTCAAGCCAGCCGCCACACCTCAAGCGCGTTCCGACAAGCCGCCTGCGATCGCTGCCGCGCCCGAATCGCACAGCGAAAAACTTGCAGTCGTGCCGTTCCCGCCATCCAAACCCGCCAAACCGATCGAGCAACCGGCAACCGCGACCAAGCCAGCCCCGGCCTACCAGCTCGCCTCTGCAACTTCCGAGCCTGCTTTCACACCGGCGGCCTACGAGATTGCGTCCGGCGCAGCACAGTCCGTGGAGACACTCCGAGCGGCAACCCTGATCGCACGAGCGAGTATTACGGACACGACCGTCTCCTCGAACCACATCATTAACGAGCGCGGCTATTGGCAGGGACTGCCGAGCGTTGAGGCGACGGAAGCTCCGCCCATGAGCGCCCAGCACGCCACACCGGCTCCCACGGCGCGCCGTGCAATCGCCAGCGCCGCCGCAGCCCCGTGGCCGCTCGCCGAGCGCACGGACAGCGAGCCTGTGGCGAATGCTCTCGCCTATGCGGCGCAACCGAATCCGATCGCCGTCGCCCGCACGCTGCCGGTGGGCGGGGGAACTGCGCGTCCGACGATCGACCTTCCAGCGGAAACGACGGTCGCGGTCAAGCGCAGCGACGATTCTTCCTTGGTCGCCCCGCCCAGAGCCAAAGGCGTGGTCGTGGTGCGAGTCGGAGATCGCTTCAACGATCCGTGGATGCGCGCCATGATCGTTAGCCCGAGCGCGCAGAGTTTCATGAAGACCACCGTGTATGGCGTGCCGGATTTCCGCGCCCTCGGCGCTTACCTCCACAAACCCGCCGCGACCATGATGGCAACGTTCTCGGACGATCCATATCGCGGCATGAGCAGTGAAATGTTCAGCGGCAGCGCAGTAGGCTTCACACGGACGGTCACGTTCAGTCCGCCGCGCACGGCATCACTGCGCTAGCTCTTGTTGCCAATCACGGGGGATGGTTGGGGCGCGGCGCCGCGAGTCGGGGAGACCCGACTTGCGGCGAACCGCATTTGAAGCAAGCGCGTTTGCGCGCAGAGGCTAGTTCAACATGCCGAGCGCATGCATGTAGGTCTCGAGAATAGCCTCCTGCTCGCGTCGGTCATCGGCATCCTGCTTGCGCAGCCGCACGATCGTGCGCAACGCTTTCACGTCGAAGCCGTTGGCCTTGGCTTCGGCGTAAACGTCTCTGATATCGTCGCCGATTGCTTTTTTCTCTTCCTCCAGCCGTTCAACGCGCTCAACGAAAGCCTTCAGATGATCTTTCGCAAAGCGGCTGGCCGGCTGGTCCACAGCCGCGGCAGTGACCATTGAACCCTCCTCCATTGCCCCAAGGCGCGCAAGCTTTCGGGAGCGCGACGCCCGAGGTCAAGGCAAGAGGAGGGTCATCCCCGGAGTACACAGGCAAGAATTTAGTGCTTGTGGGCCGCCTGCCCGAATGCCGTCTTCTGGCTCTCGGATGCCTCTTTCTGGTACTTGGCCTTCCATTCCTCGTACGGCATGCCGTAGATCCGTTCGCGGCTCTCGTCCTTCGACATAGGCACCCCGCGCGCATCGGCGGCATCTTTCATCCAGTTCGATAAACAATTACGGCAGAAACCGGCAAGATTCATCAGGTCGATGTTCTGCACGTCGGTGCGCGCGCGCAAATGCTCAAGGAGGCGGCGAAATGCGGCCGCCTCGAGTTCGGTGCGGGTTTTATCGTCAAGCGCCATCGCTGCATCCTTTCGTTTGGAAGGAAGGCTCCGAGCTTTGAAGCTTCCGTGCCCTAAGAATAGTGACGCGACGAGGCGCTTTCCAGCGCGGGTTGCACCCGATGACCACACGATGCTTATGTCGCGGCGGGTTTAGCTATTTTGCGAGCACCACGATGGACCAGCCGCGCAGCGGACCAGGCGAGAGGTCGACGTTGGCCGCGCGAGCTTGAGCCTTGATGGGAGCGGCACGGCTTTTTCTCGAGGGACTGTTCCGCGCGGCGGTGGCCGCCGCGCACCCCGAGGGCTGCTTGCGGCCGCATTTGCCAGCGGCCCCATCCGGGCGGCTGATCATGCTGGCCGCGGGCAAGGCCGCCGGTTCCATGGTGCACGTCGCGGAGCATCATTACCTTGACGGCGGCATGCCAGCCGGCCGCATTAGCGGCCTGGCGGTGACTCGTCACGGCTATGGCTGCCCAACCCGGATCGTACGTGTCGTCGAGGCCGGCCATCCGCTGCCCGATGCCGCTGGTCTTGCCGCGACGATCGAGGCGCTCGCCTTGGCGGAATCCGCCGGGCCGCACGATCTGGTGCTGGTCCTTGTTTCGGGCGGCGCCTCGGCAAACTGGATCGCTCCGGCTGCCGGTCTTTCACTTGCGGATAAGCAGGCAGTCACGCGTGCGCTTCTTGCCTCCGGGGCCTCGATCGTCGAGATCAACACCGTTCGCAAACACCTTTCACGCATCAAAGGCGGACGGCTTGCACAACACGCGTTCCCCGCGCCGCTTGTTGCCGTCGCCATCTCCGATGTGCCGGGAGATGACCCTGCGGTGATCGGCTCCGGCCCTACGGTTCCCGATCCGACTACGCTCGCTGACGCTCGCGCCATCGTGGCGCGCCATGACCTTAACGTGCCACCGCTCGTTGCGCAGGCACTCGCGGATCCTGCAAACGAGACGCCGAAGCCTGGTGATCCGGTTTTCGCGCAGACCTCCTTCGACCTGGCGGCACGGCCCGCGGAGGTCTTTCGCGCGGTGGAACACGCCGTGCGCGCCGCTGGATACGACTGCATCCTGCTCGGTACGGCGATTGAGGGCGAGGCGCGCGAAGTCGCCGCCACGCAGGCGCGACTTGCCCTCGATCTCAGGGTGAAGGGACGGCGCGCCGTAATCTTGTCGGGCGGCGAACTCACTGTGACGCTGCGCGGTCGCGGCCGCGGGGGGCCGAACCAGGAATATGCGCTGGCGCTAGCCATCACACTTGCGCAGGCCGCAGGTATCGCGGCACTGGCCGGCGACACCGACGGCACCGATGGTGGAGGAGGTCGGGCAGTGGATCCTGCGGGTGCCTTCATCGATGGCACGACTCTCGTTCGTGCGGGTCATCTCGGCCTCGATCCGGCCGCGTTTCTGCGCGACAATAATTCGACGGAATTCTTTGAGAAGCTTGGGGATCTGCTAACGCCGGGGCCGACGCTGACCAACGTGAATGACTTCCGGGCAATCCTCGTTGACAGTGCTTAACACTTCACGCGATATCTGTATGCAAGCCGTCAAGCAGGCTCGCGTGCGGCCGGAATGAGACACCGATTCACGGGAACTGGAGTTCGGCGCAGGCCCGTATCTCGTCGGGCGGTCGCCCGCGTGCTCTCCGGTGCCACGCTGGCGCTCGTGGCATTCGCGTGGTCCGGCTCTCCCGCCAGGGCCGATTTCCGCCTCTGCAACAATACCGGAAACCGCGTCGGCATTGCCATCGGCTACAAGGAGAACGAGGGCTGGACCACCGAGGGCTGGTGGAACATTTCCGCACGTAGCTGTGAGACCGTACTACGAGGCGCCCTGGTCGCTCGCTTCTATTACATCTACGCCGTCGACTATGATCGCGGTGGCGAATGGTCCGGCCAGGCCTTCATGTGCACACGGGAAAAGGAGTTCACGATCCGCGGCACCGACGATTGCTTGGCGCGCGGTTATGATCGCACCGGCTTCTTTGAAGTCGATACGGGCGACCAACCCTCTTGGACGGTCCAGCTTACCGAATCGGCCGACCAAACGCCGATGCAGCCCCTGCAATCGCGCGTGCCGATGCTGCAGACGCCTCCGACGGCTGGCCGGCCGGGCGCCCCGACGCCTCCGTCCCGAAGCCGCAACTAATGCGACGTCTGCGCCGGACCAAGATCGTCGCCACCCTCGGCCCCGCCTCCTCAGATCGACGCGTGATCGCCAACCTGTTCGAGGCAGGCGCTGACGTCTTCCGCATCAACATGAGCCACACCACGCATGCGCGTATGCGCGAGCTCACGGCGGCTATCCGGGAGGTCGAAACCGAGCACAGTCGGCCAATCGGGATTCTGCTCGATCTACAGGGTCCAAAGCTCAGGGTCGGCAGCTTCGCGGCCAATCCAGCCACGCTGACCAAGGGCGAAACCTTCGCGCTCGATGCCGATCCCGCTCCCGGTGACGCCCATCGCGTGCACCTGCCGCACCCCGAAATCTTTGCCGCCATCGAACCGGGCCACACGCTTCTCCTGGATGACGGCAAGCTACGGCTCGTCGTCATTGAGGCGGACAGCCATCGCATTCTCACGCGGGTCGAGGTCGGCGGAAAACTGTCCGACCGCAAAGGTGTCAGCGTGCCCGATACGACGGTGCCGTTCTCGGCTTTGACGGAAAAGGACCGCTCGGATTTGGAAGCGGGCCTCGATGCCGGTGTCGACTGGGTTGCACTCTCCTTCGTCCAGCGGCCCGACGATATCGCAGAGGCCAAGAAGATCACGCGTGGCCGGGCCGCCGTCATGGCCAAGATTGAGAAGCCGCAGGCAATCAATCGCCTCGGCGAGATCTTGGATCTCGTCGATGCATTGATGGTGGCGCGCGGCGACCTTGGCGTCGAGATGCCGGTCGAAAAGGTGCCCGGGCTGCAAAAGCAAATGACGCGCATGGCCCGCCGCGCCGGTAAGCCAGTCGTCATCGCGACTCAGATGCTCGAATCCATGATCACGAGTCCGGTCCCGACTCGTGCCGAGGTCTCGGACGTTTCGACGGCCATCTTCGAGGGAGCGGACGCCATCATGCTGTCAGCTGAATCCGCGGCCGGGCAATATCCGGTCGAGGCGGTCGCCACCATGAACCGCACTGCCGAGGAAGTGGAACGCGATCCGATTTATCGGACTATCATTCATGCGCAGCGCACGGAGCCGGAAGCGACGGGCGCCGACGCGATCGCCGCGGCAGCAGGTCAGATCGCCGAAACGCTCGAGCTTTCCGCCATCGTCTGCTGGACGAGCTCGGGCTCCACCGGATTGCGCGTCGCGCGCGAGCGGCCAAAACCGCCGATCGTGGCGATCTCCCCGAGACTATCGACCGCCCGGCGCCTCTCGCTGGTTTGGGGCGTGCACTGCATCGTCGCAGAGGACGCCCACGATCTCGACGATATGGTGGAGCGCGCGTGCCGGCTCGCCTGCCGGGACGGATTCGCCAATGTCGGCCAGCGCGTGATCATCGTCGCCGGAGTCCCGCTTGGAACGCCGGGCGCGACCAACATGTTGCGTATCGCTTTCGTGGGCGCCGAGGCCGGCAATCCGTAAACAGAGATCTGATGTTGGGTCGCTATCGGCCCAAAACCGGGCCCGTTATGGTCCCAGTGAGTTTTGTCGATCCGACCAATCCCGGAAGCCAAATTCGTATCTGTTGACGAGGTAACTGAAAAGCGACTCATAGAGTCGCCTTCAAAGGCTTGGTGAGCGGCTGTGCGACTTCACGGATCCGATCAATAAAAAGCTGTGCTGCCGGACTAAGCGTCCGATTCTTCAGCGTTACAATGCCTACCGGTCGCAACTGGAGAGGCATCGGGGCAGGCCACGCCTTGATAATGGCTCGATGTGTACTGAACCGAAGTAACGATCTTGGTAGGAGGGCCAGGTAGTTTCCGGTCGGGAGGAGCGCCCAATACATTTCAATGGAACTGCAAACGACCGCTGGATGCGGGACTTCCAGGCCACTCGCGTGAAAGATATCGGCGACGATCGCCCCAACTTCGGTGTCCGGCTCTGGCAGAATCCATGACTCCTTCGACAGATCGGCAATTGCCATCTTGCGCCGGTTTGCCCACTTGCTGCGTCGTCCGGCAACAATGAAGAGCGGCTCATCAAACAGAGTTTCTACGTTCAGATCCTTTTCGCGCCTTCGGCTCAGAACTCGTCCGACGATGAAGTCAACAGTGCGCTTTCGGAGGTGTTCGTAAACATCTGGACTTGTTATCAGTTGCCTTACGTGAATGGTCAATTGCGGGTATTGACCGCGAATATTGTGAATTGCGGCCG
>Ga0137371_10004305_pt1 | contig 11154 bp, 12 predicted proteins | sample SagtaG_7_FD_104919 | JGI IMG/M metagenome (GOLD analysis project Ga0137371, IMG submission 104919) | Vadose zone soil microbial communities from Sagehorn Ranch, Mendocino, California, USA - Sage1_R_40_16 metaG | ecosystem: Environmental > Terrestrial > Soil > Vadose zone | place: USA... | reverse complement strand
GCTCAATCACGAAACCCGCGACGGCAAGATTGCCGACCAGTTCCTGCGGAAGGGCGTAGCGCTCTCCCAGGTAGGCGACGCTGTTCGTACTCACCCAGACCTGGCCATCCGCACTCTGCCAGACGAGGACTTTGAGGGGCAAATCAAGGGCGAGCAGCGGGGAGGCGATCATGAGAGGCGTGCCTCCTTTTGGGTTGCCAAAGATCAGCACGTGGGCCTCCTGCATCGTGAGGCCGGCGCCTCTGGCTAAGTCACTATGGTCGATCTGGGCAAAGAGGGTCAGGTTGCGGCTACCGATAGCCGCCTCCAGGCGTTCCAGTGTATACCCCATCAGAAGATGGAAGCAGGAGAGCATTCCAAACCGGGTGCTGACTCCCAGTTTGGAATGCTCTCCTGCTCTGTATCACCCGCCCTCCGGGGCGAGAGTCAAAACCGACAGATCGGGCGCTGGATTTCCACCTATCGCGCACAGCAGACCGCTTCTGGTGCGGCATTCCCCGGCGAATCACACTCGATTCCCACCCTTGAGTCCAAATTCTGCCCACTCTTCCGAGCTTACACACTTTTGGTGAAGGATGTGGTAAATAGGCTGAAGGTTCGGACGAATCAGGCCCAATGACGGGAAATTGGGCTCAAGGTTCCGTGCGCTCAGGTTCGCAGGAGCGCACGCGTTGAATGAGGGTGGCAGTTGCTGGCACGAACGTGTTGAGCTGGCACCAGGCTCGCGACTGCTCGTCTGTTCGACTTCGCCAGTGAGTCTTTCTTCCTCCCTCTCGCGCGTCTCTCGTTCTGGTGAAGCGAGACCGCGTGCCATCTCACCGGACGCGGGAACCGTTGACGGGGAGAGGAGTAGTGGTGGCCCCTTCGTTTGGAGCGGCATACCCACCCAAACTCTTCTCGAAGGCGCCTGCCGCAGAACTTTTTCGCACCGCTTTGATATATTGAAGAGGCGGCAGGCCAAAAAGCCACCGGTATTCTCGGCTAAATTGCGATGGACTTGCATAGCCCACTTCTAAAGCGGCAGTGGTTGCATCCATCGAACCACTCAGCATGAGGCGCCTTGCTTCCTGAAGGCGGAGGTGCTTCTGATACTGTACGGGACCCATGGTCGTGATGGCCTTGAACTGATGATGGAGTCCCGAGACGCTCATATTGTTGGATGTTGCAAGCTCCTCAACAGTAAAGGAACGAGCATAATGTTCTCTGATCCAGGCGTTGGCAAAGCCAACGCCGTCGGCTTGCTGGTCAAAGAGCACCGGTTGGAAAAAGAAGTGCCCAGAGTCTCCTGATAGGAGATGAAAAAGCATTTCACGTTTATGATAGCGTTCACATGTCGTCACGCCAATCGCTTTCATCTGTGTTTCCTCACTTCCTCTTGATCTCCCTGGAACGCAAGAGCCGTGGCGGGAAGATGGAGCGCCTCGAGAAAGGAGTGCATGGCCTGTGTGGCAGCGTCATTCAACGCCTGGGGGGCCCGGCGTTGTGCCACTGTCGCGACAATCGTGCGCAATGGCCGTTCTCCCGCTGGTTGGGCGATCACGTGTGCGATGGCGTCGGCCACCTCCTGGGGGTCGGGAGGGGTCGCGGACCGGTTCTCTGCGTAAAACGGCACCGTAAACGCATCGATACCAGCCTGGTAGAGGGCCAAACGCTCGCTGTCTGCCGCGACCTGGCGGTTGGCAGAAATGTTGGTCGGAAAGGTCCCGGGCTCAATAATGGCGGCGTCGATGCCAAAGGGCGCAAGTTCATAGCGATACGACTCGGTGAGTCCTTCCACGGCAAACTTCGTCGCTCCATAGAGGCCCAGAAATGGCATGGCCAGCCGTTCTCGTTGCGCGAGCGCGCGGAGTGCTTCTGCCGCAGGAGCATTCTTGCCTGCCGCCGCACGCATGCCCGCGAACACACGGTGTCCCTGATGCGCCAGAGTTTCAACTGTCAGACGACCAAAGCCACTGGTACTCCCAGTCACAAGAATGGTTTGCTCCATGCTCACCCATCCTTTCTTTCACGCTGAGGCACAACGGCCGCGGTACGTATCGGTGAGCCGGTCGCGCCTTGTATTTTGAGCAGAAACGCTGCTCTTACTTTCCTGAAGTACCTTCACTACATTTGACAAAGTTCTTCTTTCATGTCCTGAGCAACAGCCGCACCAGGACAGTGGGAGCCCGTTCACGCTCCAGTATTCTGGTAACCGCCCATGACCCAGGCCGAGATGATCGCCGCATACTGGTCTGCAACGTCCTCCCAGGCGTAATGGCCGGTATCTAAGATGTCAAGCTTGCTGTTGGGTAGCCGCTCGTGTAAGTATTCGCCATTGATGGGTGGCACAAGATCGTCGCGATGGCTGAAGATAAGCTGGACCGGCGTCTGGATTCCCGGTAAGAGTTCTCCCAGGACAGGGAGCGCCTTCGGATAGCTGCGCACATACCTCGTTGACTCCGCGAAGCGACCTCCTTCGTAGGATTTGAGATAGTCCTCGCGCACCTCTGCGGGAAGTCGGTAATGCTCATGGCCTTTATCCAGTGAAGCGCCGAGGGTGACCCGGGGATCGATGGCCCGGAACGCCTCAAGATCGGGAGCGTCAATGATATCCTTCAGTACACCGCCCACCTGGAGTGGGTAGGCAGTTCCGCCGCTTCCGATCACGAGGCTGCGCAGCTTGCCGGGATGCAGCGCTGCGGCGAACAGTGCAGCCGAGGTGCCGACGTCCGGGGCCACAATATGTGGCGTGTTCCGTCCCCACTCGTCAATGAGTCGGATGAGGAACTCACCCATCGCCCGAGGTGACAGCAGGTCGTTCCGGCGCTCGGACTGGCCGAAGCCCGGGAGGTCAATGGCAAGCAGGTATGAGTGTTGAGAAAGCGTTTGCCAGATTGGCAGGAACGCATACAGGCTCTCTGGCCAGGGATTCGTCAGCAAAATAGCGTTGTCCTGACGCTCATCGCTCTCGGCGTAACGGATAGCGATTCCGTCCACGGTTCGGAACCGAACGTGCATGACTTCGCTCGACGTGGTGCTCATAGTGTTCCCCTTTATTGCTGTCTCACCAACGGGATTTGCAAATTGGTGGGCCTGTTTTCAGGCTTGTCAAACGCGCGACCGTCAACGTTCTTACTGCCATTAAACAGCATGTCGTTGTACAGATAAATGAGGTCGTAGTCGACATAGGTTTGTCCTTCGACCAGACTAAACAACGGAAAGGCTTTTCCTGTGACGTCTTGCATGACATTGACTTCCCACGTGTTGAGACCATTTGCTGGAAATCTGTTCGCGACATCGGCAAAGCCTTGATGTAGTGGGGTCACCTCATACACTTCATCGGCAATGTAGTCCAGGTTGTACGCGCCCGGTGCAATCGGGTGCGCTCCCCGCCAGGCGGTATGCCCTTTAATCACAATTTTCACCAACGGCACTTTGCCATTGGCATCGGCATAATTTATCACGGTACAGGCAAATCGGTCATCAGGGGAATAGGTAAAAACGCGTGAACAATAAAACGGTTGGATTTCCCCGGTGGCTGATTTATTGGTGCTTGGGCGCAGCTCGGTGGCGATACTTACCCACCGGCCACCTTCAATAACCTGCTTGATCTGTTCGGGTGTCATTGCTTTTATTACCTCCATCTGGTGTTTGTAGAGCAAAAAGCCTATGTGAGTTGGGTCGAGAACCCCTCACGCAGCCAGGCCGTGGCGAGGGCGATCGCTCCACGCGTTGCCGTGCTGTGCGCCAAGGCGTTCAACATGACGAAGTCGTGGATGGTCCCCTGGAACCATACCACCTTGACGCGCACCCCCACCTGCCGCAGTTTGTTGGCAGGGGCCTCCCCCTCATCGCGCAGCACATCGGCCTCGGGGGTGATGATGAGCGCCGCGGGGAGCCCTTGCAATTGCTCAACGCTGGCCTGCAGCGGCGAGGCGGTGATCTCGTTCCGCTCGCCCGGGTGGCGCGTGTACTGCTCCCAGAACCACATCATGGCGTCGCGCCGCAGGTGGTACCCCTCGGCGAACTGGCGGTAGGACGCGGTGATGACACATGACAATGTACGTCGTGTCTCCGGCGAAATGGCCTTCATTCCATGCACCTCACACCTCTGCGGTCTGATAGCACAGCAGGGTACCAGTCCTTACCTTTGCGGTTGGGTGCTGGCAGGCTGCTCGCCACCCATCGCCTTGCCTCGAAGTTCGAGGATGCTTCTGCTTTGTAGTATACTAAGCAGCGTACTCGCGCGTCACCGGACATCGCGTCACTTTAGCACTGCACATTCCTTCACATCGCAGCGTTTGTGAGAAGGAGACGGAAAGGAAAGGTCTATGAAGGTTTCCTCGTACCGCGAGCGAGACTACGCCTTTGGGCAGGTGATGCTGACCTTGCGCACCAGGCTCGAGCTGACGCAAACCGAATTGGCTGCTATGCTTGGCGTCACCCGCCGCGCCGTGATCGATTGGGAGGGAGGCCTCACCTATCCCAAGGCCGACCACCTCAAACAGTTCGTGGTCCTCGCTACCCAGCGCCAGGCCTGGCCATTCGGGCGTGAGGCAGAGGAGGTTCGTGCGCTCTGGCAAGCGGCCCGCCAGAAGGTGCTCCTCGATGAAGCCTGGCTTGGTGGACTACTGTCCCACCTACAGGCTCCCCCGGCATCCCAGCGCGGAGAGGAGACCGATGTCACTACCCACGCTCTCGCTTCTCCTTCCAGAGGCGGGCCACGCGTCGATTGGGGCGACGCACTCGCCGTCACAAGCTTCTATGGGCGCGAGTGGGAACTGGACCTGCTCTGTGAGTGGGTGGTCCAGGAGCGCTGTCGGGTGGTAAGTGTGCTGGGCCAGGGTGGCATCGGGAAGTCGACACTGGCGACGCAGGTGATGCACCGCGTGGCGGAGGACTTCGAGGTGGTCATCTGGCGCTCCCTGCGCGATGTCCCGACCTGCGAAGCGCTACTGGATAGCTCCCTCCAGGTCCTGGCTCCCCAGGCCCTGAGCGACGCGTCTTCCAGCCCCGAAAGACGACAGGACCTCCTGTTGGACTGCTTGCGCAGCCGACGTGTCCTGCTGGTCTACGACAACCTGGAGTCGGTCCTGGAGGAAGGGGAGGACAGCGGTCGCATGCGTGCCGGCTACGAGGGATTCTCCCGGGTGCTGCGGCGGGTAGCGGAGACCGAGCATCAAAGTTGCCTGCTGATGACCAGCCGGGAAAAACCGGGCGATCTCGTGCCGCTGGAAGGCAGCCGGGCTCCCGTGCGTGCCTTGCGCCTCGCCCGGCTGGATGCCGAGGCATGCCAGCAGTTGTTGGCCGAAAAGGGGGTCGCCGGCAGTGTAGCTGAGCAACTCCGGCTGATCGAGGCCTACGCGGGCAATCCCCTGGCCCTCAAAATCGTGGCGCGGACCATCGTAGAGATCTTTGGAGGTCAGATCGCCCCCTTTCTGGAGCAGGGCGAGGTGGTCTTCGGCGGGGTGCGCGCGCTGCTCGATGAGCAGTACGCGCGCCTCTCGGCGGTCGAGCAGAGCGTGCTGCTGTGGCTGGCGATCCTGCGCGAGCCGGTGAACCTGCAGGAGCTGCTGGCGGTGCTTGGCGCACCCCTGCCGCAACCTCAGGTGCTGGAAGCGATCGATAGCTTACGTGGCCGCTCGCTTATTGAGCGGGGCAAGCTCCAGGGGAGCTTCACGCTGCAATCGGTCGTGATGGAGTATGTGACGGCACGGCTCATTGTGGAGGTGACCGGCGAGATCAAGCAGGGCCATTTCTCGCGCCTGGTCGAGCATGGTTTGGAACTGGCTCCCTCCCAGGAATATGTGCGGCAGACCCAACAGCGCCTCCTTGTGGCCCCCATCCTGGCTGGTCTGCGCAGCTCCTACCCTTTGCGAACCGCGCTAGAGGAACAGTTGCTTGCACTGCTCGCCCAGCAGCGCGAACGGGCTGGCGACGCTCAGGGGTATGGACCGGCGAATCTCCTTGCACTGCTGCGAGAGCTTCGTGGGCACCTGTGCGGCCTGGACCTGTCACAACTCTCACTGCGAGGCGTCTATCTCCAAGGGGTCGAGATGCAGGATACGACACTTTCCGGGGCTACCCTGCAAGAGACGGTCTTTACCGAGTCCTTTGACCCTCCCTGGTCGGTGGCAACGAGCTCCAATGGCCGCTACTGTGCGATGGGCAGCAGACGCGGGGGAGCACGCGTGTGGCGCGATGGCGGGAAGATACTGAACCTGACCTGGCAGGCGCATACCGCTGCGGTACAGGCACTCGCCTTCAGTCCAGATGAGCAGACGCTCGCCACCGGGAGCTGGGATGGGACCATCAAACTGTGGAACCTGGAGAACGGGGCCTTGCTCTGGTTGGGACAGCATGCTGGCAGCATCCATCGTCTCGTCTTTACTCCTGATGGACGTGCACTCGTCAGTGGCGGAGATGATGCCGCCATCCAACTCTGGGATATCTCCTCGGGGAAGCACCTCCAGACGCTCTCCGGCCAGAGCAGCGCGGTCTATGCCCTGGCCTGCAGTCCGGATGGGAGCCTGCTGGCCAGTGGCAGCGTCGATGGAAGCATTCGACTGTGGCAGATGCAGGGGGCACAGGCAGCCCAGCCAGGCACCGCCACGCGTCTCCTCACGGGGCACAGCGGCCTTGTCTGGTCGGTGGCCTTCGCTCCCGATGGACGCACCCTGGCAAGCGGGAGCTTTGATCGAACCGTCAAGCTGTGGGACGTGGAAAGTTTAAAGATACGTGAGACGCTCACGGGACACACAGCGCCGGTGAATGCGCTGGCCTGGAGCCCGGATGGCAGTCTGCTGGCCAGTGGCAGCCGTGACCAGATGATCTGGCTCTGGGATGTCGAACGGGGCAACTATCGTATGGCGCTCCACGGGCATACTGCCATTGTACATGATCTTGTCTTTACGCCAGATAGCCGCAGCCTGCTCAGTGGGAGCGAAGATGGCACTATACGGGTGTGGGATGTGGAGCGCGGGCAGTGTACACGTGTGAACCAGGGCTACGCGGTCACGCTCTACGACGTGGCCTGGAACCCTGGTGGCACCCGGCTCGCCAGTGCAGGCTCGGATACGCTTGTGACCATCTGGGAGAGTGACGGCAGGACCCCGCCCAGGCTGCTGCGCGGCCATAGTTGGATAGCGTATGGGGTAGCGTGGAGTTCGGATAGGGGGCTGCTTGCCAGCAGCGGGCTGGACAATGCCATCCAGGTGTGGGACGTGACCACAGAAGCCGGTGTGCAGACCTTGCGCGACCCCAACCACCCTGACACCTCCTTCTTCGGCATAGAGTGGAGTCCCGATGGCAGGTTTCTGGCCGCTGGAAGCTATCAGCAGGAAGTGCAGGTGTGGGAGGTGAGCACGGGCACCCGCCGTTGGGTTGGCCGTGGGCAGCCAACCACGATCCGTCGAGTGGCGTGGAGTCCAGACGGAACGCGCCTGGCCAGTTGCGGCTACGATGGCAGCGTCATCCTGTGGGAGGCCGCCACCGGCACGCAGCAGGCACGCCTGCAAGGGCATCGCGGCATGGTGATGTGCGTGGCGTGGAGCCCTGATGGGACGCGCCTGGCCAGTGGTGGCGGGGGTCGAGGCAGTGGAGAGCTCTTCGTCTGGGATGCCCAAAGTGGAGAACCCCTCTACGTCTTGAGTGAGCTGAGCGAGGTCGAATATGCGCTGGCGTGGAGTCCGACCGGCACGACGCTGATCAGCGGGGGCAGCGACGGTATGCTCCGCTGGTGGGATGGCGAGTGCGGGAAGTGCGTGCAGACGCGCCGGGCGCACCAGGGAACAATCCAAGCACTCAAGGTGAGTCCCGATGGCCGCTCGCTCGCCAGCTGCGGGGACGATGGGGCCATCCGCATCTGGGATCTGGAGGGCGGCGACCTGTTACGCACCCTGAGGCGTGATCGACCCTACGAGCGACTGGATATCAGCGGGGCAAAGGGATTGACGCAGGCGCAGAGGGCGTCGTTGCGCGCGTTAGGGGCAATTGAGGATGCTCCCTCATGAGGGCTATTCAAAATCGGTTGTGGCATCCCCACTTCCTCATATACACCTACACGATGTGAAGTGATGGGAAGTGAGAATGCCTCATAATGTCCGCATTGCTTCACGAGAAATCTTCCCTGGCGATCTTGTGATCTTGTTTTCTCTGAAAATGATCAGCAGGAAGGCACAAATTGAGTAATAATGAGTAAGAGCTTTGGTGAGAAAAAGCTGGTTGTGATGAGGGGTAGACCTCCCAGGGCAATCGCATCTAATTGACAGCTTCTAAAACTTTCAAGAGATAGTCATTACTCCAACCAGCCTTGAGACGTTTGGCTTTGATCCCTATTTTGGCAGTCTTCTCTTGTCGAAGAAGATTGAGCGCCAAGTGGCGGAGTACGGCCAAATTGTGATCAGCATGTCCAGTGCGAATGCGCGACTCATCCTCCCGAAAAGCGACATCAAGCACCCAATGCACGCTATTTTCAATCCCCCAATGACTGCGAATGGAGGTGGCAAAGCGTTGCACCTCCCTGGCAAAACTGAGCAGGTAATAGCGTGTCTCGGTCGTTACCTCAAGACCAATCCGCCGTTCCGATACTACCATGCCAATGGCTTGCAAGCCCTTCCATCTTCCTTCTTGATCCAGGTAGGTGAGCTGCTCAAGATCGTCAATCATCCAATGTTTCCGGATTTCTAGACGACCATGATCTTTCTCAATACTTTCATAGAATTGGTGCTCGATGTCGCGAAAATGGTCTTTGCGTGCAAGCGCAAAGGTATCTTTGACATTCTCATACAAGTTCCCCTGATTCTCTTTGAGCGCCAGGGCATAGTCTCCATTTTGCTCGATGATCTGTGCGGCAATAGCCCTCTGTGTTCCTATGGCATCAATGGTGACGATGCATCCTTCCAGTGCCAGCAGTTTTAATAACTCAGGAATGGCAGTAATCTCATTGGATTTCTCATCCACAGCAACTTGAGCCAGCACCAATCGGTTCTCTGCTGCCCATGCGCTTACCATATGCAAGGCCTTTTTGCCGTTTGCCGCATCATGTGAGCGCCTCAACGTTTTTCCATCAAGAGCAACTACCCCTGCGATCTTCTCGTTCAAGCTACGCACCTAGTTCAGGAAACACTCCTCAAACTGCTTCGGGTCTATTCGCGCAAACACGCGACCAAAGGTATCATGAGAGGGGATGCCATTGGGCAGCTCTAAAAAGGTTTTCAACCAGGCCTCTTTGGTTTTGCCAAAAGACTCGATGTCCACCCATCCCTCCGCTCCACAGAGTACTCCTAATATCGCGATGATGATGATATCGAGCAATTGATGCTGTTTGGTTCGATCCACTTGCGGATCTTCTATGGCCTCAAACATGCTTTGCAGGGTATTCCTGCTTGCTTCTTCCATCTTCCTCCCTCAACTTCTTGCGGTTTTTGACCTTTATTCTATCACCTCCTCACAATTTAGATGCGATTGCCCTGGTAGACCTCCTGCCTCCCTTGTATTTACACAAAAGTTCTGGTAAAGTTGTTCTAGAGCGCCCTGAGCTCGTGAAATCCTGCCTTCGTCAGAACGTGACATCTTTTGCCGAAAGCAACAAAAAATGCACGTGACATCTTTTGTCAGAGCCGCTCACATTTTAAACGTATGGTATACACGAGCCAATAAAGCCAGTTCATGGCAAACGAGCGGCGATTTTGTGACACCCTGCCTTCCAAGCAGGCTGTCGCGGGTTCGAGCCCCGTCTCCCGCTATCATCACACAGGAAGCCAGTTCACAAGGGCTTTTACAGGAAGCGAGCAGTAATGGCTGCAGGGGCAATATAGCTCACGAGTGCTTCAGTGAGTGCATGCCTCGGAAATCCATATGTACCTGCCTCATATGAGGACCAAAAAGGTACGAAATGGTATGAGTCCATGTTTCTCTTGTGATGCCTCACGTGAATCGGAGGCGTTTCTGTGTCTTTTGATTCTTCTCGCAAAGAGCAAGTTGCTCCTGCAAGGTCTCCTTTGAGAGTTTTTGCAACACAGTCACCCTTACCGAATTTATGCTGCTGCGAACGTTTGTGGTTCTGGCAATGTCTCGTGATGCTTGTTCGCTGAAGCAATTAGCGCCTCGAGAGCTTCTAGTCCGTGCTCCAATGCCTCAGCGTACGTATCACCATGGGTGACCGGTCCGAGTACACGTTCGGCTCGCTCCCAGTCAGGGAGCCGCACGAGGTAAGCTTGATCTTCATCAGACCACTGGATCAACATTGAGTAATGTAGTTCACTCATGGCTTGTGTCTCCCTTGCTGTTCTTGTGCTTCTTGAAGCTTCCGCATCGCTTCTCGTATCTCACGCTCCTGATAAGGCTTGGCGTCGGCACTATCCTTGCCTACAAGGTTCACGCTTATGCCTGGGATAAGCGGGTGCTTCCATATTTGATGACTTCCAGTTTGATGATCCAGATAAAAGCCCACAAGCTGTAAATCTGTGCGCCACTGTCGGAGCTTCCGTGACACCATGCCTCCTTACTGACCATCATAACTTCTATGCTTCCCATGATCTGCGTGACCCTTGTTCCACCATGTGAACGTCAACTCTGCACTGAGGGATAGCTTGATGCTTAATAAGGATGAGTATTCCTTTACCACCTCACGACACTCATTATACCTAACTACGTCAAAACTGACAATCCCCAACGATGCTCTACATTGGATGTGCATTGCCTCAAACGTCAATGCAGGAACAAATGCTCTGAGTAGCAAGCACAATCACATGCGACGGAGACTCCAACTTCGGTAAGAAGCAGATCTTTTAGACCCACACGCTTCGGTCAAAGTAGGTTTGCGCATAGGAATCGATGTAGGCTGCCTGCTTCTCAGGAGGAACCCCAAAGCGATGCTCCAACATCTGCGCATTCTCCTCTTTCAATGTTGCATTGATCTGCACCTGTTTCAGGAGGTCTCCCTAGCGGCTCTGAGCCTGAAGTGACCCGCACGCCAGGAGCGCAACCCAAAACTGAAGGCGAGGGGCAGGAAGCGAGAAGACAATCAGGGCTCCAAAGGCCTCAAGACGCCCGAGGGCATAGACCAGCTCATCCTGGTAGTCATGCCAGACGTTTTTGCGATCAACGGCGTCTGTCCGAGAGTCCATCTGTTCCGTCCTCCTTTGTCCTGGCAGTCCTTTTTCAACCTCTTTG
>Ga0137371_10004304_pt1 | contig 11154 bp, 9 predicted proteins | sample SagtaG_7_FD_104919 | JGI IMG/M metagenome (GOLD analysis project Ga0137371, IMG submission 104919) | Vadose zone soil microbial communities from Sagehorn Ranch, Mendocino, California, USA - Sage1_R_40_16 metaG | ecosystem: Environmental > Terrestrial > Soil > Vadose zone | place: USA: California... | reverse complement strand
CCAGCAAGTAAAGAAAACATTTCTATTTTTTCCGTTGTAATGACATTATTGATTTGCGAATAGATTGAAGAAGTGGGTGTAATTATGAAAATAGAATACGTAGGTTTTCCTTGTAAAAAAATGGGATATCCGGTATTCAATCTCTGGCCGTTTTTAAAATCATACACCGCAAATGCTGGTTTACCAGCCATAACGGTTTTTATGACATTGTTAAGGATTTTGTTGTGTCCTGTAGCCTCTTGGGTATAATTCCCAAAAAATGGTGTTCCTACTAGGGTCTTTAGAGGATGTACTAACTGGACAGAATCACTATCTAATACAGCAATATATTGTGATTTTATGTCATAAATATTTCCATAGTGTTGGAAAAAGTCAAAAGCAGGTAACAATGCTCCTACCATCCCCATATACCTAGTACTATATTTATCTACGACAGGATAGCTGATAGCTATTCTATATTTGCCATCCTCTCCCTTGAGACCATTAGAAAAAATCGGCAAAAGTTTTGATTTCGTTTCTCTTATCCAATTAGTATTAGATAACTTGGTGGTGCTGTCTAGAAATGCATTTTTCTCTTTTGAAGTAATATTGATAGCTTCAACATTGTCATCTTTATCTAAAATGAAAAGTCTATCTGCTGAAGCGATTTTGTTTATCTGGAAATAAGTATCATTCATTATTCTTTTGGTATTATTGCTTGATAAGTCGCCCTGTTGTCCGGATACAGAATCACCTGATACTTTGAGCCTTATCATAATTGAATCAAGGTCGGAACTGATATGCTGGGAAATTGCTTTCGTAATTTGTATCTGACGCTCTTTTTGTTGCTCAAAGAGACTATTCTCAATTTTATTTTCCGTATCTCCCTGCAAGTAAAAGAATCCGCCATATGAAATGACAACGATTAATACAATAGAAATAACAGATATTTTCCTTGTCTTTCCAAACAAGATAGTATTGATAGTATTACCTATGAATGTCATCTGCTCTAAATAACTATTACATTTAGCTTATTGCGTAATTAACCGTTGCTACATGGCTGCCAAATATGAACATCCAGAAAAATATGGTTGGTGGCTGAACGAACTGGAATAGTTAGGTGTAAGTCCAAAAGTAATGAACTTAATGATATGCAAGAAGTTAGTAATTTAACTGAGATTCTAAAGTAGACATTTTTACCAGCAGTATAAGACTAACCATAACGACTAAGAAGGTAATGGTAATTATTTCGCAGCTGGTGATGAATGCACCAAAAAATGCTTTGACATTTAGTCTGTAGAGCTTTGTTATTCTCCTGTTCAACAAATGAGCTCAAAGATGCAACATCAACAAATTGAATGGAGTAGAATCAAATTTATGGAACTATTAAGTGAAGGTGAATATCTTTCAAGTGTTCTGATAGGCTTGATGCACAAACTTTCAATGATGCATACAAGTCCTGAATAAGGAAGAATTCAAAGAATCTGTCTATAGTGGTTCTATCTCCATATCTTCAACACTGTGACATACTGGACAGTCATTGTTATGTCTGAACCTAACATCAAAAACTATTCCACACTTTACGCAAACGTGTACGTTTTGTACCACATTCCTATACCCCAGATATTGTAATTAAGCATTTAACACTAAAGAAAGAATGAACTTGAAAGTTCATAAGATTGAGAAATGCTTAATGCCTGACTTATTTATGACTGTTCAATTGTAACGACTGAAGCTAAAGTTATCGATATCATCATAATAATAAAGACGACAGTGATGTTCAAAAATCTACTGAGCTGTAATTATATAGCTAGCTTCTTTCTCTATACCTAACTCTTTTTGAGCTTCACAGTGTTGTTTTGGTAACTCAAGAGCGTATGCCAGTTCTGCGTTACAATGTTTTATTATTGCATAATCACGTCTAATAAATAACCAGTTTAAGAAAGCTGCATCGATACAACTTGTATTGTTTTTGTATCAAAGCCCAAGTACAAATGTTTGAATATGACTAAATGCCATATAAGGGACGATAGCCATATTACATTCAGTTGACGATCACGTATTCTAATACAGATACTAAAAAGATCAGGATATTAGACGGCATACAAAGTACAACTAATGCTATTTTGCGATTATTATCTAAATCAAAATCAGGAGTAGATATTTGTAGTAATTACACAGTGTTATCCTTAGCCATAGTAGATGAGGTCTTTCAAAAGGCTCTTAGCGAAGCCAAACGCAGAGGGGTAAAATTAAGGTGTGTAATCGAAATTACTAAGGAAAATATCGCTTACTGCAAAGAATTAATGGGAAGAGTCGAGCTTCGACATTTAGATGGCCTCAAAGGAACTTTCATCTTGAATGAAAGAGAATATCTTTCCATTAGTACCGCTACTTTGCTAAAAGGAAAAACTATTCCACAAATTGTTCATACCAACATTGAGCAGATAGTAGAACAACAACAACACATATTTGATACCTTTTGGAATAAAACAATATCTGCACAAGAAAAAATTGGAGAAATTGAAAAAGAAGTTGAACCGTTCAATATAGATATTATTCGAGATCGTAAATGTGCTGAATCTCTATTTACATCTGAAATTCAACATGCAAGATCGGAGGTACTCATCGCGGTTTCTTCAATTAGATATTTAGAGTATCTTACTGAAATAGGGCTAATTAATAGTATAAAACAGGCAAAAAGCAAAGGCGTGAATGTAATGATACTTTATTCTGAAGAGAAGAGAGACGGCATAGCTGCGGTACAAGTAATTTCTGCTATCACAAGATATGCTAAAATCAAAAGAATTTCTGGAATCCAAGGAAGCATATTGCTCATAGATAACTCTAAAGTATTGACCATAAGTGAGGATGAACGAGTTGATGCTCTTGTTGCAATATATTCTGATAGTAAATCTCTTGTAAAGAACTTTGGCTCACTTCTTGATACTCTTTGGAATGAAACGGAAATACTAAAATCTATAATTAGGGTAAAGGATAATCTAGCTGACATAAATAAGCAACTTGCAGAAGCTAACGAGCAGTTAAAGATTCACCATAAAATGCAAGAAGAGTTCATAAATATTGCAAGCCATGAAATCAAAACACCCACTCAGGCCATACTAGGATATTCAGAAATGTCAGAAATGGAGCCCGAAAGAAGCAAAGAATACCTCCAGCCAATACTTAGAAACGCAAGGAGACTTCAGACACTTACTAACGATATACTAGATGTTACAAGAATTGAGAGTCAGTCGCTAAACCTAAACAAAGAGCGAGTCAATCTTGATGATGTAATATCAAGTGTACTGGTAGATTACCGGAATCAGATTGAGAGGGAAAGAAACCAAAAAGATATCAAGTTGGTATATGAGAATAATGACGACAACAAACCTAGAGATATCTTTGTGGAGGCAGATCGTGAAAGGTTAACCCAAGTTATTTCTAACTTAATAAGCAATGCTATAAAATTCACTCAAGAAGGAGTAATAAAAGTGAGCGTAGAAGTGAAGGACAATCGAGATGCGGTTATAACTGTAAAGGATAATGGAGAAGGAATAGATTCTGAAATAATGCCAAGGCTATTTACGAAGTTTGCCACTAAATCAATCATGGGAACAGGTTTGGGACTATTTATCTCAAAAAGCATTGTAGATGCTCATGGTGGCAAGATATGGGGTGAAAATAATAAAGATGGCAGGGGAGCGACCTTTACTTTCAGTCTACCTTTAAGCAAAAAATAAGAGCCTGCCAATAATCTATATAGAAATATCTGGACCTATTGGTATTTCAGATCTTAAACTAATACAATAATAACTGCATTACATATCAAATAATGATACTATGATATATCCCTTATAATTGGATATATTTCTTTTCGTATTCCGTTTTTGCTTTAAGGATTTTATCTTCAAAATCTACTGTCATAGCAAAAGGAAGTTCAACTCCAATCCTGTTGTATAGCGAGCGAAGTATTCGCCTTTGTACTATTCTTGTGCCTCCACCTATTGTAGCATCTAATGCATCTGAGAGAGCTTTTATATTATCTGAAGTATCAGATAGACGAATTGAATACTTCTCTTTAATATAAGAAATTATAACTGCTGAAACGTGCTTTCCAAGAATTGAAAGCCCCTCCATGACTGCTTGATTATACATCTCTTTAAAGCTAGTACTACTCTGGATGGTCAACTCTTGTTTCTCAGAACCTTGGTCAAATGCTTATTTTTCATTAAAATCAAAAGCTGTTTTTTCATCTCTAGCCTTTTTTATTCTACCTTTTGAGCCATACCTGTAGATAATCCGATGTACTCCTTATCGATGGGACCAATTATTTCTACTCCTCCTTTGTCCTTTGATATTTTAAATTCTAGTATGGATTCATCATGTTGTGACTCTCTCGTCTTTAGTACTAGTAAAATTCTCGTCATGCGTCCTTTCACCTCTACAAATCTAAGAAGTATGACATTTTGTAAAAGAGAAGATAGATCCAGCCCTGTTACCTCAAACCCAATTTTTTGTGTTGTAAGAATGGTAACTATCGCTGTAATTTGATATTCTTGTATTAAACTTACAATACGTCTAGTAATTGTATATATCTCATTCTTATACTTGTGTGTAAAAGCAGAGAGATTATCTATGACAAGACGTTTTGCTTTTGTCCTTTTAATCTCAGATGCCAAATTTACAATGAATGCATCTGGATTCTGATCCTCAGCACTTGTTGCAAGTATTGATAATCCATCTTTCTCGAGTTGTGTCATGTCGTATCCATAACTTTTACCCATTATTCTTATCTCATCAGCAGACTGTTCTAATGTACAGAATATTCCAGCCTCACCATTTTTTCTTACCCCTTCAGCAATATACTGAAAAGCAAAAGTTGATTTTGCGGTACCTGCCGCTCCTATAACAGCAGTAGTTGTTCCTCTAATAAACCCGTTACTAATTCTTTCGTCAAAGCCAGGAATCCCACTAATTATTCGCTCCTCTGATGCTCGATAGGTCAACCGTAAGCTTTGTTTAGGATATAATATCATTCCATTGTTACCTATAGTACAAATATGTGGCTCCCTATTGATTTCAGTACCTCTCATTTTGAGGACTCGGAGAATTATGGGTGAAGCATTATCTTCTTTATTCTTAAGATGTATAATACCGTCTACAACAGATTCTTCTAATCCAGAACCTACGCTTCTTTTCCCATATGGAACCTCCAAAACAAGCATACTGGTTATACCTTCTGATCTCATTATTTTGCCCAAAAGCACTTGTACTGTAGTTCTTGTTTCGCTCCGGTCTTCAAATGCCAAGGATATTGCTGAAAATGAATCTAATACTACTCGTTTGGCTTTGGTATCGCCAATAGTAGCTAAAATCTCTTCAAGTGCATCTTGTATTCCATCCTTTGTTAACGAAGGAAGGGCCAAAAATGTAAACTTCATTAGTCTTTCGAATTTGTTAAAATCCATTCCAAGCCTCTCGGCATTGGCATAAAATTGTGTTTTGGATTCACTAAACGAAATGTATACTCCGTTTTCGTCTTTAGTAGCTAAACCATCATAGATAAATTGTGAGCATAATGTTGTTTTGCCAGTTCCAGGATTTCCCGCAATCATTACTGTAAATCCTTTTGGAATTCCACCTTCAATAAGAGAATCTAGACCGGGAAGACCAGTTGATATTCGGCTTATATTCAAAGTATTTTGTATATCGAGCTTGTTATTATAATTAATATAAACTATTATGTTGATTGTTGTTATTAAGTGACCTGCCTTTTGATGTCTCTACATGTAAAATCTTCATTACATGAGTTTTTTGAAAATGTTTGATGTAATAAAATAGGGATCTCATTTTTTTGAAACTAAACTATGACAAATCTACTTTATTGAGAGAACAAAATACATCTAATGGCTTCCCTTAGTAATTCTTCCTTGCAAAAGATTAAGATAATTTATTGTGTTAGTGTTTTGTTTCTTGCCTTCATATTTAGAAGGAAGAGTTGATAAATAGCAGCCATTTTGTCTTCGTACAAGATAATCTATAAATGTAACAAATGAAGCATTTCCATCATGGATATTTTGGATATCAGAGTAGTGTTGACCCAAAAGATGATTACATCCCTTGTTATAACCAGTAGCTCCACGACCCATCTTAATAAATTCTTTGACTGTCTCATGGTTTTTTCTGGGCCTCTAACCATACTAAACTGTGATATAGTTGACAAACAACAAGAATAGGTTTTAAATTGATTTAGAATGATTGATTAGTAATGTAGAAGCAAGACCAACGAACTTACTAAAGCAAATAGGTACCAAAGGTCAAACATATGACAAGTCATTAGCGAGTTGATTAAGACAAAATAAATCAAACTACGGAGACCATTAGCTAAGCGAAAAAAAGAGCTGATAACTCACCATTCGTGCTTTGTATCGAGTCAAGAAAATCTTTATAAACAAAGTGTAAGGAGTTTGCTTTATAAGTGACTTTGTCTACGGAGGACTTTTCGAAATTCCAGACTGACAGAATAAGCTTCAAACTTTACGCATGCCGACAACATTTGAAGAACTTAAAAGAAATTGAATTGAGATATAATGATCTTATCTCATGCGAAGTCCCAACAAGTGCTGAAATAGAAATGGATTCATTCCTTTCTCAAATGATTGGAACAGTTGATTCTCTCCTGTTTAAAATAAATAACAAATTCCGATTGAATATACCTGGTGATAATATCGAACTAGACAAAGTCCAAAGTGCATTATCATCTGAAACTAAGAGTATTGACCTGTTGAATGATTTGGATAAGGCAAACCAATATGGTAACTGGTATTGGACTATAAAGCAACTAAGAAATTATTCATTAGGTAATTCCTTAGTTTCGCAAGATGCTCTTGAATTACTAGCTATTTATACAAAAACCAATATGAAAGTAACTCCATATTTTGAACAATCTCTGAATCATCTTGAGAAATTAATCGAACACATTAGAATAAGAGAACCGATCTTATAATAAGCATCACTGGTTGATGTTCAAGTTTTTCATATGAGGTAACACGATCGAGAAAGTCTATATTATAATTATAGAGAGTGAGTATGCAGGATTCGTTATAGAAGAGTTCCTCTACTGAACATTTTTAAAAAGTGGAATATCTTTGGTAGAAAGTTCAAATAAAGGGCACAGTGTCTAATTCGGCAGATTCAGATCTTCTTTGGAGCAATATAAAATTTCACACAGTTTAAAACAACAGTTATTTTTGAATCATAAAAAAATAGATGAATTAAACTATCACAATTTCCAATTCGTCGTATGCATCCTTTACTGAGAGTTCAAGTAAACTATCTTCATAAATTAATAACCAATCCCTATATCCGATAACTGGAACTTTCCTAGCAAATATCTTACTATCTTGTACCAGCCTTGTTATCAAATATGCGTATGATGGAAATTCACTATTTTCTTCTTTCATTTTGAAAAAACTTTCCTGAAGTTCTATTCCTGGTGTACCTCCTTGTATGCTAATAGTAACCTTCTCTCCGTATCTATTTTGTATTTTGGATGTAACGTAACGACTACCAATTTCAAATTGTTCGATATTTAACATTACATGAGATTGTACTAACGAATTTCTCGGAAGTTGATTATATAATGTCTTTGAAGTTTCATCAAAAAATAAATCGTTTTTCAATCAACTATAGACCGCCAGTTTTCATATTTATTTCTGTTTGCTATATCCGTCTTACATTGTCCTGTGGGCTTTGCTTTTATGCATTTCAGTTATATTGATTAGAAATACTATTGCTAAGTTAGTAAGGCATGTCACAGCATCCAAGTGATGAGAAGGAAATGCTTGGATCAAGCAACCATTAATTGCATCGACAGTTTCCTTTGAGTCAAATAACAGTTGGTCTTCGGTTTCAAGGTTTGGAAATAATGCTTTTAGCTTGTTTGATAAGAGTGATTGCAAGTGCGATGTCGAAATAGTTCGAAACCGAGAAGGTCAGCCCAAGTACTCTCTTGTATTGAAAACTCTTAATGCATCATCAATCATATTTGCCGGCCTCATCTCTTCGTGCATTCTGTTTCATATTCGATTCTTCCATTTCTAACTTCAGCGTTGATTGTGATTGGGTGATCCTTCTTCGTAAAATTATTACAAGCGTAATAGATATCGCTGAAATCAAGGCTGCTGTTAGAAATATAAGATTGTAGGATATTGGTGAGGGAAAACTACCAGTAGTGACTCCTTTTGCAAGCTCTTGATGTGTTTGCATGTAAATTCCTGCTATTGCGGGTCCAATTGAGCTTCCAATCAAGAATAGTACGACTGACATGCCAAGTGATACTCCACTAAATTTTAGAGGGGTATACTCCATTGTAATATTAAATGCACCCACTTGTATCAATGAGATTCCAGCAGCTACTATTGCTAGGTTTATTGCAACAGTAATTTCTGTTGAGTGAAATATAAAGAGGCTGAAGAAGCCAATCGTCATTATGATAGTTCCTGCGACAGTTGGTTTAAGATTACCTATCTTTGATACAATGAAACCTGAAGAAGGAGCAAATACCAGAATTACGATCATGAAAGGCAACTGAACCATTGCCGTAGCTACAGCATCTCCACCAAATCCAAGAGGCTGAGGACTTCTCACTAGTATTGGAATAGTCTGATATACCATGAACATAGTGATTCCAAAAATCAAGATAACGATATTAGCAGGAAGGAGAACCTTGTGTGCCATTAAACTAAGTTCGATTAATGGGGATGCTGCTCTTTTTTCTATAATAACAAATAAAGTTAATGATCCCATTGATAACAAGCCTAAGGAAACTACTGTAATTTGTGTGGAAGACGAGTTTAGGTTATTGCTATTCCCTATGTATGTAAGGGCAAGTAAAAAAGAGGCGATCGTGACAGCCAAAGCTATGGCGCCTTTTAGATCAATACTGCTTGCACTTTTCGTAGCTTTGGGTTGCTTCTGAGAATACTTAGTACTCGGAGGTTGTCCCAAACTAATGGGGGTTTCTGATTCAGCTTTATTATCCCGGATAAATCTATTGATTACAAGCCAGAGGATAATGGCAACCGGCACTATTGAAAGAAACGTAGCATGCCATCCAAAGTTATTGATTATGCTTCCACCTACTGCCAAACCAACTACCGATCCTGCAGCAAACATTGAGCTGAATATCCCAACACCTACAGCGAGCTTGTCCCTAGGGAGTTGGTCTCTTATAATTCCAAAAGCTATTGGAAACATGGATATACCGATTCCTTGAATAACTCTTGCAATAACAAGAAAAGTTATGTTGCTGGAGAGTCCACCAGCACAAATTCCTATGATATAAATTATGAATATTATTAAAACCATTTTCTTTCGTCCATAGATATCAGATAATTTTCCAGCAATAGGAGTCATAACAGCACCTGAGATAAGATATGCGGTAAGTATCCAAGAAGAAGTACTGTACGAAATATGAAAATCTCCAATAATGTCACGAATAGCTGGTAGTAACATAGTCTCTCCGTAGAATGTAACTAGAAGGGTACATCCTAGGATCGCAAGTGTTATCCATGCAGAAGTTCTAATTTTTTCAGAAGTTTCTGGCAACACAGATTTTGATGATGATTTTGGTTGTTCTTTATGCCTTTTTTTATTGGCTTCGCCATTGTTCGTGGGCGAGTCTTTCTTTAAATGATCCATCGTAATCACTTAGCCTTTAACGTGTATACCTTTTTCTTGTAGTATTATCATCGACAATTGGAGAATTGATCTGTTTCTCTAATTTGGTTCTATATCTACGATAATCCTCATCTACCTCCATAGCTGCTGTTAGTATCTTGCTTTTCCTTTCATTTGATGATTGTAGAAACATCTTAGTGTCTTTGGGCAGACAGTGTCCTCCTATTCCTTCTCTTGGTTCCAAAATGTTGACATTCCATTTGGTATTTAGAGCATCTCGTAATTCTGGAAAGTTTATGTTATTTGCTTGACAATAAAGATAAAGATCTTCAGCAAATGCTATTTGTAGATATCTGTGTGCATTTTCAACGACCTTGGTTATTTCAGCAATTTCAATTTCGGTTACTGGATGCATAGGAATCCCTAAGCTCTTCTGGTTGTTCTTGTTCTTATTACCGTAGTTATCATCGTAATTATTATTGTTACTATCAATGCTATTGGAAGTAATGGCATTGGTGATGCCAATAGTAGTATTAGTAGTATCTTTATTTCTAGCATCATAAAATTGCATTCCTACCTTGAGACAACAGTCACATACCCCTCCTATTACACGCAATTGATTTACGCCATGTTCCTTCTCTTCTGCAGCATACCATCTGTGTGGAGCGTGAACTACGTGTAATCTATGGTTCAACAATTCAAATACTTCCTTCGATGTCCCTTTGGGAATAGTACTTTCTATTGATACAAGTGCTCCATCCTTTGCCTCTCGTGAAATCCGTGCAACGATTGACAGCAGACCGTCTATTTGTGGGGAAAACATCTCATCGGACTTGTGAGTTGATACACATAAAATGTAAACATCAAATTCGCTAAAGTTTATCGCTTTCTTTACTACTGCCAACTCCTCTGCACGTTCCATAGCTTTATGACTTATATCATAGCCATAAGTATCAAATCCTTTTTCGGAAACATATCTTGCGACAGGTATACCTAACTGCCCTAGTCCTATTATCAAGACTTTGTTGAATTGAGTGTTAGTATTGTATTTGGTACATAGCTCATCCTCAGTTGAGTTGATAATACTATTCGAAGATGTCGGTCGTGAAGACAGAATGTGTAAGCATATTCGCTCTTTATTGCTGTTATCTGTTGAGGATAATTTCATGCTTGAAAGGGAATATACATAGTGTTTAATAAACCTAACTGACTGGTCAGTCATGTTTATTAATAAGTGTTGCCCATATTATTCGAGAAAGTATGGGGATTATTGGCAAAACTATATCGATGACGAAAATGGAAATACCACAGACAAAATATTTCAAGTATCTCTAAATGGAATACAAACTAAGACAAGGGGGAAAAACAATAGAAATGTGTCCAAAGGTTACCTCAGAGTACAAAACAGAAATCAAAGAAAGAATAATTCAGTCTGCGATTGAATGTTTTTCCAAATATGGATTGGATAGGACTAGGATGGATGACATTGCT
>Ga0137371_10004300_pt1 | contig 11160 bp, 10 predicted proteins | sample SagtaG_7_FD_104919 | JGI IMG/M metagenome (GOLD analysis project Ga0137371, IMG submission 104919) | Vadose zone soil microbial communities from Sagehorn Ranch, Mendocino, California, USA - Sage1_R_40_16 metaG | ecosystem: Environmental > Terrestrial > Soil > Vadose zone | place: USA... | reverse complement strand
CTGAAATCGAAGGTGGGGCAGGAGGTGATAATGATATCCCATACACGTTCAACTTGCCATTATCCATCCCGCAAGTCCTTGCCTGGATGAAACTGCTGGCGAAGGTCCAGCGCGGTGAGCTAGCAGTGTAAGGGGAAGTAGACTCTTCATTTCTAAAGGATTAATCGGTTCAACTCTACCACGAGCGAGAGACAACAGAGTCGCCTGGTATTCCTTAATGAGCAGATGGGTATTGATGGAGATCACTTTCAATCGCTTCGAAAACAGTAGGGTCGTAGATGCATGGTATAATAACGACATGGTAAGTGCGCCACTACAGCCTGAGGTTGCTCCTGCAACAAAACAGGCTGGATGAGAATCTTTATCGCCTGGGTCATCACATCAGGAAGTGTAGATCAAACAGCAAGAAAGGTCCAGGATGAGCGTGCCAGATAATACCACATCTACCTCTAGCGAGGAAGCACCTACTCCCGCGCAAGTACCAGCAAACGACCTCTACGCGGTCCTTGCTAAAAAGCGTCCAAACAAACTAGCGCTGATTTGTGGAGAGCGCTCGCTCACCTACCCTGAGTTGAATGCACGTGCCAACCGCGTCGCTAATGCTCTCAAGGCCCTGGGCGTGCAAGCGGGCGACCGCGTGGTCGTGATGGCTTACAACTCACTAGAGGGAATCGAGATTGGGGTAGGCCTGAATAAGATCGCTGCAATGTTTGTCCCTGTCAACTTCCGGTTGCGCGAGCACGAAGTCGCCTACGTGATCAACGATAGTGGAGCGAAAGTCGTGGTGGCAGGGCCGGACCTGGTACAGGTGGTTGAGCAGGCTCGCGCTGAAGTGTCAGGAAAGCCTGTCTATGTTACCCTTGGCGGCGCGGCTCCTGCTGACTGGCTGCACTATGAAGTGCTCCTGGAGGCTGCCAGCGAGCAACCCCCCGAGGGAAAGTCTGCGCTTGGACTCGCCGTGAGCTATACCTCAGGTACAACTGGTCATCCAAAAGGCGCCTACCGTCCGGCAGGCGTCCCAGCCCAGGACCTTCTACAGGTAATCCAGGCGTTTGAACTCTCTGAGGGCGATGTTCATCTCCTGGCTGGCCCTTACTACCACAGCGCCCCCAGCTTCTTCGCGAACATCCACCTGTTGCTGGGAGCGACGGTAGTAGTGATGCCAAAGTTCGATGCAGCCGGGGCGCTGCGGCTCATCGACCGCCACCGGATCACCAACACTTTCATGGCCCCGACCCTCCTCCAGCGCCTATGCGGTGTGCCCAGCGAGGTAGCTGCGGCCTGCGATAGCAGTTCGCTGCGTGCGATCATCCTGGGCGCCGCTCCTTGCCCGTATGCCTTGAAGGTACAGGCGGCGGAGCGCTTCGGCCCGTGCCTCTGGGAGTTCTATGGGTCCACCGAAACCGCTATTGTGACCATTCTGCGGCCTGCAGACCAGCTCCGCAAACCTGGCTCCTGCGGCAAGCTCGCTCCGGGCCAGGAGGTTCGGCTCATCGATGCGGCGGGAGAGCCAGTAGCGGACGGTGTGCCCGGCGAGATCTGGACTCGCAGCTCCTGGCTGGCTGAATACTACCACAAGCCGGAAGCGACCGCCAGAAGTATGAAGGATGGCTTCTTCTCGGTTGGTGATATCGCCTACCGCGACTCAGAGGGCTATTACTACATATGCGACCGCAAGATAGATATGATCATCTCGGGCGGAGTCAACATCTATCCGACAGAGATCGAAGTAGTCCTTTCCGCCCACCCGGCGATCCTGGACGCAGCCGTGATCGGGGTGCCAGATGACCAGTGGGGAGAGTCGGTGAAGGCAGTGGTGGCGCTTCGGCCAGGGAAGAGCGCCAGTGCCGGGGAGTTAATAGCTTTCTGCGCCGAGCGCCTGGCTGATTACAAGAAGCCGCGCTCGGTTGACTTCGTGGACGAGCTCCCGCGCAATCCGGCAGGGAAGCTGCTCAAAAATCAGATTCGCGAACCCTACTGGGCAGGTACGGGGCGGAGAATCTAGGGCTACTCACCTTGAGCTTCGTAGCAAAACGCTTAATATCCTCACCTATCCAGAATGGAAAGAAGCGATTCGAGTTTCCATGGAGGATATGCTTCAAGTGTGCAAACTAACGGATGTCTCAACTCTGAAGATAAGCAATGTCGGATGCCACAGCGTCGCACACCCGCAACAGCATAGAGCAAGTATACAAAAAGAGGAAATACATGAGCAACTGGTCATACACCAAAGGTCTACACGACCTCGGCAACTCCGTGTATGCTTACCTTCAGCCGGATGGAACCTGGGGGCGGAGTAACGCTGGCATCATCACCGATGGTGAAGCGTCTTTGCTAATCGATACCCTCTTTGATTTGAAGCTCACCCAGCAGATGCTGGACACGATGCGCAAGTCTATTCCGGCTGCAGCCCACATCGATATGGTCGTGAACACGCATGCCAACGGTGATCATTGCTGGGGAAACGAACTGGTAGCAGATGCCCAGATTATCGCTTCAGCTAACACGGTGGAGGAGATGATCACAGATACATCCCCCCTTCAGCTTGCCGCACTGCTCAAACAAGCCCCACAGCTTGGGCAACTCGGCGAGTACGTCAGTCGCATCTTTGCGCCTTTCGAGTTTGGCAATATCACATTGACTCTGCCAAATAAGACCTTCGAGGGTGAACTGAGCCTGGTGGTGGGTGACAAGTTGGTGCATCTCATAGAGGTCGGTCCGGCGCACACCCGTGGCGATACGCTAGTACACATCCCCTCTGATAGAGTCGTCTTCACGGCCGATATCTTATTTATCGGCGGTCATCCCATCATCTGGGCTGGCCCTACCAGCAACTGGCTACGGGCGTGCGATCGCATCCTGGCGATGGATGTCGATAGTATCGTTCCTGGTCATGGCCCTATCACGGACAAAAAGGGAGTGGCCGAGGTCAAGGGCTATCTCGAGTACATCTATCAGGAGGCACGCAAACGCTACGAGGTAGGCATGCCAGCCATGGAGGCTGCAAGAGATATTCCCATGGATCGGTACGCAACCTGGACAGATGGCGAGCGGATCGTCGTTAACGTCGTGTCGATCTATCGAGAGCTCAGCGGCGACCTGACGCACCCTGGTAAAGTCAGTTTGTTCGGGCAAATGGCCGCACTGGCATTACGATAATGGGACAATGGCGAGGGAGTATGAGCCATGTCCGAAACGATCATCCTTACACCGCATCCACCTCGACATCCTCTTCTTTTTCCTCCTCTTCTTCTTTATTCTTGGCAGGTTCCCGGATGTCAATCGTCAATTTTCCATCTTCGGCGCTGACCTGGACCTCGCCCTGTTCTGGGATGTTTGCCAGCAGGATACGCAAGCTGAGTGGGACCGTCAGCATTTTCTCGATTACACGGCGCAATGGTCGTGCACCTTGTGTTTGGCTGAAGCCTTCTTTGCAGAGAAGATCTATGGCGCTATCATCGGCATTCAATGTCAGCCCTTGCTCTAAGAGACGCGTAGCCAACTCGTTCATTTGTAACCTGGTAATGGCTCGCGCCTGCTCCTGGCCCAGTGGTTGGAAGATTACAACCTCGTCCACGCGATTGAGGAACTCGGGACGGAAGGTTTGACGCAAGCGTTCCATCAAACGCTCGCGCTGCATCTCCTCGCCAGTGCCTTTGACATTTGCGCGAAAACCACTGGGCATCGAACGCCCTAACATTTCGGTGCCCACATTTGAGGTCATAATCCAGATTGCATGCTGCGCATCGACGGTGTGTCCCTGGGCATCGGTTAAGCGGCCAGCGTCGAACACCTGCAGGAAGAGATCAAAGACCTCTGGATGAGCTTTCTCGACTTCGTCGAGCAGCACCACACAATGCGGGCGGCGGCGAAGCTTGCCCGTCAGTTGGCCTTCCTGGTCGTGTCCGATATAGCCCGGTGGCGCGCCGATCATACGCGAGACTGCGTGTTTCTCCATATACTCGGACATATCTACGCGAATTAAATGTTCATCGGAGCCGAACACTTCAGCCGCCAATGCACGCGCTAATTCGGTCTTACCTACTCCAGTTGGGCCAAGGAAGAGGAAGATACCTGCAGGATGATTGCGCGGCTTTAAGCCGGCACGCGCTACCTGAATGGCCTGCGACACACGACTGATGGCTTCATCCTGACCAATGACACGCCTCTTGAGGAGTGTTTCCAGGTTAAGCAAGCGATCTCGTTCCTCGCGTCCCGGCGCGAGTACCGGAATGCCTGTGCGGTGCGAGATTACTTCTGCAATCATGGAAGCGGGAATGACTGGCTGCTGCATAAACACATCGTCGTCATTGCCATCGGTAGCGTCAGGTTCGCCAGCTGACTCATCCTCCGCCAGGTATACACGTGCCTGCGAGCAGGCCTCATCTAATACACTGCAGGCTTTGTCTGGCAGGCGTAGATTGGGCAGGTACTGGACCGAGAGGTGCACCGCCGCGTGTAATGCCTCTTTGGTGATGGTAACATGATGATGCTGTTCATATATATCGCGCATGCCAGTTAAGATAGCCAGAGCCTCTTCGGTCGAGGGTTCCTCAATCATGACGGGGCGCAAACGCCGCTCCATGGCTGCATCCTTCTCGATTGCGCGATACTCCTGCGGCGTTGTAGCGCCGATACAGCGCAGCCGACCGCCTGCAAGCGCAGGCTTGAGTATGCCTGCCGCGTCGATACTGCCATCAGCAGCGCGCCCTGTGCCTATCAAAAGGTGCATTTCGTCGATGAACAGGATAATATCACCGCTGCTTTCAGCTTCCTCCAGCACCTTCAAAAGCCGCTCTTCAAATTCGCCACGGTACTTGGTCCCGGCCACCAGCGAACTAGCTGAAAGCTCAATCAAGCGCTTGCCTCGCAGTTCAGGAGTGACTTTACCATCGATGATGCGCTGTGCAAGGCCAGCTACGATGGTTGTCTTGCCAACGCCCGAATCGCCAATCAAGATTGGATTATTGCGATCCTTGAGCATTAAGGTCTGGATCAACAGCCGCATTTCCTTTTCGCGACCGATGAGTGGGGGTAGCTGCTTCATACTGGCCTGTTTGGTCAGATCACGTCCCAGGCGTTCGAGGACTGAATTTCCACTCTTAAGGCCCGCTTCGGGAATGACGCCAACAGGTAATTCAACTGGAGAGGCCACCCCATTGGCGCTAACCGAGGGAACGAGTTCTAGCAGTGCGCGTGCATTACTTGCCAGGATCAGCTCGATCAGTTGCGCCGGATTAATGCCCATTTTCGTGAGAAGTTCGTAAGTGACGCCATCTTTCTCACCCAGGACTGCCTGGGCTATAGCGCGTTCATCAATGGAAGTCGAGCCAGCATTGAGAGCATTGCGCTCAGCCGTTTGCAAAATCTCTTTACAGCGGCGGGTTGGTAAAATCGGCGTATCGCTGGAAGCTTTACCAGAGCCGAGAGCAAGGCGAACTACATCTCGTACTTGCTTAGGAGAAAAACTCAGACTGCGCAAAGCATCCTGTGTACACCCCCCATCCAGTTTGGTTAGAGCTATGAAGAGATGCGGCGTGCCAAGATAATCTTTGTGCATCCGCCGTGCCTCCATGAGCGCAAGGCCCAACACCTCCTGCAAAAAGCGGCGATCCAGTGCGTTGGAGGAGGAGTACATCGGCTGCATCATCTGATCTTCGTCGAGAGCATCGAAAGCAAATTCCATGGTGCGATCACGCCCACCTGGAGAACTTATTACTAAAGGTACGGCCGGATCACCATAAAGGACATAGGACATCCATGAGAGATCATCTGGACGACGCTGAGCCATTATTGAGCGAGTGCGCCGCATAGCTTCACCGAGCGACATCCCATCGGCTAATTCCTGGTAGAACAGGATGGCAAATTCCCGCGAACGCTGTACATTGACAGGCCAACGCATGGTAATCACTGCTCCCGCTCCCGCCGCCATGAGGTTACCCGCGAGTAACTCCATTTCATGAGCAGGAAGCGTGCCTACCTGTGAACTGTCATAATAGCTTAGAAATACCAGGGGACGCTTTGGGAATGCCTGAAATAATTGTGTTGCCGCGGTTGTATCTAATCGAGAACTCCCTGCTAATGCCAGCATCGGTTCACTTGATGATGTCGCAGTAGGTATGGGGCCTGCATAATGTAACACCTGTGGTGTATCAGTATTGATGCTCAAACGCATCTCTAACTGATTGGCCTGCTGGCGATACAAAATAATACGTGACACTGATTCGGGCAGGGTAGTACAAAGAGTAGCAACCTCTTCTTCGGCTAGAGAACGATCGCTAGTGGGATTGACGAGAAACAAAACCGAGAGTCCCTGCGCTTCACGCCGTCCCATTTTTCGACTCTTATGTAGCGAAGTATCACCACTTGAACGTTCTGAGGGTGAGAGGCGATGTGGCGTGTTGTGGGTACTCCGAAGCTGGCGACCTATACTGATATACTGGCAAAGGTAATGGCCGGGCGAGGGTATGCTGTCATATAACAGTTCCCAGGGAATATCTGGCGTATTTGCATTGATGAGAAGAGGGGTGTCGAGGTGGCGTATGGCTTCCTGTATGGGAGGTGGGACAATTGCGTCAAAAAGCAACCGCCCAAGGGTGAGTATGGTATCGTTGGCTGCACCTCTTTTTAACTGGGGTTTCAACTCGGGTGCCTGCATATACTGAGAGGCCGATTGTAAAGCACGACGCAACCGTTCACTCAACTCGGTAGTAAGCTCGGTTATGCATTCTGGAGGGCCAGAACCAAGGCCATCGGGAAGATTAAGACGAAATCGATATGCTGCGTCCGTGCGGGTAATATTTAACAGAGTTAACTGTTCCATATGTATTTGTTTCCTTCATACTTCTCTTCCACACTTTCTAACCTCCCAGGGTAAACATTTATCAGGTGAATCCGGGAAAGGAGCAGGTGTCCCACCTGCTCCCCATATAGGGGATGCAGTCCCAGCTAACCCCATATGGGCGACCGCCCGGGTCGACCCTCTCTACGGTCTCCGTTGCTGCCAGAAAAAATGGCAGAAAGTATCGTCGGCAAAAGCAGTATACGTGTCAGGATATGTAGCTGTCAATAGTTGAAATCAGAATATTACCGCGCATAAAAATTTGCGATACTAGTTTCAAAGCCCCCAGGCTGTCTCTCAATTCCGCTGGCTCCAGCACTTCAACCAATGTACCTAAACTCAAGCGGTAATCCTCTAAGAGTTTCCAGCCACCGCCGGGACCTTGTTCGGCATAGACAGGTACCCCGGCTAAACTGAGTGCTTCCAGGTCGCGGTAGATCGTTCGCTCTGAGACCTCGAGTCGTTTTGCCAGGGTCTGAGCAGTCACGCGCCCTCTGGTCTGCAAAAGTAAGAGGAGGATGAGAAGTCGATCAGCTCGCACGCAAGCCTCCTTATCATGCTTATGTATACGAATAGGATGCTGCTTTTAGCATATCATAAAATCTTGACAATAGATGTCAAGATTTAGGCTTTTCGACCGGTTTGGTGAGGTGAAAAGACTGCCAAGCCAGGCTAGACCTGGGCAGAAGATCGAACCCTCGCGATTTGACACATCTGGGAAGGTCACGCCGTTTGCTCATCCCCGTGTCCGTGTCCACCAAGCCCTCCTGAACATCCTCAGAGCCACTTCACAGGCAACGCCATCACCGCAGAGCCTCATGAGAGTGATAGCGAGAAGGAAGATGATTCGATCATGGTCTGAGCGATGGAACACCAGCGCCCATTCTCACCAGGCTGAAAGGATGGGATGATTGGATGGTTGGTTGCATGAACGTGTTTGGTGGCGCGCAAGAAAGGTGCTATGGGTTCTTGAGCTGCATCATGCCCACGCAGTTCTTGTCCGGGTCGATGAACCAGGCCATCCAGGCGAACCCGATATCGGCAATGCCGTCGTGGGTCTGTAACCCTGGCATGTCGTAGTCTTCGAACTGCACGCCGCGCTGGCGCAGTTCGCTGACCTCGGCCCGCACGTCGGCGACGCGGAAGGCCGCTTGCGTCTGCTCGTCCTTGGTTCCGACGGTGCTCTTCGTGACCACTAAATGGGTGTCGCCGCCACATTGAAACGTTACCCCGCCCGGGGTCTCACTGAGCACCCGCAAGCCAATTGTGTCTGCGTAGAAGTCTTTGGCAGCCGCCAGGTCCCTCGCTAGCAGCACGACGTCGATCGGATAGTTGCCTAGCATCGCGTCCTCTCCTCCTAATACTGTTATTGGTAATCGACTTTCCTAACATACTCTGACGAACTCACCCGCTGTGCCCCTTGGAGTTGCCAAGGAGAAGGCGAAGACGCCTCTCCTTCGAGAGCTGAGCAAACAGGGCCATCACAGACAGGAGTAACTCCTTGCCTCCTCATCATATCACACAACTCCCCAGGTTCTTGGACACATTGGTATTGGTGGCGAATTCACAAATCGAGCTTGAATCATGAGGGAGGAAGCTCAGAATCATGCCCAGTTTGACAATTCGCCACCAACATCACATTAAGTGTGCCTGCTTGCTTTGGAGAGCGAGTGATCATGCATCGGGGATATAGGGGATCAATCCTTTGCGGAAGGCTGCTTCCTGGAGCTCACGTGGTGCGTGGCGCACATCGATGATCAGACCGTTGACCTCTAGCATCCAGACCAGTGGATTCTTGTCAATCATCGATGGAATCGACCAATCCGGGTCCATCGGATACATGCCCAACAGATCGCGGATCTGCTTGGATTTGGCCTGCATGGTAGAAGAACTCAGATCGAAATACTCCCAGATCTGGCTGGCCGCAAGGTGAGGCGTCTGCGAGGAATCAAAGAGAAAGTTGACCATACCCAGCGCGTGGATGACCCCACACGCCCAGGTGCTGGCCTTGCCTCGCGCCAGTGGCGAAGGGCGTTTCCGACACAGGGTCGCCGTCAGCTCACGGCAGAGTTGCGCATACTCGTCATTCAAGTAGGTCTGACAGAAAGCATCTGTGAGCTGGGTGATCTCATCGAAACGCGCCTGCATGTCTTTTGGGACGTGTTGTGATGGGCTCCTTTTCGGCATACCTGCCTCCTTCACGTCTTCATTGTAGCGCATCAGCGCTAGAGGGAACAAATGAGGCACCCATTCGTTAGGCACAGACTACGCTGCTGCAGTGGTCATGGGGGTAGACCCAGTGCAGCTTGTCTCATGAAAGGGAGGAGATGCAGACTTCCGGGAAGAGCGTCGTCTCTGATCTTTGCTTAACAGTTCCCGAGCAGTCGGATGCAGCAGGACGCGGCGTTGCAGCAGCGGAAATCCCGCCTGTCCGTAGGAACTGCGTTTGATCCACTTCACTTTATTCACGAAACCCTCAACCATTCCATTGCTCCAGGTCATGCTGCATCCATTGGCAACAGCCTCCGCATCGTCAGCCAACGAGCTCAACAAAAGCGATTAGCTCGGCAATCCCACTGGTCCGGACAGCGGCTTTCCATTGCTCCAAGCGCACCTGCCCCTCGTGTTTTCGCAGCAGACGACCAAAATCCTGCGTAAGCGTGAACACCACAGCGATGGTCGAGTCCCTTTGGACAAGGTGCTCCAGATAGGCCGTTTGCTCTCTCGTGCGGCTTTGTGTGGATCTCACCATCATAAGTGCAACACCTCTGGGCGAAGGAGGCTTGTCCCAGATGATGGTCTGTTTCGAGACAGGGCGCGCTCCTTTGGGACGAAAGGGGCGCAACCGCATCTCAAGTGTACGCCGCGTACCCGTGTATCGCCTCCGCGACAATTTCCTCGTACAACCTGGCTACGTTATGGCACCCTTGGTTCCATCGCGAAGCCAGGTAGGAAAGGTAAGGATCAACGATGGAAGAAGAGCGAGATCGTCGTCGCGGAGGTGGAGGCGTTTCTTGTTCGAGGGCACGATAGACACGGCGCGAACTGACTCCGACGACCTGGGCAATCTGCTCTTTGTGATATCCTTCTCGATCCAGTTTCCAGATCCGCTTATGAAGACTCACGCGTTGGCGATGACGAGCACGGCGCTCTTGTGAGACTTTTTCCGGCACCGCTCCCCTCTCTGCAGGACGTGCCTTTCCTGTGCTGCCTCCGGTCGCCTTTTTGAGCACACGCTCCTGCTTGCGAAAGAACTTCTCCAAGGCTTCGGCAAAGTTCTTCTGTAAGTGATAACGATCGACCACCTGTTTGGCCTGGGGAGCGCCCTCGGTGGCAGCTTCACGGAAGATTTGGCCGCGATCGCGTGAGACCAGGTCAATTTCGGGATGCTTGCGCAACCACGCTTGACTCGTTTCCACCGAACGGTCTGCTAACAATTGCACGACTCGTCGCTTTTCCAGGTCCACCAGGATAGTTCCATAGCGGTGGCCTTTCTTCCACGCCCACTCGTCTACGCCCACCTGGTGCACCGAGCCTTCGCTGGGTAGGGGAAGCTGCAAGACGCGACGGATGATGGTCTTGGCGGTCGTGGGCATGCCAAAGGACGAGGCAATCTGCGCGGCATCGGCTCCGTTGGTGAGCACTCCGGTCGATTGGAGTGCCTTGATCAGCCGATCAGTCATCCGGGCGTAGTGCTGGACCAACTCTGGGAAGCGTTCAGCAAAGATGTGTTGGGAACACAAAGCCTCTGGACAGATCCACTTGCGCACCAGTAATTTGAGCGCGAGACTTCGCCCACCAAACGCGAGATCAGCAACGGTGCGCTGATAGCGACTGTGGACTCGTGACCCCGCTGTTCCACATCGTGGGCATCTAGCGGTGAGAGATGTTGTATGAAGATGGACGAGAACTGTCTGCTCATGCACCTCGATACTATCCAGATCCAATGTTGATGGGAATCCAAAAAGAGAAGAAAGATTGATGGGGAATGCCTCCAGGTAACTGACATGGGTTTCACTGCGGGTATTCTACCACAAAAGGTTCTCCGGTGTCGAACCATGAGGTCACAGTGCCATTTAAGCAAGCAGGCACACTTAATGTGTCCAAGAACCGATATTATTTCGCTCGTCTGCAAAAAACGATGAAAGGAAGAATGTGATGGTTCGTCAACGACGGTAAAAGATGCAGAGAAAAGATATGGCTCATGGTTATTTTGGGGGCATGTAGGTTGTTTGTTTGCTGTGGCAAAGAGTCTGCTCTGAGAAGTTCCCTTCCAGGACAAGCCTCTCAGGCGGTTTCGGCAAAGAAGCTTTCTTATG